>BNJS01001314.1_pt1 | contig 108364 bp, 124 predicted proteins | sample 8540461 | NCBI WGS metagenome assembly BNJS01 (sample SAMD00202454, study PRJDB9452) | human saliva metagenome | isolation source: human saliva | place: Japan
GCTTCGAAACCGCATTCGTAAGGCGCGTCTTTTTTTCGGCGTAGTGGCGTTTCGGGCCTAAAATCGTGCCGAGCAGGATAAACAGCACGCCGGCTGCAAGACCGACAAGGATAAAGACAAAGACGGGAAAGTAAGCGGACAACATGGTTACACCCAAATCCGTTAACAAAATTTCTACAATAATTTCGTATTTTTAGCGAATTTCAAAAAAACCTTTAAAAGGAAAAACAGGCAAAAAAACTTCAATAAATACAATTATTTTTATGATAACGATTATTATTTTTGGTTTTTGTAAATACCCTATCTGATTTTTCCCTTTTCCGCTTACCCCCGCATTCTTCCTTACCCGCATACAACAATGCCGTCTGAAAGCTTCAGACGGCACGGGATAATGTATGGTAAAACTATCGGACAGCCTGCAAGACTTCACGCACGCCGGCTTTAAGTTCCGCCCCAAAACGCCTGCCCAATAGTGTGCCGAAATCGTCCTGCCGTGTGTAATCGACCAAATCCGGAGCTTTGACGACATTGCGCGCCACGCTGTAGACATTGCCGAGACCGTCTATCAATCCGACTTTCTGCGCATCCGCACCCGTGTACACCCGACCGCTGAACACATCGGGATACTGTTGGAACTTAAGTCGGCTGCCACGTCCTGCTTTTAACAGCTTTGATAAATTCTCCGTGTATGCCGGTCAGCATTTCTTCCCAGATTTTCGACTGTTCGGGCGTTTCGGGAGAAAACGGATCGCCCATACCCTTGTTGCTGCCTGCAATTTTAACCCTGCGTTTCACGCCGATTTTTTCCATTAATTCAGTAGCATCAAAACTGCTGCCGATAACGCCGATGCTGCCGACGATGCTGGACGGATCCGCATAGATTTTTGTCTGCCGCCGCCGCAATATAGTAGCAGCCGGACGCACACATATCCTCCGCCACGAGATAAACGGGAATGTTGGGATGTTGCGCTTTCAGACGGCGTATTTCCTCAAAGGCAGTATTGGATACGACGGGAGAGCCGCCCGGACTGTTGGCGCGGATGATAATGGCCTTTGCCTGCGGGTTTTTGTAGGCGGCTTCCATGCCGTCTTTCAGTTTCTTGACCTGATCTTCGACGCCGTTGCCGATTTCTCCGTACAGGTTGACGACTGCCGTATGCGGCGTATTGCCTTCCAGCCGCAACGCCGTTTCATCTTTACGGAAAATGCCGGCAAGCAGGGCAATCAAAATCAGGGTGCTGACGGCACGCCAAATGTTTTTCCACATCCGTTCCCTGCGCCTGTCCCGATAGGCAGACAGCAGCACCTCACGCATGATGTCGCGCTCCCAAGAAGTTTCCATGGTATTTTGGGCTTCGGAGGCTTCGTTTTCCCTCCTAATCCGATATTGCATACTTGACCTTTCTTAAAATATCCCGAAGGGCAGAACTGCTCATTCTGCCCGATTTTTCCGTTCTACACCCATTGCGTCCAAGTTGTCGAACACCTCTTTCCACGCAGCATCCAGAAGCCGCACCGCCTCACCCTCTGCCTTAATGCCGAACTCGATATGCGGCCTGACTGCCGTTCCGTCCGCATTGCTCCAGCCGACGCTGGGCAGGCTGTAAGAACGCACGCCTGGATAAGTTTGTTCGATATACTCCATAAGCGGCGTCAGCCGTGATTCCGGCTGCTCAAACACATACACGCTGCGGCTGCCGCGTTCGGTTTGGTTGAAGCGGTCGGCGTAATAAGTTTCAATACCCATTCCGCCATCGGGTGCGCCATCACGGGGAAGCCGGGGAAAAAAATAATGCTCGCGGATAGAAAAATCCGGCGATGTTGTTAAACGGATTGGGCACCAATTCCGCGCCTTCGGGAAAAATCTGCCATTTTCAGGCGTTGGGCGTGTTCGGGAGCATCAAGCGGTTCGCCGCGTTTAAAGGGTAACGCCTTCAATGAACTTGGCGGCTTCAGGATGGCGGACGACGGGCAAATCAAAGCAGCGGCTGCGGCTTGGCGGGTGTGGTCGTCGGGCGTGGCTCCGATGCCGCCGGTAACAAACGTCGGTATGCCGTCTGAAAAGCTGCGGCGCAGTTGCCTGACCAGTAAATCGGGTTCGTCGGGTAGATATTGCACCTGATTGAGCTTCAGCCCTTTGGATTCGAGCAGGGATTTGAAAAAAAGGCGAAATGCTTGTCTTGACGGCTGCCGTGCAGGATTTCGTCGCCGATGATGATGAGGTTGAACAAATGCTGTCGGTCTTTCATAATCTTTCCTTCTGCCTAAAAGCTATATTCATGATTCCCCATGATTACTGTTCCAATATTGCTTACTTGGGTGCAACGGATAGGAGAGACTCATGTTTGTAATCGGCATTTTTGCGTTTTTCATGTTCATTATCAGCCTTTTTGTGTGTGCGTTTGTGCTGATTGTTCAGTATTTGATTATTCGCCGTAAAATTCATCAAGACAAACGTGCAGTCAATTTTCGCGCCAAATATGCTACGCTTTCCACATTTTTTTATACAATGGGTTGTTCTGAACGCATTCAGCTTCTTACCTGCAAACCGTATGATTTTTTCACTGGCAGTCTTTACGGATATTTTACTTGGTTTTTTGTGGTTGTTTTTTGTTGCAACCAATGCAGATGAAATGTGGCGTTTGACCGGGCAAAAAGGCTACTTGTTGTGGCCTTTGGCAGCTGCTTCGGTTTGGGCAGTATGCTTCATTGTATTCAGTTTCAGATAGCGCAACAATTGCGGACAAATGCCGTCTGAAAACCCGAATGCTTTTTCAGACGGCATCAAACTAGATTATCTCATCTATTTATAAGATAATAAGTTCAAATCATGTGCAGAGCGGTTTGCCTCGTTCTGCTTTTTATTTTTTTAGTCCGAAGGATTCCACATGAGTCAAAACAATACTATCCTGCAACACCTCCCCATCGGTCAAAAAGTCGGCATCGCCTTCTCCGGCGGCCTCGATACCTCCGCCGCGCTGTTGTGGATGAAACTCAAAGGCGCGCTGCCTTACGCCTACACCGCCAACCTCGGTCAACCCGACGAAGACGACTACAATGCCATTCCCAAAAAAGCGATGGAATACGGTGCGGAAAACGCCCGCCTGATCGACTGTCGCGCGCAGTTGGCACACGAAGGCATCGCCGCCATCCAATGCGGTGCGTTCCACGTTTCCACCGGCGGCATCGCCTATTTCAACACCACGCCTCTGGGCCGCGCCGTTACCGGCACCATGCTCGTTTCCGCCATGAAAGAAGACGACGTCAACATCTGGGGCGACGGCAGTACTTACAAAGGCAACGACATCGAGCGTTTCTACCGCTACGGCCTCTTGACCAATCCCGCGCTGAAAATCTACAAACCTTGGCTCGACCAACAATTTATCGACGAACTCGGCGGCCGCCACGAAATGAGCGAATTTCTGATTGCCAACGGCTTCAACTACAAAATGTCGGTGGAGAAAGCCTACTCCACCGATTCCAATATGCTCGGCGCGACGCATGAAGCCAAAGACTTGGAATTCCTCAACAGCGGCATCAAAATCGTCAAACCCATCATGGGTGTTGCCTTCTGGGACGAAAGTGTCGAAGTCAAACCCGAAGAAGTCAGCGTGCGCTTTGAAGAAGGCGTGCCGGTTGCACTAAACGGCAAAGAATACGCCGACCCCGTAGAACTCTTCCTCGAAGCCAACCGCATCGGCGGCCGTCACGGCTTGGGCATGAGCGACCAAATCGAAAACCGCATCATCGAAGCCAAATCACGCGGCATTTACGAAGCCCCAGGCATGGCATTGTTCCACATCGCCTACGAACGCTTGGTAACCGGCATCCACAACGAAGACACCATCGAGCAATATCGCATCAACGGCCTGCGCCTCGGACGTTTGCTCTACCAAGGCCGCTGGTTCGACAGCCAAGCCTTGATGTTGCGCGAAACCGCCCAACGCTGGGTCGCCAAAGCCGTTACTGGCGAAGTCACCCTCGAACTGCGCCGTGGCAACGACTACTCGATTCTGAACACCGAATCGCCCAACCTGACCTACCAACCCGAACGCCTGAGCATGGAAAAAGTCGAAGACGCAGCGTTCACCCCGCTCGACCGCATCGGCCAGCTTACCATGCGCAACCTCGACATCACCGACACCCGTGCCAAACTCGGCATCTACTCGCAAAGCGGTTTATTGGCATTGGGCGAAGGCTCGGTATTGCCGCAGTTGGGCAATAAGAAATAAAAGCAGCCCTGCCATTTGGGACTGTTTTCAAACAGGGAAAGGTCGTCTGAAATTCAGTTTTCAGACGACCTTTCTATTTTTTCCTCAAATCATATGAAATCATGAAATTCTTTTCCTACTTTTATCTTGAAAACCATATGTATTTCAACGATTCCTTGAAATCATTAACCGTGATGAAACGTGGCTGCAACAGGAACTCGACCGACTCAAACTCACTGCCGTGCAAGTCTATATCGGCGAATACATCGACGGAAAACTGGTGGCACATCCTTACCCATAACCGCCGGAGATCCGATAACGGATTTATCTTCCGCCTTCCCAAGCAAGCGGTGCGGACAAACGTCAAACACCTAAAAAATGCCGTCTGAAACTTTACTGTTTCAGACGGCATTCCATATCCAAGCCTATTTCCTCTGTCTGCCCATATCGGCGGCGGCAGTAAACAAAACATCGGTTGAGGAATTCAACGCCGTTTCTGCCGAATCCTGAATCACGCCGATGATAAAGCCGACTGCAACCACCTGCATGGCGACATCGTTATTGATACCGAACAGACTGCACGCCAAAGGAACCAGCAGAAGGGAACCTCCTGCCACGCCGGATGCGCCGCACGCACTGACGGTTGCCACCAGGCTCAAAAGCAGCGCAGTGGCAAAATCAACATGAATCCCTTGAGTGTACGCGGCCGACATTGCCAACACGGTAATCGTAATCGCCGCACCCGCCATATTGATGGTTGCACCCAAAGGAATGGAAATCGAATAAGTATCTTCATGCAAACCCAACTTTTTCGCCAAAGCCATATTGACAGGAATATTGGCGGCAGAAGAACGGGTAAAGAAAGCATATACGCCGCTTTCGCGCAAACAGGTAAACACCAGCGGATAAGGATTACTGCGGATTTTCCACCATACGATGACCGGATTGACCACCAATGCGATAAACACCATACAGCCAAGCAGGACAGCAAGCAGCTTCACATAACCGGAAAGCGCGCCGAAACCTGTTTCCGCAATCGTGGACGATACCAAACCAAAAATACCCAGAGGGGCAAAGCGGATAATCCATTTCACAACAGTAGAAACCGCTTCCGCCAAATCGGCGACGACCTGCCGCGTTACGTCCGAACCATGATTGCGCAATGCCGCACCCAAAACCAAAGCCCAAGCCAAAATACCGATATAGTTGGCATTGGCAATCGCATTAATCGGGTTAGCAACCAAACTCATCAGCAGGGATTTCAAAACCTCCACAATACCGGAAGGCGGCGCATTGGATACCTCGCCCGCACCCGCCAATACGATGTGTACGGGAAACACCATGCTGGCCACTACCGCCACGACGGCGGCGGCAAACGTTCCAATCAAATATAAAATGATAATAGGCTTGATAAACGCCTCATTGCCTTTTTGATGCTGCGCAACGGCTGCTGCGACCAAAACAAAAACCAAAACAGGGGCAACGGCTTTAAGCGCACCGACAAACAGGCTGCCGAAAAGACCTGCCGCCAAACCCAGTTGTGGTGAAACCGAACCGATTACAATACCCAACACCAAACCGACGGCAATCTGTTTGACCAGGCTGACACTGTTAATCGCATTAAGTAAGGATCTGCCGAATGCCATTATTCTTCCTTATGTTGTTATATGTTAAGAAACGTTGCATTTTAAAAAGAAATCTCATCTTTCGTGTTTTTTTATTTTTTTCTGCCTGTCAATTTAAAAACAAAAATACCATCAAACAAATAAATAAAGACACAACAAACCACAACCGTTAAAATGCCCGAAATTTATATGCCGTCTGAAATGCCTTATCCCTTTCAAACAATATAAGGCAGCCGTTCAAAACCCAGTAGAAACAATGTTAGAATCAAAAAGACCGACACCACCGCCCGACACGCATACCATTATGATCAAACTGACCACCCCGCTCCTTCTGGCTCTATCTTTCTTCCCATCAGCACATGCGCTTGCCGCCGACCATACCGAAAAATAAGGCAGAGGGTTCCATACTGACGAAAAATAAAAATACAAACACCGAATCGGTCAAATTAAAACCCAAATTTCCCATCAGTATCGATACGCAAGACAGTGAAATTAAAGATATGATAGAAGAACACCTGCCGCTCATCACGCAGCAGCAGGAAGAGGTTTTAGATAAGGAACAGGTAGGCTTCCTTGCCGAAGAAGCACCGGACAACGTCAAAACCATGCTCCGCAGCAAAGGCTATTTCAACAGCAAAGTCAGCCTGACGGAAAAAAACGGCGGCTACACAGTACATATCATACCCGGCCCGCGCACCAAAATCAGCAATGTCAGCGTCGCCATCCTCGGCGACATCCTTTCAGACGGCAACCTTGCCGAATACTACCGCAACGCCATGTCAAACTGGCAGCAGCCGGTGGGCAGCGATTTTAATCAGGACGACTGGGAAAGCAGCAAAACATCCGTTCTCAGCGCGGTAACGCGCAAAGGTTATCCCCTGGCCAAACTCGGCAATACGCAGGCTACCGTCAACCCGGATACCTCCACCGCCGATTTGAACGTCATTGTAGACAGCAACCGCCCCATATTATTCGGCAACTTTGAAATCACCGGCACACAGCGTTACCCTGAACAAATCGTTTCCGGCCTGGCGCGTTTCCAACCCGGTATGCCGTACGACCTCGACCTGTTACTCGACCTCCAACAGGCCCTCGAACAAAACGGACATTATTCCGGCGCATCCGTACAAGCAGACTTCGACCACCTTCAAGATGACCGCGTTCCCGTTAAAGTCAGCGTAACCGAAGTCAAACGCCACAAACTCGAAACCGGCGTACGGCTTGATTCGGAATATGGTTTGGGCGGCAGGATCGCCTACGACCATTACAACCTCTTCAACAAAGGCTATATCGGTTCACTCGTCTGGGATATGGACAAATACGAAACCACACTTGCCGCCGGTATCAGCCAACCCCGCAACTACAGGGGCAAATACTGGACAACCAACGTTTCCTACAACCGTTCGACCACTCAAAACCTCGAAAAACGCTCCCTCTCCAGCGGCATCTGGCATGTACGCGACCGTAACGGCATCGATGCACGGCTGGGGGTGGAATTCCTTGTAGAAGACCGAAAAATTCCCGATACAGATTACGATTTGGGAAAAAGCCATGCCACCATGCTGACCGCATCATGGAAACGACAGTTGCTTAACAGCGAGCTGCACCCTGAAAACGGCTATTACCTGGACGGCAAAATCGGTACGACTTTGGGCAAATTCCTGTCCTCTACCGTTCTGACGCGTGCCTCCGCCCGTGCCGGCTATTTCTTCACGCCCGAAAACAAAAAAATCGGTACGTTCATCATACGCGGTCAGGCAGGGTACACCGTTGCCCGCAAAGATGCCGAAGTTCCTTCAGGGTTGATGTTCCGCAGCGGCGGCGCGTCCTCCGTACGCGGTTACGAACTCGACAGTATCGGACTTGCAGGTCCGAACGGATCGGTTCTGCCCGAGCGTGCCGTCTTTGTGGGCAGCCTGGAATACCAACTGCCGTTTACGCGCACCCTTTCCGGCGCGGTGTTCCACGATATGGGCGATGTCTCCACCAATTTCAAACACATGACGCTGAAACACGGCTCCGGTTTGGGTGTGCGCTGGTTCAGTCCGCTCGCACCGTTTCCTTCGATATTGCCTACGGGCACAGCGATAGAAAAATCCGTTGGCACATCAGCCTGGGAACACGCTTCTAAACCGGTATAGCCGTTTCAGGCGGCACCGACGCAACTATTTTGAAACAGACACCATGACCGATACTTCACCGACCGTCAACGACACACGACAAATGCCGTCTGAAAACCGCCCTACCCCGCCGGTAAAAAAACGCAAACTGTTCCGTAAATCGGCAGCGGTATTGCTGTGCATCCTCATCCTGATAACGTCGTTTGCCGGCTGGCTTGCCGGTACGGAATCCGGTTTACGCTTCGGTCTGTACAAGATTCCGTCATGGTTCGGCGTAAACATCTCTTCCCAAAACCTCAAAGGTACGCTGATAGCCGGATTTGACGGCGACAACTGGTCGATAGAAACCGAAGGTGCCGACATCACCGTCAGCCGTTTCCGATTCGATTGGAAACCGTCCGAGCTGATACGCCGCCGCCTGCACATTACCGAAATATCCGCCGGCGACATTTCCATCGTTACCAAACCGACCCCGCCTAAAGAAGAGCGTCCGGCACAAGGGCTGCCAGACAGTATAGACCTGCCTGCCGCCGTATCCGTCGACCGCTTTGAAACAGGTAAAAATCAGCATGGGCAAAGCCTTTGACAAACAAACCGTCTATCTCGAACGGCTGGATGCTTCATACCGTTATGACATCAAAGGACACCGCCTCGACCTGAAAAACCGCCGACACCCCGTGGAGCAAATCGACCGGCGCAGTCGTAATCGGTCTGAAAAAAACCTTTTGTCCTCAACACCGCCATCTACACCAAAGGCGAACTGGAAGGAGAAACCATACACGGTACGGCGCGCCTGTGGGGTAGTTTGCAGGATATGCACACCGACCTGATACTCGATGGCGACAATATCCATTTATCGGGGAAATCCGTCATCCACCCGTTTGCCGAATCATTGGATAAAACATTGGAAGAAGTGCTGATTAAAGGATTCAACATCAATCCGTCCGCCTTCCTGCCCTCCCTACCCAAAAGCAAGGCTTAACTTTGACCTGACCGCCATTCCGTCTTTTTCAGACGGCATCGCACTGGAAGGTTCTCTCGACCTGGAAAATACCGAGGCCGGTTTTGCCGACCGCAACAGCCTCCCCGTCCGACAAATTTTGGGAGACTTCGTCATCGGTCAGGACGGTGTGGTACATATTGATAATGCGGGCATTTCCCTGCTTGAACAGGGAAATATCAACCTGTCCGGCGATATCGATACCGGAAAAAAACATCCTGCAACTGGATATAGGCATAGACTCTGTCGGCTCGGATGATGTGATTCAAACCGCAATCAACGGCAAGTTGAACGGAAATATCGGCATCAAAGGTCCAACCGCCTCACCCGGCATCACTTGGAAACTCAGCAACGGTACGGCACGCACGCACGGCAGTCTGGGTATTGAAAGCGACCCCGCAAACGGACAGCAAAAACTGGTGTTCGACACCGTTGGCATTGAAGCAGGGCAAGGCAGCTTGACCGCGCAAGGCTACCTCGAACTGTTTAAAGACCGCCTGCTCAAACTGGATATCCGCTCCCAAGCATTCAACCCCGCACATATCGACCCGAAGTTTCCGTCAGGCAATATCAACGGCTCAATAAACCTTGCAGGCGAACTGGCAAAAGAGCAGTTTGCGGGCAAAATGCGGTTTCCCCCAGCATACTCAACGGCGTACCGCTTAACGGCCATGCCGACATTATTTACGAATCCCGCCACCTTCCGCGTGCCCTGATTGATTTGCGGCTGGGACAGAACATTATTAAAACAGACGGCAGCTTCGGTAAAAAAGGCGACCGTCTCAACCTCAATATCACCGCCCCCGATTTATCCCGTTTCGGTTTCGGACTGGAAGGCTTGTTAAACATACACGGCCATCTTTCCGGGGACCCGTCCGAAGGCATCAAAACATTTGAAACCAACCTTTCCGGTACGGCACGCGGCCTGCATATCGGCAAGGCGGCAAACATCCGTTCCCTCGATTTCACGCTCAAAGGTTCGCCCGATATAAACCGTCCGCTCCATGCCGACATAAAAGGCAGCAGCCTCTCCGTATCCGGCGGGGCGGCAGTTATCGACACTGCCGACCTGACACTGGACGGCACGGGCGCACAACACCGTATCCGTACGCATGCTTCCATGACTCTGGACGGCAAGCCGTTCAAATTCGACTTAGACGCTTCAGGCGGTATCAACAAGGCACTTACCCTATGGAAAGGCAGTATTAGTGTTTTCGACATCGGCGGTGCGTTCAACCTCAAGTTGCAAAACCGTATGATGCTTGAAGCCGGCGAGGAACGTGTGGCCATGAGCACGGCAAACTGGCGAGCCATGGGCGGCAGCCTGAATCTGCAACACTTTTTCCTGGGATAAAAAAAGCGGCATATCGGCAAAAGGCAACGCACGCAGCCTGCACATTGCCGAGCTGCACAATTTCTACAAACCGCCCATCGAACATAATCTGGTTTTGGACGGAGATTGGGATGTCGCCTACGGGCATAATGCGCATGGCTACCTCAACATCAGCCGCCAAAGTGGGGATGTCGTATTGGACGGGAAACATGCTTTGGGCTTGAATGCGCTTTCCTTGAAAACCCGTTTCCAAAACAACCGTATCGAAACCCTGCTTGATAGCGGCACGCGTTTCGGACGGATTAATGCCGATTTGGGTATCGGCAACGCCTTCGGCGGTAATATGGCTGCCGCACCGATTGGCGGGAGGATTACCGTTTCCCTTCCCGATTTCGGTGCATTCAAACCCTTTCTGCCCGCCACCGTACAAAAATATCACCGGCAACCTGAACGCCGACGCGCATATCGGCGGACGGGTAGGTTCTCCGTCTGTCAACGCCGCTGTCAACGGTAGCAGCAACTACGGGAAAATCAACGGCAACATCACAATCGGGCAAAGTAATTCTTTCAGTACCTCGCCCCTGGGCGGGAAACTCAACCTGACCGTTGCCGATGCCGAAGTATTCCGCAACTTCCTACCGGTCGGACAAACCGTCAAAGGCAGCCTGAATGCCGCCGTAACCCTTGGCGGCAACATTGCCAATCCGCACTTGGGCGGCAGCATCAACGGCGAAAAACTCTACTACCGCAACCAATCCCAAGGCATCATCTTGGATAACGGTTCACTGCGTTCCCATATAGAGAGTAGGAAATGGATAATTGACAGCTTGAAATTCCGTCATGAAGGGACGGCGGAACTCTCTGGCACGGTCAGTATGGAAAAACAGCGAACCCGATGTCGATATCAGCGCGGTATTCGACAAATACCGCATCCTGTCCCGCCCCTAACCGCCGCCTTCAGGTTTCCGGCAATACGCGCCTGCTCTATTCTCCGCAAAAAGGCATATCCGTTACCGGTATGATTAAAACAGATCAAGGATTGTTCGGCTCGCAAAAATCCTCAATGCCGTCTGTCGGGGATGATGTCGTCGTATTGGGAGAACCTAAAAAGAAGCTGCCGCAACCCTCCCCGTCAGCATGAACCTTACCTTGGATTTAAACGACAATATCCGCTTCGTCGGTTATGGTGCAGACGTTACCGCAGGCGGAAAGCTGACCCTAACCTCGCATCCCGGAGAGAGCGTACAGGGAATAGGTACGGTACACATTGTCAAAGGACGTTATAAAGCATACGGGCAGGATTTGGACATCACCAAAGGCAGGGGTTTCCTTTGTCGGACCACTCAATGCCCCCAACCTCAACATCCGTGCCGAACGCCGACTTTCACCAGTAGGGGCGGGTGTAGAAATTTTTAGGCAGCCTCAACAGCCCGCGCGTTACCCTAACGGCAAACGAACCGATGAGTGAAAAAGACAAACTCTCATGGCTCGTCCTCAACCGTGCCAGCAGCGGCAGCAGCAGCGACAACGATACCCTGTCTGCCGCCGCAGGCGCACTGCTTGCCGGACAAATCAACGACCGAATCGGACTGGTGGATGATTTGGGATTTACCAGCAAACGCAGCAGAAACGCGCAAACCGGCGAACTCAATCCCGCCGAACAGGTACTGACTATCGGCAAACAACTCACCGGCGACCTCTACATCGGATACGAATACGGCATTTCCAGTGCAGAACAATCCATCAAAATGGTTTACCAGTTGACCCGTGCCATACAGGCGGTTGCCCGTATCGGCAGCCGTTCGTCGGGCGGCGAGCTGAAATACACCATACGTTTCGACCGTTTCTTCGGTTCAGACAAGAAAGACACCACGGATAACGGCAAAGAAAAATAGTCGGATTTCAGACGGCAAAGCCAACGATTCAAGCTGCGCCGTCTGCAAATCACACCGTCAAAAAGAGCTTTTTACTTAAATACAATTATTTGAATTTAAAACAAATATTATATAAATTCAACACAAAACCGTAACAATCTATTTGACAATACATAAAAAAATATCGGTTACAACTGGATTCGATACAAGAAAATGCCAATGCCGTCTGCAACCGTTTCAGACGGCATTACGAGAAAATCTTTTAGGAGAATCCACATGTCCCAACACTCCTCCTGCTCCGAAGAAAAAAAATTCTTTGGACATCCCTTCCAGCTTTCCACCCTCTTCCATATTGAATTGTGGGAACGTTTTTCCTTCTACGGAATGCAAGGCATCCTGCTGATTTACCTCTACTACACCGCCGACAAAGGAGGTTTGGGGATAGATAAAACCCTTGCAGGCGGCATTGTCGGCGCATACGGCGGCAGCGTGTACCCTGTCCACTATATTAGGGGCTTGGCTTGCCGACCGCGTATGGGGGGCGGAGAAAAACCTTTTCCTATCGGGCATTATTGTCATGCTCGGACATATTATCCTTGCTGTCGCCCCAGGACTGTACGGCCTGCTACTCGGACTTGTATTCATCGCACTGGGTAGCGGTGGTGTAAAATCCTCCGCAAGTTCTATGGTCGGATCGCTGTACGAACGCGAAGACATGAGGCCGCTGCGCGATGCAGGTTTCTCCATCTTCTACATTGCCATCAACATCGGCGGCTTCTTAGGTCCCCTACTGACCGGACTGCTTCAAGAAAATATCGGTTTCCATTATGGCTTTGGCTCAGCGGCGGTCGGTATGGCATTCGGCTTGTGGCGTTATTCCTTAGGACGTAAAAACCTCCCGCATCCCACGGTTCCCCATCCGCTTTCAAAAGGACAAGGCAAAACTGCGGCCGCCATCGGCATTGCCTTTATTGCCGCACTTGCAACCGCTATCAAAACCGGGCTTATCAACATCGACAATTTCTCCACTGTCCTGCTGTCTACCATCATCCTTGCCGTAATCGTCTATTTTACCCGGCTGCTGACCAATCCCCACGTCAGTTCCGACAACAAGCGGCACATCATCGCCTACATTCCCCTTTTCCTGACCATCTGTATGTTTTGGGCGGTCTGGTTTCAAGTCTATACGGTTGCCACGGTCTATTTTGACGAAACCGTCAACCGCACCATAGGCTCATTTACCGTACCGGTCTCATGGAAAGACTCCATACAAAGCATGTGGGTTGTCCTATTTTTCCGGAGTGATGGCGGCTATTTGGACAAAAATGGGGCGCAAACAGCCTAAAACCCCCCTTAAATTGCTATGGCGGTATTTGTAACCGGCGCATCCTTTCTCTGTTTCATTCCCTTTATCTCATCAGGCACACCGATGCCTATTATGGTTTTCTCACTGATTATCCTTGCCATCACGATAGGCGAATTGATGATTTCCCCTGATTGCGCTATCCATTTCCACCAAAATTGCCCCTCCTTTATTCAAAAACACAAATGGTCGCCCTCAACTTTCTTGCTTTTTCATTAGGTTTTACTTTGGGCGGAGTATTGTTTGAAAAAGGTTATCATGCCGGTAACGACATCGGATTTTACCAACTGCTCTTCTACATCGGTGCAGCAACAGGCACATTGCTCCTGCTGCTTATCCCTGTTTTTAAATAAAATGCTGAAAGGTATAGACTGAAACCTGTTTTTTGCCACAAAAAATGCCGTCTGAAAACCTTCAGACGGCATTTTTTTATGTCGGATGCACACAGGACAGGCGGTAAGCCGGGTTCTGTCTCGGACAGTCATTCCTCTAGGCATACCGTTGCCGGTATGCTCAAGCAACCTACCCGAACGCTCGGCGGGCAGCGTCATTGCGTTCTGTTTGGTCTTGCTCCGAATGGGGTTTGGCCTGCCGCATATTGTTACCAAATGCGCGGTGCGCCCTTACCGCACCTTTTCACCCTTACCTGTGCTGCCAAAGCAGCCATCGGCGGTTTTGCTTTCTGTTCCACTTTCCGTCGCGTTACCGCGCCCGGCCGTTAACCGGCATTCTACCCTGCGGAGCCCGGACTTTCCTCCCCGTATGCCTTACGCGATACGCGGCGACTGTCTGCCCGTCCCGTGTGCGGCGCGGATTATAACACGAAACGCAAAAATGCCGTCTGAAACGGTACAGGTTTCAGACGGCATACAGCCTAAACTACACGCCTTGTTTCAGGCTGGCTTCGATGAAGCCGTCCAAATCGCCGTCCAATACGGCTTTGGTGTTACCGACTTCGTAACCTGTGCGTAAGTCTTTGATGCGCGAGGAGTCCAAAACATACGAGCGGATTTGGCTGCCCCACCCCACATCGGACTTGCCTTCTTCCAACGCCTGTTTCTCTTCGTTGCGTTTGCGCATTTCCAATTCATACAGTTTGGATTTCAACATTTCCATCGCAGCGGCTTTGTTGGCGTGTTGCGAACGGTCGTTTTGACATTGCACCACAATCCCCGTCGGCTCGTGGGTAATGCGCACGGCGGAGTCGGTTTTGTTGATGTGCTGACCGCCCGCGCCCGATGCGCGGTAAGTGTCGATGCGCAAATCGGCGGGGTTGATTTCGATTTCGATGGAATCGTCGATTTCAGGGTAAACGAACACGGAGGCAAACGAGGTATGGCGTTTGTTGTTCGAGTCAAACGGCGAGTAACGCACCAAGCGGTGAACGCCTGTTTCCGTGCGCAGCAAACCGTAGGCGTATTCGCCTTCCACACGGATAGTGGCGCGGTTGATGCCTGCGATTTCGCCGTCATCTTCTTCAAGAATTTCGATTTTGAAGCCTTTGCGCTCGGCGTAGCGGCTGTACATACGGAACAGCATACCCGCCCAGTCTTCCGCTTCGGTACCGCCCGCGCCTGCGGTGATGTCGATAAAGCAGTTGTTCGGGTCGGCGGGCTGGTTGAACATCCGTTTGAACTCCAAATCCGCCATCTGTTTTTCCAGCCCCGACACGTCTTCCTGCACAGCGGCGAAACCTTCTTCGTCGTTTTCTTCGACGGTCATTTCAATCAGCATGCGGTTATCTTCGATGCCCGACGCGATGTTGTCGAGCGTCAATACGATGCCTTCGAGGATTTTGCGCTCTTTGCCGATTTCTTGGGCGCGTTTCGGGTCGTTCCACAGCTCAGGGTCTTCAGAAAGACCGATGACTTCTTCCAATCGGTCTTTCTTACCCTGATAATCCATATAAACGCGGATGTCTTCGCTGCGCTTTTCCAAATCGTTCAGGGTATTGTTGAGCTGGTTGATTACTTCGGCTTCCATGATTCTTTTGTTCTTTCAAAATTTTAGGGGCGTATTGTACGGGATTCGGGTATTTTTTTCTATGGATAAAGCCTTCTGGAAACACGTTCAGACGGCATAGCGTCAATAACGGTATGCCGCCAGTTTACGTTTGATTTCAGGCAATGCGGCACGTGCGGCCTCTTCGCCCAACCGGATGGCGCGTTTTTTCTGATCGAATCCGCCCACAGACCCCAAATCCAACACCTTCGGTTTGATGACGACATTTGCCTGCCCCAACTCGTTTTGCAGTGCGGAAACACCCATTACGTTCAGTGTCTGATCGAGATAAGAGAAGAACCCTTGACCGACATTTTTGCTCGGGCGTGCGGAAATATCGACGGCAATGACAAAATTCGCCCCCTGCCGCCTGGCCGAACTGACAGGGACGGGCTGCGACAGACCGCCGTCAACATATTTGTGCCTGCCGATGATGACCGGCTGGAACACATTGGGAATTGCTGCGGAAGCACGAACCGCCTGCCCGACATTCCCCTGATTGAAAGCGACGGCTTTGCCGGTTTCAAAATCAGTGGCAACAGCGGCAAATTTAATGGGAAACTGCTGGATTTGCAATCCGCCGACCTTTTGGTTGATATAAGACTGCAGTTTTTCACCTTTGATAAAACCACTGGTAGACAAGGTTAAATCGACTAAATCCGTTTTACCTAAAATCTCGGCTTCCAATTCAAGGCGGTCTGGAGACATTCCTGATGCATAAAGACTGCCGACTATCGAACCTGCCGATGTACCGGTTACAACCTTCACAGGAATACCATTTTCTTTCAAAACCTTAATAATCCCTATATGGGCAAATCCTTTAGATGCCCCGCCACCGAGAGCTAAACCGACCACTGCAGTAGGTTTAGAGGTTTGTACAGGTTTGCGTGCAGTTTGGCTCCCTGTCGTACCGCATGCGGCAAGCAACGCGGCGGCGGCGATTGCCAAAAGTGGTCTGATTTTTGAAAACGTTACCATATTTTCCATTCCCTTTGCATTTACGGAAATTGTATTTGAAAGCATACTGGCCAAGGCGGGAATTATCTCACAACACCGCCGTTATCCAAACATCCCGCCTTTTTTCACTTTCTTTCCGTCAAAATACTTTCTTTTTTTATATTCATTAACTTGTTAAATTATTGGCTGCCGGATGTAAGTTTTTCCGACAAAATCCGTCTAATGGGGTATCAACAGAAACAAAAACAGGAACACTTATGAAAATCGGAACAACTTGGCAGACGGCATCCGCTATGCTGGTTTTGCGTCTGTTTGCCGCATATGAATTTTTAGAATCGGGTTTGCAAAAATGGAACGGGGAGAATTGGTTTTCCGAAATCAACGATCAATTCCCATTCCCGTTCAACTTGCTGCCGGACGCGTTAAACTGGAATCTCGCGATGTATGCGGAGCTTTTGCTGCCCGTGCTGTTGCTTTTGGGTTTGGCAACGCGCCTGTCGGCATTGGGGCTGATGGTCGTTACCGCCGTCGCTTGGGCTGCGGTTCACGCCGGTTCGGGTTACAATGTCTGCGACAACGGCTATAAAATGGCTTTAATTTATATCGTGGTTTTGATTCCCCTGCTACTTCAAGGAGCGGGTACTTGGTCGTTTGACCAACTGATCAAACACCGTTTTTGCACCAAATGCCGTCTGAAAAACAATTGATTCGGTCGAGGAAGGCGACTTTAAAAACTTCCAACTTAACTGCCTATTTTTTATTTAGAAAGGAATTACCATGAAAAAAACCGTAGCAGCAGCCCTTGCCGGCGCATTATCCCTGTCTTTGGCATCCGGTGCAGTTGCCGCCGACAAACCTGCTACAGCAGAAAAACCTGCCGCTAAAGCAGCAGAAGGTACTTGCGGATCTGCAAAAGCTACTGAAGGCAAATGCGGGGCAAGTGCAAAAAAAGCGCCTGCCAAGCAAGCAAAAGCTACCAAAGCAGCAGAAGGCAAATGCGGCGAAGGTAAATGCGGTTCTAAATAATACCGTATTATAAGAAGCCGCATTTTGACGATAAATGCGGCTTTTTAACAACAAATGATGTTTGTTACAGGCTCTTTTTTTAATATTCTGTTGATTTTGCATTATGATGCAAAGTAATTGTTTTTGTAATTTAAAATGATTACAGCTGCTTTATTAAGTTTAGGTTGCCAAATCGACAGCATTTTAAAACATTGCTTTTTTCATCATCATCAAATTTCTTTATACTGCCTCAGGATGAAATCATGATTCAACATGCAGGCTTGGGCTACCGCCGCGACTTGGCGGAAGACTTCCTCTCGCTTTCAGACAACAGCCCGATACGCTTTATCGAAGCCGCACCCGAAAACTGGCTGAAAATGGGCGGTAGGGCGCGCAAACAGTTTGACCGCGTGGCGGAACGGCTGCCGCTGGCGTTGCACGGATTATCCATGTCGCTGGGCGGACAAGCCCCGCTGGATACTGCCTTAATAGACGGCATCAAAGAAATGATGCGCCGCTACGATTGCACGTTTTTCTCCGACCATTTGAGCTACTGCCACGACGGCGGTCATCTCTACGACCTGTTGCCGCTGCCCTTCACCGAAGAAATGGTGCGGCATACCGCGCGGCGTATCCGCGAAGTGCAAGACCGATTGGGCTGCCGCATCACCGTAGAAAATACCTCCTACTACCTGCATTCTCCGCTTGCCGAGATGAACGAGGTTGAGTTTCTCAACGCCGTTGCCCGTGAAGCCGACTGCGGCATTCATTTGGACGTGAACAATATTTACGTCAACGCCGTCAATCACGGCCTGTTGTCACCTGAAGCCTTTTTGGAAAACGTTGACGCAGAGCGCGTGTGTTACATCCACATCGCCGGACACGATGTTGAAACGCCCGAATTGTTGATTGATACCCACGGCGCAGCAGTTTTACCGACCGTTTGGGACTTGCTCGAACTTGCCTACACCAAGCTGCCGACGATTCCGCCCACCCTGTTGGAACGCGATTTCAACTTCCCGCTTTTTGCCGAACTCGAAGCCGAAGTCGCCAAAATCGCCGAATATCAAACGCGTGCCGGAAAGGAATACCGCCGTGCAGCCTGAAACCTCCGCCCAATACCAACAACGCTTTGCCCAAGCCATACGCGAAGGCAAAGCCGCAGACGGATTGCCGCAAGAACGCCTGAACGTCTATATCCGCCTGATACGCAATAATATTCACAGCTTTATCGACCGCTGTTATACCGAAACACTGCAATACTTTGACAGCGAAGAATGGGGCCGCCTGAAAGAAGGTTTCGTCCGCGACGCGCGTGCCCAAACACCCTATTTTCAAGAAATTCCCGGCGAGTTTCTCCGATATTGCCAAAGCCTGCCGCTTTCAGACGGCATTTTGGCACTGATGGATTTTTGAATATACACAATTGCTTGCAGAAGTTGCACAAATTCCGGATATTCCCAACACTCATTATTCAAATCACAGCAAATACACGCCCTCCCCTGCGGCCTTTATCCGGCAATATCGATATGATGTTACCGATGATTTGCAGGAAGCGGAAACAGCCTTATTAATATGGCGAAACGCCGAAGATGATGTGATGTACCAAACATTGGACGGCTTCGATATGATGCTGCTGGAGATAATGGGGGCTTCCGCGCTTTCATTTAACACCCTTACCCAAACCCTTGTCGAATTTATGCCCGAAGCCGATAATTGGAAGAATATTTTGCTTGGGAAATGGTCAGGCTGGATTGAACAAAGGATTATCATCCCCTCCTTATCCGCCATATCCGAAAATATGGAAGGCAATTCCCCAAGCCAAAACCATCTATCCGCATAAAATTACCCTGTTCCCGATACTATGCCGCTACCCGACCTGACCGATGCCGAATTAATGGAGTCGCGCAAACTGCTTCTGCATTTTACGCGACTCCAATTACCTGACTATCCTGATTTGGCTGAAGATTTAGTGCAGGAAACATTACTGTCTGCATACAGCGCAGGCGACAGTTTTCAAGGCTGGGCGCTTGTCAACAGCTGGCTTTTTGCTATATTGAAAAACAAAATTATTGACGCATTACGTCAAATCGGGAGGCAAAGGAAAGTCTTTACCGCACTAGATGACGAACTGCTGGATGAAACATTTGAAAGCCATTTTTTCCCAAACGGGCATTGGACACCGGAAGGGCAGCCTCAACATTGGAACACTCCCGAAAAATCATTAAATAACAACGAATTTCAAAAAATTCTGCAAAGCTGCCTATACAACCTTCCTGAAAACACCGCACGGGTATTCACCCTGAAAGAAATACTCGGTTTTTTTCATCCAACGAAATACAACAAATGTGCGGCATCAGTACAGCCAACTACCACACCATTATGCACCGCGCCCGAGAATCATTGCGCCAATGCTTGCAAATTAAATGGTTCAACCAAGAAAACCCGAAGTAAACGTTATGAAAAAATGCCGCGATATTACCCTGCTTCTTTCCAAACATCAGGAACGGGAAACCACCCCGAGCGAGAAGATTTCAATATACATACATCTGCTGTTCTGCCCGCATTGCCGGGAATATAAAAGACAGCTTCAAACCATCAAAATATCACTAGCAAAAACAACCCGAACTTCAAAATAAATGCCGTCTGAAATATCAACCTTCAGACGGCATAGCAGGAAATAAATCAAACTAATTTACTGTTGTAGACAGTTCATCCATAATATACACTTCAAAAGCAGCATATTTTTCTATAATAAGAAATACAAATATTCCAAACATGCAAAGTTACATAAGTGTTGCCATGTGTTTATCTCATTTAATAGATAATATTATCTCCCTTGCTTAACCCCATATTTCTAAATAATAAATTTACAACCATCAAGGAAATCCTAATGCGTTCTACCTTACCCCTTATCTTACTTCCCATTTTACTGATCTCCTGCAGTACATTAAACAGTTCTTCCCAATGGGAAAAATATCGGCACTATCTCAAACGGCAATATTCATGTATATATCAATAAAGACAATTTCAAAAAGAACGGAAATATTATAATTTTTTTCAAGATAAAAATTGTTATCGATCTAAAAACAAGAACGTTTCGCTAACACTCCCGCATATAAGACAGCCATTGCCGAATGGGAAATCCACTGTAACAATAAAACATACCGCTTAAGTTCACTACAGTTGTTTGATACAAAAAACGTAGAAATTTCCAGACAATCCTACACAGCCTCTTCGCTTCGCCCAATGAGTATCTTATCTGGAACATTAACTGAAAAACAATATGAAATCGTATGTAAAAAGAAAACTATGATTGATATTTATCCACAAATTTATCCATAGGTATTAAAATTTAAATACTTTCTAAAACGCCGTAATATCAATACTCGCCGAATACTAGAAACCATTCGGATAAGTTATATTCAAACTTATCCACAGTATTTTCGGATTAATAAGTTTACCGCTTTAATATAAAACATTTAACATCCATCCACTATCCAACTGTAGCTTTATATAACATTTTGCATTTTTATTCCTATTTGACTAACGCTTTTTCCATATAGATATCACAGTTTAATTCAATAACCTTAACTATAAATAATTAACTGGTTTATAAAAAAATGAAGGGCTGTCCTAGATACCTAGGATAGCCCTTTATCTTCCCCATTAAGTTTCCTAACGCAAACGCTTACCTGTTTCTCCATCAATAATCTGACTCGGTAATTTTTGACTACCTATCCTTCCACCTATAACCCATACATTCCGTCCAAATTGTCTTTTAACTTCCCTTTCTGTCCCTACATGCACGTTTACCCGCCCTATTGCATGAGGTAGAAACTAAAGGCATACCCAATACCTGACACAAACGTCTTGCTCCATCATGATCGGGAACCCTGACTGCCAACTTATTACGCCTCTTCCCTCGCAATTCAGGTAATACGCCAGATTTAGCCAATAATAAGAAAGTCTTAGGAGCAGGCCATTCTTTTATAAGTATATTCTGTAAATTTTCAGATGGTATTTTAAGCAAAGGCCGTAATTGTTCAAATTGATTCCCGATGACAATCATCCCCTTGTGTTGCGGTCTTTTTTTCAAATGTGTTAACTTACTAAGTGCATTAGCTAATGTTGGAAGACACCCCAATCCATAACATGATTCCGTCGGATAAGCTACCAAACCGCCTTTTTTCAAATAAACTCTTAACTTACGTTGCGCTGATGCAGCGATAATTCTCGGAAATAACATAATATAAATGCCGTCTGAAGCATATAATTCATACTTAGCTTCAGACGGCATCATCCTTTCTAATTAACGGTTAATAGCTTTATCAGCAATATCTTTACGGTATTGCATGCCGTCGAAGCTGATTTTTTCCAATGCGCTATATGCCTTGGCTTTAGCTTGAGCTACATCGTCACCTAAACCTACAACACACAATACGCGGCCGCCGTTGGTCAATACGTCGCCTTTCTCGTTTGCCGTTGTACCTGCGTGGAAAACTTTGCCGATTTGGTTGGCAGCATCCATACCGGAAATAACATCGCCTTTTTTAGGCGTTTCAGGATAGTTTTGCGCCGCCAGCACTACACCTACGGCAGTTTGCGGGTTCCATTCTGCGGTTACGCTATCGAGTTTGCCGTCTATTGCTGCTTCAACCAAATCCGCCAAGTCGCTGTTCAGACGACTCATAATCGGCTGAGTTTCGGGATCGCCGAAACGGCAGTTAAACTCAATCGTATAGGGTGCGCCGCTTTGATCAATCATCAAACCTGCGTACAGGAAGCCGGTAAACTCATGTCCTTCCGCTTTCATACCCGCTACAGTCGGCAAAATAATCTCGTTCATCGCGCGCTCGTACACGGCTGGCGTTACCACAGGCGCGGGACTGTACGCACCCATACCGCCTGTATTCGGGCCTTTGTCGCCGTCTAAAAGACGCTTGTGATCTTGGCTGGTCGCCATAGGCAATACATGATTACCATCAACCATGACGATAAAGCTCGCTTCTTCGCCTTGCAGAAAATCTTCAATCACAACACGCGCGCCGGCATTGCCCATTTTGTTGCCCAGCAGCATATCATCAATCGCAGCATGCGCTTCATCCAAAGTCATCGCCACAATTACGCCTTTACCTGCCGCCAAACCATCGGCTTTGATGACGATGGGCGCACCTTTCTGATTGACGTAATCGTGTGCGGCATCGGCATTTTCAAAGGTTTGATATTGCGCGGTCGGAATGTTGTATTTCGTCATAAATGCTTTGGCAAAATCTTTAGAACTTTCCAACTGCGCCGCATATTGTGTCGGACCAAATATTTTCAGCCTTGCGGCACGAAAATCATTCACAATACCTGCCGCCAAAGGCGCTTCAGGGCCAACGACGGTAAAAGTAATATTTTCTTTATAACAGAATTCAATCAAATCCTGATGCGCAGTCAAGGCGACATTTTGGAGCTTGGGTTCAATCGCCGTACCGGCATTACCGGGCGCAACAAATACTGTTTCCACTTTGGGCGACTGCGCCAATTTCCAAGCCAGCGCGTGTTCGCGACCGCCATTACCGATAACCAGCAGTTTCATGCCATCTCCTTGACAAATATGTACTTTTAACGAAAACTTGATACAAGGGGACTTTTGTCCCATTTGAAGAAATTTTAGTGGAATCAAACAAAAGACCGCTTCATTCCACTCTGCAACCTATTTGACTTATCCACGAAATTAAAAAAGGACAAGCAACCATGCAAAAACGTATTGATGAAATCCAAAGCAAATACCGTGAATGGTGTCATCTACTACCGCAATTGGAAGAAGACATCCGGCGTTGGAAACATGCCGTCGCTTTGATTCGCGATATGGACAATTTTTATACCCACGAGTATCAGGCTTGCCATCGGGCTATTGAAGACGGCTCAGAACTGGATTTGCGTACGGAAGGCGAATACAGCATTATAAGTGAAGATGCGTTATAGAACGCGCTGGGCGAATTCCATCAATTGGCTTGGCTATATTTGCGCTCCAGCGTCGATGCCTTGGACAGATATACGCAAGAAGATTAATGCGCGAAGAGGTCGTCTGAAAACCCTAAGATGTGGATTTTCAGACGACCTTCTCATTCAAAAGGCTTTTCCGTATTTACTTCAATCTGCCGAGTATTCTTCCAAGCCACAACACAGACCTCATAATTTGCCAACGACAAACTTACCGTCAATCGGCAATCCAACTGTAAATCCTGCTCTAATATATCTGCCTGATATTGTTTAGCGATGCGTATCGCTTCATTCAAAAACGGATATTCACATTTCAACCAAACGATTTTTTCAATATTCTTTTCAACTACTTCCGCAGCCGCCAGCGCCTGAGCCGTTGCCTCTTTGTATGCGTGAATCAGACCGGGAACGCCCAATAACGTACCGCCGAAATAGCGCACGACAACGACCAAAACATCGGTTACGCCCACCGAATCAATCTGTCCTAAAATTGGTCGCCCAGCGCTTCCTGACGGCTCTCCATCATCGTTGGCGCGAAATTGCATGCCATCCACACCCAAACGATAGGCATAGCACCAATGTCGCGCTTTATGATGCTCTTCCTTTAACGGATCGAGGTATTTCTTCACATCAGCCAATGTCCGAATCGGATAGGCAAATGCGATAAAACGGCTGCCTTTATCTTTAAACTCAGCCTGCGTCGGGGAAGTAATGGTTTTATAAGTCGTAATCATGCTGAAATGTTTTCAGACGACCTCATTAATAACAAGGTCGTCTGAACGTTTCACGTGAAACATCAATTTTTCAATGCTTCGGTTAATTGCGGAACGATTTCAAATAAATCGCCAACCAATCCGTAATCGGCCACATTGAAAATCGGCGCATCAGCATCTTTGTTGATTGCGACAATGACTTTGCTGTCCTGCATACCGGCAACGTGTTGAATTGCGCCTGAAATACCGATTGCAAAATACAGCTGAGGCGCAACCACCTTACCAGTTTGTCCAACTTGAACATCGTTTGGTGCATACTCAGCATCTACTGCCGCACGTGATGCGCCGATCGCCGCACCTAAAACATCCGCCAACGGTGTTAGCACTTCATTAAATCTCTCCGCACTACCCAGCGCACGACCACCGGAAACAATTACTTTTGCCTGAGTCAGCTCAGGACGATCGGAATGGGAGAGCTGACGGTTCACAAAACGGCTCAGGTTTTGAGCAGGGGTCGCTTCAACATTAACCGCCTCAGCATGACCACCTTGCGCCGATGCTGCGTCAAAAGCCGTCGCACGGAAGGTCAGCACCAATTTTTCTGAATCGGCTTGCACGGTTTCAAATGCATTACCCGCATAAATCGGGCGCACAAAAGTCGTGTTATCCACAATCTCGGTCAAATCGGAAATTTGCGGGACATCTAATAAGGCCGCTACGCGAGGTAAAAGGTTTTTACCGAATGTGGTTGCCGTTGCAGCAACATAGCGGTAATCCGCCGCCAATTTAACAACCAGCGGAGCCAGTTCTTCAGCCAAACCTTCGGCATAATAGGCAGCATCCGCAACCAAAATTTTTTCCACACCGGCTACTTGTTTCGCGGATTCCACTACGGCCGATGCGCCGTTTCCGGCAACCAATAAATCGACTTTGCCCAGTTTGGCGGCAGCGGTAACGGCATGCAAAGTGGCAGGATTCAACTGTTTGTTGTCGTGTTCAGCAATAATCAATACGCTCATTTCAGTCTCCTCAAATCACTTTGGCTTCGTTTTTCAATTTTTTCAACCAATTCGGCAACGCTTGCTACTTTTACGCCTGCCTGACGCGCTTTAGGTTCGGCGAATTTCACCGTTTTCAGACGAGGTGAAATGTCGGCAACCAAATCGGCAGGCGCCAGTTTTTCCAAAGGTTTTTTCTTTGCCGCCATAATATTGGGGAGTTTGACAAAGCGTGGCTCGTTCAAACGCAAATCAGCACTAATAACAGCGGGCAATTTCAATGCTATGGTTTCTTCACCGCCATCGATTTCGCGCACAATCTGTACTTCGTCACCTTCAATTTGTACTTTGGAGGCAAACGTACCTTGCGCCGCATTCAGCAAAGCAGCCAGCATTTGCGCCACTTGGTTGGCATCATCATCAATCGCTTGTTTGCCCAAAAAGAAAATCTGCGGATTTTTCTTTTGTCCGCAACGGCTTTCAGCAACTTGGCAACTGCCAGCGGCTCCAATTTCGCATCGGTTTCAACATGAATTGCACGGTCGGCACCCATCGCCAAAGCTGTACGCAACGTTTCTTCGCATTTTTTCTCGCCCAAAAGAAACCGCTACGATTTCGCTTACTTTTCCGGCTTCTTTCAAACGGACGGCTTCTTCCACAGCGATTTCGTCAAACGGATTCATCGACATTTTGACATTACCGATATCCACATCCGAACCATCGGCTTTTACACGAACTTTGACGTTGTAGTCCACTACGCGCTTTACTGCGACCAGTGCTTTCATTGAATTCTCCTAAAAAGAACGTTGCTTTCACCATCTAGCGAAACCAAACCTTCTTCTCTATAAAATCAAATCCGTTTTTTTCTTAAAAACGAATTCATTCAGAAATCTTTCAGATAATGATTGCCGATTATACCATTTTTAAAAGCATTTACTCAGGCTGAAGAATATACATTCCTGCATCTAACAAATTGGAAAATATCATGCCGCTATATCAATTTTAGACGACCTTTGAGCCTTCATCAGCAGCCACACAATCCATCAACGTTTGATAAACCAAATCCGCAGTCGGAATCTGCCCGATATTGCCCAAGTTTTTTGCAATAGCCGAAACTTGAACACCTGTTTTAATCGGATCGGTATCGGTATAAATGCCGACCACAGGTTTTTCCAAGGCATTTGCCAAATGCAGCAAACCGGTATCCACACCGACAATTCCGACCGCCTGTTTCAACAGATACGCCGCCTGCAATAAATTCATTTTATCGCACACAATGGCAAAAGGCAGCCCATCTGCAATTTGTTCGGCACGCGTTTTTTCAGCTTCACTTCCCCAAGGCAAATAAACATTGCATTGTTGTTCTCCGTTCAGTTTTTGCAGCAACGCACGCCAGTTTTCCACAGACCATAATTTACTGTCTCGACTGGTCGCGTGCAAAGCCGCATAATACGGCTGCTCTAAATTTTTCAACCGACCCGCTTCGGGAACGGTCAAACCGAATACCTGCGTTTCAGGCATCACATACTCAAACACTTGGGCAAACAACTCACGGTTGCGCCAAACGGCATTTTTTACCTTTTGGGTACAGCGTATGTTTTCACATACGCCAGCGCAGCCAATCCCTCGCGCGCACTGTGTTTATCCAAACCATAAATAGGGGATTTTGCCATTTTGGCGAAACACGCGCTTTTAATCAGACCTTGACTGTCCAATACGAAATCAAATGCTTCCTGTCGCAAAGCCTGTTTCAGACGACCTATTTCCCTCCAAGTTTCTGCTTGAAAAAGATGTTCGCGCCATTGCCGCCATTTCATCACATGGATTTTTTTCACAAACGGATGCAGGCGCGCAATATCCGCAAATCCGGCTTCACACAGCCAATGAAGCTCTACATCAGGACATTGTCGCGCCAAATCTTCGATTGCGGACAAAGTGTGAATTAAATCGCCCATACTAGACAAGCGGACAAGCAAAATTTTCATATTCAGTAAGGGGGTTCACGTGAAACAATTATAACTTATTGATTATTAATATTTTTTTAATTTCTTCGGCGTTTTTTTAAGACAATTGCACCGGCAGAACGCATTTCCTGCCATGCAGTTTCGATGGTTTCCTGCGCAATACCCCGACAAGCCGCTTCATTGACGATAACCTGCCAATTGCCGCCTTTGAGTAACTGCAAAACCGTTGTTTTAACACAATAATCCGTAGCCAAGCCGCCGACAATGACCGTATCCGTATTTTGACAACGCAACCATTCAATTAATCCAGTGCTGAGTTTTTCCTCAATATCGTGAAAACACGCGCCGTAAGGATGCAACTCAGGATCAACACCTTTCCAAACGCAATAATCATATTCTTTGGCAGAAGGCAGTCCGTCCAACAATTCATAGCCGCATGTACCGACCATTGCATGAGCCACCCAAGTCAAATCCGCATCGGGCAAACCAGTCGGCTTCAACATATCAACAGGGTTATCCACAAGCCATTTCGCTGCCATATGATGCGCATCTTTCGTCATCACACGCAAATCCGCCAAAGCGGCTTGGGCATTCAACTCTTCGACAATCAAATGCCCCTCGTTCACAGGCAGCTCTTTAGGACACAAAGGTGTAAAAGTTTTTTGTGCATCGACATCAATGGAAACAATCATCTCATCATTTCAACGCAATTAAAATGCCCTATATTATAACAAATTACTGACCAAAAGCGGTAAAACCTACTGTGATAAGATAACGTTTTTCCGAAAAACTTATCCACAATTCTCATGACTTACACCATCACCCCCATCGCCACCGCCCGCTCGCCCTACAAACAGAAATTTGGCGTCGCCCGTCAGCCAGGTTTGGTTCCTGCCGCAGAAGTCTGCATCGAGCTGAATCCCGAATTTACCGCAGACAGCGTACGCGGATTGGAACACTTCGATTATGTGTGGATAAGTTTTATCTTTCACGGCGTACTGGATGAAGGCTGGGCACAAATGGTGCGCCCGCCACGGCTCGGCGGCAAACAAAAAATGGGCGTATTCGCCACGCGCAGCCCCCACCGCCCCAATCATCTCGGACTATCACTCTTAAAACTAGAACGCATTGAAACCAGCAAACCCGTCCGCCTTTATTGCAGCGGCGCAGACCTGCTGGACGGCACGCCGATTGTCGATATCAAGCCCTACATCCCCTTTGTCGAATCCAAACCCGACGCATCATCCGGCTTCGTCAGCGGCAAACCCGAAGAGCTTGAAGTCGTATGGCTGGAAAAACATAGGCGCGGAAAAATTTATCTGAAAGCACCAAAACCCTAATCAGCCAAAGCATTGCCCAAGACCCGCGCCCCGCCTATCAGAATATTCCCGAACGGATTTACGTTATGAATATTGAGAATTATGAAGTCAGGTTTCAGATAGAGGGAAACCGCGCGACGGTTATTGGGGTAAACGTTGTTTAAATTTAATTATTTTTATTATTTGATTCTATTAAAAAAACATGCCGTCTGAAATTTTCAGACGGCATGTTTTCTTTCCTATAGACTGTTTTTTTCCAATCCTAATTCAGGATAAATATTCAAAAAAACAAGGACGATTTTTTTCAGATACAAAAGTATTTCATTGTAGTTTTTGAGCAATTTCAACTTTTTCAATAAATGTAATTGTTGATGAAAACACAACTAAAACAGCAGCTAATAATTAAGGTATTGCGATATTTGCAGATTGCGTTTCGTATTTCTAATTAGTTTTATTCAAATTTGCTGATTTTTTGTTTAAATAAACTTCTAAAACAAATTTAAATTTTTTTAATGATGATTTTTGATGATTGCTGTCAGAAGCGAGTATAAGTCATAAATCTTCAAATTTTTTTCATAATCTTCTAAAAAAATAATATTGGGTTTAACACCTACCGTCCCAATAGAATATAAGTGGATAAAATTTATATAATTTCTTTTTGTGGATAACCTTAATATTTCCCTCTTTATTTACACAAATTTATCAACAAAATTTCTGTTATTCACATGCCGTCTGAAGCATCTCCTTTTGCTACAATAATGCTGTTTTCTAAATTTATAAGCCTCATTATGTCCAAGCCCACCGTTTCCCCGATGATGCAGCAGTATCTCGCCATCAAATCGCAGCACGCCGACAAGCTGGTGTTTTACCGCATGGGCGATTTTTACGAGCTGTTTTTGGATGACGCGGTGGAAGCGGCGAAGTTGTTGGATATCACTCTGACCACGCGCGGGCAGATGGACGGCGTGCCGATTAAGATGGCGGGCGTGCCGTTTCACGCGGCGGAGCAGTATCTGGCTCGACTGGTGAAGATGGGCAAAAGCGTGGCGGTGTGCGAGCAGGTGGGCGAAGTCGGCGCGGGCAAAGGGCCGGTAGAGCGCAAAGTCGTGCGCATCGTTACGCCCGGCACGCTAACCGACGCGGCGTTTTTGGAAGATAAGGAAACCAACCGCATCGCGGCGGTGAACGCGGATAAAAAAACACGTCGCCATGCGTGGGCATCTTTGCAAAGCGGCGAATTCAAAAACCAAGCTGACGACGGCGGACAAACTCGCCGACGAGCTGGCGCGTTTGCAGGCGGCGGAAATCCTGTTGCCCGATGGCAAAAGCCTGCCTGATAGTTTTCAGGCAACCTCTGCCAACATTACGCGCCTGAACTCATGGCAGTTTGCCGCCGACGCGGGCGCGAAATTATTGACCGAATACTTCGGCTGCCAAGACCCTGCATGGCTTCGGTTTAGACGGCAAGGAACACGAAGCCGCCGTCGGCGCGGCGGGCGCGCTGTTGAACTACATCCGCCTGACGCAAAACCTGATGCCGCAACACTTAGACGGCATTTCGCTCGAAACCGACAGCCAATATATCGGCATGGACGCCGCTACGCGCCGCAATCTCGAAATCACGCAAACCCTCTCCGGCAAAAAAATCGCCGCCCCTGTTTTTCCATACTCGACGGCTGCGCCACCCACATGGGCAGCCGCCTCTTAGCACTCTGGCTGCACCACCCCTTACGCAGCCGCGCCCATATCCTCGCCCGCCAAGAAGCCGTTGCCACGTTGGGTTCGCAATACGAAACCCTGCAAGGCCGTCTGAAAAACATCGCGGACATCGAACGCATCGCCGCCCGCATCGCCGTCGGCAACGCCCGCCCGCGCGATCTTGCCGCCCTGCGCGACAGCCTGTTTGCCCTGTCCGAAATCGAATTGTCCGCCGAGGGCAGCAGTCTCTTAGAAACCCTCAAAGCCGTTTTCCCCGAAACCCTGCCCGTCGCCGAAACCCTCAAAGCCGCCGTAATGCCCGAACCCGCCGTCTGGCTCAAAGACGGCGGCGTCATCAACCAAGGCTATTGCGCAGAACTCGACGAGTTGCGCCACATCCAAAACCACGGCGACGAATTCCTGCTCGACCTCGAAGTGCGCGAACGCGAACGCACCGGCCTTTCCACCCTCAAAGTCGAGTTCAACCGCGTCCACGGCTTCTACATCGAGCTATCCAAAGTCCAGGCCGAACAAGCCCCCGCCGACTACCAACGCCGCCAGACCCTGAAAAACGCCGAACGCTTCATCACCCCCGAACTCAAAACCTTCGAAGACAAAGTCCTGACCGCGCAAGAGCAAGCATTGGCATTGGAAAAACGCCTGTTTGAAGCCCTCCTCAAAGACATTCAGACGACCCTTCCCCAGCTTCAAAAAGCCGCCAAAGCCGCCGCCGCCCTCGACGTACTCTCCACCTTCGCCGCCACCGCCGCCGAACGCGGCTTCGTCTGCCCCGAGTTCGCCGACTACCCCGTCATCCATATCGAAAACGGCCGCCATCCCGTCGTCGAGCAACAAGTGCGCCACTTCACCGCCAACCACACCCGCCTCGACCACAAACACCGCCTCATGCTCCTGACCGGCCCCAACATGGGCGGCAAATCCACCCTACATGCGCCAAGTCGCCCACATCGTCCTCATGGCACACACCGGCAGCTTCGTCCCCGCCGATGCCGCCCAAATCGGGCCCATCGACCAAATCTTCACCCGCATCGGCGCCTCCGACGACCTCGCCTCCAACCGCTCCACCTTCATGGTCGAAATGAGCGAAACCGCCTACATCCTCCACCACGCCACCGACCAATCCCTCGTCCTCATGGACGAAGTCGGACGCGGCACCTCTACCTTCGACGGCCTCGCCCTCGCGCACGCCATCGCCGAACACCTGCTGCAAAAAAACAAATCATTCAGCCTCTTCGCCACCCACTATTTCGAGCTGACCAAACTGCCCGAAGCCCACGCAACGGCAGTCAACATGCACCTCTCCGCGCTCGAACAAGGACAAGACATCGTCTTCCTCCACCACATCGAACCCGGCCCCGCCAGCAAAAGCTACGGCATCGCCGTCGCCAAACTCGCCGGCCTGCCCAACCGCGCCCTTAAAGCCGCCCAAAAAAACATTTGGACGAACTCGAAACCCAAGCTGCCAACGCACAACCGCAGCTCGATATTTTTCAACCTCATACCATCCGAACAAGATGATTCAGACGGCAACCAACCGGCAGAAAAAAATATGAGGACGCAGCCCCCGAAGGGGTTTTGACGAAAAGCCCTAAACCTCCTCAATCCCGACAGCCTGACCCCATTGGAAGCCCTGTCCGAACTGTACCGTTTAAAGGAGTTATCCCGACAGTCATCCTAAAATTTGTTTTGACAGGCTTTGTCGCCTTTTACCCGATTCAAAGCACATAAAAAATGCCGTCTGAACCTTTCAGACGGCATTTGACAACTTTTCCTATATTTTCTCCACATCCAACATCATAAGCGTTACCCATTCGCCATTGTAAAAATGCCGTCTGACGGCTATCCAGCCGAATGACCGATAAAAGGCTTGCGCATCAGGCGTGTAAAGATACAACTGCCGTATGCCTAACAAGCGCGCCGCCTCTATGCAATGCGCAACCAAGTATCTGCCCACGCCTTTTCCACGGTGCTCGGAAAGCACAAAGACATCACCCAACCAATATTCATATTGCAGGAACGCAGCAATGTCATGCCGTTTGAGCACCGCAGAACCCAGCAGTACATGAGAATGACCGATAGCGGCAAAAAGCCAGTGGCAAATTATCGTCCCTCAAGCAATCGTGATAATAGCTGCGGATTTTATCCACAGAAGACCAAGGGGCAAAAATCATGCCATTCTTCAAACAAAGCCTGAGCCAGATTGTCAATATGCCGCACCTCTAAACGCACAATGGAAACAACATCATTCTTGCGCAGTCCGCCGTATTTTCTTTCCTCAAAATCAGAATGCATCGGTTAATTTCCCGCCGCTTTCGTCCCTCCTGCACCATAAACCGCATTCCAAGCATTGTCCAAGCGCAGTCCCGCCTGTCTCAACTCTTCCTCCTGCCGCGCTTTCATCGCCATCGCATTGGGAATTTCCGCTTCCAAACGGGTAATATCCGCCTGTGCCGCCTGCAACCGTCTGCGCGCATCTTCCAAATCCGACTGCATCCCGATAATTTTTCCATCAAGATTGTTTTGTTTTTGCAATAAGGCGCGGTAACCGGATTGAATACTGAGCAAATTGTCTTCAGCATCCCCTGCCCATACACTGGTAGAAAAAAACAACCATCAGAAAATAAAATATTTTTTTCATTTTTAACTTCCGTTTAAATGCCGTCTGAAGCCGTATTCCGACATCAGACGGCATCACCCACACCTGTGGATAATTTAAGCGCGGATACGTTTCAACACTTCTTCTTTACCGATTAATGCCAATACGGCATCAACGCTTGGGGTTTTTGCCGTACCGCAAACAGCGAGGCGCAAAGGCATACCGAGCTTGCCCATTTTAATGCCTTCTTCGTCGCAGAAAGGTTTGAAGAGGTCGTGGATGGCTTCGGCGTTCCAGTCTTCCAAACCTTCGAGGCGTTCGGCAAAGCGCAGCATACGGGCGGCGGCTTCGTCGTCCCAGTGTTTCTGCACGTCTGCTTCGGCAGGCGTTTGTTTGACGTAGAAGTAGAGGCACTCGTCGGCAAGCGTGTTCAGGTCTTGGGCGCGGTCTTTGACCAATGCCAACACATCTTCCAAAGCAGGCTTGCTTGTTTCGTGGATATCGCGCAGGGCGAGGCGCGGTTTCACCATTTCGGCCAGTTTTTCGTTGGCGGTGATTTTGATGTGTTCGCCGTTAATCCAGTAGAGTTTTTTCAAGTCCATACGGCTTGGGGACGGGGAGACGTCTTTCAAATCAAACCATTCGATGAATTGTTCCATCGTGAAAAATTCGTCGTCGCCGTGCGCCCAGCCCAAGCGTGCCAGATAGTTGAGCATGGCTTCGGGCAGGATGCCCATTGCGCCGAAATCGGTAATGGCAACGGTATCGCCGCTGCGTTTGGAGATTTTTTTGCCTTGTTCGTTAAGAATCATCGGCAGGTGGCCGTATTCGGGCAGGTTTGCGCCGATGGCTTTTAAGATGTTGATTTGTTTCGGGGTATTATTCACATGGTCGTCGCCGCGGATAACGTGGGTAACGCCCATGTCGTAGTCGTCCACCACGACGCAGAAGTTGTAGGTCGGCGTGCCGTCGGCGCGGGCGATAATCAGGTCGTCGAGCGCTTCGTTGGGGATGGAGATTTCGCCTTTGACCAAGTCTGTCCATTTGGTCACGCCGTCCAAAGGCGTTTTGAAGCGGACGACGGGTTGCACGTCGGCAGGGATTTCGGGCAGAGTTTTGCCTTCTTCAGGACGCCAGCGGCGGTCGTAAGTTGCCGTGCCTTCTTTTTCGGCTTTCTCGCGCATGGCTTCCAACTCTTCTTTGCTGCAATAGCAGTAGTAGGCATGGCCTTTTTCTAAAAGTTCGGCAATAACTTCTTTATAGCGGTCAAAACGGCGGGTTTGGTACACGACGTTGTCGGCGTTGTCGTAATCGAGACCGACCCATTTCATGCCGTCAAGGATGATGTTGACGGATTCGGCAGTAGAGCGCGCCAAGTCGGTGTCTTCGATACGCAATAGGAACTCGCCTTTGTGATGGCGGGCAAACGCCCATGAGAACAGGGCGGTGCGCACGCCGCCGATGTGCAGGTAGCCGGTTGGGCTGGGGGCGAAACGGGTTTTGACGGTCATGATGGCTCCAGAATCTTTAAAACGGCTTATTTTACTGTTTTTACCGTGCTTTAGCATTAAAAATGCCGTCTGAAGCTTACTTGCGGATAAGTTTCAGACGGCATTCCGTTGTTTTCAACCAAACAGCCAATTGAAAAAACGCCTCCCCCATTTTTCCAAACGGTAAAGGGTGAGGGCATATCCTTCATGAAGGATAAAATTTTTCTTTCCGCTCGCGGTATCAAAACGTGTCGTCGGCGTGGCGGAAACATAAACCCGAACCCCTAAATCCCCGGCCATTTCCGCAGCACGGGCCAAGTGATAGGGATCGCTGACGATTACTACGCTGGAAATACCGTTGGCCTGTAAAATCGGACGGATGTTGTTCAGATTTTCATAGGTATTGCGCGACGTGTTTTCAAATAAGATATTGTGCGCCGGAACACCTTGCTTGAGCGCATACCGCCGCCCGACTTCGGCCTCCGTCATGTAACCCTTTTTACTTCTACCGCCGGTAAAAATAATTTTACCGACCCTGTGCCCCTGATAAAGCGCGATGGCATGGTTGATGCGTTCCCGAAAAACAGGGGACGGGCGTTTGTCCCATGCAGCAGCTCCCAAAACCAATGCGGCATCCGCACGGGTACCTGCGGGTAAAACCCCTTCATTCAGCCGATACACCGTCCAAACGGATGAGGCAAACAACGAGGCAAACAAAAAAAACCAAAAGCAAAAACCGCCAAGCAGGTAATAGCGCAACCCTTCACGGCTGCGAAACAGCCGTTTTTTCACAATATTGCTTCAATATTTTCCAAAGGCCTTCCGATGGCAGCCTTACCGTTCGCCAAAACAATCGGGCGTTCCAGTAAAGCGGGGTGTTCGACAATCGCCTGCAGCAGCGCATCGTTATCCAAATCCGGATTATCCAAACCCAAATCCCGATACAAATCATCCTTGACGCGCATCATGCCCCGAACCGAATCCAAACCCAATTTGTTAAAAAAATATCCCGTAATGCAGGCAAATCAGGCGGGTTATCCAAATACCCGACCACATCGGCCGATATCCCGCGTTCCTCCAAAAGGGATAAGGCGGCTCGTGACTTACTGCAACGTGGATTGTGGAAAATTTTAATTTCAGACATGGTATTTCCTTATTTGTCGGCAACAGCCTCATTATCGGCTTCTGTAGAATTTTACTCAATATCCTCCTTCAAACCATAGACAGCCGCACCAAACAGTTTACAATACCCCAATCCATATACGGAGGACAAAAAATGAAACACTTACCGCTTGCCGCAATCGCACTTGCCGGCGTACTGGTTTCCCATACTGCATCGGCAGACGAGCTTGCCGACTGGAAAGACAATGCCGCACAAACCCTGCAATCACTCAAAGCCCCTGTCCGCATAGTCAATCTTTGGGCAACCTGGTGCGGCCCGTGCCGCAAAGAGATGCCGGTTATGTCCAAATGGTACAAAGCCCAGAAAAAAGGCAGCGTCGATATGGTCGGTATCGCGCTTGATACATCCGACAATATCGGCAACTTCCTCAAGCAGACCCCGGTCAGCTACCCGATTTGGCGCTATACCGGAGCAAGCAGCCGAAACTTTATGAAATCCCACGGAAACAATATCGGTGTATTGCCCTTTACCGTCGTCGAAGCCCCGAAATGCGGATACAAGCAGACCATTACCGGGGAAGTAAACGAAAAAAGCCTGACGGAAGCTGTCAAACTAGCCTATTCAAAATGCCGTTAAATCTCTTATGCCGTCTGAAATGACTTCAGACGGCATTTTTCCCTCCCAGCCTTCGGTATCCGCCAAACTTATCCACTATCTAAAAACAAACGGAATCTTTATAATCTCTGTTACTTACTTATTGTTCAGACAGCATACCGCTCCCCCCCATTTTCAGGCAAATAACCTGATACGGTATACCCCTCTATAGGAACTCTCATGATCCGTTTCGAACAAGTTTCCAAAACCTATCCCGGCGGTTTTGAAGCCCTGAAAAATGTCAGCTTCCAAATCAACAAAGGCGAGATGATTTTTATTGCAGGACACTCCGGTTCAGGCAAATCCACCGTCCTCAAGCTAATTTCAGGCATTACCAAACCAAGCAGGGGTAAAGTCCACTTCAACAACCAAGACCTCGGCACACTGACCGACAACCAAATCGGCTTTATGCGCCAACATATCGGCATCGTGTTCCAAGACCACAAAATCCTCTACGACCGCAACGTCCTGCAAAACGTCATCCTCCCGCTGCGGATTATCGGTTATCAGCCGCGCAAAGCCGAAGAACGCGCCCGCATCGCCATTGAAAAAGTCGGCTTGAAAGGGCGAGAATTGGACGATCCCGTAACCCTATCGGGCGGTGAACAACAACGCCTGTGCATTGCCCGCGCCGTCGTTCACCAGCCCAGCCTGCTGATTGCCGACGAACCCTCAGCCAACCTCGACCGCGCCTACGCGCTCGACATCATGGAATTGTTCAAAACCTTCCACGAAGCAGGAACCACCGTCATCGTTGCCGCCGCATGACGAAACCCTTATGGCGGACTACGGACACCGCATCCTGCGCCTCTCGAAAGGACGTCTCGCATGAGCATCATTCACTACGTCTCGCTGCACGTCGAATCCGCACGCACCGCACTCAAACAACTCATGCGCCAACCTGTCGGCACGATACTGACCCTCCTGATGCTCGCCGTCGCCATGACGCTGCCGCTGTTTATGTATTTGGGCATCCAAAGCGGACAAAGCGTTTTAGGCAAACTCAACGAGTCGCCGCAAATCACAATCTATATGGAAACCGCCGCCGCACAAAGCGACAGCGAGACCGTGCGCAGCCTGCTGACGCGCGATAAACGACTCGACAACATCCGCTTTATCAGCAAAGAAGACGGTCTGGAAGAATTACAGTCCAATCTCGACCAAAATCTGATTTCCATGCTTGACGGCAACCCCCTGCCGGATGTCTTTATCGTTACCCCCGACCCGGCAACTACTCCCGATCAAATGCAGGCAATCTACCGGGACATTACCAAACTGCCTATGGTCGAATCCGCCAACATGGATACGGAATGGGTACAGACACTGTACCAAATCAACGAATTCATCCGTAAAAATTTTATGGTTCCTTTCACTGACTCTGGGTATGGCTTTTGTCCTTGTCGCACACAACACCATCCGCCTGCAAATCCTCAGCCGCAAAGAAGAAATCGAAATCACCAAGCTGCTCGGCGCGCCCGCATCGTTTATCCGCCGCCCATTCCTTTATCAAGCCATGTGGCAGAGCATTCTTTCTGCCGCCGTCAGCCTGGGGCTTTGCGGCTGGCTGCTCTCCGCCGTGCGCCCGTTGGTCGATGCCATCTTCAAACCCTACGGACTTAATATTGGCTGGCGTTTCTTCTACCTGGGAGAAATCGCGCTGGTGTTCGGCTTCGTCGTCGCACTGGGAATATTAGGGGCGTGGCTTGCCACCACCCAACACCTGCTCGGTTTTAAAGCCCGAAAATAATCCCGATAAAATGCCGTCTGAAGCCGTTTTCAGACGGCATTTCAATTTGCCAGTATAATGGCGCATTTTTTTCCAACAAAGGAACCTACCATGCTGACCCCGGAACAAGTAAAAGCCATGATTGAAGGCGTTGCAAAATGCGAACATATCGAAGTAGAAGGCGACGGACACCATTTTTTCGCCGTCATCGTTTCATCAGAATTTGAAGGCAAAGCACGCCTTGCACGCCACCGCCTGATTAAAGACGGGCTTAAAGCCCAACTGGAAAGCAACGAACTGCACGCACTTTCCATTTCGGTAGCCGCTACACCGGCAGAATGGAATGCCAAAGCACAATAACCGCCATACAAAATGCCGTCTGAAACAAATTGTTTTTCAGACGGCATTTTTTATATCAAACCGTTTACTCGCCGCGTTTTTCCAAAGCGGCTACGGCTGGCAGCTCTTTGCCTTCCAAAAATTCGAGGAAAGCACCGCCGCCGGTGGAGATGTAGCCGATTTGGTCGGTAACGCCGAATTTGGCAATCGCCGCCAGCGTGTCGCCGCCGCCCGCAATCGAGAACGCTTTGCTTTTGGGCGATGGCTTCGGCAAGGGCTTTCGTGCCGCCTGCGAACTGGTCAAACTCAAACACGCCGACCGGGCCGTTCCACACCACCGTACCGGCGGCTTTGAGCAACTCGGCAAGCGCGGCGGCGGATTTCGGGCCGATGTCCAAAATCATGTCGTCTTCAGCAACGTCGGCAATGTCTTTTACCACCGCTTCGGCATCGACGGCAAAGGCTTTGGCAACGACGACATCGGTCGGCAGCGGTACAGAGCCGCCTTTGGCCGCCATTTTCGCCATGATTTTTTTGGATTCTTCCACCAAATCATGTTCCGCCAAAGATTTGCCGATGGCTTTACCCTCCGCCAACAGGAAGGTGTTGGCGATGCCTCCGCCGACGATGAGTTGGTCGACTTTGTCGGCCAAAGATTCGAGGATGGTCAGTTTGGTAGACACTTTGCTGCCGGCAACGATGGCAACCATTGGATGAGCCGGTTGTTTCAGGGCTTTGCCCAAAGCGTCGAGTTCGCCCGCCATCAACACGCCGGCGCAGGCAACCGGTGCGGCTTGGGCAACGGCTTCAGTCGAAGCTTGGGCGCGGTGGGCGGTGCCGAACGCGTCATTGACGAACACGTCGCACAAGGCGGCATAGGCTTTGCCCAGTTCCAAATCGTTTTTCTTCTCGCCTTTGTTGATGCGCACGTTTTGCAGCATGACGACATCACCCGCGTTCAGGGTAGGTTTGTTTTCACACCAGTCGTTCAATACTTTTGCGTCTTTGCCCAACAGACCGCCCAAATGCGCGGCAACGGACGCGACATCGTCTTCGGGATGAAATTCGCCTTCGGTCGGGCGGCCCAAGTGGGTCATCACAATAACGGACGCACCGTTGTCCAAGCAGTATTGGATGGACGCGAGCGAGGCGCGGATACGGGTGTCGTCGCTGATTTTTGCCGTCTTTGAACGGCACGTTCATATCGGCGCGGATGAGGACGGTTTTGCCTTGAACATTTTTGTTCGGTCAGTTTCAGAAATGCCATCATAAGTCCTTTTTTTCCAAATAGGTTTTTATTGTAGGGGAACGAATCATGCCGTCTGAATCGTTTCAGACGGCATGACGAAACATTTATCCGGAGATGCGCTCGATTGTCGCACCGACTTTACCGAGCTTTTTTCTCAATATTTTTCATAACCGCGATCCAAGTGGTAAATCTGTTCGACCACAGTTTCCCCCCGTGCTACCAAACCGGCGATAACAAGGCTGGCAGAAGCGCGCAAGTCCGTCGCCTTGACGACCGCACCGGAAAGCTGCTCCACCCCTTGGACAAATGCCGTATTGCCCTCGGTCGTTATTTTTGCCCCCATTCGGTTTAACTCCGGAACGTGCATAAAGCGGTTTTCAAAAATTGTCTCCACCACACGGCAGCTCCCCTCAGACACGGCATTTAACGCCATGAACTGCGCCTGCATATCGGTAGGAAAGCCGGGATGGACGACCGTACGGATGTCCACCGCCTTCGGACGTTGACGCATATCGATGGCAATCCAATCGTCTCCGACTTCGATTAACGCCCCAGCCTCAACCAATTTATCCAAAACCACTTCCATGGTTTTCGGTGCGGCATTTCGCAAAACCACCTTGCCTCCGGTCATTGCCACCGCACACAGGAACGTACCCGCTTCAATCCTGTCGGGGACAACACTGTGTTCGCAGCCGTGTAACTCATCCACCCCTTCCACAATCATGGTTGAGGTTCCTATACCGCTGATTTTCGCACCCATTTTGACCAGACATTCAGCCAAATCAACCACCTCAGGCTCGATGGCGCAATTTTCCAAAACCGTCGTACCCTCGGCCAGAGTAGCCGCCATCAGCAGGTTTTCCGTACCGCCGACCGTTACCACATCCATTGCCACACGCGTGCCTTTAAGCTTACCCTTGGCTTTGACGTAACCGTGTTCGATCACAATCTCAGCACCCATCGCTTCCAAGCCTTTCAAATGCTGGTCAACAGGGCGGGAACCGATGGCACAACCGCCCGGCAGACTGACTTGCGCCTCACCAAAACGCGCCAGCGTAGGGCCGAGTACCAAAATTGAGGCGCGCATGGTTCTGACCAATTCGTAAGGGGCGCAGGTATTGTTTACCGTACCTCCGTTGATTTCAAATTCACTGATATTATCGGTCAGAACGCGTGCGCCCATCCCTTGAAGCAATTTTTGCGTGGTTTTGACATCAGCCAGCATGGGGACGTTTTTCAGGCGGAGCGTACCTGATGTCAGCAAGCCAGCGCACATCAGCGGTAAAGCTGCATTTTTTGCACCGGAAACTGTAATTTCGCCGTTGAGCGGCCCGTTTGCGGAGATTTTCAGTTTATCCACATTTGTTCTTCCATGATAATCTCGGGAGGTATCTCCCTGAATAAAGGTATATTTTCCGAATGGCAGAATTATAAAGGATTTTTACCGCCGATACGTTGTACTGAAAAAGAATTTGGTGAAATACCGGCTATTTTTAGCATTACATTAAAGAAACAAATAAAAAAGCCGAGCTTTAAAGCTCGGCTTTTTTATTTTATCTGGTGGGTCGTGAGCGATTCGAACGCTCGACCAACGGATTAAAAGTCCGCTGCTCTACCGACTGAGCTAACGACCCAGCAATTTTCGAATTTTTATATATCAGCTTAGTTGTTGTCAACCCCTCTCATGGACTCAGACGGCATTTTTTTATTTATCAACCTGTTTTTTTCGTATAAATTAATGATGTCAATATCGACGCGCCCAATGCGCCGAACACCACCGACAAAGAAATGGAAATCGGGATGTGCACCCAATGCATCATCAGCATTTTCAGACCGATGAAACTCAAAACAAATGCCAATCCATATTTCAGGAATACAAAACGTTCCGCGACATCTGCCAGAAGGAAATACATCGCCCTCAAACCCAAAACGGCAAAAATATTGGATGTCAACACGATGAACGGGTCTGTGGTTACCGCAAAAACCGCCGGTATGCTGTCCACCGCAAATATAACATCACTCAACTCAATCATGATTAAAACCAAAAACAGCGGAGTGGCTATTTTTTTGCCGTTTTTGATGGTGAAAAATTTATCTCCGTGAAATTCAGAGCCGACGGGAATAATTTTTCTTCACGACACCCAACAACCGGTTGCCGGACAAGTCTTCTTCATCCTCCTCCGACTTCATCATGCGTATGCCCGTGTACAGCAGGAACGCGCCAAAAAGGTACAGTATCCATTCAAACTGCCGAACCAGTGCCGCACCGATAAAAATCATTACGGCACGCAAAACCAATGCGCCTAATACGCCGTACAGCAAAACACGGTGCTGATACTTCGGAGCAACTTTAAAATAGCCGAAAATCATCAGGAATACGAATATATTGTCCACCGCCAGCGACTTTTCCAAAATATATCCGGTAAAAAAACTCCAAAACTTTTTCTTTAGCTACTGCGGCCCCGTACACGGGGGTTCCGGCAAGCTCGAGATACAGCCATCCGGCAAACAGGCAGGATACGGCAACCCACAATCCGCTCCACGCCAACGCTTCCTTGATGCCGACTTTATGGCTGCCGTTTTTCCTCAGTGAAAACATATCGACGGCAACCATAAGCAATACAACGGTAAAAAAAACGCCGTAAAACAACGGCGTCCCGACTTCGGGGAATTCAGACATTATTCAATCTCCTATTTTGAGAATTTTATTCATCAGCTGAGATAAAACATGGCCTTCGCCAAAAACACAATCAGCAGCATGTGGGTAAAGACAACGGCGTGTATGTATTTCGACCACTTCACGGTTAACGTGGAGCGCGCCATTTTGACGACGGCTATGGCAAAATGCACCAACACGCTGCATGCAAGCAGGATTTTCAAAGCCAGCATCGTACCGAAGGATGTGGCAAACGGTTCACCCAATACAGGAAGATAACGGTTTGCCGCCATCACGATGCCGCTGGCAAACAAGAGTCCGACCACCATCGGCATTACCCTTACGGCGCGGTAAGACATGGCTTTTTCCACTTCCCGCCTCGACTCCCTGGACACCCTGCCTGTATGCATGACGGACAATACCAGCATTTCAAAAATACGCCTCCGACAAAGGCAATGGCGCAATACAGGTGGACAATGTGCGCAACGGCATAAATGCTCATACGATACCCCTACCTAAATCTGTGAATGCCGATTGTATCACTCGCATACGGAATCCGCATTTCGCACTGTCTGGCAAATCATTTCCGCCATTCTCTCACTGGCCCCACGATGTTGGGAAATGAATTTTTCGATACGCTCACTCATCGGTGCGCCGCTTCCACCTTGCGCCAATACCGATTCAACCGCCTCACGCCATCCGTCTGCAGAATCTACCTGGATTGCCGCACCGGCCTCCAGTGCATGGCTGCATGCCTGGGCAAAGTTGTAAGTAGAAAAGCCGAATATCGTAGGAACATGACAGGAAAGCGGTTCGATGATGTTTTGACAGCCGGAATCCACCAAGCTTCCTCCGACAAAGGCGACATCGGCACTTAAATAATACGCATGCAGTTCCCCCATACTGTCCCCTATCCAGACCTGCGTATCGGCCGCCACCGGCAAACCGTCGCTGCGCCGTTGAACCTTAAACCCGAAGCGTTCTGCCGTTTCAAATGCCGTCTGAAAATGCTCGGGATGCCGTGGGACAATAACCAAAAGTGCATTTCCGCGATATTTCCGCCATGCCGCCAACAGTTTCTCCGCCTCGTCCTCCCCTTTGTATACGCGTGTGCTGCCGCACACGGCAACCGGACGGCTTCCGATTCGTTTTTTAAATTTATCCGCCAGTATATTCATACATTTAGACGGCATCATGTCGTATTTGGTATTGCCGCACACACTGCTTTCCCGTACGCCTATCCGCATCAAGCGGGCGGCACCCGCCTCCGTCTGAGCCAGGCAGCCGGACAATGAAGCTGCTGCAGGACGGATCAGGCTGAGTATTTTTTTAAATATCCTTCCAGAGATTTTTCTGACAGCCTTGCATTTGCCAAAAACAGCGGAATCCCTTCCTCCCGACACGCCGTCATCAGGTTGGGCCAGATTTCCGTTTCCATCAACACGCCGAACAAAGGGCGGTGTTCGCGCAAAAACTGCCTCACCCATGCCTTCCTGTCATAAGGCAGGTAACGGCATTGCGCATCAGGAAACACCGCCTGAGCCGTTTCCCGCCCTGTCGGTGTCATCTGGGTAATCAGCAGCGGCACGCCGGGAAAACGCTGCCTTAACTCATTCACCAGCGGTAAGGCGGCACGCGTTTCACCGACAGACACCGCATGTATCCAAATCGCACCGCTAACCGGATGCGGATGCGGTTTGCCGAAGCGTTCCCCCAATTTTCCCTATACGCCGGAGATTTCTCCGCCCTCTTGCAAAGCCGGTGCCGTATCAATACCGGCACAAATCGCCACAACACATCATAAAGCCATTGAAACATTAAAATTTTCCGTAAAACAAATGCCGTCTGAACGGTTCAGACGGCATATCCTGAAAACAGTTTTAAATATCGTACGTCGTCGAAGCAGTATCTCCGCCTTTACCCGTCCAGTTCGTATGGAAAAAAACTCGCCTCTCGGTTTATCGATCCGCTCGTACGTATGCGCGCCGAAATAGTCGCGTTGCGCCTGCAGCAGGTTGGCAGGCAGCCGTTCAGACGTATAACCGTCTAAAAACGTAACGGCGGAAGCCATGCACGGCATGGGGATACCGCATTCGATTGCCTTGGCAACCACTTTGCGCCATGCCGGAAGGCATGTTTCCAAAATATTTTTAAAGTAGGGATCGGTACCTAAAAACACCAAATCCGGATTGTTTTCATAGGCATCGCGGATATTGCTTAAGAATGCGCTGCGAATGATGCACCCCTCGCGCCAGAGCAAGGCCGTTTTGCCGTAGTTTAAATTCCAGTTATAGGTTTCACCCGCTTCCCGAATCAGCATAAAACCCTTGCGCATACGAAATTATTTTTTTGACGCAAGCAATGCTTGGCGCAAATTGTCGACCCATTGTTTTTATCCCCATCCACAGGGAAAACTTTTTTGTCCGAACAATTTACTGTTTTGAGTACGCTGTTCTTTCAGCGAAGAAACACAACGGGCAAACACGGCTTCTGAAATCAGCGTCAGCGGAATACCTAAATCCAGCGCATTGATACCCTGTCCATTTCCCCGTTCCCTTTTGTCCAGCCGTATCAAGGATTTTTTTCAACCAGCGGTTCGCCATCTTCATCTTTGTACGCCAAAATGGATGCCGTAATTTCAATAAGATAAGAGTTAAGCTCGGTTTGATTCCATTCGGCGAATACTTGATGCATTTCTTCGTGGGACATACTCAGGCCGTCTTTCATAAATTGGTACGCCTCGCAAATCAACTGCATATCTCCGTATTCGATACCGTTGTGTACCATTTTGACGAAATGTCCCGCCCCATCCCTGCCGACCCAATCGCAACACGGCTCACCTTGAGGGGTTTTCGCGGCAATCGCCTGGAAAATCGGTTTAACAGCTTCCCATGCGCGCTCATCTCCGCCTGGCATGATAGACGGGCCGTGCCGCGCGCCTTCCTCTCCGCCGGAGACCCCCATGCCGACAAACAAAATACCTTTTTCGGAAAGGTAACGGGTGCGTCTGTTTGTATCCGGATAATTGGCATTTCCTCCGTCAATGATGATATCGCCCTTATCCAAAAGCGGCAACAACTGTTCGATAAAGTCGTCAACTACCGAACCAGCCTTAACCATCAGCATAATTTTTCTTGGTTTTTCCAGTTTATCAACCAAGTCCTGCAACGAATATGCACCGATAACGTCCGTACCTTGTGCAGCACCTTTTAAAAATTCGTCAACTTTAGAAACAGTCCGGTTATAGGCAACAACCTTAAAACCATGATCGTTCATATTCAGAATCAAGTTTTTGTCCCATAACGGCCAAACCGATTAAAACCCAGATTGCCTTTCATTCCTGGAAGCTCCGTCATTGATTTAATTTATCAACTTCAACTCTACCTGATTTACATCTGTTTAACAATATTTAACGTTTAAAGTTTTTGAAAAAAAGGTTCTTTACGCTTTTGCCAGACTTGCGTTGAGGAATTTAATTTAAATATAAATTTAAATAATAAAAAAAGCTGATGATATTGAGTCTGAAAAACATTCTGTGAATAACTTTTTTTGTATTTATTTTTCAATAGGATGTTGTTTTATTTTTTGGTGTCTGCAAGTTAGCAGGGGTTTTGTGCATTTCTGTGGATAGATTTGCTTGGAATTTAAGGCCTGTGAATAACTTTACTGTTATGCAGCGATATTCTCGGTTTTGTTCCTCTGGCTGGTGTTTGTATCTTTCGTGAAGGATGTGGCGGGGTGATTTATGGTGGCGGATGTTGAGTATTGGTGGAAATTTTTTAAAAAAATATAGGTGATTTATGCAGGACGTTCAAAACGGAAATGACAAAAAAAGCCATCTTGTGCATAAGTGGTGGAAAAATTATGGAGAAAATCAGATTACCTAATAAACTCAATGTGTTATTTAAAATTGTGGTGTGTATAAATAAAAAAATAGAAGTCTGATGATATAGAAAAATGCCGTCTGAAACATTGGATTTCCTTGTTCAGACGGCATTGGGAGGTAAGTTGGAAGTTATCCACACTTCTTGAGGTTTAAGTCGTGAAATGCGGGCGGCAAGTCTTCGCTGTTGGAAAATTCGATCCATTCGTGGGCGGTCTCGTCCGCCAGAACTGCGCGTAAGAGCGCATTGTTAATGGCATGTCCTGATTTGTAGCCTTCGAATGCGCCGATGAGCGGATGCCCGACGATATACAAATCGCCGATGGCATCAAGGATTTTTGTGGCGCACAAACTCGTCGGGATAGCGCAAACCTTCAGGATTCAGGACATCTGTGTCGTCAATCACGATGGCGTTGTTCAAATTGCCGCCTAAGCCGAGATTGTGGGCGCGCATCATTTCAACTTCGTGCATAAAGCCGAAAGTGCGCGCGCGTGCGATTTCATCGATGTAGGATTTGCCAGCGAAATCGATTTCAAAAGTGGGCGAGCTGCGGTTGAAAACCGGATGGTCGAATTCGATGGTCAGGGTAACTTTAAATCCGTCATACGGTGTAAAGCGCACCCATTTTCCCGCTTCTTTGACTTCGACGGGTTTGAGGATTTTTAAAAAACGCTTTTGCGCCTTTTGGTCGACAACGCCCGCATCTTGCAGGAGGTAAATAAACGGCAGGCTGGAGCCGTCCATAATCGGGATTTCGGGCGCGTTCAGCTCAATCAGCGCATTGTCGATACCGTAGGCGGACAATGCTGACATAATGTGTTCGATGGTGCCGACGCGCACGCCTTTGTCGGTAACGATGGTGGAGGAAAGGCGGGTATCGTTGATTAAATAAGGGGTCAGCTTGATTTGTTCGCCCATCTCGCCGTCCAAATCCGTGCGGCGGAATGAAATCCCGCTGTTTTCAGGTGCGGGATGCAGGGTCAGTGCGACCCGTTCGCCGGAATGCAGGCCGACTCCGGTAACGCTGATGGATTTCGCCAAAGTTCTTTGCAGCATAAACCGCTTCCTTATCAATGGGGTAAGTTGGGGAATGATACGATAAAACCGGAAAAACAGGCTATGTTTTTCAATAGTATTTGCCAATACGGATGTTTTATTTAAAACAAAATGCCGTCTGAAACGATTTGTTTGTGTTTCAGACGGCATGGGTCAGGCAGCTTTATTCGTACACTTTCAACAGCTCGACTTCAAATATCAAAGTGGCGTGCGGGGGAATCACACCGCCGGCACCGTGTGCGCCGTAGCCCATTTCGGAAGGGAATGGTCAGCTTGCGTTTGCCGCCTTCCTTCATGCCGCCGAAGCCTTCGTCCCAACCTTTGATAACTTGTCCGACGCCGAGCGTGATGGTCAGCGGTTGGCGGCGGTCGAGGCTGGAGTCGAATTTGGTTCCGTTTTCCAGCCAGCCGGTGTAGTGGACGGTGATTTCTTTACCCTTTACCGCCTCTTTGCCGAAGCCTTCCTGCAAATCTTCAATAATCAGGCTGCCCATATTTGTCCTTTCGTTGCTTGTTGGTCAAAACGGCAAGGGTAACATACCGTCCGGCGAAGTCAAATGCTGCTCAAACGTCAGCTGCACCGGTGCAGCTGAAACGGCTGTGTTTGTTGGACTGTTTTATTTTTTTCGTAAAGGTTCCATGCTTTTTCATGGAAATAGAAAACGACGGTGTTGATTAGGGGTTCGATCAGCTCGACCGCCCCCGATACGCCTATACTGCCCGTCAGTACATAGGTTACACTGAAGGCGGTGCTGAAATGCAGTGCGGCAAAAGTCAGGGTTTTCCGACAGGCTTCATCATAACCCTAATACTCCGGGAAAACTCAGTGGTGATCATGCTGGTCATTTGGCGGGAGATAGATTTGGCGGGTCTCCAAAGTTGGATAATCTGGTATCCCAGCTTAGCGGAGTTAATTTAAGCAATTATAAAATTCTAGAAAATGAATGGGCAAATGCATTAATGGAAAAGAAACGCGTAACGGTAAATGTTGATACACAATACAAGGGAAATAGTTTAAGGCCAGATCATTTTGTTATTCAATATGAAATTGATGGCATTAAAAAAGTTGAAAAGATTTACAACACAGGAAAGTAAAAATGAAATTTGAAGATAAGATATCAGAAATACAAAAACGTATGCTTAGCTTGGCACTTGAATTTTCAGGAGAGGGGGTTACTGCTGTCTATATATATGGTGCAAGGGAAAGAAACGTATTGTCTTTTTGATGCTTTTTTTAAAGTGGATAATAAAATTATGAGAAAGGAGTCTTTTAATACAAAAGAGATTCAATGGCAGTTTCTTAATCTTGGAATGGAAGATTATTCGGAACTATGCTCTGTCTTTGCCGAGAATCATCAGGAAATTCCAACTCAGTTGAAACTCATATATGACAATGTAAATCAGAAAGCATCCGCTAATTATTCATATGAAAAATTTTTCTCGCATAGAGATGATTTAACACCGGGTAATATTTTTGAACAATGGTTTAAAGAAGAAAAGCAAAAAAACAGAAAACCCGTATGGCTAATCATGATTCCATAATGCAAATTAAAGGCAGCCCGAAACCCCATTCAGGCTGTCGTTTGCATTTGGACACGCTGGCTTTCAGCCTGCTGCTCGGTTTCGGTTCGGCTCTGATTGTGCCCGCAGCCGCAGCACGCATGTGCAGGATGGCAGCAGCGCCGAAGCCGTCGGCAGCTCGCTGACAGCCGGCCGCCATCTCAGCATCCGTGCCACCGAAGGCAACATCGAAGCCAAAGGCGCACAAATATCCGCCGAAGGCGATGCCCTTAAGCATCATCCTCTCCCGGATTGGACATTGACGGAGGAATGATAAAGATTATCATAAGGTTGCGCGGTTTAAATTTGCTATTTAATGTTAGTGTAAATAAATCATTTTCCAAATAAGGATAGAAATTATGAATCATAAAAAGATCGTTGTTTTGGATGCGGATACTTTGCCCGGTCGGACTTTTCACTTCGATTTTCCGCACGAGCTCGCGGTTTACGGTACGACAGATGCCGCGGAAACGGCGGTACGCGTATGCGGTGCGCACATCGTCATCACCAATAAGGTTGTCATTTCTGCCGATATCATTGCGGATAATCCTCAGCTTGAGCTGATTGCCGTCAGTGCGACCGGTGTGAACAATGTCGATATTGAGGCTGCGAAGGCGGCTGGCATTGCCGTATGCAATGTCCGCGCCTACGGAAACGAATCAGTTGCGGAACATGCCTTTATGCTGATGATTGCCTTGATGCGGAATTTGCCTGCCTATCAGCGTGATGTTGCGGCCGGATTATGGGAGAAGTCGCCGGTTTTCTGCCATTACGGCGCGCCTATTCGGGATTTGAACGGTAAAACGCTGGCGGTTTCGGACGCGGCAATATAGGACGGACGCTTGCCGGATACGCGCAGGCGTTCGGTATGAGGGTGGTGTTTGCCGAACACAAACACGCGCCCGCTGTGCGTGAAGGCTATGTTTCTTTTGAAGATGCGGTACAGGTTGCTGATGTATTGTCGCTGCACTGTCCGCTGAATGCCCAAACTGAAAATATGATAGGCGAAAACGAATTACAGCAGATGAAGCCCGGTGCGGTTTTGATCAATTGCGGGCGCGGCGGGCTGGTAGATGAAAACGCGCTGCTTGCCGCACTCAAATATGGGCAGATTGGCGGGGCCGGTGTCGATGTTTTGACGGAGGAACCGCCCAAAAACGGCAATCCCTTGCTGAAGGCTCACCTTCCCAATCTGATTGTTACGCCGCATACCGCGTGGGCAAGTCGTGAAGCGTTGGACAGGCTGTTCGATATATTGTTGGCGAACATTAACGCCTTTATGAAAGGTGAGGCGCAAAATCGGGTGGTTTGAGCTTGTCAGGATGACGAAAAACAATGCCGTCTGAAGGCCTCAAGGGGTCAGACGGCATTTTTGATATTTCTACTTAACCGACTTTGTCGCCCGGTTGCGCACCTGTATCCACATCCAAGAGCTTCAGTTTCCCGTCTGCCGTGGCGGCGGAGAGGATCATGCCTTCGGATACACCGAATTTTGCCATTTTGCGCGGGGCGAAGTTGGCGACGGCGATGACCATGCGGCCGTTCAATTCGGCAGGGGTTCGGGTAAGACGCGGCGATGCCGGAGAAGATGATGCGTTTTTTTCAAAACCGAAAATCGAGGTCGAATTTCAGGAGTTTGGTGCTGCCTTCGACGGCTTCGCAGTTCAATACTTTGGCGACGCGCATGTCGATTTTTCATGAAAGTCGTCGAAGCTCGCTTGTTCGGCGACTTTTTCGTATTTGCTGTCTTCAACAGGCGCGGCTGCGGCGGCGATGCTTTGTTTGTTGGCTTCGATCAAATCGTCCACTTGTTTTTGCTCCACTCGTTGCATTAAATGTTCGTATTTGTTGATGGCGTGTTCGCCCTAAGGTTTCGCGTGTATTTGCCCAAGTGATGGCTTCCAAATTCAGGAATTTGGCGGCGTTTTCAGCCACTTTCGGCAATACGGGGGCGAGGTAGGCGGTCAACATGGTAAAGGCGTTGATGAGCTCGCTGCATACTTCGTGCAGGCGTGCGTCTTGGCCTTCTTGTTTCGCGAGTTCCCACGGCTTGTTGGCATCGACGTATTCGTTGACAATGTCCGCCAATGCCATGATGTCGCGCAGGGCTTTGGCGTATTCGCGGCTTTCGTAGCATTCGGCAATGGCTTCGCTTTGTGCGGCCAGTTTTGCCAGCAATTCGCTGTCGGCAACATCTTTCAGACGGCCTTCAAAGCGTTTGGCGATGAAACCTGAAGCGCGGGCGGCGATGTTGACGTATTTGCCGACGAGGTCGCTGTTGACGCGGCTGATAAAGTCTTGCAGGTTCAAATCGATGTCTTCGATTTTGCTGTTGAGTTTGGCGGCGATGTAGTAGCGCATCCACTCGGGGTTCAGGCCTTGTTCCAGATAGGATTTGGCGGTGATGAAGGTGCCGCGCGATTTGGACATTTTTTGTCCGTCGACGGTCAAAAAGCCGTGTGCGTACACGCCGGTCGGGGCGCGGTGGCCGGAGAAATGCAGCATGGCAGGCCAGAACAGGGCGTGGAAATAGAGGATGTCTTTGCCGATGAAGTGGTACATCTCGGTTTGGCTGTCGGCTTTGAAGTATTCGTCAAAATCGATGCCGATGCGGTCGCACAGGTTTTTAAACGACGCCATGTAGCCGACGGGCGCGTCCAGCCAGACGTAGAAGTATTTGCCCGGCGCGTCGGGGATTTCGAAACCGAAATACGGCGCGTCGCGGGAAATGTCCCAGTCGGACAGGGTGGTTTCTTCGCCTTCGCCCAGCCATTCTTTCATTTTGTTGAGGGCTTCGGCTTGCAGATGGGGCTTGCCGTCGTGCGGATTGTTGCCGGAAGTCCATGCTTTGAGGAAGTCGGCGCATTCGCCCAGTTTGAAGAAGAAGTGTTCGGATTCGCGCAATTCGGGTTTGGCACCGGAAACGGCGGAATACGGGTTGATCAGTTCGGTCGGGGAATAGGTCGTGCCGCAGACTTCGCAGTTGTCGCCGTATTGGTCTTGGGCGTGGCATTTCGGGCATTCGCCTTTGACGAAGCGGTCGGGCAGGAACATTTGTTTTTCAGGGTCGAAAAGCTGCTCGATGACGCGGCTTTCGATTTTGCCGTTGGCTTTCAGCGCGCGGTAAATGTCTTGGGAAAACTGTTTGTTTTCAGGGGAATGGGTGCTGTAATAATTGTCGTAGCCGATGCCGAAACCGGTAAAGTCGGCGAGGTGCTCTTCGCGCACTTTGGTAATCATGTCTTCGGGTGCGATGCCTTGTTTTTGCGCGGCCAGCATTACGGGTGTGCCGTGAGTGTCGTCGGCGCAGCAGTAGTGGCATTCGTGACCGCGCAGTTTTTGGAAGCGCACCCAAACGTCGGTTTGGATGTGTTCGACCATGTGGCCGAGGTGGATGCTGCCGTTGGCATAGGGCAGCGCGGAGGTAACGAGGATTTTGCGTGTCATGGTTTATGCTTTTTGGGATAGATGGTAAAGGGGAATTATACCGTAAATCCGATGGATAAATGCCGCCTGAAGCCCTGAAAAATCAGGCTTCAGACGGCATGTTCGCAAACTATCCGGACTTATTCGACCGTAACGGATTTCGCCAGGTTGCGCGGTTTGTCCACATCGGTACCGCGTGCGAGGGCGACGTGGTAGGAAAGGAGCTGCACGGGGATAGTATGCACGACGGGGGATAATTCTCCGACATGGCGCGGTGCGCGGATAACGTGCACGCCTTCGGTGGCATTAAAATTGCTGTCGAGGTCGGCAAAGACGAAAAGTTCGCCGCCGCGTGCGCCGACTTCCTGCATATTGGCTTTGACTTTGTCCAACAGGCTGTCGTTAGGCGCGATGACGACGATGGGCATATTTTCGTCCACTAAGGCAAGCGGCCCGTGTTTCAGTTCGCCGGCAGGATAGGCTTCGGCGTGGATGTAGGTGATTTCCTTCAGTTTTAACGCACCTTCGAGGGCAATCGGGTAATGGATGCCGCGCCCTAAAAACAGCGCGCTGGTTTTCTTGGCAAACTGTTGCGCCCATGCGGCAATTTGAGGTTCGAGGTTCAGAGCGTGCTGCACGCTGCCGGGAAGCTGGCGGAGTTCTTCGGTGTAACGTGCTTCATCTTCGCCGGATACCAAGCCGCGTACCTTCGCCAGCGTTACCGCCAAACCGAACAGCGCAACCAGTTGCGTGGTAAATGCTTTGGTCGAGGCGACGCCGATTTCTGCACCGGCACGGGTATAAAGCACGAGGCTGCTTTCGCGCGGCAGGGCGGATTCCATCACGTTGCAGATGGAGAGGCTGTGGCGGTGTCCCAAGGATTTGGCGTATTTTAAAGCCTCCATCGTATCCAGCGTTTCACCGGATTGGGAAATGGTAATGACCAGTTGGTCCGGATCGGCAATCACGCTGCGGTATCGGTATTCGCTGGCGATTTCGACGTCGGTCGGAATTTTGGCGATGGATTCGAGCCAGTATTTGGCGGTCAGCGCGGCGTAATAGGAAGTGCCGCAGGCAAGGATTTTGACGCTGCGGATGCTTTCAAATACGCTTTTAGCGTCTTTGCCGAAGTTTTCGGGGATGAAGCCGCCGTCGAGGAAAACTTCCGCTGTGTCCGCAATCGCGCGCGGCTGCTCGTGGATTTCCTTTTGCATAAAGTGGCTGTACGGCCCCAGTTCCAAAGAGGCGAGTGAGAGTTCGGATACCTTGACTTTTGCGTTCGGCGGGCATGCCGCTTTTATCGGTCAGCCTTTTGATGCCGTCTGAAGCCAGCAGCGCGATGTCGCCGTCTTCGAGGTACGCCACGCGGCGCGTAAAGGCGATGACGGCGGATACGTCCGAAGCGATAAAGGTTTCATCGTCGCCCAACGCGACCAAAAGCGGGCAGCCCATACGCGCCACGACCATCTCGTCCGGGTTGTCCTGAGCCATGACGGCAATTGCATATGCGCCGTGGAAACGGGCGGATGCGGATTGCACGGCTTCAAACAGTCTGCCGCCGTTTTGCGCGTATTCGTGATTGATGCTGTGTGCGATGACCTCGGTATCTGTTTGAGATTCAAAACGGTATCCCAAACCTTCCAAACGTTCGCGTTCGCTTTCAAAGTTTTTCGATAATGCCGTTGTGTACGACGGCAATCATACCGCCGCTGATGTGCGGGTGGGCGTTCGGCTCGGTAACGCCGCCGTGTGTCGCCCAGCGCGTATGTCCGATGCCGATGCTGCCCGCTATTCCTTTTTCACGGGCCGCGTCTTCCATTAACTGAACCCGGCCGACACGGCGCACGCGCTTGATGTTGCCGTCGGTATTGACGGCAATGCCTGATGAATCATAACCCCGGTATTCGAGGCGTTTGAGGCCGTCGGTCAGAAAATCGACGACGTTGTGATGGGCGCGGATGGCGCCGACGATACCGCACATGACTGTTCCTTAGTATCAGGTTGAAAAAAAAAAACAGGCGCGGACGGCTCCCGTGCCGCACCTTCCGCTTCGGATTATAAACCGCCTTCCGCGTCGGAAAACAGCAAAATGCCGTCTGAAGGTTTCAGACGGCATTGTTTTGCCGGTTTACGGCCGGTATTCGGGCTTCATACCGTTGGGCAGAAGCTGCCAGACGTAACCCGGTTCTTTCATTTTACCAGCCGTTTCCCCCGCTTCGTCGCCGTAACCCCAGAAATAATCCACGCGCACTGCGCCTTTAATCGCGCTGCCGGTATCCTGCGCCATAATCAGGCGGTTGAGGGCTTTACGGGTAACCGGGTGGGCGGTGGCAACAAATAAGGGCGCACCCAAGGTAATGTAGTGCCGGTCGACTGCGCCGGCATATTCCCCCATCAGCGGAGTGCCCAGTGCGCCGACAGGGACCGTCATTGCTGCTTCCCTGCAAGCTCGCGGAAAAAGACATAGCTGGGGTTTTGCCCCAAAAACTTCGGCGAGGCGTTGCGGATTTTGCCGCATATAAGACTTAATGCCCTGCATGGAGGTTTGTCCGAGTTTGAGGTAGCCCTTATCCGCCATGTATTTTCCGATGGAAACATACGGATGCTCGTTTTTGTCGGCATAGCCGATGCGGATGTATTTGCCGGACGGAGTTTTCAGACGGCCCGAGCCTTGTATGTGCATGAAAAAAAGTTCGACGGGGTCTTCGGCATAGCCGAGGATGGGGGCTTTGCCGTCAAGCGCGCCGCCGTTGATTTGGTTTCGCGTGTGGTAAGGGAGGAAGCGGCTTCCTTCAAACCTGCCTTTGATTGCCGTTGTACGCGCGGTGATGGGGAATTGGGAGAGGTCGGCGGTATGTGTGCCGCCGGCATTGTCGATTATGCCGCTGTTTTTTCCCGTCTGCCTGATGCGGACAAGGTTTTTTCCGCTCCTTAAACCTGCAGGCAGCGGGACGGAAATAAAATCATTGGGAATGCCGTAAATAGGGAAGCGGGCTTGGGCCGTCCGTCTGTCATCCCCTTGCAGTACCGGTTCGTAATAGCCGGTAACCGTGCCGGCAAGGCTTCCGTTGCCTGCAACCTGCCAAGGGGTGAAATAGCGTTCAAAAAAGTATTTTGCCGGCAAATGTTGCACAGGGGTTTGAAAGGCTTGGGCACACACATCCTGCCAGCCTTGGCGGTTTTTCAAACTTGAGCAGCCGAGCCTGAAAGACTGCAGGCTCTGGGTAAAGTTTTGCGCGCTCCAGTGCGGCAGGCTGTTGTGAGGAACCGCCGTGTAAACCGCCCCTCCGCCCGAAACTGCCGTACCGGCGGGAAAAGGGGTGCCCGCAGGGCGGTCGGGGCCTTGAATAACGGATGTATCGGGAATCGGGAGGGTTTGGATGCTTTTGCTTTGACAGGCGGCAAGAATGGCGGCAACCATGCCGAACAGCGCCGTTTGAAACAGGTATTTTTTCATAATGGGGCAATGCCGCTGAAATCCTTGAATCGGATTTTCAAGCGACTGATTTTTTTAAAAGGTTTGAAAAAGGAGATTTTAACACAGCCTTGAAGTTTTCCGGCTGCGGGGGGGTCTAAAAAACAGAAGAAAATAGTTTGTATTCTTGTTTACAAGTCATATAAATGTCCTGATAATATGCCATCCATTTACTTATAAACTGATACTTATGCTAGTTGCTTTTTTAATTATGTTGCGCGAGGGTATCGAAGCTGCGCTCATCGTCGGTATCGTTGCAGGTTTTCTGAAGCAGTCCGGCCATTCGAAACTGATGCCTAAGGTCTGGTTCGGGGTTGTTCTTGCTTCTTTGATGTGTTTGGGGCTGGGGTATGGAATCCATTCGGCAACGGGCGAGATTCCTCAGAAGCAGCAGGAGTTTGTCGTCGGCATCATCGGTTTGGTTGCCGTTGCCATGCTGACTTATATGATTTTATGGATGAAAAAGGCGGCGCGTTCGATGAAACAGCATCTTCAGGATTCTGTTCAGACGGCCTTGAACCGCGGCAGCGGCCAGGGTTGGGCCTTGGTCGGCATGGCGTTTTTGGCTGTGGCGCGCGAAGGTTTGGAGAGCGTGTTTTTCCTGCTGGCCGTGTTCCAGCAAAGCCCGACATGGTCTATGCCGATAGGCGCGGTGTTGGGGCTGTTGGTGGCGGTTGTCATCGGTACGCTGATTTATCAGGGCGGTATGCGCCTGAACTTGGCAAAATTTTTCCGTTGGACGGGCGCGTTTCTGATTGTGGTGGCGGCCGGTCTGCTGGCCGGTTCGTTTCGCGCGCTGCATGAGGCCGGCGTATGGAATGTGATGCAGGATATTGCTTTCGACACATCGAAATATTTGCATGAAGACAGCCCTTTAGGCGTGCTGCTCGGCGGTTTCTTCGGCTATACCGACCACCCAACCGAAGGCGAAGTCCTGATTTGGCTGCTGTATCTGGTTCCCGTCATGATTTGGTTTTTGCGCGGCAGCGCGCCGGTAAAAACGTTAACTAAATAAAAAGGAATGAAAATGAAAAAATTCAATCTGACTGCTTTGTCCGTAATGTTGGCTCTGGGTTTGACCGCGTGTCAGCCGCCTGAAGCCGAAAAAGCCGCGCCTGCCGCTTCAGGCGCATCCGCTGCCGCCAATGCCGACGGTTCGGTCAATATCGGCGTGAACGATACTGCTTGTGAACCAATGGAATTGACCGTCCCCAGCGGCCAAGTCGTGTTCAATATCAAAAATGACAGCGGCCGCAAGCTGGAATGGGAAATTTTGAAAGGCGTGATGGTGGTGGACGAGCGTGAAAACATCGCCCCGGGTTTATCCGACAAAATGACCGTTACCCTGCTGCCGGGCGAATATGAAATGACTTGCGGCCTGTTGACCAATCCGCGCGGTAAGCTGATTGTTACCGACAGCGGCTTCAAAGACACTGCCAACGAAGCGGATTTGGAAAAACTGTCCCAACCGCTCGCCGACTATAAAGCTTACGTTCAAGGCGAGGTTAAAGAGCTGGTGGCGAAAACCAAAACCTTTACCGAAGCCGTTAAAGCCGGCGACATTGAAAAGGCCAAATCCCTGTTTGCCGCCACCCGCGTCCATTACGAACGTATCGAACCGATTGCCGAGCTTTTCAGCGAACTCGACCCCGTCATCGATGCGCGTGAAGACGACTTTAAAGACGGTGCGAAAGATGCCGGGTTTACAGGCTTCCACCGTATCGAACACGCCCTTTGGGTAGAAAAAGACGTATCCGGCGTGAAGGAAATTGCAGCGAAACTGATGACCGATGTTGAAGCCCTGCAAAAAGAAATCGACGCATTGGCATTCCCTCCAGGCAAAGTGGTCGGCGGCGCGTCCGAACTGATTGAAGAAGTGGCCGGCAGCAAAATCAGCGGCGAAGAAGACCGTTACAGCCATACCGACTTGAGCGACTTCCAAGCCAATGTGGAAGGCTCCAAAAAAATCGTTGATTTGTTCCGTCCGCTGATCGAAGCCAAAGACAAAGCGTTGTTGGAAAAAACCGATGCCAACTTCAAACAGGTTGAAGACATTTTGGCGAAATACAAAAAACAAGACGGCTTCGAGCTGTACGACAAACTGAGCGAAGAAGACCGCAAAGCCCTGCAGGCGCCGATTAATGCCTTGGCAGAAGATTTGGCCAAACTGCGCGGCATTTTGGGTTTGAAATAAGATAACGCGTTTTCAGACGGCCTTTGGATATTGAAAGGCCGTCTGAATCTTATTGTCGCCCACACAAATATGCTTGAAAACCGACCTTACTTCACACGATTGCAATCTTTCCGTTCCCTGCCAAGGAGCAGACCATGAGCCAAAACAAACAACCGGCACAACCCGAAAAAACGAACCCTTTTTCAAAACTGCCCTTGCCGCCGGCGCTATCGGCGTTGCCGGTTATTTTGCCGGTAAAAAACAAGGCGAAGCCGCCGCCGAAACCCAAAACAACCAACATTCCGAGCTGGCCTATCCGTGTTATGGCGAGCATCAGGCAGGCATCGTCACGCCACACCAGCTCTTCGGCATCATGTGTGCCTTTGACGTTACCGCCAAAGACGCCAAACAACTTGAAAAACCTGTTCCGCACCCTGACTGCCCGCATCGAATTCCTTACCCAAGGCGGCGAATACCAAGATGGCGACGACAAACTCCCGCCTGCAGGCAGCGGCATCCTCGGCAAACAATTCCGCCCCGACGGACTGACGGTTACCGTTGGCGTCGGCAGCAGCCTTTTTGACGACCGCTTCGGCCTCAAAGACAAAAAACCGAAACACCTGCAGGAAATGCGCGACTTCCCCAACGACAAACTCCAAAAATCTTGGTGCGACGGCGACCTCAGCCTGCAAATTTGCGCGTTTTCCCCCGAAACCTGCCAAGCCGCCCTGCGCGACATCATTAAAAACACCGCCCAGTTTGCCGTGATCCGCTGGAGCATAGACGGTTGGCTCCCTAAAGCCGAACCCTGGCGCCATTGCCGCGCGCAACCTTTTAGGTTTCCGCGACGGCTCCGGCAATCCCAAAGTCGAAGATCCCCAAAAGCTGCCGATCAGGTTTCTGTGGACAGGCGTTGCCGCCAACAGCTCGACGAACCGGCATGGGCGAAAAACGGCAGCTATCAGGCCGTCCGCCCTCATCCGCCACTTTGTCGAGTTTTTGGGACCGCACCCCGATGCAGGAACAAACCGATATTTTCGGCCGGCGCAAATACAGCGGCGCGCCCATGGACGGTAAAAAAGAGGGCGACACCGCCGATTTTGCCAAAGACCCCGACGGCAAAATCACGCCCAAAGACAGCCATATGCGCCTTGCCAATCCGCGCGATCCTGAGTTCATGAAAAAACACCTGCTCTACCGCCGCGCCTTCAACTACTCGCGCGGCCTCGCCGCCAACGGCCAACTTGATGTCGGCTTGGTGTTCATCTGCTATCAGGCCAACCTTGCCGACGGCTTCATCTTCGTACAAAACCTGCTCAACGGCGAGCCGCTGGAGGAATACATCAGCCCTTTGGCGGCGGCTATTTCTTCGTCCTGCCTGGCGTGGAAAAAGGCGGCTTCTTGGGACAAGGGCTGCTGGGCGTATAAACCTGTCTGACGGACAAATGCCGTCTGAATCCGATAAGGGGTTCAGACGGCATTTTACTGTTTGGGCGGTCAGGCTTTTTTTGACGAATTCGGATTTTAAATTCATCGCGCTGCCGTCGATTTTTGCAGCCGATGTTGTGATCGCCTTCCTGCAGGCGTATGCCTTTGACTTTTGTACCTTGTTTGATCGTCATCGAGCTGCCTTTTACCTTGAGGTCTTTGATGAGGATGACGGTGTCGCCGTTTTTGCAGCGCCGCGCCGTTGGCATCGAGCACTTCTACCGCAAGGTCAGCGGCGGATTCGGTTTCATTCCATTCGTGGGCGCATTCGGGGCAGATGTATTGTCCGCCGTCTTCATAGGTGTATTCGGAGGCGCATTGCGGGCATGGGGGTAATGACATGGTTTGCAGTCCTTATCTGATATCGGAGGGGGTTGATGCCGTCTGAAACCTGAAACCGGCTTCAGACGGCATGGCTTTATTGTTTGTCTTTTTTCCGGCCTCACCCAGCCTTCGATGACGGTTTGGCGGGCGCGGGCGAGGGCGAGTTTGTTGTCTTCGACGTTGCGGGTAATCGTGCTGCCCGCGCCGGTTGTAACTTTGTTGCCGATTTTGACGGGGGAAACCAAGACGCAGTTTGAACCGATGCGCACTTCGTCGCCGATGACGGTTTTGTGTTTGTGCACGCCGTCGTAGTTGGCAATAATCGTACCTGCGCCGAAGTTGGTTTTGCTGCCGACTTCAGCGTCGCCTATGTAGGTGAGGTGGTTGGCTTTGGTGCCTTTGCCGATGGCGGCGTTTTTTGATTTCGACGAAGTTGCCGACGTGTACGTCGTCTGCAAGGCGGGCTTGCGGACGCAAACGGGCGTATGGGCCGATTCGGTTGTTTTTCGCCGACTTCGCAGTCTTCGAGGTGGGAGAAGGGGGCGATTTTGCTGTTTGCGCCGATTTTGGCGTTTTTTTAATGACGCAGTTTGCGCCGATTTCGACGTTGTCGCCGAGTTCGACTTCGCCTTCAAAGATACAGTTCACATCAATTACGACATCTTGTCCGTGTTTCAGACGGCCTCGTAAATCGAAACGTGCCGGATCGCGCAGGGTAACGCCTGCTTTGAGCAATTCTTGCGCCTGTTCGGTTTGGAAGATGCGTTCGAGTTCGGCGAGCTGGAGTTTGTTGTTCACGCCGGCGGCAAGGTAGGAGGCGCGGACTTGGACGGGATGAACCTTAATACCGTCGGCAACGGCTTTGGCGATGAGGTCGGTCAGATAGTATTCGCCTTGGGCATTGTTGCTGGAGAGGCTGTTCAGCCAGTTTTCCAGTTTGGCGTTGGGTAGAACCAAAATGCCGGTATTGATTTCTTTCACGGCTTTTTGGGCGGCGTCGGCGTCTTTTTCTTCGACGATGGCGGTTACACTGCCGTTGCTGTCGCGGATGATGCGGCCCAAGCCTGTTGGGTCGGCGGGCACGTCGGTCAGCAGTCCGACTTCGTTGCCGGCGGCTTCGAGCAGGGTTTTGAGGGTTTCAACGTCAATCAGGGGGACATCGCCGTACAGTACCAGCGTGCGGCCTTCGGCGGAAAGGTGGGGCAGGGCGGTTTTGACGGCGTGGCCGGTGCCGAGCTGTTCGGTTTGTTCAACCCAAACGACATCGCGTTTGACGGTGTCCAAGACTTGCTCTTTGCCGTGGCCGATGACGACGCAGATGTTTTGCGGATTCAGTGCGGCGGCGGTGTCGATAACGCGCCCGACCATGGGCTTGCCGCCGATGCAGTGCAGCACTTTGGGCATTTGGAATACATGCGCGTGCCTTTGCCGGCGGCGAGGATGACGATGTTTAAAGTGTTTTGCGGCATGACGGTTTCCTGTGCCATGCCGTCTGAAGCGGCTTCAGACGGCATGGAGGGGATTTATCGGTTTTGAAATTTGGGCTTTTGCCAGTTCTGTCCGCGTACGCCTTGTTCGGAACCGTCGGTTTGGTTGGGTAACACGGCATGGCGTTCTGGGCGATATTGGTTGTAGTTCATATTTTTCGAGTAGCTGCCGTCTTGGTAATAAACAGGTGTACCGGCAGGATATTTTTGACGGACGGCGGTTTTGCTGTTTTCGTTCCGGTAGGTTTCCCATGAGCAGCCCGACAGTACGGCGGAGGCAGTCATCAGGATAAGGAAGGTTTTACGCATGGCTTTTCTTTCGTATTTTCGGGGTTTAGGGGGTATTGTAATGAGTTTGGCGGTGTTCTGACAAAGTTTCTGCATACTGTGCCAGTTGCGCCATATCGCTTACGGAGGTGTCGATAAAGGGCAGCGCGTGGGATTTTGCACCGAACCAGACGGTTTTCATGCCCAGCGCCTTTGCCTGATGCAGGTTGTCCGCGCTGTCGTCCACCATCACGCAGCGTTCGGGCGGTACGTCCAGCAGGCGGCAGACGTTGAGGTAGGCTTGTGGATTGGGTTTGTAGAGCAGCCCGAAATCGTCCGTACCGAAAAGCGCGTCGAAGCTTTCCGTCAAACCTAGTGCGTCTGAAACGGCGTGGACATAAAAAGAAGGCCCGTTAGAAAAAACCGCCTTGCGTCCTTTTAGGCGGATTAGGGTGTTTTTGTGTTTCCGGCATCCCGTGCAGACGGGTCAAAAACCTCGTCAATCGGATGGCTTTCGCGTAAAAATTCCGCAATGTCGATTTCGGGGTGGTGGATTTGCAGGCCGGCAAGCGTTGCGCCGTAACGGTGCCAATATTCCTGACGCAGGTCGGACGCGGCCTGTTCGGAGAGACGGAGGCGTTGCGCAATGTAGCCGGTCATGGCGCGGTTGATGAGCGTGAAGATGCCTGCGTCGGCATCGTGCAGCGTGTTGTCGAGGTCGAACAGCCACACGGTCGGATTTTCTTGCATGTTGAACGATGAAAATTTGTTATGATGGCATTTTACAGCGAATTAAGGAGGATGAAGGATGAAACGGAAAATCTGGCTGCTGCCGCTGCTGTCGGTTTCAGCATATATGCAGGCTCAGACGGAGGTCAGGCTTTGCAGCGCACAAGTCGTTCAGCCTGCCCAAAGCGGTGATTGCGCGTTTCGAACGGGAAAACAATGCGAAAGTGTCCGTTATTCAGGCTGGCAATGCAAACGAAATGCTCAACAAACTGATTTTAAGCCGCGCCAATCCGATTGCCGATGCGGTGTACGGTTTGGACAATGCCAATATCGGTAAGGCGCGGGAAATGGGCGTTTTGGCGGATGAGCAGCCAAAATCCCTGCCGGTTTCGGTCGGACTGCCTTCGGTTTTGGCGGTTGATTACGGTTATGTAACACTCAATTACGACAAAAAATGGTTTGCCGAGAAAAAGCTGCCGCTGCCCAAAAACCTTGCAGGACTTAACCCGTCCCGAATATAAAAAAACCTGCTGGTTATGCCGTCGCCCGCCACCTCGTCGCCAGGATTATCCTTCCTGATGGCAAACATCGGAGGCATGGGCGAGGCGGGTGCGTTCAAATGGTGGGCGCAGATGCGTCAGAACGGCGTGAAGGTCGCCAAAGGCTGGAGCGAGGCGTATTACACCGACTTTTCGCACAACGGCGGAGCTTATCCGCTGGTAGTCGGTTATGCAGCCAGCCCTGCGGCGGAAGTGTATTTTTCCAAAGGTAAATACAGCGAGCCGCCGACGGGCAACCTGTTTTTAAAAGGCGGCGTATTCCGTCAGGTTGAAGGCGCGGCGGTATTGAAGGGGGCGAAGCAGCCGGAGTTGGCGGCAAAACTCGTTCAGTGGCTGCAAAGCGGCGAAGTGCAACGTGCCGTTCCATCCGAGATGTGGGTTTACCCGGCCGTCAAAAACACGCCGCTGCCCGAAGTATTCCGTTTTGCACAAGCCCCGAAGCACACGGATTCCCCTTCCCGTGCCGACATCAACGCCAAACAGCGAGGCTGGGTCGGACGCTGGATTAAAACGGTATTGAGGTAAAAAATGCCGTCTGAAAAAGGAGCGGTAGGAATGGAAGCGTTAAACACCATCGCCCGAAACCTGACCATGAAGCGCGAAACCGTAACCTGTGCCGAATCCTGCACAGGAGGGCTGCTTGCCGCCGCATTTACCAGTGTGGCAGGCAGTTCGCAATGGTTCGATCAAAGTTTCGTGACATACAGCAACAAAGCCAAAGAAGACCGCTTGGGCGTGTTGCCCGAAACCCTGCTCGAACACGGCGCGGTCAGCCGCCAAACCGTCTATGAGATGGCGCGCGGCGCGAAAGCCGTGGCGCAGGCGGATTACGCCGTCGGTGTTTCCGGCATCGCCGGCCCGGGCGGCGGCAGCGAAAAGCAAACCCGTCGGTACGGTTTGGTTCGGGTTTGCCTTTCCGGGTGGAAGTTGTGAAGAAATACGCCGTTTTGACGGCAACCGCGAATCCGTCCGCGCGCAGGCCGTCGCCTTTGCGTTGGAAAGGTTGGCTGGGCTGATTGAAAACGGCGGCGATGCCGTCTGAACAAAAATCTCCGTCTGAACAAAATCCCCATCGGATAAAAAAATGCCGTCTGAAACGTTTCGGGTTTCAGACGGCATTTTTGTCGGGTTAAAGCGGCGACGAGAATTATTTCACTTTGCCTTTTCAACGCGCCGTAGCCTGCCGCGTCCATTTGTTCCAGCGGGATGAATTTCAAACTTGCGCCGTTGATGCAGTAGCGCAGTCCGCCTTTGTCTTGCGGGCCGTCGGCGAAGACGTGTCCCAAGTGCGAATCGGCGGCATGGCTGCGCACTTCGGTGCGGCGCATGTTGTAGCTGAAATCGTCGTGTTCGGTAACGGCGGAGGCGTTAATCGGGCGGGTGAAGCTCGGCCAGCCGCAGCCGGAATCGAATTTGTCGGCAGAGCTGAACAGGGGTTCGCCGCTGACAACGTCCACATAAATGCCGGGTTTGAACAAGTGGTCGTATTCGTGGCTGAAGGCGTATTCGGTCGCGCTGTTTTGGGTAACTTGGTATTGCTCTTCGGTCAGAGATGCGTTTGAGTTCGGCATCACTGGGTTTTTTATACGTTGCCGCGTCGAAGCCTTTGCCTTGCGGAGCGGTTTTGGTTTTGCCCGGCAGCGGTTCGTCGGCTTTGTGGATGTCGATGTGACAGTAGCCGTTGGGGTTTTTTTAATCAGGTAGTCCTGATGGTATTCCTCGGCGTCGTAGAAGTTTTTTTCAGCGGCTCGTTTTCGACGACGAGGGGCTGTTTGTATTTTTGCTGCTCGCGTTTGAGGGCGGCGGCGATGACGGCTTTTTCGGCAGGGTCGGTGTAGTACACGCCGCTGCGGTATTGCGTGCCGGTGTCGTTACCTTGTTTGTTGAGGCTGGTCGGGTCAACGACGCGGAAATAGTATTGCAGGATGTCGTCGAGGCTGAGTTTGTCGGCATCGTAGGTAACTTTGACGGTCTCGGCATGGCCCTGTATCGCGGTAGGACACGTCTTCGTAGCTCGGATTTTTTTGTTTTGCCGTTGGCGTAGCCGGATACCGCGTCAACCACGCCGTCTATGCGTTGGAAATAGGCTTCCAAGCCCCAGAAGCAGCCGCCGGCGAGGTAGATGGTGCGCGTATTCATGATTGCTGAATCCTTTTTTTCTGTGTGTCGGGTTTGTAGAACGAATTTTTTTCAGACGGCCTAAATCGGCATTGGGATCGCGGATTAAACGCCAACGCCTGCGCTTCGTTGATGCTGCCTTTTGACGATGCGCTGCACGTCGCCGTCTTTACCGATTAATGCCCACGAAGGGTAAACGCTGATATTCAGGCTTTGGGCGATGGTGCCGCCGTTGTCGGTAACGACGGGCAGCTTAGGATAGTTCAAACCGGCATACCATTTTTGAAAGTCGCCGTCTTTTTTCTCGTGCAGAAAACCGGGCGAGGCAACGGTAATCAGGTTGGCAGAACCGAATTTTGTATCTTGCGCCCATTTTTCGGTTTGTCCCAATTCGGACAAACACAAAGGACACCAACTTGCCCAAAATTTAATCAGGGTGGGTTTGTCTTTTTTCAGAAAAACACTGGCAGGGCGGTTGTCAGGGGTTTTCAACGAGGACAATGCCTGCGGTATGGTTGCGGCTTCGGTATCCATCATTTTGGATGAGCAGGCGCCAAGCGCAAGCAGGCAGCCGAACTTGGTGCAAAGTGAAAATAATGTGCGGGGATTCATCTCTATGTTTCCTGTGTGGATGGTTTGTCTCGTTAGACGTTGGAAATGCCAAAACCTGACAACCTTGATTTTCAGACGACCTTGCCACGTAAAATACGCTACAATACTCCCTATTTCAAGTTTCTAAAATTAAAAGGAAAATTTAATGTTCAGCTTCTTCCGTCGCAAGAAAAAACAGGAAACTCCGGCTCCTGAGGAGGCTCAAGTTCAGGAAACCGCAGCAAAAAGTAGAATCTGAAGTTGCTCAAAGTAGTTGAAAATATTAAAGAAGATGCTGAATCTTTAGCAGAAAAGCGTCAAAGGGCATGTTGAATCAGTTGTCGAATCGGCTGTTGAAACCGTCAGCGAAACCGTCGAGCAGGTTCGAGAAAGCTGTTACTGAAACGCCGTCTGAAGCAGTCTGAGAAAAGTAGAAGAACACGTTGAAGCGGCAAAAAGAAGCGGCTGTTGAAACCGTCAGCGAGGCTGTTGAACAGGTTCAAGAAACCGTTGCCGAGATGCCGTCTGAAGCGGCTGAGGCTGCTGAGGAAGCAGCGGAACAGGTCGAAGCGGTAAAAGAAGCTGCTGCTGAAACCGTCAGCGAGGCTGTTGAACAGGTAAAGGAAACCGTTGCCGAGATGCCGTCTGAAGCTGAGGCGTGAGGAGAGCAGGCTGAAGCAGTAAAGCAGCTGTTGAAGCAGTAGTCGAAGCTGGCAGCAAGAAGCCGTTGCGGAAAACACCCCTGAAGCTCCGGTAGAAGAACAAAAGCTCAGTTGGGCTGCGCGTTTGAAACAAGGCTTGACCAAATCACGCGACAAAATGGCAAAATCGCTGGCCGGCGTGTTCGGCGGCGGACAGATCGACGAGGATTTGTACGAAGAGCTGGAAACCGTGCTGATTACCAGCGATATGGGCATGGAAGCCACCGAATACTTGATGAAAGACGTGCGCGACCGTGTCAGCCTCAAAGGCCTCAAAGATGGCAATGAATTGCGCGGTGCGCTGAAAGATGCGCTGTATGACTTGATTAAGCCTCTGGAAAAACCTCTGGTCTTGCCGGAAACCAAGGAACCTTTCGTGATTATGCTTGCCGGTATCAACGGCGCGGGCAAAACCACGTCTATTGGCAAACTCGCCAAATATTTCCAAGCGCAGGGCAAATCTGTGTTGCTGGCGGCAGGCGATACTTTCCGTGCCGCCGCGCGTGAGCAGCTTCAGGCTTGGGGCGAGCGCAACAATGTGACCGTGATTTCGCAAACTACGGGCGATTCCGCAGCCGTTTGCTTTGATGCCGTCCAAGCCGCCAAAGCGCGCGGGATCGACATCGTGCTGGCCGATACAGCCGGCCGTCTGCCGACGCAGCTTCATTTGATGGAAGAAATTAAAAAAGTGAAGCGCGTGTTGCAAAAAGCCATGCCTGATGCGCCGCACGAAATCATCGTCGTGCTTGATGCCAACATCGGTCAAAACGCCGTCAACCAAGTCAAAGCCTTTGACGACGCGTTGGGGCTGACCGGCTTAATCGTTACCAAGCTAGACGGCACGGCAAAAGGCGGCATCCTTGCCGCGCTTGCCTCCGACCGCCCAGTTCCCGTCCGCTACATCGGCGTGGGCGAAGGCATAGACGATTTGCGCCCGTTTGACGCGCGCGCGTTTGTGGACGCATTGCTGGATTGAGCCGAAATGCCGTCTGAAAACGGCAGGTCGGTGTTTTAGGGAGGTGGCGGGGTGGTAGTGAAAATGGGTGGAGGGGATTGGCGGAATTAATGAAGTCGGTGGGGTTTGGTGGGCTGAAGCCCACCCTACGAGCCCTCCCTACAAATTAACCATACGAGCCCACCTTATGAATCATCCTTATAATATGCCGTAGCGAACTGTAGGGTGGGCTTCAGCCCACCGACTCCACCAATCCATACCAATCCATACCAACTCACCTACTCCCACCCCATCTCCAAAAAAATGCAAACGCCCCCGCGCCTGACACATTTACCGTATAAAATACCGAAACCGTCTCATACGGTATTTCACAAACCTTAACCCCTGCGCGTAAAAAACGTATAAACCCGAAACCGTTGCCGCCGCATCCCCTATAATTTCATCCAATAAAAAAAACGAGACACATATCATGGCAAAAAAATTCCCCATATTCCCCAAAAATCCCGAGCGCATCTGCTGGGGGTGCGACAAATATTGCCGCGAAGACGATTTGCAGTGCGGCAACGGCTGCGAGCGCATCCAACACCCCATCGAGCTGGACGGGCGCGACTGGTATAAAAAAGGCGACTGGAGCAACCTCCTGAGCGAGGAGCAGCAAATCGAGCTGGGCTTGAAAGAGGCCCCGAAACCCTGCCAAACCCCACATCAAGCTCCCCCTCAAAAACAAAACCGCCTGATTCCCTTTTCCCCGCCTGTGCCCGCCTTTGCACCTGCCTGCCGAATACGGCAGCCGCAACGGTAAAGGGGCAAACCGCCGCCCTTTCCACCCCGTCGGAAACGGCGGATTTTTGCATTAGGGAAACAGCCCGACCGAAACACCGCACCAAACCGACAAAAAAACGGCACATAACAAAAAAACGTCATCCCAAACTGACAAAAAAACGGCACATGACAAAAAAATGTCAGCCCGAAACTGACCAAAAAAATGTCAAAAAGTGACCAAAAACGTCAGTCCTCTGCCGCGCATGCCCTTTTCAAAAAAATCGCAGAAAGAAAATTAAAATAATAAAATACATTTAAAAAAACAATAAAAATAATAAAAAAATTTAAAAAAATCGGCGTTTGGCAAGATTTTTGGCACGCTGATTGCTGGAAGAAAGACAAGACGAAAGTCAAAGCAAAAAAAGACCGCTGGTCAAATACATTACGGGTTTTATAATTTTCCGGCAGATGCCGAAAAACATTTTATTTTTCACTTAAACTTTAAATTAGGAGTTATCCCATGAAAGCAATCCAAAAAGGTTTCACCCTGATTGAGCTGATGATCGTTATCGCCATCGTAGGTATCTTGGCTGTTGTTGCCCTGCCTGCATACCAAGACTACACTGCACGTGCGCAAGTTTCCGAAGCCATCGTTTTGGCTGAAGGTCAAAAAGCTGCCGTTGCCGAATACTACGCAACCAACGGTGCATTCCCTGATTCTAATGAAAAAGCCGGTGTTGCTGCTGCGGCTAATATCACAGGTAAATATGTTGATAATGTTGCGGTTAGTACCGGCGGTATCATTACTGCAACTATGAAAGCTTCAGGTGTGAACAGTGATATTAAAAGTACAACTGTTGCCCTGAAACCGAACGTGGCTACTGTTACAACAGGTGGTTCTGGTTCTGCCTCTTCTAACGGTGCCTTTACATGGGAATGTGGTCCTGGTGCGACTAAAGGTGTTGATAAAAAATTCCTGCCTGCTACCTGCCGCGAAACTATTACTGCTGCTGCTGCTGCTCCTGCCGCTGCTGCACATTAATAAGGAAGCAATCGGGTTTAAATCCGATAAAGAAAACAAAATGCCGTCTGAATCTGTTTCAGACGGCATTTTTTATTTCTAGGGCTTGTTTTTTTGTTCCCTGCCTGTCTTTCCCCTGCTCCCGCCGTCACTTTCCGCCCCGCCGCCCACGCCTGCCGCGAAGCTGTCGGCGCGCCCGCCCATCCTGCCGCCAAACCTTAATAAAGAAGCAATCGGGCTTAAATCCGATAAGGAAAACAAAATGCCGTCTGAATCTGTTTTTAGTGCCATAGGGTGGGGTTGGTGGAAATGGTAGAGACGGTGGAGGTGGTGGAGGTGGTGGAGGTGGTGGGCTGAAGCCCACCCCTACAATTTACCCTACAATCCACTCTACAGCCCATCGTATAGCAGATATGATGTTGTGGGTAAATCGTCGAAATAGTCGTATGGTGGGTTGTAGGGTGGGCTTCAGCCCACCACCTCCACCGATTCCACCACCACCTCCACCTATCCCACCACCTACAATATTTCCACCACCTCTATTAATCTCATCACTTCACAATATCCTTAAAAATACATGATTTTGCGTGAAAATCGTCGAAATAGTCGTAATTTGCAATCAGAAATCCACTTTTCCTGTTTGTGTTTTTTGAGTTGATGAAGATGGTGTGAGTCGGTGGGCTGAAGCCCACCCTACAACCCTGTCCTGCAACCTGTCCTACAACCCGCCTGTTCATCTGCTTTGAGGTTAAATCAATCATCATCCGGTGCGGCGGCAGGGCTTTAACCTCCCCAATCCAACGGGTAAATGCCTTTTTCAACGTCTTTGGAAAAAGAGGAATAACGCCATTCTTTTACACTTGGCACATATCCGTGTTTCACGGGGTTGAAATAAATATAATCCCGGTGGTTGTTTAAATCTTGTTCGTCCCGAATCAGGTGTTCCCAAAACCTGCGCTGCCAAATGCCGGCTTCTCGCTTTTTTATTTTGCTCTCGTTTGGGGCGCGGCACTCTTTTGGGATGAGTTGGGAAAATCGGGTTTTCAAATATGCAATCCGTATCGGGTAATCATGGTCGCCTTCGGGCAGGCGCATGATGAAATGCAGATGATCCGGCAAAATGCAGATTGCCGTTGTTTCAAACGGATAGCGTATTTTCGTTTCACGATAGGCGAGACGCAGCCTGTCAATGTGCCGTATCAGATAATCTTTCGTCCTGTCTTGCAAAGCCAATGTGAAAAAGTAGTACGCCCCGCGTGTGAAGTCTCTTCGGTAGTTTGACATATTTATCCTCTTTTTGGTTTGATGGGAGGAAACCTGTTGCTCCCTATTTGGGAGGTATAGCGGTTTCTCAGGGTAAATAGGTAGAAAGGGTGCTTAGGGTAAATATGTAGTGTAGGTTTGACTGTAGGGTGGGCTGTAGGGTGGGCTGTAGGGTGGGCTGTAGGGTGGGCTTCAGCCCACCACTTCCGCCACGCCCACCAATCCCTCTGCTACTTCTATACTCACCGACCCACACCATCTTCATTAACTCAAAAAAATATAAACAGGGAAGAGTATTCCTACCTGCCGATGATAACCATACTGTTGATTTCTCCACCTGACCTTATGTGTTTTCGAGGATGTGGTGAGGTGGTGGGATGGTGGAAGTAGCGTAATCGGTGAAAGTGGCTGAAGTGGCTGAAATGGTGGGCTGAAGCCCACCCTACAACCTCCCCCTACAGTCAAACCTACAGCACACCCTATGTATTTACCCTGTGCAAAGCCTTATTCACTATCTTGCAACTTGCCTGACAATCCGCCCTCCTTTACAAAATGCTGAACCTTTTCAGGCGGCGTTTTGGGGCTGCCTGTGTGGAATTTGGCGGTAGGCGCGGTAGTAGGGCTCTAGCTGTCGGGCGATGAGTTGGAGCTGTTGGAGGAGGATATGGCTTTGCGTGCCGACGCTTTGCGCGCGCAGGCTGTCAAGTTCGCCGCGCAGGCTGTCTAATTCTGCGTCGAAGCGGTCGGGTTCCATGTCGGGCAGGTTTTTGGAAGATGTGTGCGGCGTGTTCCGCGGCACGGTAAAACCTGCCTGTAAAGTCGGGGCCGCACCCTTCGTGCATTTCGCTGCGGTATGCGCCGAGGGCGGAAATATAGCCGGTCAGGGCGTAGCCGGTTTTGAGGAGGGTGAAGCCGGGTTGCAGGCTGCCGGCGAATTTTTTTCGGGTTCGCCGCTCATGTCGGAGAGGGTGCTGCTGAGGGCGGCGGTGTGTTCGTGGGTACGGCGGCGGGTGGCGCGGTATTCGACGTCGTCGCCTGTTTCGCCGCTTTTGAGGCGTTCGGTGATTTTTCGAGATAGGCGCCGTTGCTGCGTACGGCAAGGGCGGCGGTGCGTTCGAGCGTGAGGTATTTCCAGTCGGGCCACAGGTAGCTGACCGCCGCCCAGGCAAGGGATGCGCCGATAATGGTGTCGATGATGCGCACGGGCATAGCGGCATATACGTCCAACCCTGCAAGCGACAGGCTGGTCAGTGCCTGAATGGTGATGAAAAATGTCGAGAAGCTGTATTTGTAGGTGCGGGTCATGAAGAACAGGGTAGTGCTGACGACAACGATCCAAAGCTTAGTTTCGACAGACGGGGTGAAGTAGGGGACGAGCGAGCCGACGATTACGCCGAGTACGGTACCGGCAATGCGCTGGCGGACGCGGCTTTTGGTGGCGGTGTAGTTGGGCTGGCAGACGAAAAGGGCGGTCAGCAGTATCCAGTAGCCGAGGTTGAGGTTGAGGGCTTCGACTATGATGCAGGCGGCGGCAACGACGAGGGACAGGCGGACGGCATGGCGGAATACGCCTGATTCGAGGTTCAGCTGCGGACGGATTGCCTGCCAGGTGTTTTTGAGGCTGTCGGTCTCTATGGCGGCGATGCGGGTGTCGCCCATGCGGTCGTTTTCCGCCTGCAGGCCGTTGTGCTGGAGTTGGCGGAATTGTTGGTCGACGCTACCGAGGTTGTCGAGCAGGCGGCCGAGGTGGCGGATGTCGGGATTGTCGTTGCCGTCTGAAAGGAGGCGCAGCGACTGGCGGCAGCCTTCGATGGCGCGGCCGAGGCGTTTGCTGTATGTGTAGTCTTTGCCCGATCTGAGTGCTTGGGCGGCATTGCGGCATGCCTGCCCCTGCATTTCGAGCAGGCGGTGGATGCGGAAGATGATGTCGGTGTTTTTGAATTTTTCGGACATTTCCTGATAATCGACGTGGGCGGAGCTGATGCGTTCGTGTATGTCTTGGGCGGCAAAGTAGTAACGCAGCATTTTTGGCTGTGCGCGGGTGGCGGTGTTTGCCACGAAGGCGGTAAAACAGGGCGGAACGGCATTGGTTGAAGGCGGTGATGACGCCGGTGTTGCTCATGGCGAGGTCGATGTGGCGGTTGCCTATCCATTCGGCTTCGTCGGGATCGAAAAAGTCGGCTTTGGCTTCGAGGTAGTTGCCGAGTGCTTCGTAGGCGTTGGCGACGTTTTCTTGAACGGGGCGGTGGGGCAGGATGATTTGGAACAGGATGATGGCAGTGCTGTACAGTACGGTGCCGCACAGAATCATAAAGGGGTTGGTCAGCCAGTAGGTTTCGGGGGTGTAGGTGAGGGTGGTGTAGGTGGCGACGGCGAGTGCGCCGAATGCGAAGGTGCGGTATTTGAGCCCGACCGCGCCTAAAATGGTGAAGCCGAAGGTCATGAGGGTCATGGCGAGGATAAAGGGCAGCCCTGTGCCGAGGGTGCTTTGCGCCGTGAGCGAGGAGAGGGTGAACAGGGCGACGGAGGCAATGATGTTTTTTTCAGCCGTCCGGTCAGGCGGTTGTCCAAATCGACAAGGCCGCCGGCAATAATGCCGAGTACGAAGGGCATGGCGAGCTTGGGTTCGCCTATCTGAAGGACGGTGGCGGCGGCGGTAAAGACGCTGGCGAAAACGGGCAGCGAGGTGATGAGGAGTGATTTGATCGGAAGGGCTTTCATGGGTTTGTCGGATTTATTGTTATGAGGTGAATGAAGTGTAGCACACGGATGCGGATGATGAAGCGATGCCGTCTGAAACGGCAGGGGTTTTCAGACGGCATCGGGTGTTTCTTTAATCAGGAAACGAGGTTGAGGTCGTTAATCCTGTCGTAAAGGCGGTCGGGGTGTCTGCCTTCTTCGTAAAGCTGGATGCGTAGCCTCAGGTCGTTGGCGGAAACCGACTGCCGCAGTGCTTCATTGTATTCGATGATGCCCTGGTTGTAGAGCCTGAATAGGTTTTGGTCCATGGTCTGCATACCGTCTGTTTGTGCGGTTTCCATGATATAGCGCAGGCCCATTATGTCTCCTTTGAGGATAAGGTCCTGTATTGCCGGCGTGTTGAGCAGGAGGTCGACAACGGCGGTGCGCCCGTCTTTGTTTTTCTTGAGTGCGAGGCGTTGGCAGATGATGCCGGTCAGGTTGAGAGAGAGGTCGGTCAATACCTGTTTGTGGGCTTCTTCGGGATAAAAGTTGAGGATGCGCTCAAATGCCTGAGATGCGGTGTTGGCATGCAGGGTGAAGACGCACAGGTGACCGGTTTGGGCAAGCTGCATGGCGTATTCCATGCTTTCCCTGTTGCGGACTTCGCCGATGCAGATAACGTCGGGCGACTGGCGCATGGAGTTTTGTACGGCGGTCTGCCAGTTGGCTGTATCGATGCCGATTTCGCGTTGTGTGAAAATGCAGCGGCGCGGTTTGTAGATAAACTCTATCGGGTCTTCGATGGTGATGATGTGGCCGGGCGTTTGCTGGTTGCGGTGTTCGAGCATGGTTGCCATGGTGGTCGATTTGCCCGAACCGGTCGGGCCGGCAATAATCAGCAGCCCTCGTGGGGCTAAAGAGAGGTCTTTAAGTTTTTCCGGCAAGCCCAGTGCCTGCATTTCCGGAATGCGTTGATTAATGCGGCGCAGCACGATGCCTACGCAGCCTTGGTGGTAGTGTGCATTGACGCGGTAACGCGTGTTGCTGCGCGATTGGACGGAGTAGTTGATTTCGCGTTCGCGGATAAAGGTCTCCAGCTGGTCGGCATTCATGGTTGATTCTGCAATAGCGGCAGTCTCTTCCTCAGTCAGCGCCTTATGGGGGGTGTGTGGTCAGTGCGCCGTTGATTTTAAGGGATGGCGGAAAGCCTTTGCTGATAATGATGTCGGATGCGCCGCGCGCTTCTGCTTCTTCGCACATACGGTCGAGCAGGGGGTGGAGGTGCGTGCCGATTTTCGCCGGCGATTCGATGCGCGGTTGGTTTTTTTGTGAATAAACCTGCACCATTTCGCTTAAGATGTCGTGCAGTTGGTTTTCGCTCATTGTGTTTCCCTCGTGGAAGGTGTTTCAGGGTATGTCGCCGCCTGAAGGCGGAGTCTGTCAGATGCTCAGGCTTTCGCTGTTTTGAGCACGTTTACGCGCAACTTCGGGAGCAATCAGGCCTTGACGAACCAGTGATTGCAGCGATTGGTCCAGGGTCTGCATACCGCTTGCCTGTCCGGTCTGTAAGACGGAATTGATTTGCGCGATTTTGTTTTCGCGGATGAGGTTACGGACGGCGGGATTGGAAATCAGGATTTCGTGTGCGGCGACACGGCCGTTGCCGTCGCGCGTTTTCAGTAGGGTTTGGGAGATGACCGCAGTCAGCGATTCCGACAGCATGGAACGCACCATTTCTTTCTCTCCGGCGGGGAATACGTCTACGATACGGTCGACGGTTTTTGCCGCACCGGTCGTATGCAGCGTACCGAAAACCAAGTGTCCTGTTTCGGCGGCGGTCAGCGCCAGCCCGATGGTTTCGGGGTCGCGCATCTCGCCGACAAGGATAACGTCTGGGTCTTCACGCAGTGCGGAGCTTAGTGCATTGGCAAAGCTGAGGGTATGTTGGTGCAGTTCGCGCTGGTTAATCAGGGATTTTTTGCTTTGGTGGACGAATTCGATCGGGTCTTCGATGGTCAGGATGTGTGCCGGCTGGGTTTCGTTGATGTAGTTGATCATCGCGGCAAGCGTGGTCGATTTTCCCGAACCGGTCGGACCGGTAACCAATACCATGCCGCGCGGAGATTCTGCAATTTTTTGGAAAATGCGCGGTGCCTTTAGTTCTTCCAGGGAAAGGACGGTGCTGGGAATGGTGCGGAATACTGCGGCAGGTCCGCGTCCGGTATTGAATGCGTTGACACGGAAACGGGCGACATTGGGCAGTTCGAATGAAAAGTCCACCTCCAAATTTTGTTGGTAAACTTTGCGCTGGTAATCGTTCATGACGGAGGTGATCATGTTGCCGACTTCTTCCGCGCTCATTTCGGGAAGGTTGATGCGGCGGATGTCGCCGTGGACACGGATCATGGGGGACATATCCGCACTCAGGTGGAGGTCGGATGCTTTGTTTTTAACGCCGAAGGCGAGTAAGTCGGTAATCTGCATAATGCGGCTCTGTTTAGTATAATGTTTCGATTGGTTGGAATGGTGCTAACAACCCTGATTCTACCGTCCTGACTGGAGGGGTTTCAACCGTTTAATCATTTTTAATAGGGGATAATCTATGACGGTGTTGCAACAGCGTTATCGGGAGGTGTCCGAACGTATCGGGAAATTGGTTCTGCAGGTGGGCAGGAAGCCGCATTCTGTCAGCCTGATTGCCGTCAGTAAGACTTTCCCTTCAGACGGCATCCGCGAAGTTTATGCTGCCGGACAGCGTGATTTCGGCGAGAACTATATTCAGGAGTGGTACGGTAAAACGGAAGAATTGGCGGATTTGACCGACATTGTGTGGCATGTTATCGGCGATGTGCAGTCCAATAAAACTAAATTTGTCGCCGAACGCGCGCATTGGGTGCATACCGTATGCCGTCTGAAAACCGCCCGCCGTTTGAGCGAACAGCGCCCTTCCTCAATGCCGCCTTTGCAGGTGTGTATCGAGGTGAATATTGCGGGCGAGGCGGCAAAGCACGGTGTTGCGCCCGAAGAAGCGGTCGCGCTTGCGGTCGAAGTGGCGAAGTTGCCGAATATCGTCGTACGCGGCTTGATGTGCGTCGCCAAAGCCGGCGGCAGCGAAACAGAATTAAAGGTGCAATTTCAAACGATGCGGAAACTGCTTTCCGACCTCAATACGGCAGGCGTTAAGGCGGACGTGCTATCTATGGGGATGTCGGACGATATGCCTGCCGCCATTGAGTGCGGTGCGACACATGTCCGTATCGGCAGCGCGATTTCGGGAAAAGGGGCTGATGGAATGCGCACAATAAAACATCTTGCAATGGCGTTATTGCTTATGTTTACGGTAGCCGGCTGTCAGTTGGCGGGTTGGTATGAGTGTTCGTCCCTGTTTGGCTGGTGTAAGCCGAGAAAACCTGCCGCCATCGATTTTTGGGATATTGGCGGCGAGAGTCCGCCGTCTTTAGAGGACTACGAGATACCGCTTTCAGACGGCAATCGTTCCGTCAGGGTAAACGAATATGAATCCGCGCAAGAATCTTACTTTTACAGGAAAATAGAGAAGTTTGAAGCCTGCGGGTTGGATTGGCGTACGCGTGACGGCAAACCTTTGATTGAGACGTTCAAACGGGAAGGTTTTGATTGTTTGAAAAAGCAGGGGTTGCGGCGCAACGGTCTGTCCGAGCGCGTCCGATGGTAAAAAATGGGGAATGAATTTAGTAAGGTAATTTTTGAATAGGGTAGAAATAATGAATGTTTATTTTTCTCGGCGGCGGCAATATGGCGGCGGCCATCGCAGGTGGATTGGTCAAACAAGGCGGTTACCGCATCCATATAGCCAATCGGGGCGCGGAAAAAAACGTGAACGTTTGGAAAAAGAGTTGGGGGTTGAAACTTCTGAAACCTTGCCGGAATTGCATTCGGGTGATGTTTTGATTCTTGCCGTCAAGCCGCAGGATATGGAAGCCGCATGCAAAAATATCCGCACCAATGGTGCATTGGTGCTTTCTGTTGCAGCCGGATTGTCGGTCGATACGCTCAGCCGTTACCTCGGGGGAACACGCCGCATTGTCCGGGTTATGCCGAATACGCCCGGGAAAATAGGACTGGGCGTATCCGGTATGTATGCGGGTACGGAGGTATCCGAAATAGACCGCAAAATTGCCGATCAAATGATGAAATCTGTCGGTTTGACTGTTTGGTTGGATGGTGAGGAAAAAATGCACGGCATTACCGGCATTAGCGGCAGCGGGCCGGCTTATGTGTTTTATCTGCTGGATGCTTTGCAGAATGCCGCCATCGGTCAGGGTTTTAATGCAGAAGAGGCTCGCGCACTCAGTTTGGCAACATTCAAAGGAGCAGTTTCTCTTGCAGAACAGACTGGGGAGGAATTTGGACAACTCCGCCAAAAGGTAACCTCGAAAGGCGGGACGACGCACGAAGCCATAGAAACATTCAAACGCCATCACGTTGCCGAAGCGATAGAAGAAGGTGTTTGTGCCTGTGTACGCCGTTCACAGGAAATGGAACAGCAATATCAATAATGGAAAGAAAATAAAAACTTAAATTCAAAACATGTTATCATGCGCGTTCTTTAAAAACATACTATGCAATAACTTTTTATAAAAAAATCAATAAAAATAAAAGCTATTTTTATGCTTTGTTTTTGCTATGGATCGAAAAGAGATACATTATGGCAAAATTGACAGAACAAGATATTTTAAATTGGAACGGGCCTGAAGATGATTACATGAATGACGATCATTTGGCTTTTTTTCGTGAATTGCTGGTTAAAATGCAAGATGAACTCATAGAGAATGCATCTGTTACGACAGGGCACCTCCAGGAACATGAATCAGCCCCTGATCCTGCTGACCGTGCTACGCAGGAAGAAGAGTATGCATTGGAACTTCGTACACGGGATAGGGAGCGTAAACTCCTTAGTAAAATACAGGCAACCATCCGCAATATAGATGAGGGCAATTATGGGTTCTGTGCTGATACAGGAGAGCCTATCGGTCTGAAACGGCTGATGGCGCGACCGACAGCCACTTTATCCGTAGAGGCGCAAGAGCGGCGGGAGAGAATGAAAAAACAGTTTGCCGACTAAATTTGCCTTTTGGTTATTTTCAAGCTGTAAGACAGAAAAAAGGGGAGTAGATAAGATGGAGGCAGGTGAATTCCGAACCGGAGGAGGTTTGTGGTGAAATAAAAAACCTTATCAGACAGAAGGATGGATAAAATAATTAAAAAAAGGCAAGATGAAGTATTGACCGTATACGTCTTCAAGCGTATAGTTCGGTTCTTCGCCGCTGACGAAGCGGCGGTAACGAAATAATTCAAACGCTCTTTAACAAAACAGATTACCGATAAGTGTGAGTGCCTTGAGCCTCACACTGTTTGAAAGACAGACAAGATGATGTTTTGAACATTGTCCTGTCGGTTTCTTTTGAAGCAGACCAGAAGTTAAAAAGTTAGAGATTGAACATAAGAGTTTGATCCTGGCTCAGATTGAACGCTGGCGGCATGCTTTACACATGCAAGTCGGACGGCAGCACAGAGAAGCTTGCTTCTTGGGTGGCGAGTGGCGAACGGGTGAGTAACATATCGGAACGTACCGAGTAGTGGGGGATAACTGATCGAAAGATCAGCTAATACCGCATACGTCTTGAGAGGAAAGCAGGGGACCTTCGGGCCTTGCGCTATTCGAGCGGCCGATATCTGATTAGCTAGTTGGTGGGGTAAAGGCCTACCAAGGCGACGATCAGTAGCGGGTCTGAGAGGATGATCCGCCACACTGGGACTGAGACACGGCCCAGACTCCTACGGGAGGCAGCAGTGGGGAATTTTTGGACAATGGGCGCAAGCCTGATCCAGCCATGCCGCGTGTCTGAAGAAGGCCTTCGGGTTGTAAAGGACTTTTGTCAGGGAAGAAAAGGCTGTTGCTAATATCAGCGGCTGATGACGGTACCTGAAGAATAAGCACCGGCTAACTACGTGCCAGCAGCCGCGGTAATACGTAGGGTGCGAGCGTTAATCGGAATTACTGGGCGTAAAGCGAGCGCAGACGGTTACTTAAGCAGGATGTGAAATCCCCGGGCTCAACCTGGGAACTGCGTTCTGAACTGGGTGACTAGAGTGTGTCAGAGGGAGGTAGAATTCCACGTGTAGCAGTGAAATGCGTAGAGATGTGGAGGAATACCGATGGCGAAGGCAGCCTCCTGGGATAACACTGACGTTCATGCTCGAAAGCGTGGGTAGCAAACAGGATTAGATACCCTGGTAGTCCACGCCCTAAACGATGTCAATTAGCTGTTGGGCAACTTGATTGTTCAGTAGCGTAGCTAACGCGTGAAATTGACCGCCTGGGGAGTACGGTCGCAAGATTAAAACTCAAAGGAATTGACGGGGACCCGCACAAGCGGTGGATGATGTGGATTAATTCGATGCAACGCGAAGAACCTTACCTGGTCTTGACATGTACGAAATCCTCCAGAGACGGAGGAGTGCCTTCGGGAATCGTAACACAGGTGCTGCATGGCTGTCGTCAGCTCGTGTCGTGAGATGTTGGGTTAAGTCCCGCAACGAGCGCAACCCTTGTCATTAGTTGCCATCATTTCAGTTGGGCACTCTAATGAGACTGCCGGTGACAAGCCGGAGGAAGGTGGGGATGACGTCAAGTCCTCATGGCCCTTATGACCAGGGCTTCACACGTCATACAATGGTCGGTACAGAGGGTAGCCAGCCGCGAGGTGGAGCCAATCTCACAAAAACCGATCGTAGTCCGGATTGCACTCTGCAACTCGAGTGCATGAAGTCGGAATCGCTAGTAATCGCAGGTCAGCATACTGCGGTGAATACGTTCCCGGGTCTTGTACACACCGCCCGTCACACCATGGGAGTGGGGGATACCAGAAGTAGGTAGGGATAACCGCAAGGGAGTCCCGCTTACCACGGTATGCTTCATGACTGGGGTGAAGTCGTAACAAGGTAGCCGTAGGGGAACCTGCGGCTGGATCACCTCCTTTCTAGAGAAAGAAGAGGTCTGATGCATTCACACTTATCGGTAAACTGTAAAAGATGCGGAAGAGAAAAGCTTGAGTGAAGACAAGATTTGCTTAAGAAGAGAATCCGGGTTTGTAGCTCAGCTGGTTAGAGCACACGCTTGATAAGCGTGGGGTCGGAGGTTCAAGTCCTCCCAGACCCACCAAGAACGGGGGCATAGCTCAGTTGGTAGAGCACCTGCTTTGCAAGCAGGGGGTCATCGGTTCGATCCCGTTTGCCTCCACCAAGAACTTTACAAATCAAAGCAAGTCTGCTACTACTTTAGCAGCTTATTTTGATTTGCGAAGTAGAATATCGACGCATCGATCTTTAACAAATTGGAAAGCCGAAATCAACAAACAAAGACAATGAGTTTGTTTTGATTTTTTGTTCTTTGCAAAGGATAAAAATCTCTCGCAAGAGAAAAGAAAACAAACACAGTATTTGGGTGATGATTGTATCGACTTAATCCTGAAACACAAAAGGCAGGATTAAGACACAACAAAAGCAGTAAGCTTTTATCAAAGTAGGAATTTCAAGTCTGTTTCCCTAGTCAACGGGTAGGCAGACGAAGTCAAAGAGTTCTTGAAATGATAGAGTCAAGTGAATAAGTGCATCAGGTGGATGCCTTGGCGATGATAGGCGACGAAGGACGTGTAAGCCTGCGAAAAGCGCGGGGGAGCTGGCAATAAAGCTATAATCCCGCGATGTCCGAATGGGGAAACCCACTGCATTCTGTGCAGTATCCTAAGTTGAATACATAGGACTTAGAGAAGCGAACCCGGAGAACTGAACCATCTAAGTACCCGGAGGAAAAGAAATCAACCGAGATTCCGCAAGTAGTGGCGAGCGAACGCGGAGGAGCCTGTACGTGATAACTGTTGAGATAGAAGAACAAGCTGGGAAGCTTGACCACAGTGGGTGATAGTCCCGTATTCGAAATCTCAATAGTGGTACTAAGCGTACGAAAAGTAGGGCGGGACACGTGAAATCCTGTCTGAATATGGGGGGACCATCCTCCAAGGCTAAATACTCATCATCGACCGATAGTGAACCAGTACCGTGAGGGAAAGGCGAAAAGAACCCCGGGAGGGGAGTGAAATAGAACCTGAAACCTGATGCATACAAACAGTGGGAGCACCCTTGTGGTGTGACTGCGTACCTTTTGTATAATGGGTCAACGACTTACATTCAGTAGCGAGCTTAACCGAATAGGGGAGGCGTAGGGAAACCGAGTCTTAATAGGGCGATTAGTTGCTGGGTGTAGACCCGAAACCGAGTGATCTATCCATGGCCAGGTTGAAGGTGCCGTAACAGGTACTGGAGGACCGAACCCACGCATGTTGCAAAATGCGGGGATGAGCTGTGGATAGGGGTGAAAGGCTAAACAAACTCGGAGATAGCTGGTTCTCCCCGAAAACTATTTAGGTAGTGCCTCGAGCAAGACACTGATGGGGGTAAAGCACTGTTATGGCTAGGGGGTTATTGCAACTTACCAACCCATGGCAAACTCAGAATACCATCAAGTGGTTCCTCGGGAGACAGACAGCGGGTGCTAACGTCCGTTGTCAAGAGGGAAACAACCCAGACCGCCAGCTAAGGTCCCAAATGATAGATTAAGTGGTAAACGAAGTGGGAAGGCATAGACAGCCAGGATGTTGGCTTAGAAGCAGCCATCATTTAAAGAAAGCGTAATAGCTCACTGGTCGAGTCGTCCTGCGCGGAAGATGTAACGGGGCTCAAATCTATAACCGAAGCTGCGGATGCCGGTTTACCGGCATGGTAGGGGAGCGTTCTGTAGGCCGATGAAGGTGCATTGTAAAAGTGTGCTGGAGGTATCAGAAGTGCGAATGTTGACATGAGTAGCGATAAAGCGGGTGAAAAAGCCCGCTCGCCGAAAGCTCAAGGTTTCTACGCAACGTTCATCGGCGTAGGGTGAGTCGGCCCCTAAGGCGAGGCAGAAATGCGTAGTCGATGGGAAACAGGTTAATATTCCTGTACTTGATTCAAAATGCGATGTGGGGACGGAGAAGGTTAGGTTAGCAAGCTGTTGGAATAGCTTGTTTAAGCCGGTAGGTGGAAGACTTAGGCAAATCCGGGTCTTCTTAACACCGAGAAGTGACGACGAGTGTCTACGGACACGAAGTAACCGATACCACGCTTCCAGGAAAAGCCACTAAGCTTCAGTTTGAATCGAACCGTACCGCAAACCGACACAGGTGGGCAGGATGAGAATTCTAAGGCGCTTGAGAGAACTCGGGAGAAGGAACTCGGCAAATTGATACCGTAACTTCGGGAGAAGGTATGCCCTCTAAGGTTAAGGACTTGCTCCGTAAGCCCTGGAGGGTCGCAGAGAATAGGTGGCTGCGACTGTTTATTAAAAAAACACAGCACTCTGCTAACACGAAAGTGGACGTATAGGGTGTGACGCCTGCCCGGTGCTGGAAGGTTAATTGAAGATGTGCAAGCATCGGATCGAAGCCCCAGTAAACGGCGGCCGTAACTATAACGGTCCTAAGGTAGCGAAATTCCTTGTCGGGTAAGTTCCGACCCGCACGAATGGCGTAACGATGGCCACACTGTCTCCTCCCGAGACTCAGCGAAGTTGAAGTGGTTGTGAAGATGCAATCTACCCGCTGCTAGACGGAAAGACCCCGTGAACCTTTACTGTAGCTTTGCATTGGACTTTGAAGTCACTTGTGTAGGATAGGTGGGAGGCTTAGAAGCAGAGACGCCAGTCTCTGTGGAGCCGTCCTTGAAATACCACCCTGGTGTCTTTGAGGTTCTAACCCAGACCCGTAATCCGGGTCGGGGACCGTGCATGGTAGGCAGTTTGACTGGGGCGGTCTCCTCCCAAAAGAGTAACGGAGGAGTTCGAAGGTTACCCTAGGTCCGGTCGGAAATCGGACTGATAGTGCAATGGCAAAAGGTAGCTTAACTGCGAGACCGACAAGTCGAGCAGGTGCGAAAAGCAGGACATAGTGATCCGGTGGTTCTGTATGGAAGGGCCATCGCTCAACGGATAAAAGGTACTCCGGGGATAACAGGCTGATTCCGCCCAAGAGTTCATATCGACGGCGGAGTTTGGCACCTCGATGTCGGCTCATCACATCCTGGGGCTGTAGTCGGTCCCAAGGGTATGGCTGTTCGCCATTTAAAGTGGTACGTGAGCTGGGTTTAAAACGTCGTGAGACAGTTTGGTCCCTATCTGCAGTGGGCGTTGGAAGTTTGACGGGGGCTGCTCCTAGTACGAGAGGACCGGAGTGGACGAACCTCTGGTGTACCGGTTGTAACGCCAGTTGCATAGCCGGGTAGCTAAGTTCGGAAGAGATAAGCGCTGAAAGCATCTAAGCGCGAAACTCGCCTGAAGATGAGACTTCCCTTGTGGTTTAACCACACTAAAGAGTCGTTCGAGACCAGGACGTTGATAGGTGGGGTGTGGAAGCGCGGTAACGCGTGAAGCTAACCCATACTAATTGCTCGTGAGGCTTGACTCTATCATTTGAAGAACTTCAAATGATAAAAGCTTACTGACTGATTCAGTCATCACCAAATAATTGATTAAGGCTTTACCGATTTGTAACAGTTTAAGTTTGGCGGCCATAGCGAGTTGGTCCCACGCCTTCCCATCCCGAACAGGACCGTGAAACGACTCAGCGCCGATGATAGTGTGGTTCTTCCATGCGAAAGTAGGTCACTGCCAAACACCCATTCAGAAAACCCCGGATATCCGGGGTTTTTGCTACTCGGAAAAAAATGTCGAGGGTGGTAGGACGGTATCTGTACGGTGTTCGGTTGGGTTTGCGGAGGGACAACTTGAAACTTTTGGATATTCATTTTAAAAATGACGTAATTTTTATTATTTACCACACGTTGGAGGAAAAACCATGAAAAATGTTTGTATTGTTCTGTATGCTGTTCTCCTGCGCCTTCTCTTTTGCTGCGGTAAACGTCAATGCCGCTTCCCAGCAGGAATTGGAGGCGTTGCCGGGAATAGGTCCGGCGAAGGCAAAGGCCATTGTGGAATACCGTGCGCAAAACGGTGCGTTCAAGTCTGTGGACGAGTTGACGAAGGTTAAGGGTATCGGCCCTGCGGTGTTGGCGAAGCTGAAGGACCAGGCTTCTGTCGGTGGGCCTGCGGCTAAGGCCCCCGCCAAACCGGCTTTACCCGCAGCTAAAAAATAGAGCGGGAAGGAAATAAAAGGGTGTCAGATAAGATTCTGACGCCCTTTTTTCTGAGAATTTAGATTAATGTTTGAGGGATATTTGGGAACTTCCCTGTTTTTTTAATATGGGAATTTGAAGTTTCATATTATTTTCATAAGGAAATGATTTATGTTTTCTTTTAGGAATCATCCTAAATAACTAGGGATATTTACATCTGAGTCAGAATTATCCCATGAGAGAAAGTTGCTAAGCCGATATAAGCAAAACAGGCTCATTGGACTATTTGTTACAGGCATCACAATCATAACAGCTATTCTGAATGGATTAGCGTAAACAAAAATGCCTCCACCCATTATTTTTCACTGTTTACGTCTACCCTATCTATCAGAATATTCGGTATTTGGAGATCTTCAACGGAGAAGTGGTAGCCGATGAAAGCTATTTTTGATAGACACTGTGAAGGCAAATGCGGTCGCGGATCAGCCGGGAAAGTCGCCGTAATCGGAATCAGGTTTTTAAAGCGCGATGGTAAGGTTTCAGCGTTTCGGTACCGAATATCTAGATAACCGCTTATTGTTGCTGATTATCCTTTAACAGGTTAAACCTGGCAGCGTTATTTATATCGGCTGTTACCACAGTTATGACCTATTGGACATAAGCGGATTTACCCGCTTCACATCAATCACAGTATACGTTTCCACAATGATAAAACCTTATTAACGGAATTTAGAATTGTTGGAAACAGCAAAAATGTAAATTACGTAAGTTTAACGGCATTTCTCAAGATCATTTTTGAGCTGTATTTGAAGGTATGTACAAATATCGTATGATGACCGTTTACCGGTTTTATATCAGTTAAATGAGCTTGTTTTTTTGCCTCTTTCTTTTTTTAACGGCCAGATAGGTTGGGGTGGGATAAAAATTTTGTCTTTTTAATTATTGGGTAGATAGAGACGTCGATATCCGATACATCCCCGACATAGTAGAAGGAGAAATGCCGTCTGAAAGACGGTTTTTGTTTGGAAAACCTTGTGTTTTATCCTGTTGCCCTTATTTTTACTGGTAATTTTATTTTTGAATTAGATGAAAAGATGAGTAATCAAGATTTTTTTACGCGACGTTGGGTGTAGCAAGAACAGCTACCGATGAAGAAATTAAAAAAGCCTACCGTAAATTGGCAATGAAGTATCATCCTGACCGTAATCCTGATAATAAAGAAGCGGAAGAGAAGTTTAAAGAAGTACAAAAGGCATATGAAACTTTGTCCGATAAAGAAAAGCGTGCTATGTATGACCAATATGGCCATGCGGCATTTGAAGGAGGAAGTCAAGGAGGATTTGGAGGGTTTGGCGGATTTGGCGGTGCTCAAGGTTTTGACTTTGGGGATATTTTTCAGCCAAATGTTTGGAGGCGGTTCGGGGCGTGCCCAGCCTGATTATCAGGGCGAGGACGTTCAAGTCGGTATCGAAATCACGCTTGAAGAAGCAGCAAAAGGCGTGAAGAAACGCATCAATATTCCGACTTATGAAGCGTGCGATGTCTGCAACGGCAGCGGCGCAAAACCAGGGACATCCCCGGAAACCTGCCCGACTTGCAAAGGTTCGGGTACGGTGCACATCCAGCAAGCGATTTTCCGTATGCAACAGACTTGTCCGACTTGTCATGGTGCAGGTAAGCATATTAAAGACCCTTGTATTAAATGCCACGGGGAAGGACGGAATAAAACCGGCAAGGCTGTAGAAGTCAATATTCCTGCAGGCATAGATGACGGACAACGTATCCGTTTGAGCGGGGAAGGCGAGCCGGGAAGGCATGGTGCGCCTGCAGGCGATTTGTATGTAACGGTGCGCATCAGGACCCATAAGATTTTCCAACGCGACGGCTTGGATTTGCATTGCGAACTGCCGATTAGTTTTGCCACGGCTGCTCTGGGCGGTGAGTTGGAAGTACCGACGTTGGACGGTAAGGTCAAGCTTACTGTTCCAAAAGAAACCCAGACAGGCAGAAGGATGCGCGTGAAAGGTAAGGGGGTCAAATCGTTGCGCAGTAGTGCAATCGGTGATTTGTACTGCCATATTGTTGTCGAAACGCCTGTTAATTTGACCGACCGTCAAAAAGAGCTTTTGGAAGAGTTTGAGCGGATTTCTACCGGGCTGGAAAACCAAACACCGCGTAAGAAATCGTTTTTAGACAAGCTGCGCGATTTGTTTGATTAATTTTAAAGTCTGGAAACAAACAGCCGTATTGGGGAGCATCTCCCTGATACGGCTGTTTTTATTGTCTGAAAATAGTTTTTTGTATTTTCAGGGGGATATGGGATACGGCTGTATAACTGTTTTTAACTGTTCTTTTTAAAACTTGACATTATGACGTGATGCCAACAATATGTGAAAGTCTGTTTTTAAAGGAAGAGTAATGAGCAAATCTTTATCCGGTTCTGCGGAAGAATACCGCGAACTGACGCTCCGCGGCATGATACTCGGCGCATTGATTACCGTAATTTTTACTGCGTCTAACGTTTATCTCGGCTTGAAAGTCGGGTTGACCTTTGCATCGTCGATTCCCGCAGCAGTGATTTCGATGGCGGTTTTAAAGTTTTTCAAAGGCAGTAATATTTTGGAAAACAACATGGTGCAGACCCAAGCTTCGGCGGCGGGTACGCTTTCGACCATCATCTTCGTCCTGCCCGGTTTGTTGATGGCGGGCTACTGGAGCGGTTTCCCGTTTTGGCAGACGACGCTTTTATGTATTGCCGGCGGGATTTTGGGGGTGATTTTCACCATTCCGCTGCGTTACGCGATGGTGGTAAAAAGCGAGCTGCCTTACCCGGAAGGCGTGGCGGCTGCTGAAATTTTGAAAGTGGGCGGTCATGAAGAAGGAGATAACCGTCAGGGCGGCAGCGGTATTAAAGAGCTGGCGGCAGGCGGCGCATTGGCAGGCTTTATGAGCTTTTGTTCCAATGGTTTGCGCGTGATTGCCGATAGTGCGAGTTATTGGTTCAAAAGCGGCACGGCGATTTTCCAACTGCCGATGGGTTTTTCAATGGCATTGTTGGGCGCGGGCTATTTGGTCGGATTGACGGGCGGTATCGCCATCCTGTTGGGCATTTCGATTGCTTGGGGCATTGCCGTGCCGTATTTCTCCTCACACATTCCGCAACCTTCCGATATGGAAATGGCGGCGTTTGCGATGAAGCTGTGGAAGGAGAAAGTGCGTTTTATCGGTGCGGGAACCATAGGTATCGCGGCGGTTTGGACACTTTTGATGCTGCTCAAAGCCGATGGTGGAAGGCATGAAGATGTCGTTCAAGAGTTTTGGCGGCGGTGCGCCCGCTACAGAACGCGCTGAACAGGATTTGTCGCCCTAAAGCCATGATTTTCTGGGTATTGTCTATGATGTTTATTCTAGGCGTGTCGTTTTATCACTTTATCGGCGATTCGCACATTACGGGCGGCATGGCTTGGCTTTTAGTGGTCGTTTGCACGCTTTTGGCTTCCGTCATCGGCTTTTTGGTCGCCGCCGCCTGCGGTTATATGGCGGGTTTGGTCGGCTCGTCTTCCAGCCCGATTTCCGGCGTGGGCATCGTTTCCATTGTTATCATTTCGCTGGTTTTTATTGGTTGTGGGCGAATCAGGCGGTTTGATGGCGGATGAAGCCAACCGCAAATTCTTACTGGCGTTGACGCTTTTCTGCGGCTCGGCAGTAATCTGCGTGGCTTCGATTTCCAATGACAACCTGCAAGACTTGAAAACCGGCCACTTGCTCAAAGCCACGCTTGGCGGCAGCAAGTCGCCCTGATTATCGGCTGTATTGTTGGTGCGCTGGTTATTTCACCCGTGTTGGAACTGCTTTTACGAAGCCTACGGCTTTACCGGTGCAATGCCGCGCGAAGGCATGGATGCGGCGCAGGCTTTGGCAGCCCCTCAAGCGACTTTGATGGCGACCATCGCGTCGGGTATCTTCGCCCACAACCTTGAATGGGTCTATATCTTTACCGGCATCGTGATCGGCGCGGTATTAATCGTCGTCGATTTGGTGTTGAAAAAATCGTCCGGCGGTAAACTTGCCCTGCCCGTTCTTGCGGTCGGTATGGGCATTTATCTGCCGCCGTCCATCAATATGCCCATCGTGGCAGGTGCGGTGTTGGCGGCAGTGTTGAAACACATCATCGGCAAAAAAGCGGAAAACCGTGAAGGCCGTCTGAAAAACGCCGAACGCATCGGAACCTTGTTCTCCGCCGGCCTGATTGTCGGTGAAAGCCTGATTGGTGTGATTATGGCGTTTATTATTGCCTTCTCCGTGACCAACGGCGGCTCGGATGCGCCGCTTGCGTTGAATCTGGAAAACTGGGATGCCGCCGCCTCATGGTTGGGTTTGGCGTTCTTCGTTACCGGGATGTTTTTTTCTTTGCACAGCGCGTACTGAAGGCGGGTAGGTAGCCTGTCGGAAAAATGCCGTCTGAAACGTTCAGACGGCATTTTTTTATCGGGAAAAGCGTAAGGCGGAGCTTTTCAGCTTGTGCCCACGTCTTGCCGGCAAGGTCTTTGGGTGAAAGCAGCGGCGCGGTTTGAAGCGGCCAGCCTATGCCTATTGCCGGGTCGTTCCATATTAAAACCTGTTCGGCTTCCGGTTTGTAATAGTCTGTGCATTTGTAGGTAAGTTCGGCCGTGTCGCTCAAAACGTAAAAACCGTGTGCGAAGCCTTCGGGTATCCAAAGCTGGTATTGGTTTTGCGCCGACAGGGTTGCGCCTGCCCATTTGCCGAAAGTCGGCGAACCTTCTCGCATATCGACGGCCACGTCGAACACTTCGCCGACAACTACGCGTACGAGTTTGCCTTGGGTGTTTTTCGGTTTGGTAGTGCAGGCCGCGCAATACGCCTTTGCCGGATTTGGAGTGGTTTTCCTGCACGAAAGTTCGATCGGCAATATTTTCTTTGAACCACCCGTTGCGGAAGGTTTCCATAAAAAAGCCGCGCCCGTCTTTGAAGACTTGCGGTTTTAAAAGTTTTACGTCGGGGAGGGAGGTGTCGATGATGTTCATGATTTTCTCTGTATGCCGTCTGAAGAAAGTGGTTCAGACGGCATTTATTTGCCGATCAGGTGCAGCAGGTATTGCCCGTAGGCGGTTTTTTCCAAATGTTTTGCGCGTGTTTCTACATCTTTTTTCGTCAGCCAACCGTTGCGCCAAGCGATTTCTTCCAAGCAGGCGATTTGCAGGTCTTGGATGTTTTGCACGGTTTGGACGAAAGAAGCAGCTTCGTGCAGGCTCTCGTGGGTGCCGGTGTCTAGCCATGCAAAACCGCGTCCCAAAAGTTGTACCGACAATGAACCGTCTTCCAAATACATTTGGTTGAGGTCGGAAATTTCCAATTCGCCACGGGCGGACGGTTTGATTTGTTTGGCGAACTCGACGACGCGTTGATCGTAGAAGTACAAGCCGGTTACTGCCCAATTGGATTTGGGCTGTTGCGGTTTCTCTTCGATAGACAGGGCGTTGAAGTTTTCGTCAAATTCAACCACGCCGAAACGTTCGGGGTCTTTGACCTGATAACCGAATACGGTTGCGCCGTGGGTCTTGGCGGCGGCCTGTTTTAATGTTTGCGTAAACGATTGGCCGTAGAAAAATATTGTCGCCCAAAACCAAGCAAACATTGTCGTTGCCGATAAATTCTTCGCCGATGATAAATGCCTGTGCCAAGCCGTCCGGGCTGGGTTGCACGGCATAACTGATGGAAATGCCGAAATCGCTGCCGTTGCCGAGCAGGCGTTTTAAAAAGAGGCGTTGTCTTCGGGCGTGGTAATCACCAAAATGTCGCGGATTCCTGCCAGCATCAATACGGACAGAGGATAGTAAATCATGGGCTTGTCGTACACGGGCAGCAGTTGTTTGGATACGCCGCGCGTGATGGGTAGAGGCGCGTGCCGCTGCCGCCGGCAAGGATGATGCCTTTCATGGGTTTTCTCTTGAGTAGTGTGTGTTTGCGTGATTTTTCAGACGGCCTAATATGGGAACAGGCCGTCTAAAAACTTATTTTCCGGTGCCTAAACGCTCTAAACGATAGCTGCCGTTCAATACGTTTTGCCACCAGGTTTTGTTGTCCAAATACCATTGGACTGTTTTGCTGATGCCGGATTCGAATGTTTCTTGAGGTTTCCAGCCCAGTTCCCTGCCGATTTTGGCAGTGTCGATGGCGTAGCGCACGTCATGGCCGGGGCGGTCTTGTACGAAAGTAATCAAATCTTTATAACGTGCCACGCCGGCCGGTTTTTCAGAAACAAGCTCTTCCAGCAGGGCGCAGATGGTTTTGACGACTTCAATATTGGCTTTTTCATTGTGGCCGCCGATATTGTAGGTCTCGCCGACAACACCTTCGGTAACAACCTGATACAGCGCGCGCGCGTGGTCTTCGACAAACAGCCAGTCGCGGATTTGCATACCGTCGCCGTACACTGGCAGCGGTTTGCCGTCAAGCGCGTTCAGAATCATCAAAGGGATGAGTTTTTCCGGGAAATGGTAAGGGCCGTAGTTGTTGGAGCAGTTGCTTACGATGGTCGGTAAACCGTAAGTACGCAACCATGCGCGGACGAGGTGGTCGCTGGACGCTTTAGAGGCAGAATAGGGGCTGGACGGCGCGTATGGCGTGGTTTCTGTAAACAAATCGTCTGTGCCGTGCAAATCGCCATAGACTTCATCGGTAGAAATATGGTGGAAACGGAAGGCTTCGCGCTTTTCAGACGGCATTTGTTGCCAATAGGCGCGCGCAGCTTCAAGTAGGGTTGAACGTGCCGACTATGTTGGTTTTGGATAAATTCGCCTGCCGAATCGATAGAGCGGTCGACATGGCTTTCCGCAGCCAAGTGCATCACGGCATCAGGCTGGTGTTGTGCGAATACGCGGTCGAGTTCGGTGCGGTCGCAAATATCCACTTGCTCAAAAGCATAGCGAGGATTATTGGCTACCTCAGCCAAGGATTCCAAATTGCCGGCATAAGTCAGCTTATCGACATTGACGACAGAGTCTTGGGTGTTTTTGATAATATGACGGACAACGGCAGAACCGATAAAGCCCGCGCCGCCGGTAACGAGGATGGTTTTTTTGTTTGCGGTTTGCATTTAATCCCCGTATCCGTTGGGGTTGCGGCTGACCCAACGCCACGAATCCTCCATCATTTGCGCAAGGCTGCGTTTGGTTTCCCAACCTGTCTCTTGTTTGGTATAGGACGGATCGGCAAAAGAAACAGGCGAGGTCGCCGGCACGACGGGGTTTGATTTGGTAAGGAATGCTCAAACCGGATACGGCTTCAAAGGCACGGATGATTTCTAAGACGGAATAGGCACGGCCCGAACCCAAGTTGAACAAATGTACGCCGGAAAGGCCGCCTTTTGCCTTCATTGCCGCGATATGCCCTTCTGCCAAATCCATCACATGAATGTAGTCGCGCATACCGGTGCCGTCGGGTGTGGGGTAATCGCCGCCGAATACCGACAGTTGTTCCAGTTTTCCGCCGGCGACCTGACAGATATAGGGCAAAAGGTTGTTGGGAATACCGTTGGGCTGTTCCCCGATCAGACCGCTTTCGTGTGCGCCGATCGGATTGAAATAGCGCAACAGGATGACGCTCCAGCGCGGGTCGGCTTTTTGGATGTCGGTTAAAATCCGCTCTGCCATCGACTTGGATGCACCGTAAGGATTGGTCGTGTCGCCCGGGCGAAGGTCTTCGGTATAAGGTGTTTTGTCGGGATTGCCGTAAACGGTTGCCGACGAGCTGAATACGATTTTCAACACGCCTGCACGCGCCATTTCTTCCGCCAGTACCAGGCTGCCGTAAACATTATTGCCGTAATATTTCATCGGCTCGGCAACGCTTTCCCCCACAGCCTTCAAACCGGCAAAATGGATGACGGATTCGATTTCATGTTCCGAAAAAACCTGTCTCAAAACCTGACGGTCGCGGATATCACCCTGATAAAACGGTATGTTTCTGCCGGTAATTTGCCGAAGGCGCGGGAGGACGGCGGCAGACGAGTTGCACAGATTATCCAGAATCACGGCATCGTAACCGGATTGGACGAGTGAGACGGCGGTGTGAGAACCGATGAAGCCGGTGCCGCCAGTAATCAGTACAGTCATAGTATTCCTTATCAGGGCATGTTGTCTTGAATCAAGTATATCAGTATTATCTTTTGCTTTTCCAAATGATTATCTTATGTTGTGCCGTTCTGTCGATTGTTCGGACGGCATTATGGAGGAATGTATGAACATCACCCAAATCCTCTCCCAAGAACTCTCCGCCACTACTGCGCAAATTAATGCCGCCGTCGAGCTTTTGGACGACGGCGCGACCGTGCCGTTTATCGCCCGCTACCGCAAGGAAGCCACGGGTGGGTTGGACGATACGCAACTGCGCCAGCTTGCCGAGCGGCTGCAATACCTGCGCGAGTTGGAAGAGCGCAAAGCCGTTGTGTTAAAAAGCATTGAAGAGCAAGGCAAGCTTTCAGACGATCTCAGGGCGCAAATCGAAGCCGCCGACAACAAAACTGCGCTGGAAGACCTGTATCTGCCCTACAAGCCCAAACGCCGCACCAAGGCGCAAATCGCGCGCGAACACGGTTTGCAGCCGCTGGCGGACGTGTTGCTTGCCGAGCAGCCGCAAGACGTGGAAATCGCCGCGCAGGGCTACCTGAACGAAAACGTCCCCGACACCAAAGCCGCGCTGGACGGCGCGCGCGCGATTCTGATGGAGCAGTTTGCCGAAGACGCGGAACTCATCGGCACGCTGCGCGACAAGCTGTGGAACGAAGCCGAAATCCACGCGCAAGTGGTTGAAGGCAAAGAAACCGAAGGAGAAAAATTCAGCGATTATTTCGACCATCGCGAACCTATTCGCACCATGCCCAGCCACCGCGCGCTGGCGGTTTTGCGCGGCCGCAACGAAGGCATTTTGAACATCGCGCTCAAATACCAGCCCAACGACACGCCGATTACGCAGCAAAGCGAATACGAGCAACTCATTGCTCGCCGTTTCAAGGTTTCAGACGACCACAAATGGCTGCGCGACACCGTGCGCCTGACTTGGCGCGCGAAAATCTTTTTGTCGCTGGAACTCGAAGCCTTAGGCCGTCTGAAAGAAGCCGCCGATACCGACGCGATTACCGTGTTTGCCCGCAATCTCAAAGACTTGTTGCTCGCCGCGCCCGCCGGACGGCTGACCACGCTGGGTCTCGACCCCGGCTACCGCAACGGCGTGAAATGCGCCGTAGTGGACGACACGGGCAAGCTGCTGGATACCGTCATCGTCTATTTACATCAAGAAAACAATATGTTGGCAACGCTGTCGCGCCTGATTAAACAGCACGGCGTGAAGCTCATCGCCATCGGTAACGGCACTGCCAGCCGTGAAACCGACAAAATCGCGGGCGAACTGGTGCGTGAAATGTCGAAAATGGGACTGCACAAAATCGTCGTTTCTGAGGCCGGCGCATCGATTTATTCCGCGTCCGAACTGGCGGCGCGCGAGTTCCCCGACTTGGACGTTTCCCTGCGCGGCGCAGTGTCCATCGCTCGCAGGCTGCAAGACCCGCTTGCCGAGTTGGTCAAAATCGACCCCAAATCCATCGGCGTGGGCCAGTATCAGCACGACGTGAACCAAAGCCAGCTCGCCAAATCGCTGGACGCAGTGGTCGAAGACTGTGTGAACGCCGTCGGCGTGGACGTGAACACCGCGTCCGCCCCGCTCTTGGCACGGATTTCCGGTTTGAATCAAACCCTTGCCCAAAACATTGTCGCCTACCGCGATGAAAAACGGCGCGTTCGACAGCCGCAAAAAATTGCTGAAAGTACCGCGTTTGGGCGAAAAAACCTTCGAGCAGGCGGCAGGCTTTTTGCGGATTAACGGCGGTAAAGAGCCGCTGGACGCGAGCGCCGTCCACCCCGAAGCCTATCCCGTCGTCGCCAAAATGCTGGCGCAACAAGGCATTACCGCCGCCGAACTCATCGGCAACCGCGAGCGCGTGAAGCAAATCAAAGCGTCCGACTTTACCGACGAACGCTTCGGCCTGCCGACCATTCTGGACATCCTGTCCGAGCTGGAAAAACCTGGTCGCGACCCGCGCGGCGAGTTTCAGACGGCCCTCATTCGCTGAAGGCATCCACGAAATCAGCGACTTGCAAGTCGGTATGATACTCGAAGGCGTGGTTTCCAACGTCGCCAACTTCGGCGCGTTCGTGGATATCGGCGTCCATCAGGACGGCTTGGTACACATCTCCGCCCTGTCCAATCGTTTCGTCCAAGACCCGCGCGAAGTGGTGAAAGCCGGCGATGTGGTGAAAGTGAAAGTACTGGAAGTCGATGCCGCCAGAAAACGCATCGCGCTGACCATGCGTTTGGATGATGAACCGGGCAGTGCTGCCAAAGGCAACAGGCCGTCTGAAACCCGACATCAAGAACGCCGCGACCGCAAACCCCAACGCAACGACCGCGCCCCAGCCAATTCGGCGATGGCGGATGCTTTTGCGAAGTTGAAACGGTAAAAAGAAGGGCGGGCTTCCGGCCCGCCGTTTTTATATTGGATTTGAAATAGGGTTATTTTAAAAGCGGAGCTCATAAGCACCCGATTTACGCTTTTTAGACGGCATTTTGCGGTGTTGTGGCATGGATATGCAGACAGGCGTATAGTTTCGGTATGATTAAACCGTTATACAAATAAGGAGTCCGAACCATGAAGAAATTGATGTTTGCCGCGCTGGTGTCCTGTTTTTCGGTTTCTGCGTTTGCGGCGTGTGCCGACAGCCAGCAGCAGTGCGTGATTTATAAAAACGGCAATGTCGCGGCAGAGGGCGGCTGTACGGTCAGCAAGTGCCAAAGTGCCGATGCGCAAGTGTTGAAATGGAAGCTGAAAAACGGCAAAGGCGTAACTGTGGAAATCGGAAAAACGGCAAGGTTTCGGTGAATAAAAAAACCGGGTGCGAAAGCAGCCAACAGCAACGCGTCCGGAATGGGTTTGACATGCTATGCCGCCGATGCGGACAAAGCAAGAACAATTTTTGTTCGACCAATTATTGAACAGGTGCGAATGACAAATGCCGTCTGAACGGAGTTTCAGACGGCATTTTATTTGTAAAAAAATAGTTGTAAAAAGACGGCAATTCTTTGACAAGCCTTAACTATTCCCCTAATATCTTCGCGCTTGCATCCCCTTCGGGCGGACATGAAGAAAAACATTTTAGGAGGTCAAACGATATGGAATGGGAGTTTAACAGCTATTACACGCTGATTGCTGCTACCCTGGTCTTGTTGGTGGGTAAATTTTTAGTCAAAAAAATCAAGCTGCTGAGGGATTTTAATATTCCCGAGCCTGTGGCTGGCGGCCTGATTGCCGCGATTATTCTGTTTGTGCTGCATCAGTTGTATGGCGTGAGCTTCAAATTTGAGAAGCCGCTGCAAGATGCGTTTATGCTGATTTCTTTACCTCTATCGGTTTGAGTGCGGATTTCTCGCGCCTGAAGGCCGGTGGTTTGCCGCTGGTAATTTTTACCGCCGTGGTAGGCGCGTTCATTATTGTTCAAAACTTTGTCGGGGTTGGCCTGGCTACGGCTTTGGGTTTAGATCCGCTGATTGGCCTGATTACCGGCTCGATTACGTTGACGGGCGGACACGGTACGGCAGGTGCCTGGGGACCTGATTTTGAAGCTAAATACGGCTTGGTCGGTGCAACCGGTTTGGGTATGGCTTCTGCAACCTTCGGCCTGGTGTTCGGCGGTCTGATCGGCGGACCGGTTGCCCGCCGCCTGATTAATAAAATGGGCCGCAAACCGGTTGAAAACACAAAACAGGCTCAGGACGACAATATGGACGATGTGTTCGAGCAGGCAAAACGTACCCGTCTGATTACGGCGGAATCTGCTGTTGAAACGCTTGCCATGTTTGCCGCGTGTCTGGCATTTGCCGAGATTGTGGACGGCTTCGACAAAGAATATCTGTTCGACCTGCCCAAATTCGTATGGTGTCTGTTTGCAGGCGTAGTCATCCGCAATGTTTTGACCGCCGCATTCAAGGTCAATATGTTTGACCGCGCAATCGATGTGTTCGGCAATGCTTCGCTTTCGCTTTTTCTTGGCAATGGCGCTGTTGAACTTGAAACTGTGGGAGCTGACCGGTTTGGCCGGGCCTGTAACCGTGATTCTTGCCGTACAAACCGTTGTGATGATTCTGTATGCGACTTTTGCAACCTATGTCTTCATGGGGCGCGACTATGATGCGGCGGTATTGGCTGCCGGCCACTGTGGTTTCGGTTTGGGTGCAACGCCTACTGCGGTGGCAAATATGCAGTCCATCACGCATACTTTCGGTCCTTCCCATAAGGCTTTTTTGATTGTGCCTATGGTCGGCGCGTTCTTCGTCGATTTGATTAATGCCGCGATTCTCACTGGTTTTGTGAATTTCTTTAAAGGCTGATTTTTCCGCTTTTCCGACAAAGCACCTGCAAGGTTTACCGCCTGCAGGTGCTTTTGCTATGATAGCCGCCATCGGTTACGGATATTGCAAAGGAAGACCATGTACCGCAAATTTGCCCTGCTGCCGTTTGCCCTGCTGCTTGCGGCGTGCGGTAAGGAAGAGCCGTCGGGGGCGCTGGAATGCGCCAATCCTGCCGTGTTGCAGGATATACGCGGCAGTATTCAGGAAACGCTCAAACAGGAAGCACGTTCCTTCGCGCGCGATGACGTCCGGCAGTTTGTCGATGCCGACAAAATTATCGCCGCCGCCTACGATTTGGCGTTTTCTTTGGAACACGCTTCGGAAACACGGGAAGGCAGCCGCACATTCTGTATTGCCGATTTGAACATTACCGTGCCGTCTGAAACGCTTGCCGATGCCAAGGCCAACAGCCCCCTGTTGTACGGGGAAACCGCTTTATCGGATATTGTGCAGCAGAAGACGGGCGGCAATGTCGAGTTTAAAGACGGCGTATTGACGGCAGCAGTCCGCTTCCTGCCCGCCAAAGACGCTCAGACGGCATTTGTTGATAATACGGTCGGCATAGCGGCACAAACCTTGTCTGCCGCATTGCTGCCTTACGGCGTGAAGAGCATCGTCATGATAGACGGTAAGGCGGTAAAGAAAGAAGATGCGGTCAGGATTTTGAGCGGTAAAGCCCATGAAGCGCCGCCCAAACCCACGCCCGAAGACATTTTGGAACATAATGCCGCCGGAGGGGATGCAGACGTACCCCAAGCCGGAGAAGACGCGCCCGAACCGGAAATCCTGCATCCCGACGACAGCGAGCGTGCCAATACCGTTACCGTATCACGGGGCGAAGTGGAAGAGGCGCGCGTACAAAACCAGCGTGCGGAATCCGAAATTACCAAACTTTGGGGAGGACTCGATACCGACGTGCAAAAAGAGTTGGTGGGAGAACAGCGCAAGTGGGCGCAGGAAAAAATCAGCAACTGCCGACAAGCCGCTGCACAGGCAGACCGGCAGGAATACGCCGAATACCTCAAGCTGCAGTGCGAAACGCGCATGACACGTGAACGGATACAGTATCTTCGCGGCTACTCCATTGATTAGGGTGATGAAGCAAACCATATCTGAACGCAGGACTCAGCCGAAACCGCCCGAAAAGGATTTGTCGGGGAACGGGTAGAGGTCGGATGCCGGACTGTCCGGCGGATAAAGGCAGTCAGGGTAAAAATGCCGTCTGAAACCTTGCGGCATCGGTTTCAGACGGCATTTTGACAAATACGGTACGCAGGTGCAAAACAGCCGTCTTTTCCTGCGTTGCCTATGCTGATAGAATTGTCAATTTACCGTAAAATTAAAAAGTTCCATCCATATTGAGGAGACATTATGCATCACCCCCGCAAAATGAACATTTCGAGCAAGACCTTATCCCTTACGCCGTCCGTTTCAGGCTCAATCAAATCCTTCCCGAACTCGACTGCCATTGGCAGGAAAATCTGACAGAAATCTTCAAAACACTTTCTCTCGAAGCCAGACAGGACGCCTGTACGCAAATCCTTTCCCGAAAAGGCATCGGCTACAATGAATCCGACGGTTCTTTCACCTGCCTTCCCAAAAAAACGTATTTCGTTCGCATCGCTGGCGGCAGACATCCCTATCCCCGATCTCAAACGGCTGGCAGGGCATATCGCGGAACGCCTGAATGTATTGGCGCAATGCGAATCGCCGATTGATATTGCCGACATTCTCGAAAGCGTGCTGTCCGTCATCAAAAACGTAAATACCGAGAACAAACGCGCACGGGAAAATTTCAAACAGATTCTGAAAACCGAATTTATCTACGCCGCTGCTGCAATATTGAAAAACAAAACCCAATGGGAAATCCCCGAAAACACCCGTAACCTCGATTCGGACATCATTTGTACCTATATCTGCGAAGTGTTCCTAAAATCGCACCTGCTCGGCAACAGTTTTCCGGTGATGCGCCCGCGCGAAGTGAAGCAGATGCCCGAACCGGTGTTTAACAAAGTATTGTTTGCCGAACAGCGCACCCGTCAATTGGAAGTTATCCGAACATCGGAATACATCTTCGCCATCGCGCCGTACTACACTGATGACCTTCCGTTTTTCCTTGCGCCGCTTCCTGTCGGAAGACAAGCTCTATACCAGCTACAACCGCTATTACACCGCCATCCACATCCCCGTCCGCAACATCACTCAGAATGATGCTCTGAGCTTTGCCAACGGTTTGAAACAGATTCTCTCGATGCAAGCCGGTGTGAGCTGGGAAATCATCGATATGATGGATAAGATGGAGGAAAACTACAATGAGAAAGTATTGCCGCTGCTGTTTTCGCCATTCCCCGCGCAAGTCGAACGCACGCAGGCGATTGCTGCCAGATTGGAAGAGTTCGAGCGGTTGTTGGGCGACACTGTCCTTGATCCGTTCTACTATTGTCTGACGCGCATGGCGAAGGGAGAGGAAGATTTAAGATATATTTATATCGCCTTCCGCCAGTCTTTCGGCGGCATCTTTAATTCGTTTGAAACCTTCCGCCTGCTGCCTGTGCTGTGGATGAACAGGGATGCGGAAAACATGTCCGACCGCATGAACGCCTATATTTCCGCAATGGAACACCGCAGCCGCGAGATATTGTCTATTCAAAAAGGGAAACCGGAAGAAGAGTTTTTCCGGCAAGGTGAGTGCCTGCATGAACGACTTGGAACGTTGTTTGGAAAAAGTATTCCAAGCAGCTTGAGTTGGTATCGGAAAGCATCGAAACCTGTACTGCCAAGCTGGAAGGCAAACCGTCGTTTTTTTCAACAAACTTCTGAAAACCGGCGACAAGCTCCGCAGGCAGTTAGATGTGTTACAGAAACAGTCGGCATCCATCCATAACGAAGCCTATATCGAAATGAACACGCTGCTTTACCGCCATCGCGAAGTGGTTTCCGTCCGTACCCGTAGGGCGGATTATGTAGAAAAGGGCAAAGAGCGGATTGCGCTGTTCCCTCGCGGCTTGAACGGCATCACCAAGCTGCCTGCTGCCGTTTTGCTGCCCGAGCGTTCCGATTGTTTTGATATGAAGGAAGTTTGGCAAATGTTTAATAGGATACCGAGGTAAGCGTATTGGCTGCTGGGTAAAAATGCCGTCTGAAACGGAAGCGTTCAGACGGCATTTTTTTATTCAGACGGCGAGCCGTTTATTTGAATTTGTAGGTGTATTGCAGGCCGATGATGTCGGCTTTGTTTCTGAAATGTGCGGAAGACGCGCCTTTGCTGTCTACATCGCTGCCGCTTGCCTTCGCCGTGCGGTAGCTGGTGTCGTTGATGTGGATGTGGGTGTAGGCGGCATCGACGACGTGGTTTTTACCGATATTGTATTTCATGCCGGCGGAGAACCAGATGCGGTTGCCGTCGGGCAGGCTGTTCATGCGGTAGTCGGCATTTTTGACGGGCGATTTGTCAAAAGCGATACCGGCGCGCAGTTGCAGCGGTTCGCTGATTTGATAAGAACCGCCGAATCCGACTTTGTAGGTGTTGCGCCAGTTGGGGGTGATGGTGGTGCGGTCGGATTTGCCTTTGACGACGGCTTTTTTTCGTTTTTCAAAAACCAGTTCCGCCTTATTGAAGCGGCTGTGGCGCGTCCAGGTTACGTCGCCGAACAGGTCGGTTTTATCAGACACTTTGTACATGCCGTGTACGGACAAAGACTCAGGCGTTACGATTTTGACGCTGGCTTTTTCATTCGGTACATAACCGCGCGCCTCCAATAATTTTGCTGCCCATGCCTGTTTCGCCATTGCACCGTCTGCCGCCCATTCGGCATCGCCTTCGAGCGTGTGTGAAACTTTTGGAACGGTAGTTCACGCCCACGCGCGTGCGGTCGTTGATGTCCCACATCCACGCCAGTTGGTAGCCGAAGCCCCAATCGCTGCCTTTTGACATCGGCGTGTCCGTCGGCCTGAATGGCGGCTGCACCGGCGGGATTGGACGGTGTTGCTTTCAGCATTGCTGCTTTTGCTGGATACCCCAGTCGGCATATTTGCGCAGTTCGGCGGAAGTATGTTGGGCGATGATGCCTGCGCCGAAGGAATGGCGGTCGTTGAGTTTCCATGCGGCGACAGGTTCGACGGCGATGCTGGTCAGACCGAGTTTGTTGATGTTGTGGCGCAACACGGAATTTTTTTCGTATTCGGTGGCGGAGCCGAAGGGGACGTACACGCCCAAGCCCACGGTCAGGTCGTCGGTGGCTTTTGTATGCGCCGTAGATGTGGGGCGCAACCGTGGTTTTGGTGATTTTGCCGCTTTTTCGAACCTTGGACGGGAATGCCAGTAAAGTCGGTGGCGGAATCCGCCTCATAACGAATGCTGGGCAGCACGATGTTGGCGTTGACGGAAATCTGGCTGCTGTCGAGTTTGGTCAGGCCGGCGGGGTTGTAGAAGATGGTCGATGCGTCGGCGGCTTCTGCGGCGGCGGCATTTGCCGTGCTTTGCGCGTTGACCGACTGTGTGCCGAAGTGGTAGCCGGATGCGTGGACGGATGCGGCGGCAAAGGCAGTGCCGAGCAGCAGGACGGTTTTTTTCAGTGTGGAAGGGGTCATTTCAGTTTCCGTAAAAAGGGCAGACAAATAAAAAAAGGCAGTTAAATGCCTTGTTTCTCTTTAGTATAGACACTCAATTCTATACCACGTTGCCGAATTTGCACAATTCTTTCGGCTTCGCCGAAGCGTGCCGATTGGGTTGGTTTGCTGCGGAGGGCAAATAAGATGCCGTCTGAAACCCGGCGGCATCGATTTCAGACGGCATGGTGTACGGCTCGGATTATCGGGTGCGCAATGTTTCGGCGGCGAGTCGGGTTCGGTCGGTTTGCGGTTTGCGTTGTCCGTATGAAATTTCCCTCGGTTCGGAATCTTATGGTTTGATTTTTAAAAAAATGGTTTTAAATAGGCGGACTGATGTTTTACCTGTATCGGTGCCGGTGTGGTGCGGCATGATGGTTCAAGCTGAATTTATTTTTGTTCGGCAGCCTGCACGGTCGGGTAAAATAAAGTTTTGAACAGCTGGACGGATGAAAAGATGTGGCGGCTTTTGAGTGCTTTGCCGATAGGCGTGGTATTGGCGGATTTGGTGTACGGTTTTGTATTGAATGTGCTGCAGGGTTTGGATTTGCAGCGTGCCGTGCCGGATTCGGAAGGTGTGTTGGCCGTTACCCCCGATATTGCGTTCAACAGTTTGCAGATTGTTGCAAACGGAGGTATGTCGGCGGTGGTCGGCTTCGGGTTGGTGGTTTTGTTTTTGCTCAACCGTTCGGTGTTGCGGCGGCAGGTTTTGGAAATCGGAATATTCCGGACGTTGGGTTTGGTGGCGGTTTTGGCGTTCAGCGTGCCTTCGGTGTGGGAGTGGGCAAACGCGCTGTTGTCGCTGATGCGTGGCGCTGATGTGGTCAATACGGGTAATGCGCGCTATGTCCTGACGGCTTTGTGTATGCCGTGGCTGGCGGTGTTGTGCGTGGTCAGGCTGTTTGGCTGGTATAGGCTGCAGACGGTTTCGGTCAGGGCTGCAAAGGCAGACAACGTTGAAAAAAATAGAATGCATATTGTGAAATGCCGTCTGAAGCATCGGGGTTCAGACGGCATTTTTTAACGGCTGTGCCGGGTTTCGATACCGGTTTTGATTTCGCCGTAAATCCGGCCGCCGCCTTGTCCGGAAAAAGGTGGTGCAGGCGGCAAGGGGCAACAGGGTGCAGATGAGGAGGAGTGTTTTCATTTTGGGTCACAACGGAAGTGGTAGGCGCAGATTTCAAAACCGTTTTTGAAATACAGACGGTGCGCGTCGGTACGGTCGTGGTTGACGTGGACGTTAAGGTGGATTTTGGTAACCCCTGTTTCCGCACCGATTTTTCCGGACTTCTTCCAGCAGGCGCGAAGCATAACCTTTACGGCGGCTTTTGCGGCAGGGTAACGATGTCGTCGATATGGATATGTCGGCCGCTGGCGAGGTTGCAGGCTTCGTGGAAACCGCAGACGGCGACGGCATTGTGTTTGCCTTCTTCAAAAATACCCAGCAGGCGGTAGCCGGCGGGACGTTGGATTTTGTTGATCTGTTCGGTAAAACGGTTGATGTCGGTCAGCATGGAGCGCAGCACGCTCAAGGCGGCAAAGGCGGTGGACGTGTCTTCCGCACCGATTTCGCGCAAGGTATAGGCTGCAACCGCGGCGGCGGTTTCCCGTGCTTTTTTTCGGCAGAATGTTTTTTTCTTCGATTGCTTGTGCCAACGGATGTGTCCGGCTGCGGCTTCGTCTGCTTTTTCCGTGTTCGCGTTCTTCGAGCAGTGCCTTGCAGTCGATGACGCGCAGGTCGTTGTCGGCGGCAAAGTCCATCAGGAAGCGGAACATCTGGGGATTGTCGGTTTCCAGTTTTTTATCGACGGCGACGCAGCGGATGTTGTCTACCAGCATGGGGCGCACCCATTTCGAATAGGAAAGCCTGTTGTCTTTGGTAAACGAGGACAGAATGCCGCACAGGCGTTCTGCCCAGTCGCTGGGACGGAAAATCTTGCCGGAACTCGTCGTACCGTGGATGACTACCTCGTAAGGGTTGCAGACTAACATGGCGGTTTCCTGAAAAAGAAATGTCTGACGGGATTATACCTTATGCTTATGCGGGCGTGTTTGGATATGCCGTCTGAAAACCGTTTGATGTGCACGGTTGAAACTTTGCGACGGCAAATGTGCGATAATACGCGGCGTATTGCCGCTTTCGGAAACACTCGGGCGGTGTGGACGCATAACCGGATGCCTGCTTGGCGCAGGTCTTTTACGGAGGAGGGGTGAAATGCCTAATCCGCTATATAAACAGCATGTTATTTCTATTTCTGATTTGACGCGGGAACAGCTCGAGCTGCTGCTTCAGACGGCATTGAAACTGAAGTCGGAGCCGCACGGCAACCTGTTGGAAGGAAACTTATCGGTTCGTGCTTCTTTGAACCGTCCACGCGTACGCGCCTGTCGTTTGAAACGGCGGTGCAGCGGCTGGGCGGCAAAGTTATCGGTTTCTCGGACGGCGCGAATACCAGTGCGAAAAAAGGCGAGACGCTTGCCGATACCGCCCGCATCATTTCCGGATATACTGATGCTATCATCCAGCGCCATCCCAAAAGACGGCGCGGCGCGTGTGGCGGCGGAGTTTTCGCGCGTCCCCGTTATCAACGCCGGCGACGGCACGAACCAGCACCCCAGTCAGACGCTGCTCGACCTGGTTACCATTTATGAAACGCAGGGACGTTTGGACAACCTCAAAATCGCCATGGCGGGCGACTTGAAATACGGACGTACCGTGCATTCGCTTTGTCAGGCGTTGAAACGCTGGAATTGTGAATTTGCCTTTGTTTCGCCGCCCAGCCTGGCCATGCCCGACTATATTACCGAAGAGTTGGACGAAGCCGGCTGCCAATACCGTATCCTCGGCAGTTTGGAAGAAGCGGCGGAATGGGCGGATATCCTGTATATGACCCGTGTTCAGCGCGAACGTTTCGACGAACAGGAATTTGCCAAAATCCAAGGCAAATTCAACCTCGACGCATCCATGCTTGCCGGAGCCAAACCGAACCTGCGCGTGCTGCACCCTTTACCGCGTGTGGACGAAATCCATCCTGATGTCGATGCTACGCCGCATGCCTATTATTTCGAGCAGGCAACCAACGGCGTTTATGCACGTATGGCGATATTGTCGCTGGTGTTGAACGAAGAAGTGTGAGGAACACAGATATGGAAACCCCGAAACTCAGTGTCGAAGCCATTGAAAAAGGTACGGTGATCGACCATATTCCCGCCGGCAGGGGGCTGACCATCCTGCGCCAGTTCAAACTTTTGCACTACGGCAGTGCGGTAACCGTAGGCTTCAACCTGCCCAGTAAAACCCAGGGCAGCAAGGACATCATCAAAATCAACGGAGTATGGTTGGACGACAGTGCCGCCGACCGCCTTGCCCTGTTTGCACCCGAAGCAGTGGTCAATACTATCGACAATTTCAAGGTCGTGCAGAAACGGCATTTGAACCCTGCCCGATGAAATTGCCGAAGTGTTCCGTTGCCCGAACACCAATTGCGCCAGCCACGGCGAGCCGGTCAAAAAGCCGGTTTTTATGTTAAAAAAATCAAAACGGGCAGACGAGGCTGAAATGCCATTACTGCGAAAAAACCTACAGCAGGGATTCGGTGGCGGAAGCCTGACGGATTCCCGCAGCCCGGCGGCAGAATTTTGCCTGCCGCCATTTTTGCCAACTTGAAATGGAATAATGATGCACGCTTCTATCCAAAGCCGCTTTGCACCGATATTGTATGTCTTGATTTTTCTTTGCCGGTTTTTTTAACCGCGCAGGTTTGGTTTAACCAGAAAGCCTATACCGGAGAGCTGTTCAGGCTGGTGGCCGTCCTCTCCGCCGTCGCGCTGGTATGGCTGGTGTGGGCCGTCGTCTCTGTCCGTTCGAAGGTTGCGGGGGAGAAGTTTTACCGTGAGAAAATGATACAGAACGAAAGCATCCATCCGGTTCTCCATGCTTCCTTGCAGCATTTGGAACATAAACCGCAGATGCTTGCCCTGCTGGTCAGGAACCACGGCAAAGGTATGGCGGAACAGGTCAGGTTTAAGGCGGAAGTGCTGCCTGACGATGAAGACGCGCGTGTGATTGCGGCCGAGTTGGCAAAAATGGACATGTTCACATTGGGCACGGATGCGGTTGCTTCGGGTGAAACCTACGGACGCGTGTTCGCCGATATTTTCGCATTGTCTGAAGCTTTGGAGGGACGTGCGTTCAAAGGGGTGCTGAAACTGACTGCGGAATATAAAAAAACATCTTCGGCGATTCCTGCCGTTCGGAAACGGCGTTGGATTTGGAAGGGCTCAATCAGGCGTTGCAGGAGATTTCAAAAACATCGGAAAAGCCTAAGCGGATATTTTATTGAAGATGGAAAAATGCCGTCTGAAACGAAAGATGTTTCAGACGGCATTTTTGTCGGATGATGAATTATTCGGAGCGGTCGAAGCCAAACTTCACGCGGCTGCGGTCCGAATCCGGCATATTTTCCAAATCTCGTCCCGGATTGGCGGCGGTATCGCCTACGGAAATATCGGAGATGTTTTCCAGAATGATGGCGGACGACAGGTGTTCGGAGGTACGGTAAACCATTGCCAGGCTCACTTCTTCCGCAGGAGTGGAAATCAGCTCGACCGTATCTTTACTTTTGGGTGCTTGTGCCAAGTTGTTGGAGAGGTCGACTTTCATAACCTTATTGCGTTTGTAGAGACTCAGTACCGTGCCTTTGTCCAATTCGTCCGCCTCGCCTTTGTCTATCGTAATGGTTTGGAACTGGCCGGCAACCCCCGTGCCTTCAAATACGGAAACGATTTTTGCCTGAATCGGACGGGACGGCTCATGCGGTATCATGTTGAATTGGTCGGTGTTTTCCGGCATTTTCAACAGATAGTCTCCCTGCTGTATTTCAGAGATGGCGGTTTCTACCACCAGCGGCTGTATCGAATGGGTGCGCAACGGAGTAATCGAAGGATGGGCGCGGGTGTAGTATTCGTTGTCTTTCAACTGTTCCGCCGCCTGTTCGGAGCGTTGTTCGAGGGCGGCATCGGTATAGGGCAGGGAGCGTACGATGCCGCTGAATGCGACTTCTTGTCCGAGGAATTTACCCGTATCCGGATCGGTGATATTTTTTTATTGATACGGTAGGTCAGATAGCGGCCCGGCTCTTGCAGCCCTTTGGTGTAAACACGGTCTCCTTTGGTATACAGCATCCTGCTGTCGGGTCCGGCGACCAGTCGGGGCGCGGCGGCTGTCTCTTGGTGGGAAATGATTTGCGGATGCTGCATGAAGACGCGGTAGAAGTTGACATCGATAGCGGGAATACCGTATCCGGACACTTCTTTATTCGGACTCATTTTGACAACAGGGATGTTGTCTGTTTGTTCCAGGCTGAGGCGCGGTTCGCCGTTAACGTAGCGCAACACCAAAACCTGACCTGGATAAATCAGGTTGGGATTGTGGATTTGGCTGCGGTTCGCACCCCACAGGCGGCTCCATTGCCACGGGCTGTACAGGTATTTGCCGGAGATGCCCCACAGGGTGTCGCCCTGTTTGACCGTGTACCGTTGCGGCGCATTCGGACGCACCTTCAGATTTGCCGCCAAAGTTTGTGTCGAGAATACCATGCCTGCCATGCAGAGCAGGGTTATAATACGATGTTGCATAACCGTTCCCCTTATAACTGAATTTCGGTTTGTTTGTTTGATTGGGTTGGAAAGAGTGGCGGAGATCTTTGTAGGACGTGCCGCATTACAATAAATTACCCGTATTTTAACATCGAATTAACCATACCATCACGGTAATTGTGAAAAACAGGCAGCGTATCTGCCGACGGAAAGAGAAAATTATGGCTTTACTGAATATCCTCCAATATCCCGACGAGCGTCTGCACACGGTGGCAAAAGCCTGTCGAACAAGTTGACGAGCGCATCCGGAAGCTGGTTGCCGATATGTTTGAAACCATGTACGAGGCACGCGGCATCGGGCTGGCGGCTACGCAGGTCGATGTGCACGAGCGCATTGTCGTGATGGATTTGACCGAAGACCGCAGCGAGCCGCGTGTGTTTATCAACCCCGTCATTGTTGAGAAAGACGGCGAAACTACTTACGAAGAAGGCTGCCTGTCCGTGCCGGGTATTTACGACACCGTTACCCGCGCCGAAAGCGTCAAGGTTGAGGCTCTGAACGAAAAAGGCGAGAAATTCACGCTGGAGGCAGACGGATTATTGGCGATTTGCGTACAGCACGAGTTGGACCACCTGATGGGTATCGTATTTGTCGAACACCTTTCCCAGCTTAAGCAGGGTCGGATTAAGACCAAACTGAAAAAAACGTCAGAAACATACGATTTGATCCTGTTTTGCCATGCCGTCTGAACGCTGCGGCGTTTTCATACGGCACGGCATTGTCCGACAACCTTACGCATACGCAGGAATATGCCATGAAAGTCATCTTCGCCGGCACGCCCGATTTTGCGGCTGCCGCCTTGAAAGCCATTGCCGCCGCCGGTTTTGAAATCCCGCTGGTGTTGACCCAGCCCGACCGTCCCAAAGGGCGAGGGATGCAGCTGCCCCGTCTCCCGTGAAGCAGGCTGCATTGGAATTGGGTTTGCGCGTGGCACAGCCCGAAAAACTGCGCAACAACGCCGAAGCCCTGCAAATGCTTAAAGATACGGGCGCAGATGTGATGGTGGTCGCTGCGTATGGTTTGATTTTGCCGCAAGACGTGCTGGATACGCCGAAACACGGCTGCCTCAATATCCACGCTTCGCTGTTGCCCCGTTGGCGCGGTGCGGCGCCGATTCAACGAGCGATTGAAGCCGGCGATGCCGAAACCGGCGTGTGCATCATGCAGATGGACATCGGTTTGGACACCGGCGATGTGGTCAGCGAACACCGCTACGCCATTCAACCGACCGATACCGCCAACGAAGTGCATGACGCGCTGATGGGTTTGGGTGCCGAAGCGATTGTTGCCGACTTGCAGCGTCTGCAGGTGGAAGGCCGTCTGAATGCGGTCAAGCAGCCTGAAGAAGGTGTTACCTACGCCCAAAAACTCAGCAAAGAAGAAGCGCGTATTGATTGGAACGAAAGCGCGGCGGTTATCGAACGCAAAATCCGCGCCTTCAACCCCGTACCTGCCGCATGGGTGGAGTATCAGGGCAAGCCGATGAAAATCTGGCGGGCGGAAGTCGTGGCCAAACAGGGTAAGGCAGGCGAAGTATTGTCTTGCACTTCAGACGGCCTGTTGGTGGCCTGTGGCGAAAACGCGCTGAATATTACGGAATTGCAGCCTGCCGGCGGCAGACGTATGAATATTGCGGCGTTTGCTGCAGGACGGTCTATTGAAGCAGGGACAAAGCTGTAAATTCCTTCAGACGGCATCTTGAACCGCAAACGGGAATACCGTCCGGAAACCATCAGTTGAAGAAAGCGAATCACATAATATGAGCATGGCACTTGCCCAAAAACTTGCCGCCGACAGCATTGCGGCAGTTGCCGAAGGACGCAACCTTCAGGACGTGTTGGCGCAAATCCGCACCGCGCATCCCAAC
>BNJS01000954.1_pt1 | contig 108326 bp, 157 predicted proteins | sample 8540461 | NCBI WGS metagenome assembly BNJS01 (sample SAMD00202454, study PRJDB9452) | human saliva metagenome | isolation source: human saliva | place: Japan
GGTTACGTATTGTCAGCCCGGAACAACAGAAAGAGCCAATCTTTCGAAGACCTGGCCGGACGCTGGCTCTGGCAACCGACCGCCTCCCTTCGAGTGCGACATCCACCTGCACCAGCGCCCGATGCACGTGCGCGCCGTGCCCGCTGGTCTGCAGGAAGACGGCCAGCCTCATCGCTAACTTCGTGCGCTCGCTGCGCCGCGATCGCCGCCGAAGCGATGGCCGCAAACTCGCCTCCTCCGGCCGTAAACCACCGCCAACCTCGCCCACGAAATCCGCAGCCCATGTCGAGCGCATCCGCCACGCCAACGACCTTTTGCAGGAGCGTGGAAGACCCGATGAGCCGCAAGCTGCACGGCATCATCGACGGCAACATCCGCCGCATCGACAAAATGCTGGAAGAAGTGTCGATGCTCGACAAAAGACAACCTCGGCCGCGAACACATCAACCTGATGGAAATTCTGGCTGGCATTCAAACAGGAAATTCACCCTCAAGCAACCCCGACGCGGTGCACTGCATCAAAATGAATGCCAGAAGCGAAACAGGCGGGCCGTCACCGCCGACCCGATGCACCTGCAGCCGATCAGCGGGAACCCAGTGCAACCAATGCCTGGCGGCACAGCAAAAGACGATTAAGCGCCATCCGCGATGCGAGTACGCCCCAGCGGCAACGCAACATTTCGATGGTGGTGCGACAGCTGGCGCAGTGGCGATGCCGCCCGACATCCGCAACCAACTCTTTCGAGCCCTTACTTCACCACCGACCGGCACCGCTCGGCCTTCTACGTCGCCCGCGAACTGGCGCACGCCAACCTCGGCCAGTCTGCACTACTACTGAAATGAACGGCTTCGAGCCATCGCTTCCGAAGGACAACAACCATGAAGAACAGTGACCTGCAACACCCGTGCACTGATCGTAGACGACGAAGCGGACATCCGCGACCCGATGGAAACGACCTGATGAAAATGGGTCGCAGCGTCGACACCGCCGTCGGCGTGGAGACGCCTCAAAAGACAAGCTGGAAAACAGCGACTACTCGCTGGTGCTCACCGACGCGACGCAGCGCCCGACGGCTCAGGGCTGGAAGTCGTCCGACGCATCAACCGCCTGTCACTGGACACGCCCGTCGCCGTCATCACCGCCTAACGGCAACGCCGACCAGGCGTCGAAGGCCCCTGAAAGAGCGCGCGTTCGGACTACCTGCAAAACCCATCACCCTCGCAGGCTGCGGTCGCTCGCTGGTGAAAATCGGCGGTGAAAATCAGCGAGGGCCCGCCACGGCCAAACCCGCGCGCCCGCAGCAGCAGCCGCACCGCAGCCGCAGCCTGCACCACAGCCTGCACCGCGCCCTGCTCCTGCAGTGCCGCCGCCGGCCCATACCCCGCCCGCCGCACCTGCAGCCCACAGCCGCCACATGCCCGCCTGTGGCACCCGACGCGCCCAAACCCGATGCGCAAAGGCATTTCCGGCGGCATCGACCGCCCCGTCACCGCCCGGCGCCCTCAGCTGCGCGAACGCCCGCAGCGCCACGCCGCAAACCGCGGCCGCACGACGCGCAAGCGCCCGCACAACACGAAAACGAAGTCGGCGGCGGTGCCGATATGCCCCGCCTGCTGGGCATGTCGCCGCAGATGGTCGAAGTGCGCCACCTCATCCACGCCGCCTCGCCGACAGCGGCGTGCCCGTCTACATCTCCGGTGAATCCGGCTCCGGGTAAGGAACAGGCCGCCCGCAGCATCCACGAACTTCGCCGCGCCGACGGTCTCCTTCATCGCCGCCGTCAACTGCGGCGCGATTCCCGAAACCTGATGGACAAGCGTGCTCGGCGACAGGCAGCTTCACCGGTGCGCCGACCAAGCACCGCATGGGCTTCTTCCAACACGCCGACGGCGGCACCCTCCTCCTCGACGAAGTGGCCGACCCGCCGCTGGCCATGCAAGGTCAAACTGCTGCGCGCCATTCAGGAAAAAGCCGTGAGCGCCGCATCGGCGACGCCAAAGAAACCTCGTAGACGTACCAACAATGCATCGTCTGCGCCACCCACAAAACCCCGAAGCGCTTCGCGTCGAAAGCGGCGCGTTCCGCCAAGGGAACCTTTATTACCGCCTCAGCGATCGTCACCCCTGCATATGCCGCCCCTGCGCCGAAATGCGCGAAGACCCTCGGCGGCCTCATCCTGCGCATGCTGCACACACAGCGGCAACGTCCCCGGCGGCTACAAACTCAGCCTCAAAGCGCAGGAAGCCTGCTCGTGCAGCGCGGCGACTTCCGCGAGACTGGAAAACATCCTCGAACGCGCCGTCAGCCCTCACCGCCGGCAGCGTCATCCGAAATCGACGACGCAAATCACCGCCGGACACAGCCCCCGCCCCTGCCGACCTTGCCCCCGCCGCCGCACCGCTGGCGGGCAGAAACCCAGCCCCGCCGCCCTGAGACCGGCCGCCGAAAGCGAAGACGCCGTTGCCGATGAACTTCGACGCCATGCCGCTCCTTCGTCGGCCAAAGCCATGATACTAGCGGAATACCTCGACCTGCTCCGAGCGTTCCATCATCGAACAGGCGCTGAACATCACCCGCTACAACCGCACGCAGGCCGCCAAACTCCTCGGCAGCAGCTTCCGCTCCATGCGCCACCACGCATGGAAAGGCTGAGCTGTCGAATAAAGGCCGTCTGAAAACGCAGCCCCGACGAAGTGAAAACACGGCGGGCAAAACCGGGATCATCCGCAAAGCATCACCGTCCACCGTCAGGCCGTCTGAAAAGCGGTTTCGTCAGACGGCCTCCTTCCAACCACCGCTGACATTCATGCCCAAACGCCTACCCTTCCCGCCTTCTACTCGCCGCCCTTCTTTGCCGCAGCACGCTGCCATCGACCTGCCCGACTGCGCCTCAGCCAACCCGGACACCCGCTTCGACCTCACCGGCTCCGGACGAGGTTGCCCGCCTGCATCCGCGCCCGAGGCAGCGCGTCGCAAAACGGCGGCACCCTCACATCTGCAGACCCCGAAGAACTTCTGCAACACCCCGGCCTGCTGCACCGCGCCCTCCTCCTCCGTCATCGCCGCCAACACCGCCGCCATCAAACTCCTTCTGCCCGTCTACCGCCGCCTGCCCGAAGGACAAGACGCTGTCCTGCTCGAAATGGCCCGAAGGCGCATGGCCGCCTCGAAAAGCGACGGCCGCTACCGCGAAAGCCGTCAGACACCACGGTAAACGCCCACCGCCAAATGCCCGGTCGCCTTCCTCGTCCGCCTCCGCCTGGCGGCAGGCGCTGAAAGACGACCACCGCAACGTCTCGCACAAGCGCGCACCACACCGCCCTGCTCGCCACCCCCGGCCTCGACCCCAAGCCCGCGCCGCCGCTGCAAAAGACCAACCTCAGGCGAAAATCCGCAGCCGAAGCCGCTGGACGCCCCGCCCGAGCGCCCACTGCACCCGCGACAACAACGTCAACAACGCCACAAAAGAACGCACCCTGCGCTACGGCAACGGCGAGATGGACGCTGCCCGCCCCGAGCGCGGCCTCTCCTACTCCGCCGGTTCTCGCCCGCGACTTCAGCCTCGCCGACGATCTGCTCCTGCGCAGCGAGACCGACATCTACGGCAAAATTCTATTGGGACAACCACCGCCACGACGACCTCACCGTCCGCACCGCCCTCGGCGCCGCTCTGCAAAGCGGCCGCAGCGCGAAACCGCTCCTCCCGCTACTACGAGGCGCCGTCGTGCTGGCTGCGAACCCTACTCCCGCAGAAACCGGCCTGGTGCGCCGGGTGGCGCGCACTGGCCGCAGCACACGCCACCGCCTCTCCGCCGCCGCCGAGTCGGGCTACCAACACTGCGACACGCAAAGTCCCTCGAGAGGCCGCAACGGCAGCCACCAGTCCGCCACCTGGATATTCCAGCAACGAAAGCCCGCGCCAATACGCTGCACCCCTCGGCGCCGACTTCTCGCGACAAACGCGCCCGCACCGCCGACGACGCTCACCACAGACGCGCGGCTCTCCGCGCACGTCCGCTGTGCGCGTCTGCAAACGGGACTCGGCGCCGCCCTCTCCGCAGGCTACGGCCGCCGCCGCCACGACGCCGCCGACTTCTTCCGCATCCGCCGCGACGACAAAAGAATATTCCGCCTCCCTCTCCTCTGGCACAACCGCTCGAGCCTGTGGGGCGCCACCCCCGCCCGTCACCGTGTGGCAGAAAACCACCAGCAACCACCCGCTCTACGGCTACCGCAGCTAACGCCTACCTGCAAATCGGCAAATCCTTCTGACAGCGCCGCCGTTTCACCTCTTTCAGACAGCCTCGTTTTCAGACTGGCCTGATGTTCTGCGAGGCCGTCTGAAAGATCGGTTCTCAACCAAAAACGCGGCAGCGGCAAACCGCCCGCCTGCCGCACGGAACGACGATACTCCGCGCCCGTCTTTTCAGACGGCCTGATGCTCTGCAAGGCCGTCTGAAAACCTCCGCCCTGCCGCGCCAACCGCACATCTGTTGCCGACGCGCCAGCAGGCGGGCGGGGCTGCATTGCCGCCACCGCTGCGTGCGCCGCGAAAATAACGGATAATGCGCGCCGCAAGAACTCATCCGCCGCGCCGTTTCAGACGGCCTTTTTCCCGCCCGAAATCTCCGAAGCAAAGGGAACATCATCCATATCCACCGTAAAACCAACGCGCCCTGATTAGTCTGTCCGACAAAAACCGGCGCGGTCGAATTTGCCCAAGCCCTGCACAGCGCGGGTGTAGAAATCCTAAGTCCACCGGCGGCACCGCCCGCGCTCTTGGCCGACGCGGGCATTCCCGTGATCGAAGTGGCCGACTACACCGGCTTTCCCGAAATGCTCGACGGCCGCGTGAAAAACGCTGCACCCGAAAAATCCACGGCGGCATCCTCGGCCGGCGCGATGGCCGAACACGTCGCCAAAAATGCAGGAACACGACATCGGCAACATTGACCTGGTGGCTGTAAACCCCAGCCCTTCGCCGCCACCATCGCTAAGCCCGGCTGCACGCTGGAAGACGCGGTTGAAAACATCGACATCGGCGGGCTCCCACCATGTGCGTTCGGCGGCGAAAACTGGGAAACACGTCGCCATCGTTACCGATAACGCCGATTTTGCCGCCGTGGTTGCCGAGCCGAAAGATTCAGGACGGCCTTTCCGACAAAACCCGTTTCAACCCTCGCCCGCAAAGCGTTCAGCCACACCGCGCAATACGACGGCATGATTTTCCACCATTCACTCCCGCTGTCAGACGGACAAACTCGCAGGCGAACCCGAAATCGGCGAGTTTCCGCAGCAGTTCAACCAAAGCTGGCTTAAGGTGCAGGAAATGCGCTACGGCGAAAAACCGCACCAGCGCGCCGCGTTCTACCGCGACGTTTATCCGTTTTCAGGCTGCCTTTCCAACTACAAACAATTGCAGGGCAAAGAGTTGTCCTAGAACAACATCGCCGATGCCGATGCCGCGTGAAGCGGTCAAATCGTTTGACGCGCCCGCCTGCGTGATTGTGAAACACGCCAACCCCTGCGGCGTGGCCGTTGCCGACAATCCGCTTGCCGCCTACCGCCTTGCCTACGCCACCGACACCACCAGCGCGTTTGGCGGCATCATCGCCTTTAACCGCGAAGTGGACGGCGAAACGGTGAAACAGATTACCGACAACCAGTTTATGGAAGTCTTGATGGCGCCCAAGTTCACCGCCGAAGCGCTGGAAATCGCCGCCGCCAAGAAAAACGTGCGCGCGCTGGAAGGCGCTGCTGGACAAGGGCGCAAACCGCTTGAGCCAAACGCGTCGGCGCGGCCTGCTGGTGCAAACGCCCGACATCCACCGCATCCGCCGCGAAGATTTGAAAGTCGTCTCCAAACGCCAACCCACCGAACAGGAATGGAAAGACCTGCTGTTTGTGTGGGAACGGTGCGAAATTCGTAAAATCCAACGCCATCGTGTTCGGCAAAGGCGGCCAAACCTACGGCATCGGCGCGGGTCAAATGAGCCGCGTGGATTCCACCCGCATCGCCGCCCGCAGCGCAAGACGCCGGTTTGGATTCGACGGAGCGTGCGCGGCATCGGACGCTTTCTTCCCTTCCGCGACGGCGTGGACGTGATTGCCGAACAGGGCATCAAGGCGGTGATTCATCCCGCAGGCTCGGTCGCGCGATGAAGAAGTGTTGCCGCAGCGGATGAACACGGCATGGCGATGGTCGTTACCGGCGTGCGCCATTTCAGGCATTAAGAATAAAACGCCAAAGGCCGTCTGAAAGCCGCCAAACGGGTTTCAGACGGCCTGGCAGACAAAGCCAAAGGAGTTTTCTCCAGACAGGACAAGGCCGTCTGAAAGAAAACACCTTTTCGGGTTTTCAGACGGCCTTCCTTTGCGCTGTTGTAACTTCGCTGAAACTGCGCTTTCAGACGGCCTCGGACTTTCATCCGCGCGCCGAAGATTTGCTGCTGCGTCGCGCACGGCGGCGTAGGCGGACAGGGTTTCGCTGTCGGCGGCGGGGGTTGCGCTTCGTCGAGGACGGCGCTGTGCTGGCAGGCGCGGGAAGCGGCGAGGCGCGGCAGCGCGGCCGCAGAGGGTGGGGGTCGGCGAGGCCGTTTTCCGCCGCCGTGCCCAGGAGGGCGATGTTGCTGGTTGTCGAGCAGGGCGGGCAGTTCGCGGGCGTGGGCGAGTATAAGGTACTGCACGGCGAATTCGACGTCGACGATGCCGCCGCGCTCGTATGTTGACGTCGTTGATCCTGCGGCGGATGGGCGGCGGCGATTTTTCGCGCATGGCGAGGATGTCGTTTTGCAGGGCGGCGCTGTCGCGCAGCAGGAGTGAGGATTTCGCTGCGGATGCGTTCGAAGGCCGTCTGAATGGCGGCATCGCCGCAGACGAAGCGGGCGCGGGTGAGGCTTGGTGCTCCCATGTCCAGGGCGTGGCCGTGCTGGTATTTTGTCGAAAAGGCGGCAAGGCTGTGGACGAGAAAGCCGCTCGTCGCCGTCGGGGCGCAGGCGCAGGTCGGTGTCGTAGAGGCGTGCCCGCGCCGGTGGCGGCGGAGAGCCAGTTGGTGAGGCGGTTGGCAGCAGGGCGTGCGTGTGGGCAGCGTCGGGATGGGGGTCGTCAGACAGGTAGACGAGGTCGAGGTCGGAGGTGTAGCCGAGTTCTTTTGCCGCCGAGTTTGCCGTAGCCGATCATGGCGAAGGCGGGTTGTCGCGGTGTTTTTCGGCATCTCGCGCCAGGCGTGTTGCGAGGGTGAGGCCGAGGATGGTGTCGGCCAGTTCGGAGAGTTGGTCGGACGGGCTTCCACTGTCCATTTGCCCGCCAGGTCCTGTACGGCGAGACGGAAGAGCTGTGGGCGTGGCGGAAGCGGCGCAGGGCGTCCATTTTTGCGCTTCGGCGTCTTCGCAGGCGTCGAGTTCGGCGGCCAGCTCGCATCGCAGCTGCGGCCAGTCGGGCGGCTTTGTCGGTCAGTTGGGCGCCGAGCAGTTCGTCGAGTAGGACGGGATGTTGTTGCAGGTAGCCCGCAATCCAGGCACTGTGGCTCATCAGGGCGGCGACGCGCGAGAGTTCGTTGGGGTATTCGATCAGGAAGGCGAGGTAGGCGGGCGGCGGCTGACGGTTTCGAGAAAAGCCGGTGAGGCGGAAGAAGGTGTCGGTCGGGCGGCGTGTTCGGCGGCGGCTTCCGGCGGCTCTGCGGCACGAGGGTGTCGAAGACGGGCGCAGGCTGCGCGGCGACAGGCTGCGGTAGCGGCTGCTGCAGGCGAGGCTGTTCAGGCGGCTCGCCACGGCGTCTGTCGGCGAGAAACCCGCTTCTGCCAGTTGCGCAAACGGGGACGTCGGGCTCAGCGGGCAGGTTCGGCCACAGGGCGGCAGAAGCGGGCGGCGTCTTTGCTCTTCGGGTTCGGCGAGGATGTGCTCGAACTCGGCGGACACGGCGGCGCGGTGGGCGTTGAGGCTGTCTGAAAAAGGCGGCATAGTCGGCGTAGCCCATGCTCGGCCAAGAGCGCCTGCTGTCGGCGGCTTGCGGCAGGGTTTGCGTTTGCCGGTCGTCCCAGTATTGCAGGCGGTGTTCGACATCGCGCAGAAAAGCGGTAGGCTGCCAGCAGCGCGTCGGCGGTTTCAGACGGCATGATGCCCTGCTCGGCCAACACGGCCAGTGTTTCCTGCGTGCCTTTGAGTTGCAAGGCGCGGTGTTGCGGCCGCCGCGTATCATTTGGAAAATTTGCGCGATGAAACTCGATTTCCGCGGATGCCGCCCGCGCCGAGGTTTGATGTTGTCTTTCCATGCCTTTTCTACCGACTTCGGCGCGGATTTGGCTGTGCAGGCCGCGCATGGCTTCGTAGGCGCTGTAGTCGAGATATTTGCGGAACACGAAACGGCCGCACCAGCGCCGCGATGTCGTTTCGTGCCGGGCGTGACCACGCGGCCTTTGCACCACGCATAACGCTCCACTCTGCGCCGTGCGCAATCGATATTGTTCCAGCTGCTTTTACGCTGCACACCAGCGCGCCCGAGTCGCCGTCCGCCGCAGCCGCATATCGACGCGAACACTTGCCGTCGGCGGTGATCGTCGTTCAACAGCGCAATCAGCTTTTGCCCGACTTTGACGAAAAACTCCTGATTGTCGCGCGGCTTGCGGCCGTCGGTTTCGCCCGCTTCAGGATAGACGAAAATCAAATCGATGTCGGAGGACACGTTTCAACTCATAACCGCCGACTCCTGCCCATCGCCACCACGCTCAAAATGCTGCGCCCCGCCCGTGTAGCGGCCGATTGGCGTGCCGTACAGGTCGCGGTAGTAGGCGTAGGCAAAATCCAGCGCGGTATTGACGGCAAAATCGGCAAACTGCGTAATCGTGCGCGTTACTTCGTTTAAATCGCTGATGCGGTTCAAATCGCGCACCATAATCTGCGCCACCAGGCGGCGCAGTTCGCGCAGCTTGCGTGCCAGCGTTTCTTCGTCTTGTGCCGCCAAAATGCCCGGCCAGTCGGCAAAACCGTGAAAATCCTGTTCAGTCAGAAACCTTGTCCGTCATGGCGCGCAGAATGTCGGCGTTCAGACGGCCTGAATCGAGGTTGCGGGCAAGAAAAAGCGAAAAACGGCGGGCGTGTTCGATGGAGTTCATGGCGGTTTGGCGGGGCGGATGCGGATAGGAAGGGAATGATACGAGGCCGTCTGAAAATGCCGTGCGTTTTCAGACGGCCTCATGCTGCATGGGCGGGCTTATTTCAGGCGCACATCGACAAAGGCGCTCCGTGCAGCCGCTGCAAGAGCCAGCGAAGCGGCATGGGCGGCTTTCTGTTCCATGATGTATTGGCGCACGGCGTTGCAGTGGCGGCGCTCGGGCGTGCTCGCCTCGCGCGGGTGTCGGTGAGCCTGATCAGATGCCAGCCGAACTGGGTTTTGACGGGGCGGCTGATTTGGCCTTTTTCAGTTTTTCACCGTGCTTTTCAAACCGGGCACCATCATGCCGTCGCCGAACCAGCCCAAATCGCCGTTTTCGCTGCGACGCTGCCGGGTCTTGCGAATACTGCCGCGCCAGTTCGCCGAAATCGCGTCCGGCGGCGGCCTGGTTTTTGATTTTGCGGATAACGGCTTCGGCGGCGGCCGAGGCGTTTTCTTTTTCGGCTTTGATCAGGATGTGTTGGCGCGGTATTGGCGTACGGGTTCGCCTGCGGGAGGGCGATGCCTCATGCTGCGCGCGAGCGATGGCGGCATCCACTTCGGCGTCGCTGACGCGCGCGCTCTGCAATACGGCCTGCTGCTGCACTTTTTCGGCGATGATCTGCTCTGCGGTTTCGCGCGCACGGCGGAGTTTGGGTGCGCCTTCTTTCAGCGCGTCGGCATAGAATTTTTCGACGGAAACGTGTTTTTGCGCGGCGGCCAGGGCGATGGTTTTCGTCCACTTCGGCCTCGCTGGCGGTGAGGCCGCGGCGTTTTGCCCGCCTGTAGCGACAAGCGCGCGGTTGATGATTTGCGCGAGAATATGGCCGCGCAATCTGTTTTCGACGGCCTTTGCAGCGGCGGGATGCGGCGTTTGGCTTCGGCCAGTGCGCGTTCGAACTGGCTCGTGGTGACGATGTCGTCGCCCGCCACGGCGGCGATGCCGTCCACGGTTTTGATGTCGGCGGCAAAGGCCGTCTGAAAGGCGGCGGCAAGTAAAACAGCCGCGAGGGTTTTTGCGTGGATTTCAGTTTGACTACCCTCGTTGGTCTCTGTAGCCCCGGGATGGCCGGGCGCAGGGGTTTCGTCGGCTTTGTTGCCGATGTTGCTCAGTTTTCAGTTGCAGGGGTGAAGAAGAAGGCGTGTAGCTCGGTTTGTTGCGTTCGGTGTCCCAGCCGGTGACGTAGCGCTGGGCAGCGGCGCTGACACCCAGCAGCCGCAGTCGTTTTTGTATTCGGAGTCCGGCGAGGATGTCGAGCGGCTTGCGTACGCTGAGGGCGTGGTTGCTTGTCGCGCCAGGGGCGTAGAGGTTAGGTGTCGTCGGCCATTGCGCGCCAAGATGGAAGTCTGGCTGATTTTGTCGCGGTAGTAGCTGCCGTCGTCTTGCAGCCAGATGGCTGTCGCGGGCTTTAGTGGTGGCGGGCGGACAGGGTTTTGCCGTCTTCAGGCGTGTAGCGGATGCCGGCGGCCAGGTTCTCGAAGCGGGATTGCTGCGTTAAAGATGGACGGTGGCGTAGCCGCCGACGCTGCGTGGCTGATTCCGCTCGTCGGCAAAAGGCCATCGAGTCGGAACGAAGTTTTCGTTTGTCGCTGCCGAGTCTGCGCGTGCATCGAGTAGGACGATTGTCGTTTTGAACAGAATTTCTGTCGCCCGATGCACCGCACGAGCGCTCGGCGCGTGCTGGCGCCAGTCGAGGTAGCGGGTTTGCGGGGCGAGGCTGAGGCTGTGTGGCAGCAGCGTTGGGATGACGGTCGTTGCCCGAATAGAGGTTTTCCGCGGAAAGAGCCTGATCGCAGCTGGAAGCTGCTCGGCGCTGTCGAGTTAGGCAGGTCGTTCTACGATACTGGTGGGGATGTAGTTGTACAGTTTCGACTGCGGTTCGAGGTTTGGATGTGGTCGCGGCCGAAGAAGCGGGTTTTCGCGCTCGAAGACTATACCCGCGTCGATGTTGGGGATGTTGAAAGCCTGCGGTGGCCGCTGTCGTTGAAGCCGTCGAGGATGTAGCGTGGGTGTGTAGTGTGCAGGTCGACTTCAAGGATGTAGCCCCAGTCAAGCGGGATGTTGGTGGCTGGCGAGGATAAAGGACGAAGCGCTGCCCCGCCTGTTTGCTGTCGGGCAAAACGGTGTACTCTGCCGCTGAGGGAAAGAGGTTACCGGCAGTTTTTTCTGCCAGCCGCCCGACAGGCGCGGTGGCATGGCGTAGGGTTCGTTTTTGTAACCGTCGGCGCTGGCGAGGGTTTGGTATTTCTGGACTTTCAGGTTGGCTTCGAGCCATTCGCGAGCACGTCGGTTTTGTAGTCGAGACGCGCCTCGGGTTGAGATTGACGTTGCGGGCGATGTCGGTGCGGTTGTAGAAATCGCGGTAGTAGTCGTCGAGACTTGGTTGTTCGATGCCGCCGGTGAATCCCTGCCGGTTTTTGGAAGTGCTGCCGCGGGCGGTGTGGCGGTTGTTGTGGCGGCTGTGGCGGTCGTCGTACATCCATCGCCGCCGATTTCGCCCCCGGTATCGGGTTGCAGGCGGAATCGCCGCTCGCTCGCACGCCGCGCGCGCTGATGATGCCGGGGTGAGGGTAGCGTCGAAGTTGGGGGCGAGGTTGAAATAATAGGGCTGGTTGATTTCGTGCCGTTGGAGCCGATTTTGGATGGTGGCACAAGCAGGCTGCTTTGCGGTTGCCGTTGAGCGGAACTGCCCACGGTGTGTAGAGGACGGCGCCGTGGAAGACGAGTTTGGCGGTTTAATACGCCGACGCCTTTGCCGTAGTCGGCGTCGATGCTGTCGGCGGCGAGGCAACACGATGCGTCGCCCTTTGGCAGGTGTTGAACCGTACGCTCGCAGCCGCGCGGTTTTTTGCGTTCGATTTCGGCTTCTTTTGCCGACGGCCCGTAAACGGCGGCCGTCACGCTCGGCTTCGATTTCGACGTTTTGCGTCGTGCCGCTGCCTTCGGTCAGGTTGTGGCTGCAGTTTGTCGCCGCGCATGGTCGAGCTCGGTCGTCGAGGATAAAAGCCTACTGCTTTGATGTACCTCGGGTTGTCGTAAATGACGCTCGGCGTTGAGCACCTGCGTTGCGTTCGATGATAACGCCGCGCGCTTCACGCGATGTTTCATGCACGGCGTCGGCGCGGTAATGCGGGTGTAGTCGGCGGGCAGTGCTTCGCCGCTGCGCCGTATGGCGTTTTCGCTGGGAGGCCGTCTGAACCGGTTTGCCGTCTGTATTGCGGGTGGTGCCGCCCAATGCGGACGTTGCGGCGGCGGCGCTGCTCAGCGGCGGCCATGCCCACGGCGATCGCCAGCGGTTTGACTGAAAATAAACGCCGCGCATCACCCAAGCGAGCGATTTGCCAAAATGGCGGCCATTTTAACACCATTTCCGAAAACCCGCAGCGCCAATCCGAACTGAAAAACCGGCTCGCCGCCGTTTATCCCAACCAAGCCTTCTCGAACTCTCTTTTGCCGCCGCCGACGCCGACTTCCGCCGCTGCTTCCGCGCCACGTTTCAGACGGCCATACCGTTATTCGTACGGGACGCGCCGCCCGACAAAACGAGCGTCGCGCCTTATCTCGTGCGCAAAACTGTTGATATGGTGTGAACGCCGCAGGTGTTGCACGTCGACGAGGCGCAGGCTTTGCAGTGCCTACGATTTGGGCAACACCACCTACCTCGCCGCCATGCACGATACGCGCGAGATTGTGCACAAACCCGCTGCTCGAAGTCATCGACGAACTGGTAACGCTTCAGACGGCCTCCTGCCCGATGTGTCTCGAATGACCCTCCGCGAAGTCACGTTGCGCGAAGTCAATCTGTTTCCCGAATGGTTTGCTGCCAAAGAGTTGGGCAAGCCCCTCAATTTCGTACCGTTTCTGGCAGCAGGCAAAGTCGATACCCCGTTGCCGCCGCTTTGGCGCAGCCCAAAGCATATGTGCACTGGCGACCACATCGTCCGCAACCTGATGTTTCACGTTAGTGGCTGCCTGGCGTGTGTTTTGATCGCGACGCGCTCACGGCCCGATTTCTAATATTTGGTTTCGTTGCCGCGCGACGCGTTTATCGAGGGGAAGAAGAGTTGTGTTGATTTGGTTATCCGCTACTGAAAAGGCCCGCGCCGCCGGTTTGCCTGCAGCGCGGTGATTTTGACGAGTTTTACTGGTCGAATGGATGGCGTGCAGCGGCATTTGAAAGTGGCCGGCATCTTCGTTAGCTCTACTACCGCGACGGCAAAGACAACACGTCCCCGAAATCCTGCGTTTTCTCAATTACCTGCGCCGCAATTGTGCCGCCGCTATACCCTGCGCGCTTTACGCACTCTTGGTCGATCGGTGGGCGATGATGACGGCAGATTGCCGGCACGTTTTAAAAACCTGTTCAAATAGACAGAGTGTCATCTGAAAGACCAGACGGCCTGCGCGAGCAGTAAGAAGTCTTACGCCCTGCGGCGGAACAAGGGAATCCAAACCATCGTACCGAGGATGGCGGCGATAGGAAGTGTAGATGTTGGGTGGTGGTAAACTCGAGCCAGTTGAAGAAATAGCGCAGCAGACGCCGTAAGCCGTCAGCACGCCGACCGTGCCCAGCAGCCAGGTGCGCAAAAGCCCATGCCGTTGTCGCCCGGCAGCAGCGCGCGCCGTCAGGCCGATCGATAGCCGCCGCCAGCATCAAAAGCAGTTTCAATAAAACGATTCGACATTTTTTCCTCCCTTAATGTACGACCCATTTTTGCTCTTAATAAGTATGATACGCTGCGGGCGGCTCTGGCGCACCGGCGGGCTGGCGAAGCGGCTGTAGGCGAAGAGACATTGCTGCGGGAAGCGGCGCATCCGTATTCGGTGTTTTCGTTGATGATGCGGGCGTCAGTGCCTTGTCGCCGTTGAGCGCCGCGCAGGGTTCGATGAGGACAAAGCCCCGCCTGTTACAGGGCGCTCGCCGCAGAAGAAAAGGCGGCGGACGTTTTCACCTGCGCGGGAGTTTGCCGGCAAGGGTCATAGTGTAGGTGGGCGGCCGCCAGGCGCCCAAACGCCGTCGCCGCCCTTCCGGCGCGGGAACGTGGTCGGCAGGATGATGGCCGCTTCGCCCGCGCGCAGGGTTTTGATGGCCTGTTTGACGCCCTGATATTGGTGGCGCGGTTTTGCTCGTTGCGCACTCGCCCCGCCTGCATCACGGCGTCGAAAGTTTTGATTTTCGGCGGTTTGTACATTGGCGGTCAGCGAAAGGCAGACGCTGGCTTATGCGCCAGCCAAACTGTAGCCGCCCAGATGCGGCGTGTTAAAGCAGGTTGCGCCCTTCGCCAGCGCCCGCCGACGTGTTCCCAGCCGTGTACCGCTTTGAAGAGGGTCGATTTCTTCAGGCCGTCTGAAAAGTTATGACGGCAGCCTGCCGCCTTTTGGCGGTTTCACGCAGAATGGTTTTGACGGCTTGCCGCCACTCGGCAGGGCGGCGGTTTGCAGGCTGGCGCGGGATGCGGTCGCATTCGCGCAGGATGTAAGGCAAGGCTGCCCCAGAAATGCGCAATGCGGTGCAAAAGCGCAGCGGCAGGGCGGCGAAGAGGCGGAAAGAAAGAAAACGAGGCTTTGTATGGCGTTGGGGCGGGTTGAATCTGGCCGCGATTGTATAGTGAGTCAAAATAAAAATTCATGGCTTCGCCGCACCTCTGATGTGGGAAGACGATTTGAAAAAAGGCCCGAAAGCGCAGTGGAAGCAGTTTGCGATGGCCTTGCGCCTGCACCCGTCAGGCGAGAATGCCGCTTTCGTTCAACACAGCCAGCACGGCAGCCGACGAGATACACCAGCCCGACCACGGCCAGCGCGTTCATGGCGGGTGAGCTGCGTTTTTGTCGCCGCGCACCAGACGGTAGTTGAGCCAGGCGAAACGAAGTGGCGAGGAAGGCGGAAATCATGGCGAATTTGCCAGCTCGGCCAGCGCGCTGTCGAACCACAGAATCAGGGCGAGGCCGGAGTAGGACACCCTGCTCATCTAGCCCAGCAGCTCGCGCGTGCGGGAGTTGCGGCCGCGTCGAGGCGCACGGATCTTGGCCACGGCGCGGGCATAGCCGTCGATCACGGTAATCGTCGCCGAACATGCAGGCGAAGGCGATAAAGCTTAATCAGCGGCCGCGACCAGCCGCCGATGGTGCCGGTGTATATTGATAAGCTGGCTGACGTATTTGCCGCCCGCCATCTGCACCGCCCGCCGTTGCCAGCTGCACGAATGCGCCCAGCGCGAGGAAAACGACAGCCAGCACGGCGCTGGTGATGTAGCCGACGTTGAAATCGAACATGCTGCCGCGGTAGCTGGCGGGTCGCTTCGCTTGGCCGCCACCCACAGCGAATTGATGGCGGAACAATCGGCGCGGGCATCCAGCCCATCAGGGCGATGATGAAACCGAGTCCGGCCAGCGTCCACGGCGAGGGTTCGATGCAACGTTTCATCTGCATGCCTCGGATGCGGCGCGATATGGCAGGCCACGGTGGTGATGCCGCGTTGGGAGGCTGACCACAATGATTTTCGACAGATTGTCCACAAAGCCTTGTAGCGGCCGGTGAGCAGAATCAGCACGCACGAGCCGACCACGATCACCGACAACACGCCGACGGAAATCGCAGCGAAGGTACGGCCATTTTGACGATGGCGTCAGCAGCGCCACCGCGCCCGTGCCATGGTGGACGACAGCACATCACGAGAAACACCCAAAGATAGGCGCGGCTTTTTCGGCGTAGCCCTCAATCAGACTTGCCGCTGTCGAGCGTGTAATGCGCGCTGAAACGGAAAAAGCGGATATTTGAAACAGACTAATAAGCACGATAATCAACGCCAGCCGCTGAAGCCGTAGAGCGCGCCTGCCTGCGTCGAAGCGATCAGGGTGGTGCGAACCGCCGATGGCGTCAGGCCACCAGAATGCCCGGCCCCAGCGCGCGCAGGCGGGTTTGCCAGGGTGGAAACTGCGGTGTTTTCAGATGTTCCTTTCCGCCTTTCAGACGGCCTCTGTAATCTCAAACGGCAGTTTAACGCAAAGCCGCACAAGGTAAAATTGCTACTTTGGTACTTTATACCGGATAAAACAAAAAAATTTTTACCAACGCGCGTTAAAAATATGAAAACGGCAGAAATAAACACCCGCAGGCATGGGAACAAGCGTGCTTTCATTTCCGTAACAAAAGTTGTCGCCTGAGCGCAGTCAACGAAGTTAAAAACCGAATCAGGCGGTTTCAGACGGCCTTCCAGCCGTTGATTAGTGCTCGGCACCCGTTGAAACGGCTCTTTAAACATTGCGGACGCTACCAAAGCTGCAAACCGGGTGTGCGTTGCGCGCGATACACCCATACGAGAACGGCCGTCTGAAACCACCAAAATATGATTTTCAGACGGCCCCGTCTGTCTGCCGTTCAGCCTCTTTTTGCGGCGGTCGTAGGCAAGCGAGATGAGGATGGATGCGCCGATTGCGCTGCAAGACGACGGCCAGCGAGGTGGCGACGGGAATGTGAATCCAGTGCATGAATAAGCACTTGATGCCGATGAAAAGCTGCAAGACGAATGCGAGCCGTGCAGTTGAGAAAGTACGAAGCGGTCGGCCATGTCTGCGAGCAGAAATAGCATCGCGCGCAAGCCGAGGATGGCGAAGATGTTGGAGGTGAGGACGATGAACGGGTCGGTGGTAACGGCAAAAATGGCCGGGAATACTGTCGACGGCGAAAGATGACATCACTCAGTTCGACCATAATCAGCACCATCAGCAGCGGGCTGGCAACGCGCTTGCCGTTTTCCACGGTGAAAGAATTTTTTCACCGTTCAATGATTTGCCGACGCGGGATATGCTTTTTGCAGCCATTGCAGGATTTTGTTTTTGCGACAGGTCTTCCGCCTTCCTCGTCGCCGCCCCTGTTTTGACCATTTTGATGCCTGTAGAGCAGGAAAGGCGCCGAAAAATATACAGTATCCATTCGAAACGGCTGACCAGCACCGCGCCGATAAAAATCATAACAGCACGGCAGGACGATGGCCCTGAATACGCCGTATAACAATACCCGGTGCTGATATTGGGGCGGTACTTTGAAGTAGTGAAAAATCATCAGGAAGACAAAAAGAGGTTATCTACGGCCAGCGATTTTTCCAAAACGTAGCCGGGTGAAATATTCTATTACTTTGGTTTTGGCGATGTTGTAGCCATAGGCGGGCGTTGCTGCTGATTTTCCCATGCAGCCAGCCGGCGAAGGCGCAGGATACGGCAATCCAAATGGCTGACCAGAGCAGGGCTTTTTGGTGCTGACTTTGTGTGCGCCGGTCAGCGACAACATGTCTATGCCGATCGGCGAGTGAGGACGGCGATAAAGAATACGCCGTAAAACAGCGGAGAGCCGATATTGGGTTCGGGAGTCATGTGTGTTTCACATTCGAAACTCGTGATGCCGGTTAATACGGATGAGGCCGTCTGAAAGTGACGTTTTTCAGACGGCCTGCCGCGAGCTGGCGGTTGATTTGACGAACTTCAAAACCTTTTTCTTTTTCGTGCCGTGCCGTTTTCCACGGTTTTTCAGACGGCCTCTTCCGCTGCTCGTTTTGCCGTTTCGCCCGAGGCTTTCGGTTGAGGGCTGGTAGGGTTCTATTTCAAAACCCATGCCTTCGCCGGTTTCGCGGGCAAACAGGCTGGAGATGTGGCCGACAGGAATCCAGATTTCATGCGCGACACCGGCAAAGCGGGCGGAAAAATTTGACCCATTCGTTGTCGATGCGTGAGATTGCGTGCGGCGTTCGGCCCGATGTCAACATGATTTCGCTGTCGCGCACATACTGCATCGGTACGCGGGTGTGTTCGTTTGACCCAGGCGACAATGTGCGCGGTGTAGCCGTTGTCGTTGCACCATTCGTACAGGGCACGGAGCAGGTAGGGTTTGGTGCTGCTGTTCATTCGTTGTTTCCGATGATATTTTTAGCGGCGCATGGCTTTTTCGGCCGGGGTGTCAGCGCTTCGATGAAAGGCTTCGCGCTGGAACAGGCGTTCGGCGTATTTGAGCAGCGGCGCGGCGTTTTTCCCGTAGTTTGATGTCGTAGTGATCCAAACGCCACAGGAGCGGGGCGATGGCGACGTCAATCATGCGAAAAATCGTCGCCCACGATGTATTTGTGTTTGGTGAAGGCAGGTGCCAGCATGGTCAGGCCTTGGAAATGGCTTCCGTGCTTTGGCTTTGTTCTTTGGATGTAGATTCCGGTGCTTTCCAAAACCTGCACATGGCTGAACAATTCGCGTTCCAGGCGGTAGACAGCACCAAACGGCCGCGACCGCGCTGAACGGGGTCGCCCGGCATCAGCTGGGGATGGGAAGCGTTCGTCTATGTATTCGTTGATGATGTTGGATTCATAGCAGTATCAAAGTCGCGCTCTACCAGAAAACAGGTACTTGGTTATAGCGGATTCATGACAGCTAAATCTTCGGGTTTGTTGAGAAAATATCCACGTCTTTGATTTCAAAATCCATCCTTTTTCATATAGGACGAAGCGGCAGCGGTGGCTGAACGGGCAGGTAATGCCCGGAATACAAAAATCATCATATGGGGATTACTCCGACTAGATTGAAAAGAAATATCCGCCAAGGCAGATATGATGTGTTTGAAAAATTAAGAGAATGATACACAAGGCCGTCTGAAAATACTACAAATTCGTTATATCATGATGTTTTTCATTGAGAAAAATCAAAAAGCGGAGATATCCTCCGCTTGAATTTGCTCAGACAGCTTAGTGAACGTCTTTCCAGTATTCCTTTTTCAGGGAGTAGGCCAGAGGCAGCATTACGGCAAACAAGAAGATCAAGACGGCATGTAGCCGATTTGTTTGCGCTCTACCTCGTGCGGGCTCACCCATGTAAACCATGAAGGCCACCAGGTCGCTGGCGTAGTCGTCATACTCTTTGGTAATGACTTTTGCCGTCCGGGCGTTTTGCGTGTCATGGTGCCGAGTGGATTCCCAATACAGCTTTCGGAACATCTTGCCGTGTTCGTCTTGTACCATCACGGGCTGGCCTTTTGGCATCGAGCTCGACAGCTTGCGACTCCCTTGTTGCTGCCACAGCGGGATGCGGCATGCTACTTTATCGAAACGACAGTATTGTTCCAGCCGGTCGGACGGGTTGGGTCTTTATAGAAACCGCGCATGTAGGCATACAGGTAGTCGGCACCGCGCGAACGGGCAATCAGCGACAAATCGGGAGGTGCCGCGCCAAACCATTTTTTCCCGTCTGCCGGAGCTCATGGCGGCGATGCATCACGTCGCCGACTTTGTCGGTGGTGAACATCAGATTTTTCTTGATCTGCTCGTCGGTCAGACCGATGTCCTGCAAGCGGTTGAAACGCATGCTGCTGGCCGAGTGGCAGGACAGGCAGTAGTTAGTGAAAGATCTGCGCGCCGCGCTGCAGGCTGACTTGGTTGCCCAAGTCGATATCGACTTTTTCGTAGTGGTGGTCGCCGCTTGCGCCGGCTAAAGCCATAGGGGTTGCCAAGGCAAAGGCAACAATCCATTTTTTCAATGTATTTTTCATTTTGCTGCCCTCATCAGATATTGGTTGCAAACAGGTACGCACCGATCAGATGTAATGGCGGTAACGTAAACGAAGAACATGACTTTTCTGTCTGCCCGTGCTCATGGTTACGCGTTCGGGAACCGGTTTGGTTTTGATCCAGCTTTGGTGTGAAATCGGCATAGCGATGAAGAAACAGAAGTAGACGCAGGTCAGGATGCGGGCAACAAGCGTGCGCGGGAGTCGGTTGCCACCATCGCGCGAGAATGCCCTAGACCGATGAAAGGCAGATAACGAAACAGTACCAGCGCGGTTTTGAAGACCGGGCCGCGGTAGCGCACGGATTTCACCGGCGAGCGGTCGAGCCACGGCAGCAGGGCAATCAGCACCACGGCCGCGCCCATGCCGATAACGCCCCAAATCTGCGTGCCGGCAAAAGACGGGATGGCGCGCAAAATGGCATAGAACGGGGTGAAATACCACACCGGCGCAATGTGCGCGGGGGTTTTCAGCGGGTCAGCGGGGTCGAAGTTGGGGCTTTCGAGGAAGTAGCCGCCGCCTTCGGGGGCGAAGAACATCACGGCGCAGAAGACGATGAGGAACACCACCACGCCGAGAATGTCTTAACGGTGTAGTAGGGATGGAACGGGAATGCCGTCCAAAAGCACGCCGTTTTTCATCTTTCAGTTTTTGATTTCCACGCCGTCAGGGTTGTTCGAGACCGACTTCGTGCAGGGCGATAATGTGCGCTACGACCAAGCCCGAGCAGTACCAACGGTACGGCAATGACGTGCAGGGCGAAGAAGCGGTTCAGCGTGGCATCGGAAATGGTAAAGTCGCCGCGAATCCAAAACGGACAAATCTTGGGCCCGATTACCGGAATGGCGGAGAACAGGTTGATAATTACCTGTGCGCCCCAGAAGGACATTTGTCCCCAAGGCAGCAGGTAACCCATAAAGGCTTCCGCCATCAATGCCAAGAAAATCAACGAGCCGAATACCCATACCAGTTCGCGCGGTTTTTTAAACGAACCGTAAATCAGGCCGCGGAACATGTGCAGATACACGACGATAAAGAAGAACGATGCGCCGGTGGAGTGCATGTAACGGATAATCCAGCCGCCCGGATACGTCGCGCATGATGTATTCGACGGCGGTAAACGCAGCCGGCAGGTTGTATTGGTTCAGGTTGCCGTCGGGTTTGAAATTCATCGACGAGGAAAATCCCGCTGACAATCTGAATCACCAACACCAAAAGTGCCAGTGAGCCGAAGAAGTACCAGAAGTTGAAGTTTTTCGGCGCGTAGTATTCGGACAGGTGGTCGCGCCATTTTTGGACAAAGGAAACGGGCGTCCACCCAGTCCAACAATGCCTTTTGCTTTGCTATTGGTTTTGGTTTTGCCCATGAAATTAAGTCCCTTTTTATGATTTCGGCATCGCCGACCAGGATGGTGGTGTCGCTTAGGTATTGTAGGGGAGGAACAACCAGATTGGTCGGGGCGGGCGCACCGGCGTAAACGCGTCCGGCGATGTCGAATTTGGAGCCGTGGCACGGGGCAGAAGAAGCCGCCTTTCACTCTGCGCCCAAATCGGCCGGAGCGATGTCCGGGACGGAAGGTCGGCGAACAGCCCAAAGTGGGTACAGATGCCGATGGCGACCAAGACGTTCGGTTTGATTGAGCAGGTTTCGTTTTGCAGTCTTCCGGGCTGGTGGTTGACCTCGGAGTTTGGGGTCGGCCAGAGACGCCGTTCAGGCCTTTTGAGGTCTTTTTAGCTGCTGATCCGTGCGGTTTCACCACCCATATCGGTTTGCTGCGCCACTCGGCAGTCAGCATTTGTCCGGCTTCGAGTTTTGCTAACGTCGATTTCTACAGGTGCGCCGGCGGCCTTAGCCTTTTCCGAGCGGGAAACCAGCTGGCTGACGAAAGGGCGCAGCCAGCCTGCTGCGGCTAATCCGCCGCCCTGCTGTTGCCAGCACGAGGAAGCGGCGGCGGCCTTGATTGATTTCATGATTATCCATTATTTCCAGTCATCCTAAGATTTTGAAAATACCGAGCCATTAAACCCGTAATTCTACCTGAATTCGTGCGGGAGTTAGCTTTAAAAGTAGTATTTAAAATAAGGTAAATTTTTTGAAGTGTTTTTGACTTTTAAGCAGGATTTTGTTCGTCGAAAAAGACGGTTTCCACGTTAAAGCGCCGTTGCAGCGCCTGCGCCAGTGCCAGGATGCCGTAACGCTCGGTGGCGTGATGGCTGCCGACGAGGAACACCGCGCGCTGTTTCGTTGGCGTAAAGGTAGTATTGGTACTGATTTCGCTCAGGACGTGACCTGTGCGCCTTCGTCAAGGCCGTCTGAGGGCCCGCGCGCCGCCCGTGCACCAGCCGATGCGGGAGACGGTTTGCGACAGATCGCCTGCAGCAACGGGTTCGCGCCCAGTTTCTGCGCCAAATCGGGCTGGTGAGCGCGGCGGCGGTTTGCGGCGTTTTCAGACGGCCTAGTGCGGCAGGGTTTTGTTCGCCGCGGTGATTCGGTTTCCCAGCCCATCAGTTTGGCGTTGCGCGTGCTGCCCCAGTTCGGGATGGCGTCGAGCGGCAGGTGGTAGCCCGCCATGCTGATGTTGTGGCGAGCAGGCGGCGATGCGCTCTTTTCCAGCCGGTGATGGTGACGGGTTCGCTTTCCCAAAACATGCCGTGGTGCACCAGCAGTATTTGCGCGCCCCTGCTCCGCCGCGTATTCGATGGCGGCGCGGCTGGCAGTGACGGCGGTGGCGATTTTGGCGATGTGTTCGGTGCCTCTGAGCTTGCAGGCCGTTGCGTAGTCTTGAAGAGTGGTTTGCAGGGTGTCGTCGCACCTGATGCGAGGATTTCGCTGCGATGCGCCATGTTGTGTCCTTTGCAGCGATATAGTGATACCGAAAATCTACGGCTGCTGCGCCTTGTCGTAATCATCGGCATACTGTCCGCGGCCTGGCTCGCCTGATCTTTCCAGCGCTGTTCTACTCTGATAAGGCTCCTGAAATCGACTTGAAAACGGCGGCGCATCGTGGCGTGAAAAAGGCCGTCTCAGAAACTCGTGAGGTTTCAGACGGCCTTCCGCCTTTCCAGACGACTCCGTCTTGGCGCGGCGGCGCTTCCTCCGTCAGCCTCAAATGGCGCAGCAGGGCCGGGGTAAGGTCGTCGCGACCGCGGACGCGCGAAAGCGACTCGGTACAGCGCTGGCGCGAGCCGCCGCGCGAGAGGAGTCTCGTCATGAACGGCCCGCCCGTGAGCGCGATGTCGCCGCCTTTCTGCAAAGGCGGCGGCAGGCGTCCGCGCCTCACACTTTCGGCCCAGGCGCGTAGCCGTATGAGCTGCGGAGGCGCCGCCGGCGAAGATGTGGCCGACGCTCGTTGGCGAAGCGTCTGTAGGCGGGCTGTGGGAGATGCCAGCCACTTCGGCGCGCATTTTTCCAGCACCCGCGCCCAGCCCTTGACGACCTCGCCGCCGCTGTATATCAGCGTCGAACAGGGCAAATTCGGCCCTGCGGGCGAGGAAGAGGCCGACTTTGTCGCCGCCAGTCATGTACGCGCTCTTCGGGCAGGGTGCGCCGCTTTCGTGTTCGGACATGGCGTGCAGGGTGTCGTATTCCCAGGCGAAGTTTTCCGCAAACTGGCTGGCAGCTCGACCGCGTCCCATTCGACGCCGTTGATGCCGGAACGCCCATCTGTCGATGCGGGTGAGCAGGTGTCATGCCGTGGCCGGTTTCGTGGAACAGGGTGACGATTTCGTCGTGGCTGCAGGCGCTTCTTTGCCGCCGACGGGCGGGTGAAAGTGCAGACGAGGGTAGGCAACGGGCATTTGCTACGCTGCCCGCCCTACGCCGTCGAGCGGCGGCGGCTGGTAGTCGTTCATCCACGCGCCGCCGCGTTGGCCTTCGCGGCGTGCAAATCCATATACACGCCGCCGATTACCGCGCCGTCCTGTTCGAGTGCCCGGCAGTAGCTGCATGTCGGGATGCCAGACGGGCACTTCGAGTTCGCGCAGGGTCACGCTGTAGAGTTTGCCGATTTGCCGAACAGGCCGAGGAGGACTTGCCGAAGCGAAGTAGCGTTTGACTCGCTTTCGGAGAAGGCGTATTTGGCTTCGCGCAGTTTTTCGCTTGCGTAGGCGATGTCCCACGCTTCAAGCTGCGGCAGACCCAGTTCGCGCGCGCGAACGGCGGGCAACGCTCGGCCAAATCTTTTTCGCCATGCGGCTTGGCGCGGGCGGCGAGGTCGTGGATGAAAAGCGAGCACCTGTTGCGTGATTCGGCCATTTTGGTGGCGAGGGAGCGTCGGCGTAGTTAGCGAAACCGAGCAGCGGGCTTCTTCGAGGCGATCGAGGGTGCGGGTAATGATGGCGTGTTGTTTAACCTGCCGCTGTTCCAATCCCGCTGGCGCGGGTGAGGTAGGCGCGGTGCAGGGTTTCGGCGCAGTTCTGCGGTCGTCGGCGTGTTTCATCACCGCCAGATAAATGCGGGATTTGCAGGCCGATCCAACCGGTCTGCCTTCGAGTCGTGCGGCGGCGGCAAACATGGCTTTTTCGTCGGCATCCAGGCCCTTTCAGACGGCCTCGTCGTCAAAACAAAGGGCGAAGGCGTCGGTGGCGTCGACACGTTTTGCTGAAAACTGCGCGCCGAGTTGGGCGGCCTGGCTTTGCAGCGCGGCCAGTTTTTCCCGCTGCTCCGGCGGCGTTTCGGCACGGGCTCAGTGAACGAAATCGCGCAAACTCGTGTTCGAGGCTGTGGCTTTCGAAGCGGCTTCGTGAGCTGACGTCCTGGGCCGATTTCGGTGAAAAGATGTCACTTCGGGCATCAGGGCGTGTATCTGGCGCGCAGTTCCGCGTGTCCCACCATGATTGGGTGAGATGACGCCCCAGATGCGGCCGATGCGCCAGTGAGGTCAGTGAGCCGCCGACGGTGTTCCAGCCAGCTTGCCTGCGGTTCAGCCTTGATGGCGCCGCCACGGCGGCGGCGTCGACCAGCCGCGCTTTTGCAGGGCGGGCTTGATGTCTTCGGTGCGGATGTCGGGGACTCGTCGGCCAGATGGAGGAGGACGTTGCTCGGTCGGGTTCTCGCTTGTTTTGCAAAATGGATAGGGTTTCAGACGGCCTGAGGCCGTCCGAAAACGAAATTTCGCGAAGTGAAAAACGTGCAGTCCGGCCAAATGCGCTTTCGTTGGTAAAATTACATCTCGCAGGGGGCGATGGTGGAACTCGAATTTGCAGGGGGCGCTGCGGCGGCTACGCCCGTATTGGCTTAAAGGCCGTCTGAAAATGTGCAAAACGGTTTTTGACTGGCTGAAGCCAGCGCTCAGACGGCCTTCTGCTCTGCGACTGTTCAAAGACATTGCGCAGTGTTCCAAACCGCGCGCGCCGCAGGGCGGCACATTTCGCCTTTAGGCCGTCTGAAAACCAAACGGTTTCAGACGGCCTTTTGCCATGTTCAGGCGTAGTACAAAACATATCGCAAATGCCGCTTTTGGGATCGTAGTGCGCCGCAGCCGCCCCAGCCGAATCTGCCGGTGCTGCCGATTTCTTCGGCCAGCCAGCGGCGGTAGAGGCCTCAGGCTTTCCAGTTCGTACGCTCTGACCAGCCGTCCCACGATGCCGCGTTTCTGTCGGCCATGGCAAAACGGATGGACTTTTCAGCGTTTGGCCGCAAAAAGCAAGGCTGATGAGAAAACGCCGCCTCGGTATTCGGTTTCGGGCAGGGCAAACCAGTGACCAGCCCGTGCCGACATCATGGGTTTCCCTGTCGGGAAACACTGCCTGTACTCTGCGCGAGGGTGGTGTCGCGGGTCGGGAATATGTGCGGCGGCATGGAAAAACCGCCGTCTTTTCAGGTTGAGAACATGGGTTTCCTTTGGGAGGCCGTCTGAAAAAGTTTTAGCTGCGCTGAAGCCGCGCTTTCAGACGGCCTTTTGCCTATTCCTGCGTATCTTCCGCTTTGTCCGCCGCAATCAGGGCGGTTTCGCTTTTCTTCGGCTTCTCCAGCAGTTTGCGGTCGATCCATTTGCCGGTTTTCAGGCCGAGTTTGTGCAGCTTTTGGGCGCGGCCGATGAGGTTGCACGCGGCCGTCTTTGGCTAGCCGAAGGCTTGGTGGTAGGCGGTTTTGCGCGGCGTCCAGCCCCTTTGCCGACTTTTTGCAGGGTTTCGACGAAGCCGGCGAATTTGTCGTAGAGCCTGCCGCCTTCTTCGGCGATGGCCAGGGCGTTGCGGTTTTGCTGTTCGTTGCGCCAGATGTTGGCGACGGTGCGCAGGGTGGCCAGCAGGGTGGAGGGGCCGGCAAGCATGATGCGTTTGTCGAAGCATTCCTGAAAAGAGGCTGCCGTCCTGTTGCAGGGCGAGCAGGTAGGGCGGGTCCGACGGGGATGAACATGGGAAGACGAAAATCGAGGGTGGTGGAGGCCGTCTATCTCGCTGTATTGCTTTGGCGGACAACTCGGCATGCGTGGCGGCGCACGGATTGGACGTGTTCGGCCAGATGCGTGCGGGCTTCGTCCGCTTTTGCGCCTGCGTCGTAGCGCGCAGGCGGTGAGGGAGACTTTGCTGTCGATGATGATTTGTTTGCCGTCAGGGCAGGTTGACGAGGACGTCGGGTTGCAGGCGGCGGGTGCTGCGTCTTCCTGCGTCTGCACGGCGGCGGCCTGCACAGGTACCATCTCGCGCCCCTTGCGGGCGCGGGTGTTCGAGCACGCTCCAAGATCATTTCGCCCCAGTTGCCCTGGGTTTTGTCGGCTGCCGGTGAGGGCGCGGGTGAGGGCGGCGGCGTCTCGTGCAGGCGGCTGTTGAGGCTGTTGCAGGCGTTTGAGTTCGTTTTCGAGGGTGTGGCGTTCTTTGGCCTTTTTCGTAGGTGTTTTCGCACGTGGAGGAAACCGCCGAGTTTTTCGTTGAGCGGGTTGAGCAGCAGGCCGATCTGTTCGCGGTTTTGTTCGCTGCGAAACGGCGGCTTTTTCTTTCGAGGATTTGGTTGGCGAGGTGCTGGAAACGGCTGCGAGGGCGTCACGGGCTTCGTCGAGCAGGGCGAGTTTTTCTTCCTGCGCCTGTCGCTCTTTTCGATTTGGGTGGTGAGGGCGTCTCGTTTTGCACGCGGCTGTCGGACGTTTCTTGCTGCAAGTCGGCGTAGTCGGTTTTCAGACGGCCTAATTCGTCGGTTTGGCGGCGGTTTTGCGCGCGGCGGCTTCTTCGAGTTGCGCCTGACAGGCGTCCGTTGGCGGCGCGGCTGTCGGACACTCCTGCTGCAGGGCGGCATGGTCGGTTTTCAGATGGCCTGCTTCTTCGACTTGGGCGGCGAGGTGGCGCACCTGCGCTTCGAGGGCGGCGCGGCGGCTGTCGAGTTCGCGGATTTGGCTGTGCAGTCCGTCGGCGGCGCTGCGGGCGGCGGCCAGTTCGCTTTTGCGGCGCGGGCAGGCGGCGGGCGTGGATGCGGCGGCGGCGCTCGTTTTCGAGCGGCGTTCAGACGGCCTCTGAGGCCGTCTGAAAGCGCGGGGCTCTGTTTCCGGCTGCTTCTTCGCTGCGGCGTTGCTCGGCGGTGAGACGGTCGCACAGTTCTTCACAGGTGGGCGCGGTTTTCTCGAGGGCGGCGCAGCGGCTTTCGCTTTCGGCCTGCGCGGCCCGGTGCTGCCGTCTCGCTCGGCCGTGTCGGCCTGATGGCGGCTCTGGCAGACAGAGGCGGTAATCAGGGCGGCGAGGGCGGCAGCGGTGAAGACGGCGGCGGCGAGGATGAGGTAAAAGGTTTGCGGTCATAGTGTTGAATGAGGCGGGTGAGGCCGGCTGAAACCCTGTTTTATAGTGAGCCAACACAAAAATCTGCGGCGTTGCTGCGCCTTAGCTCGAAGAGGGCGGTTTTCTGCGGCGGAAATGCCAGAAAACCTCGCCCCTGTACCACTTAGCTGCCTTGTATCTTTTTGTGTTGGCTCACTATAACTTCGTTGAAGTTTCGCTTTCGAGACGGCCTCGACGGTTTATCGGCGCGGCGCCTCGGCTCTGTCGGTAACGCGCTGCAAAAAGGCGACGCGATCAGGCGAAACCGCGCCGCCGTCGGCCGCCTGTTTGACGGCGCAGCCGGGTTCTTGGCAGTGGGTGCGGTTGTGGAAGCGGCATTGCCCGACGAGGTGGCGCAGGTCGGGAAAATAGCGCAGCAGGTCGGCGGCGGCGAGTGGTGCAGGCTGAATTCCCGCAAGCCGGGCGAGTCGATCAGGAAGTGTCGCCGCCGAGATCTGTACATTTGCGCGTGGTGGTGGTGTGGCGGCCGGAGTCGAGGGCGGCGGAGATGTCGCCGGTGCGGGCGGCGTCGCCGCCCAGCAGGGCGTTGGTGAGGGTGGATTTGCCCATGCCCGACTGGCCGAGGAAGATGTTGGTGCGCCCGCCATCAAGGGCGGCGGCAGGGCGGCGGCGTTTTCCAGCGCGCTGACTTCGATGACAGGGGTAGCTGAGGGCGGCGTAAAAAGCAAGTTTGTCCCGCGCACGCCGCGCTTTCGGGCAAGTCGCTTTTGTTGAGGACGACCAGGCTCGATGCCACCCGCCTCCGCCGCCAGCGGGCGCGTTGCAGCAGGTTTCGTTCGGCGTGGGCACGGCGGCGGTGACGACAAACATTCTGTCGACATTGGCAGCGATAAGCTTGGTGCGCCAGGCGTCTTGGCGGTAGAGCAGGCTGCGGCGCGGCAGGAAATCACCAATCACGGCCTCGTCTTCATTCTGCACTTCGATGTGCACGAAGTCGCTGCAGGCGTAGTCCACCCGCTTTTTGCTGCGTGGTGGCGTCGTAAACGCGGCCGGAGTCGGCGCGAACGGTGTCAGCGGCGTGCCGCTAGGCAAATGATGCGGGCGGTGTCGGACATGGTGTTCGGTAACCAAAAGAAACGGATTTTAACTAGAGGCGGCCGCGCCGTGCCGCCGCTACGGTATCCGCGCCCTTCGTCTATCATGCCGCCTCAGACGGCCTGAAAGGGCCGTCTGAAAACACTGCACAGCCGTTTCCGCGCAGGGAATTTTGCCGTTTTGCACGGTTCAGGCCGTCTGAAACGAGATAAAATCGGGCACGAAGGCCGTCTGAAAACGAAAACCCGCCGTTTGCGGCGGGTTTTTATCGGATGGCAAAGCTTACACTTTGGCGGCTGCGGCCACTTCGGCGGCGTAGTCGACTACGGCTTTTCCAATGCCGTCGCCCACTTTGTAACGCACGAAGCTGATCACTTCGGTATTGTTTTCTTTCAGGTGATTGGGCAGCGGCATTTGGTCGGGGTTCATCACGAAAGCCTGGCCGTTGAGGGTGATTTCGGCCAAGAATTTTTGATGCGACCTTCGACCATTTTGGCGGCGATGTCAGCGGGTTTGCCGGACCTCGACAGCCTGCTGGAGTGTAGATGTGGCGCTCTTTCAACGGTTTCGGCGTCCAGCTTCGGCTTCGGAAACGCATTGCGGTTTATGCGGCACCGATGTGCATGCCGACTTTTGCGGGCAACGTCTTCGCTGCCTTTGTATTCCACCAAAAACGCCTTCGGTAGCCAGCGCGCCGCCGGATGTAGGCGGTGAGGCTGTTGAGCGGTTTCGATCACTTTGAAGCGGCGCGACGGACGTGTTTTCGCGGTTTGGCGATAACGGCTTTACGCCTCGTCTTCCACCAAAGCGGCGGCGCTTCGATGTCGATGGCGGGTTTCTTGGCAACGGCGGTTTTTGGCAACCGAGTTGGCGAACCTCGACGAAGCCGGCGTCTTTGGCGGCGAGTCGGTCGCAGTTCACTTCCACCAGTGCGCCGGTGTTGCCTTCGATGGCATAGGCCAATCACGCCTTCGGCGGCGGTGCGGCCTGCCAGTTTTGCCACGGCTTTGGCGCCGGATTTCGATCGCGCAGGATTTCTTCTGCTTTCCATCGTTGCCGTCTGCTTCAACCAGGGCTTTTTGCATTCCATCATGCCAAGGCCGGTGGCGGCGCGCAGGTCGGCAAACCATTTTTGCTGTAATTTCAGCCATTTTGTCTCCATAAAGGGTGATTGGGTTACAGGCCGTCTGAAACCGTTTTCCGCAGGGCGGGAAACTTTCAGACGGCCTTGCATCGGTGTTATTCGGCAGCGGCGGCCTGTGCGGCGGCTACGGTTTCGGCTACGGCCTGGTTTTTGCCTTCAATACCGCATCGAGCGATGCCGCGGCAGTAGAGGCGGATGGCTTTGGCGGAGTCGTCGTTGCCGGGGATAACGTGTTTCACGCCGTCGGGGCTGTTGTTGGTGTCCACCACGCCGATAACGGGGATGCCCAGTTTGGCGGCTTCGACCAAAGTGCCGTGCTGGTAGCCGGTGTCGATAACGAAGATGGCGTCGGGCAGGCCTCTCATGTTTTTGATGCCGCCCAGCGAGCGTTCGAGTCCACTTCGCGGGTCATGTCCAGCAGCTCTTTTTTGCTGTAGCCGCTGTTGTCGGCGTCGGCCAGAACGGCGGATTTTTCTTCCAGGCGTTTGATCGACTGCTTGACGGTTTTGTAGTTGGTCAGCATGCCGCCGAGCCAGCGGTGGTCGACATAGGGCATGCCGGCGCGGGTGGCTTCTTCGCGGATGATTTCGCGCGCCTGGCGTTTGGTGCCGACAAACAGCACGGTGCCTTTGTTGGCGACGAGGCGGCGCACGGCTTCCTGCGCTTCAAGGAAGAGCGGCAGGGTTTTTTCCAGATTGACGATGTGGATTTTGTTGCGCGAACCGAAAATATACTGCTCCATTTCGGGTTCCAGAAACGGGTTTGGTGGCCGACGTGTACGCCTGCTTCGAGCATTTGGCGCATGGTGATTTGGGACATAGATTTCCTTCAAAAGGGTTAGTGCAGACACCCGCGCACAGAATTTCCGACCGGCGGAAACACCCTTCGGACGCGGAGTGCGAGCGTTTCAATGACAATAAAAAGCGCTTTTTACGGGAAAAAGCGGCGGCATTATACGGGCTGCGGCTTTTCAGGGCAAGTTGCCGCCGCCGTTTTCCTCTTCGCGCTTCATGCGCCTGTTGCGCAGGCGGATATAGGCCGACCAGAGCATAAAGGCGGCGGGCAGGGCGGTGAGGAAAACGAAGTAAATCAGTTTGCGCGCCAGGCCGGGCTGGGCGACGGAAAACATCAGCGTGGTGAACAACTGCCGATAAAGACGATGTGCCACAGTGGTTTGCCGTTTCGGGCGTTCAGACGGCCTCTATTATAGGGCTTGATGCTGCTATAATCGCGCCCTTTCCCATTTTGCACAGCGAAAGGACGCACCCAATGGCAGATTTCAACCAAATCCTCGACGCGGGCGACGTGGACGGCGGCATTATCACTGCCGTCGTCGAAATTTCGCAGGTTCGAACCACAAAATCGAATGGAACCGCAAGCTGGCGGTGATGCAGCTCGACCGCGTCGAGCCGCTGGCCTTCGCCAAACCGACCAACTACGGCTTCATCCCGCAGACGCTGGATGAGGATGGTGACGAACTCGACGCGCTGATCATCACCGACACGCCGCCGCCCACGGCATCTTCCTCGCAGCCGTCATCGGTGTGATGAAATTCGTCGACGACGGCGAAGTGGACGACAAAATCGTCGTCGTCGCCTGCCGACGACCGCCACTAACGGCAACGCCTACAACACTTTGGAAGACTTGCCCCGACTGAAACCATCAAACAAACTCGGGTTCCGCTTCAACCACCATAAAGACCTGAAAAACCGGGCACCAACGAGTGGAACACTGCGGCATCGACGAAGCCAAAGCCGTCATCCGCGAATCGCAGAGCGCTGGAACAAGCGTTACACGCACCGGCAGGCCGTCTGAACACCCTTTTCAGACGGCCTTTTTCCGTTTTGGGCAACCTAGTTGCAGAAAAGGCGTCTGCAAACCATGTCCGCCACCGACACCGCTAAGCAGCAAAAACGCGCCTCCGCCGCCAATACTCGCGCCGCACGCAGCGCCCTGCCCCGCGCCGAGCGCCTGCGCGCCGAACGGGAAATCGTCCGCCGCCTCCAGAGCCCTGATACGGCGCGGCAAAAACTCGCCCTTTGATTGGGCGATGGGCAGCAACTGACCTGCGCCCCTGCTGCACACCGCCGCACAACGTGGTGCGGCGTCTATCGCGCTACATCGAGCCGCGTAAAAACGCATGTGGTTCACGCCCTACCGCGAAGGTGCGGCGGCCGAACGCAAACGCGGCCGCGCCAAGCTGAACGTGCCCCAGTTTGCGGACACCGAATCCGCGCCGACCGCCTCGATGTCAGCGGTTATCCCCGTTGTTGCCGCCGACCGCACGGGCTGCCGCCTCGGCCAGGCGGGCGGCTACTGACGACGCCACGCTGGCCGAATGCCGCTTTCAGACGGCCTCTTGCCGTGCCGCCGGTTTCGCCTGCCAGCTTGCCGAGCGCCTGCCGCGCGAAGCCCACGACATCCTGCTCGACGGCCTTCGTATCGGAGCGCCATAGCTGCGCTTTTCCCGCCGCTGACACGCAACGCGCGACTTCAGACGGCCTCATCCCGTCAAACGGTAGCTTGGCAAAACATCAGGCCGTCTGAAACCCCGCAAGGCTTTTCAGACGGCCTTTCCATTCGGGCAAACGGCAGACTAGGGCGCTCTGCCCTACCCCTGCGCCGCCGTAACCGCCAGCCCGACAGCCAATCCTACAGCCGCAGGCGTGACCTGTCCCAAACCGTCGGCGTAGAGGCGGCAGAATGTTTTTCAGCGCCGCGTCGATCCGCATAATCAGGCCGTCTGAAGCACCACCGAACATACCGTGCGCCGTGCGCCAGCCGTCGATAAGGGCGACGGGCAGCGTGGCGGCCACCGTGCGAGGCGTACGCGGCGCGGGCGGCCGCCGAAAAACCTGTCGAGAAAGGCCAGCGCGATCAGCACCACGGTGAGCGGGTGAGAGCAGCATCAGCGCGGGCACGGAAAGTTTGATAATGCCCGACAGGGCCGACATTGGCCAGCGCCAGCGACACCAGCGTGAACACGGTGACCCAGGCGCGATAGCTGACGCGCGGGGCGAGGCGGTGGAAATATTCGCCGCAGGCGGTAATCAGGCCGACCGAAGTCGACAGGCGGGCCAGTATCACAATCACGGCCAGCAGCACGTTGCCCGCCGTGCCGAAATAATACTGCGCGCTTTTTCGCCAAAACCGCCGCGCCGTTTTCCTGCATACCGATTTCGCCGACGCTGGCCGCGCCATATAGGCGACAAAAGCGTAGACCAGCGCAAGAAAGGCCACGGCGACAGCCCGCGCGCGACGTCAGATACAGCACCTCCTCCTTCTTGTAGAAACCCATGCCGCGCACCGCGTCAATCACTAATGGCGAACACCAGCGAGGCCAGCGCGTCCATCGTACCGTAGCCCTCAATCAAACCCTTGATAACGGGTTGGCTGCATAATCCGCGCTCGGCACCTGCAAAAGCGGCCATCGGTTTGGCCGCCGCAGCCCATCTAGCACGGCAATCGACACCAGCAGCGCAGGCGTCAGCACCTCGCCGACGCGGTCGACCAGTTTGCCGGGCGAAATCGCCAACCAGTAGGTCAGCGCGAAAAAGGCGGCGGCAAACGCAGCCAGCAGCCTCTAGTGTTCTCCCCGCCCAAAAACGGCCTGATGCCGATGTCGAACGACAGCCGTCGCCGTGAGCGGTGCGGCAAACAGAAGGGCCGATGGCGAGATAAGGGCGACGGCGAACAACACGCCGTAAACCCTGCCCACCCGTCCGGCCAGCCTGCAAATCCGCGCGAACCCGTATAGGCTACCGCCAGCACCCCCGCCAGCGGCAGGCCGACGCCCGTGAGCAGGAAACCGGCCAGCGCGGCACCCACCGCCTGCCCCGCCTGCTGCCCCAGCACGGGCGGATAAATCAGATTGCCCGCACCGAAAAACAGGGCGAACAGCATCAGGCCGGTGGCAGCAGGCCGATTTTTACTGGTCTGCGTCATGGAAATACCTGCGTGGAAAACAAAGCCGCGCATTCTATCAATTTATGCGGCGCGCGTCGGCTGCCGCTATAATGCCCGCCCGCAGACAACAGGCCGTCTGAAACCCCGTTTCGTTTTTCAGACAGCCTCACGATAAAAACTACAGCGATGAAACACAAGAAAAACTCTTCGCCCTCGCCGCCTCAGCCGCCGCGCTCGCCATCCTGGCTCTATCCTGACGCCTATCCCGTTTACCCCCAAGAGCGACCACTACGACCCCGAAAAGCCGCACCTTCTTCAACCCTGAGCCGCAGGCGCGCCCACCGACCTTGTCCGCGCCATGTGGAAAATGCTGGTCGACCAAAAATCCGCGCGCCCGCCCAAGCCGCTGCCCGTCGTCAAACCCGACTGGAACGCCTTTCTCGCCGCGCCCGCCGACAAAAGCCGCTTTGTCTGGTTCGGCCACTCAACCATTCTAATGCGTATCGGCGGCCAAACCGTGATTACCGACCCCGTGTTCGGCAACAGCGTTTCGCCCAGTGCCCGTGATGATGCACCGCTTCCAGCCGCCACCCGCGCCCTTGTCCGAAGTGCCGACGCCCGACGTGGTTTTGATTTCGCACAGCCATTACGACCATCTCGAAAAAGACGGCGTCAAAGCATTGTCCGCGCGCGGCAGCCGCTTTGTCGTTTCACTCGGCTTGGGCGTTTTGCTGCGCAAATGGGGCGTGCCGCCCGAGCGCATCACCGAGTTGGACTGGTGGCAGAGTGCCGAAATCAACGGCATCCGCTACACCGCGCTGCCGCCGCCACGACTCCTCGCGCACCCTCACCGACCGCAACAAAATCCCTTTGGGTGAGGCTTTGCCATCGAACATAGCAGCGAAAAATTTTACTACCACGGCGATTCCGCACAGGGCAGGCATTTTGACGAAATCGCCAAACGCTTCAAGGGGCTGACATCGCCTTTATCGAAAACGGCCAATACAACGAACGCTGGCCGAACAACCACACTTTTCCCCGAGCAAACCGCCGCCCTCGCCGCCCAACTCGCGCCCAAAGCGCTTCATGCCCATCCACTACGCGGGCGCATACGCCGTAGCTTTGCACACCTGGAACGAACCCGTGTTGCAAAAGCATGGCGCTGCTGCCGCCAACTCGGCGTCAACACGCTCACACCGCTGATGGGACAGGTGTTCGATGCCGATACAGCGGCGCGCGACTGGGTTTGCGAACCCTTGCCTAACCGCAATGGCGGGACAGAGGCCGTCTGAAAAGCGTTCAGACGGCGCTCCTTTCTTGACACAGGGCGGCTAATGCCGATACCGACACGAACCTTTGCCCTGAACTGCAATGGCGGATACAAAAAGGCCGTCTGAAACACTTTCTGAGGCCTTTCCCATATACCGCTCCACCTAGCACGCGAACCTTTGCGGTCTCGCGCTTTTCTTGAGACAGCCTCAATTACTTCTTGTCGTCTTTCTCACTTCTTCAAAATCGGCATCAACTACGTCATATCGTCTTTCTTGGCGGAAGCGTCAGACTGCGCCGCGCCTTCGCCGGCTTGGCCGGCCTGTGCCTGCCGCGTACACCATTTCGCCGAGTTTCTGGCTGGCGGCGCCGAGTGCTTCGGCTTCGCATCGATGGCGGCTTTGTCGTCGCCCTTCACAGCTCTTCGGCTTCTTTCAACGCGGCTTCGATTTTCTTTCTCAGCTGCGTCGAGTTTGTCGCCGTAGTCGGCCAAGATTTTCTACAGAGTGAATCAGAACTCGGCTTGGTTGCGGGAAGCGACCAATTCAGTCGGGTTTTATCTCTCAGCATTGGCTTCGGCATCTCTCACCATGCGTTCATGCTTCTTCGCTCGAGCCTGAAGAACCTTGGATGGTGATGTTGGCGGCCGACCTGTGCCGCTTTGTTCCTTTGGCGGAAACGTGCGGGATACGTTGTGCCAGCTGCCGGTCGTTATTTCGCTGGGTTGCGGCGCTATACTCGCGTGCGTGCAGGTGCGATGTCGGTCATTGCTGAACTGACCCAAAAGATTTGGCAGCGGAGGCGCGTCTACGTTCGCCTTGCGCACATGGATGGTTACTGCAGCTTTCGTTGTCTTCGGCGTTTGAGGCCACTTGCGACGCTTTTGGTCGGAAATGGTAGTTCTTCTGAATCAGCGGTAACAATCCGCCGCCTGGTAGCCTCGATGCTAAAGACAGAGGGTTGCGTCCAGCAGCAATATCGCCGCTGCGGCCGCCGCTCAATACTTCGCCTTGACTCGCTGCAGCCACGGCGGCAACGCTTCCATCAGGGTTTACGTCTGCGCGGCTCTTTGCCGAAGAAGTCTTGACGGCATCTTGTACTTCGCGACCAGCATACGGGACCGACCGCCGACCAAGATCACGTCGTCGATGTCGCTGGCGCTCAAAACCGGCATCTCTAATGCGGTGCGGCAAGGGCTCGCTAGAGCGGGCACTCAGGTTCTTCAAACCAGACTTTCGACTTTGGCGCGGTGAGCTGCATTGCCAAGGTACCGGACGTTGCGTCCATGGTGATGTACGCATGAGCTGATTCTCGGTTTTGCTGACCGCTGGACAATCTCGATTTTGGCTTTTCTGGCAGCTTCCTTTCCAGACGCTGCCAAATGTCATCACAGTCTCTGTTCTGAAATCAATGCACGTGTTCTTTTTGAACTCCCGGCGATGATGTGGCCGATGAGGCGCTGAGTCGAAGTCCACCGCGACCCAAGCAGGTGCCGCCAGTTGGCTGCCAACACATTTGACCTGTTTTGCTCGCCGCCGGGTTGGCAAGGATTTGCTGATGGAAATATCGAGAGCCGTACCGCCCAAGCTGGCGTATATACGGCTGCTACCGGTGGCCTTTGTTGCATCGCCTTTGTCCATACCTGAATGCCGTGCGGCTGCGCTCGGCCCGTTGATGATGCGTTTTACGTCGCAGCCGGCGATGCGACCTGCCGTCTTGTAGCTTGATGCGTGGCTGTCGCTGAAGCAGGCCGGAACGCAATCACGGCTTCGCTACTTTTCGCCCAAGTAAGATTCGGCGGCTTCTTCTCATCTTGCATGCAGGACTTCTGCGGAGACTTGCAGCAGAGCTCTTTGCCCTTGCGCTTTCAAATCCACGCGCCGCCGCTGTTGGCTTTACTGATGACTTCTGGAAAGGCGTGGATCTGACGATGTCGCGTTGGACTTTCGTCTTCAAATCATGACCGAGTGGAAACGTCGTGCAGCGTAGATGGTGTTTTAGCGCTGGTTACGGCTTGGCGCTGGCGGGTGCGCCGACGAGGACTCTCGCCGCCGTCCAGATAAAAGCGACGACGAACGGCGTGGTGCGTGCGCCTTCTGCGTCTCTTGAAGCAGCTGGTTTGACCTGCCTCTCAGAGATGTGTGATACATGCGAGCTGGCTGGCCACCTAAGAGTCGATACCGATTACTTTATTGCCCATAGTGTTAATATCCTCTCAAACAATAGAATTTCCTGACGGCCTGCCTTTGTTTCGGCCACTGCTGCTTTGGGCGTGCACACAGGGGACAGACGCGCCTTCTCAAGTGCTGTGTTGTAAAATGACAACTTTTTGAAACTTTAAAATCAAAATGTTAATTTAATTTTCTGTCCTGAGGTTCTGCAGACGGCCCTGGGGCCGTCCGACAGGCACAAATGCGGGATGGTTCGGGAAACTGTGCGTGATTCCGGCGTTTTCCGCTCTGGCTAGCAACCACCATGGCCGGACGCAAAGATGCGGTACGTTCAACAGATAGCCTTTTTCAAGACGCGGATGATGGAATCTGGCTTCTCGCCGCCCGCCTCCGCCCATGGCATGCCTGATGCTGGTGCGGGTCAGGTTTGCCGCCCGGCTGCGGGGTTGATTCTCTTGATATGCGTGGCATCGAACGCTTTTTGCCAGTTCGTGTCTAGCGTCATCTGCACGCCCATCTTCAGCGCGCGCGTCGAAATTGCCAGCCGTATGGTCGAGCAAATCGCCATTTCGAGATAGTCTTTCACCGGCAGCATTTCCGGCGGCGATTTCGGTCAGCGGCGAATTCCAGTAGGCGCGAGCGTTTTCCTGCCTGCGGCGGCGGCGCGAAGTTTTTGGTCTGGTTGGCCAGGCCGCGCAGTCTCCTTCGGTCTTTCTGGGGACGGCCCTCCAGTCTCGGCAGCACCTGCGCCTGTGCAAGTCTCCCGTAGCTCGGTTACGGCGCGGCGTCCGGCCCTGATCGGCGGTCTCAGTTCTTCTTCGGGTGCGGGGTTTGGTTCGTGTCGCGTTTCTTGCCTTTTGGGCAGTAGCGAGAGGGATTTTTCATGCGCGGCTGGTATAAAGACCGTCTGCAAAGTTTCGGGCGCGGCGGGCGCTTGCTTTTCGCGCCGCGCGTGCAATGCGTCGGCTTTTCTGACCTGATAAATTTCCATACAAAGGAGAACGAGATGACGGCTCAGCACAGCTGCGCCCGCTGCACCGCCGCCGGAAACTCATGCTGAGCCGGTTTCTGACAAACACCACCGCCTGTTCCGGTGGCGAAAAATCCTCGTCGAGGCCAAAGCGCTGCCTCGAGGCGCGGCGACTGGAAGGAGTACAGGACCTGGTCGGCGCAGCGCATCCAGATGTATCGACAGCCGCGTGCGCAGGCGGCGGGCATTCTGCAGCCGAGAAAGCCCGCCGCAGGGGACGTCGGTGAGGATTTTGATAAGGGCGGAGGTGAGGGAATACATCGCGCCAGCTGGCTCGACCACGCGCGTCGGACGGGCGAAACCTTTTCAGCTCGCATCCACCGCAGCGCTGGACAAAAAGTATTTCAACAACCGCTTTGACCTTCTGCCAAAACCGGCCACAGCGCACCGAAATCTATCGACTCCGACCCGCCCAGTTTCTCCTCTACTACTCCGCCGAAACCGGCCTGCGCGGGCTGCCCGGCGCCGCATACTCGGGCCATCTTTCGACTGGCAGATTCCCTCGCTCACGCGGCGGCCGACGTGGCCGACATCATGCGCGCGGCGCGGCGGCACTTCGGCGCGGGAAATGGCCGCCGCAGGAAATTGAGACCTGCGTACGCCCAAGTGCCTCGATTCGGCGTTTCACCGCAGCAAATCGGCCCGTATCTTCGGCCGCATCATCAACGGCAGCAGCAGCCATCCCTCTGCGTCGGCGGTGGTGCACGACGGAGAGGCCGTCTGAAAATCGGACGCTGCGCCGTCTGATCGGAAACAGATTTCCGTGCTTTTCCTCCTTCGCCCGCGCCTATTTACTGCCGACATGCCCGTGCCCGCGCGGCTAAGTGTGCGTTTTCTGCGCGATGCTGCCGATGCGCTCCGACGGCGAGTTTCTACATCTGCTCGGCGTGCACAAGCAGGCAGAGCTCTTCTGGGCGCGAGTTTGCCTGTAGCACCTGCGCGCCTATTCTGACGAGCAAATCTCGTCCTCGCGCCCGGCGTGAAAGTGCTGGTGATGAGCGTAGTCTCACCTACGGCCTCCTTCCCCTATGTGTGTCAAGTCATCAAAAGACACCTCTGGTGCGGCTGTACGGGCTTCGACCAAGCGAAGACGTGCGGCAGAAATACCTGCTGGTGAAAAGAAACACGACCGCTGCCGGACGGCTGGCCGACACCTCATGGAGTTTTCCGACATCCGCATGGCCCAAATCAAGCGCCAAGCGACGTAGCCTCTCGCCGAAATGCGCAGCGCGCGCCCAGCCAGATTGAAGAAACCGAAGACATGGTTGTCATCAAACACGCCTACATCGAATACCGCCTGCAACCGCCCAACCTCTTTGTGCAGCAGGGCCAATCCACGAAGGAAAAGGCGGCGGCGGTCGCCGACTCACCGCTCTCGCCTCTGAAGAGCGCTGGCCTCGACCAGCATCTTCTGGCGACATGCCTCTACAAAACTCTCGTGCATGTACCCGCTCGGCCGCTTTAGTGGATTTTCTACGACCACGGTGAAACTCGAATACATGACCGACTGCAACTGCAAAATCCCGCCCTGCGCTGACCCGGGGCCGAAACGCCGCCGAACCGCATCCATACACCGAGGCGACGTGTCTCCCCGATTCTGCTTCCTCTCGCGAACCCGACGTGCGTGCAGGTCTCTCCTCAAACACCACTGCGACCTCCTCCTGACCGCCCGCAATCTTTGGCGCAAAAGGCGTGTTGGAGCAGAGCTGTTTGACGATTTCTACTATCCCTGATCCAGTCCGCCTCCGCGAGCGAAGACGGGCGGAAGCCTGGTGGTCGATACCGACGTGAAACGGTGCAGGAGGCCGTCTGAAGAAGCGAGAGTTTCACCGAAGTTAAAAAGCCTGCAGGCCGCCAGGTTTTGGGGACGGCCTCTAAAATATGCCCGTTGGACCGATGCGGGAAACAGACCGATGCGGACATGGGTAGCGCCGGGCCCGAGAAACGTTCGGGCGGCCTCGGTGCATCGTCCCGCGCTCATGCCTGGAGCAGGCACTAAGGCCATCTGAAAACACGGCGGTAGCTGGCAACTCCAGCTCTCAGACGGCCTCAAATCGCTTTCTCAGACGGCCTCCCTGTGCCGCAGCGCCAACCTGATACAAAACAAAACCGTGCAGACACGAGTGCCGTCTGAAACCCTTTCCAGACGAAGCGCTGTCTGTGCTGTCGGTAAAACGGCCTCAGCGCGTTTTGCTGCCGACGGTGACGACGTTCATTTCTCTTGGGACTGGAGGCGGCGCTAGACTGCTCTTTAATCTGTCTCGGCGGTAACGGCCTCGATGTCGCGCAGTGTAGTTGTCGTGGTAGTCGAGCGGCGAGCCGCGCACGCTGACGGCGGCGCGAGACGGACGTCTCGGCGTTGCTGCCGAAACTCATCGGGAAAGCTGCGATCGATGTATAGCCTTTGGCCTGTTCTCAGTTCGGCTTCGGTCGGCCCTTGAAGCGATGAGAGTTTTCCAAAGCTTACTGCGGGCGGCGGCCAGCGCCTCGGCAGCGCGCTGCCTTTTTGGTGGAGGTATGGTAAAACTGGGTAAAACGGCCTTTTCTCAAGGGGCTGAGCGAGGAGGAAACGCCGCAGATCAGCCCTTTTCTCGTCGCGCGCAGGGCTTCTCATCAGGCGGCTGGCCGAAACCGCCGCCGCCGAGGATGAAATGAGTGCCGACGGTGAGGGCGTAGCGGTCGGGATCTTTGCATTGCACGAGCAGGCAGCCATGACGACGACAGCCTGTCCTTTGTCGGCGTGGAAAGGAAACGTCCCGCCGCCGCCTGGCCGGCCTGGGGATGTCGGCGATGGTTGGAGATCGCCTGGGCGCGCAGGCCGTCCCGAGGACGGCGGCGGCGGCCATTCTGATCGGCTGCTGCGCTGACGTCGCCGACGATGGCGACGCCGGGCGTTGTTTTGGCGTAGGTACTGCGGGTGGTGCGCTTTCTAGCTGCGTCGGAGGTGACAGCGCGCGAAGCGTCGGCTTCGCCCAGGCGCGGCCGGCGTCGGCGTGAGCGCGTGGCGCGCTAGTGAGGATGGTGTGCGCGCGCGAGGCGAGGAGTGAGGGTTGCTCAGGCTTTTCTGGCGTAGGGCGGTGACGGCCTGTGTCACGTCTGGAGGACTTTTCGTCAATGAACGGACGCGATGACTTGGGCTGGCGAGTTTGAGGCCGTCTGCAGCGGGTGTCGCGGCGGCTGGAGGGAGGGCGGGCGGAGTGGACGGAGTACTTTTCCGTGCCCGCGCTGCTGCTTTCTGGCGGTGATGCCGAGGCGCGCGCTGCTGCGGTCGTAGAGTTCTTCTTCGCTGTATTGCCTCGTGCCGCTGAGGTGAGCATGTCAGCGGTCACGGCGGCGGCGCCGCCCGACGCTTTCTGCCGTTGGTTTGTCCCGGCGCCATCACGAAGACGACTTTCCATATGGACGATGGGCAGTTCGCAGCCGCTCGGCGTAGGTGACATGTGGCACCCGTCGGCGGTGGCTCAGCATGTTGGAAGGTAACCGCGTGGAGCGCGGCTGGGCGGCCAGCGAGGGGAGTACGATGGATTTTGTCTCATGGCTGTTGCCTGGTTTCTCTCTGCGCGGGCGGCGGGTGTGTGCAGGGTGTTTTCGGACGCTTTCTGCTGCTGCCCGCGCCTGCCGCGCTTGGGCAGGACGCACCCGCGCCAGCGGCGAGGCGGCAATCAGGCGCGGGCTGGCGCCTGCACTTGTGCGGGCGCGGACTGAGGAGCAGGCGGCGGACGGCTCAAATGGCCTCTGGTCTCGCCAGCTCAGAGCGTTGTGCTGAGATCTGGCCCTAGGGAGTGTCAGCCTACGTGCGTGCGAGTTCCTGGCGTAAGATGCGCGCGAGGGTCCTCGACGCGCGGCGGATGAGTTCCGAGCTCTTCCTGCGTGACGCCCTTGTCGGCGATGTCGCTGCGGATTCGGCAAAGCGAGGCGCTTTTCTCGTGCCTCTTCGGGCGTGTGGTTTGGCCGTTGGGCGGGCACGCCGACGGGAGAAGATGGCGCTCGCGAAGCGAAAGTCGCTGTATCCGACCGACACGAAGCCAATGCACCACGGCGTCGCCGCGCATTCGGAGTTCTTTGCTGTGGCGTGCCGAATCCGTGCCGCCTGCGAGTGACGGGGCTGCGAGCATTCTCGAGTGGCGCAGGGCACTCGCCGCTGAGCTCTGCGACGGGCGCACGCCAGTTGAGGGCAGCTGACGATGGGCACGCGGTAACGGCGTACACTCTCGGCCTGCACGGCGCGCGCTTCCGAACGGCTCCTCAAATTCGCCGCTGCGCGCTGGCAGTCGGCGCTTGGGGATGCTGCCGAACAGTTTTTCCGCTGCTCTCACGGTCTGCCGCGCGTCCGTCGCCGCCGGACGCAAATTCAGCCATGGTCATTGTTTCGGCGCATACCATTGTTTGTACCCACGCGCGCAGATCGGCGGCTGATTGGTTGCGCAGGTACGGCCGCGTAGCCGATATAACGGGCGTCGGCGTTGAAGGGCTTTGCGCCACATCTTTGATGTGCGGCAGTTTCGCACAACTCGCCGTCAGGGCTGTCGTCGGTGCGGCTGGTACGGCGCCCTTTCGCGTGACTCACGTCCATCTCGCTGGCAGCCTTTGTCGCTGAAATTGCAGGCCGCCATGCGGTCGGCCTCCGTACTTTCAGCACCCCGTCCAGACTTTTCTGCACGCGATATTGGTGGTGCGCACCGTTTCCGCAAGCGGTTGGCGTAGGCAATTGGTCGTCGCACGCTTAGCGCGGCGACGGGGCGGCTGAATCCCGCCCTGCAGGCACGGCCGTCGCCCTGAACATCATACGGTCTCCAGCGCGTGGCTTCCAAACCCGTGCTTTCGCCGCTGCCTGGTCCACGCTACCCACTCTTTGGTACCACAGCCGCGCAAGCCGCCACGCGGCGCGCGCACTGTCTTCCTTCACCAACACCTTTCATGCCAGCGTTGTGCAGCGTCGAGGAGCACGTCTCCGTCATGCGTAAACGCTCGAGCGCCAAGCAGCAGCACCGCCGAATAACGCGCACACATCGTCCAATTCTGCCGTCAGATCACCAACGGAACCGCGCATATTAAAGGGAGGCAAGGCCGTCTGAAAAGCAGTGCGCGCCGCCGCCGCGCCGCAATCCGCGCGCGCTTGCGTTGCTATATCCGCCGCCAAACGCCAAATAACTTAAGTGTGGAATAGTGCCATCGTGTTCAGTTTTCACGCAAGCTCTTTCGGCGCACCTCTGCCGCCTGCGCCTGCACAGCCTGCCGAGATTCCGCACCGTCCGCCTCCTGCGAAGACGACGGCCTGCAAATGGACGACGCCGATCGCGGCGATGGCGCTCAGCCTTGAAGACGAGCAGCCCGCTTGTGCGCCGAGCAGAGCCCAACGCAGGCTGCCCGCCAGGCCGGCAAACGCTGTCCCACCACCCGCCGTCAGGAACACATATGGCACGCATTCTGACTTCACGATTTAAACGCAAAACGAACCCGCGCCGAGGCATGGAGCAAACCGACACCGTGCCGGATCGCGAAGCCGAAAGCGCGGCCGACGGCTACCTGCCGCGCGTCAGACCCTACCTGACGACATCCGGCAACGCCGACCGCAGTGGTCTGCTCAGCGTCCTGCGAAACGCGGGAGCCGAGCTACGCAATTTCGCAGACGAACCCGCTGATCGACGCTCGATTTCAGACGGCCTCAGCTGAGCGAGACCGCGCCAGGCAGGCAGACCGGCGATTGAGCCGTCTGGCGACGAGCAACCCGCCGCCCAGCCTGGCAGCGGTAGACACCGCCGAACCCCGTCCGCAACGATTACGGAAACAAACCGACACTCGAGCAAACCTGACAACGACGGCTGGGCGGCGCGTCTGAGTGCGTCGTGCAAATCGCGCGACAAAATACGGCCAAACTCGGTGGCAGGCGTGCTCGCGGCGGCAAAATCGACGCAGACCTCTGGCTGAAGAACTCTGAAACCGTCCTCCCTCACCAGCTGAGCATGGGTGCATCAAGTTTCACTGAGCGGCTGATGGACGCTGCGCGCCGCGTCCCTCAAAGGCCTTCTCAGACGGGCCGCGCAGAAACGCGTCAGGCGCCTGGGCAGCTTCCCGCTACGACCTCTCGCCCGCGCTGAAAAACCACTCAGAAAATTCCTCGACCTGACGGGCCACCCTTCGTCACCGTTGATGTGCGGCATCAACGGCGCGGGGCAAAAAGCCACCTCCACCGGCAAACTGCCAAATACTTCCAGCAACAGGGCAAATCCGCTCATCCCCGCCGCAGGGCGGCACGCCGCGCCGCCAGCCGCCCGCGAGCAGTTTCCGGAATGGGGCGAGGCGCAACGTGTCACCGCGCATCTCCCGAGCCAGTAGGCGATTCCGCCGCCGTCTGCTACGACGCCGCTCAGAGTCCAAGCCAAAGCCGCAAAACCGACGATCGGTACTGGCACGACACCGCCGGACGCCTGCGGCCGGTACCCAACTGCCACCTGATGAAGAAATCAAAAGTGTCAAAACGCGTCTGCAGAAAGCTTTTGGCGCCCCGACGCGCCGCACGAAAATCACCGTCGTGCCTGATGCCAATATCGGCACACGCCGTGCCCAGCCAGGCCGAAAGCCTTCGACGACGCGCTAGGCGTCACCGGCCTTATCGTCGCAAAACTCGACGGCGACGGCCAAGGCGGCGTCCTCGCCGCCCTCGCCTCCGCGCCGCCCGATACCGTGCGGCTGGCATCGGCGTCGGCGAGGAGCATCGGACGACCTGCGTCCCTCTCCAAACGCCCGTGCCTTCGTGTTGATGCCCTCATCGGCGGCTGAACACGCGCTGGCGATCATGCCAAGAGGCCGTCTGAAAACCCGCTGCAGTTTTCAGATCGGCCTCTCTACGCCGGCTATCATGGTGAAACAAACATGGGACAGATACAAGAGCAGCAAGCCGCGAGACAGGCGTGGGAATACGGCAAGCGCAGCAACGCCGCCGTAGATTTCTGCATTTTGGTCTCACTTGTAATCCGCTCCTTTGCTCTCGCGCACGCACCCCGACACCATGCCCATATCTACCCTGCACAAAACCACCGACGGCGCGCCCTGCCGCGTACGCGCTCGAACTCAACTCGGCAAAATTGGAAACGCCCGCCTTTCATGCGGCGGTGGGCGCCCGGCTCCGGCAAGCCTGCGTATCGCCCGCCAACCCTCGCCGACATCAGGCGCAGCAGATTATTCCTCGGCAACATCCTATCACTGTTGGCTGCGCCCGCTTCGAAGTCACTCGAACAATCTCGGCGTGGCCTGCACCGCTTTATCGGCTGGCGGCAAGCGGTACTCACGCGACCTGGCACCGGCGGCTTCAAGTGTGCTCGCTTGCCGATGTGCGGAAATTGACAGCAAGGCTGCACCTTTCAAAAGCCTGATTAATGCGGCGACAAATTATTCCTGCTCGTGCCCGAAATCCTGGATGAAAATCTAAACGGTGTTGTGAAACTCCGACATCGCCATGCGCTGACAGACGTGGACACGTCGCGGCGAAAGCGACGAGAGCGCAGTGTTTCGAAGTCATCGCTGCAAATGAGCCTGCACGCTGGGCGGAACGTCTCTTTAGCGCGCGTTTGAAGATTTGGTATCCTAACGCGCCGTTCGGCATTGTGCGCGCGATGTGTGCAAGACCTGCGCGGCGGTCAAAGCTGCGCGTGGCTGGAGACCTGACTTTCGGGTCTCAGCGACTCGGCGGCTCGAGATGTCGGCGACACGCTGCGGAGGATAGCGGCATGCTGCGCGCCGTCGGCCCGATGCCGCCCGCACACAAGCCGCACGACCGATGGGCGTGTGCGCCCGAAGATTTGGTGTATGCGGCGGCGTGGCGCACGGCGTGGATATGCCTCGACTGCGTGATGCCTACGCGCAACGCTTCCGCAACGCTGGCTGTTTACCGCCTCGGCGACGTAAAAATCAAAAACGCTAAACACAAACACGACACCGCCGCGCCGCTGGGACGCAGCCGCACGCTGGCGCACCTGCCGAAAACTTTCAGCGCGTACTATCTGCACCACCTGCGCTGCGCCGGCAGAAATTCTCGGCAGCGCAACCCAGCACACATCCACAATCCAGCACTTTCCTCAGGTAATCTCGAAGAAATGCGCGGAGGAAGCCATCGAACAGGGGCATTTTGGCGCCTGGCGCGCGTTTTGGCTGAACTGCGCTACGAAAACCCGAGCAGAATAAACAAAAGGCGTCTGCAGGTATTTCAGATCGGCCCCAGAAATAAAAGTCCAGAATGAAGAAAGAGCGGAAAACCCACTCTGCGTCACAAGCGTTTTACAGGACTGGTGACGAAACGTAATTCAGGCTGGCGGATAGCTGCCAGTACGCACGTCGGCAACGACAATCCGGCCAGTCGCGCGGCTTTTGAACAGGCCGCAACACCTACAGCGCGTGCAGTGGATGCGCTGACCTGGCGGCTGAATCCAGCGTGCCTTTGCATTGCCAGCCGATTGGCCTGGATCGTGGGAGGATAGGCCACATACGCTTTCCACGGCCATGATGCGCGGCGAGAATACCCAAAAGTTACGGATTTGCTTTTCGTTCAGTGATTTTCCTGGTCAGAAATGCTCGTGAGGGCGCGAAAACCCTTTGGCGGATGCCTCGTTCGTTGCCGCCAAGCGGCAAAACGCGGCATCATACGCCCGCGCCCGCTTTTGCTGCCGTTTTCAAACCATACCTTGCCGCGCGGTGCATCAGGCATTTCTCTAGACGGCCTCTGCGACGGCGTGAGAGGCCGTCCGCTTCGCCGTAGCACCCTTTTCCCAGCCTGTCATGAAGCCTGCAAAACCTTCCCGCCCATGCCGTCGGCCATTCGTGCAGCGCGGCCGCAGCCTGCCGCAGCGCTTTGTCGCCCGCCACTTTTCAAGCTGCCGACATGGGCAGCTGCTGCTGATGCAAACCGCCGCCGCGCGCTGGCGTCGTGCGCTCGGGTTGCGTTTGGATCGACGGTATCCGCGAGAGGTCTCCACCATTTACAGAGGTGCGCGAGGGCGCGCTGCTGAACACACGGCCCGCGCCGCCGCACTGCTGCCGCTGGCCGCCGCCGCAGTTTCGCCGCGCTGATGTGTTTTGCGCCTGAGAGGCCGCGTCTGAAACTGCAAGTGTTTTCCGCTGTGCCGACGCGCGTTTGAGCCTGCTGTGTCTGCTGCTTTGCCCGCCGCGCTGCTGCTGGCGCGCTGCCTGTCGCTGGTGCGCTGCGGATGAACGGGCGGGCGTGGGCGCTCTCGCTGCCGCGCCATGCCCGGGCGCTGCTGGGTGCTGGCGGCGGCGCGTTCTGCGACGTGGTCGGCTGCCCGCCGACACCTCTCACCCCGCTGGCGTGTTCGCGGCGGCAGCGCAGGCGGCAGTCGCCGCCAGCGTTTTTGTTGTGGCAGACTCGGCAGCGACCGCGCGGCGGTGCTGGCGGCACATGGTACGGCGTGGCGGAACTGCGCTCCCGCCCTCGCCACCATGGGCCTGCGCGCTGGCGGCAGTGCACATTGCTACTGGGCGTTTTCCTCGGCCGACCGCTGGCTGGCTAAAAGGACGGCTGCGCCGGGTAAAGAGTTATGCATATTGGCGCTGGCGGCAGTTTTGCGGGCGGCGGCGGGTGTGCTGCAGGAATGTGCCTACATGGTGTGGGCGCTGATGGTGTCTAAATGGGCGCAGATTTATGGCAGGCGGATATGTCGCCCGCGCTGCCCTGCTCTGCGCCGCCGTGCTGGCTTTACGTGTTTGGCTGGGCTGCCGTCGCTGTCATTGATCTGATTCTCGCCGCAGCATGCCGTGGCTTCGGTTTTGGTATGTCGTCTGCGCCGCCATGGCATACCAACGGAGGTACCGGGTATCAGGACCATGTGCGGCGCAAAATGGCCTTTTGTCTCTGGCTCAGCGGCTGCCCGCTGCCGCCCCGCCGTTTTACGTGCACTTTATCCTGCCCTACGGGTGACGCGGCGAGGGCGGCGGCGGCGTGGCGGAAGTTCTGACTTGCGCCTGCGCCGGTTTCGCTGTCCGCTCCGCCGTTGTGGCAAACGCCCGCTGCCGCGCCGCACCTTTTCTATCCTAGCTACCTCAGCGCCCCCGCTGCCAGCTGTAATTCTGCCAGTTCGGCAGCGCAACATCTGCTGTTTGCTGCTCTGTGGACGGCTGGCCGCTGTGGGCGGCATGGCTGGTCTGTGATGATTTGGGGCTGTCTGAAAAAAAGGGCTGTCTGAAACCAAAACAACCGCATTTCTGCAAATCCAGACCTCTGATGCAATTCCTCTTATCCCCTGACATACCTAAATTTCCCTTATTTACAGTCAGAACGGCCCCGCCGGTAAGGACAGCGGATTTTCATTTTATCAGTTTATGTTGAAAACATAAAACAAATAAAACCGGCTCCCCAAAATCCAAATAGATGGTATAAATTCCATCTTATGTTAGGTGTGAATTTTGCCTATCATAACCTATAAATGTCGAAAGATAACACTACGCGCACAAAACCCCACCAAAGGCGCCTGAAATGATCCAAGAAACGCCGTCTGAACCTTCAAACCGCCTGTTTGCAATATAAAAATAGAAACCTTACGATTGAGGAATAGCATTGGCGAATGAAACCGTCGATCCGTCTCGCCCAATCGGCAAAAGGGCTGACACGTCATATCGAATGCCGGTCTCCTGTGTTTTCGCGCGCCCCATCCGCAAAACAACTCCTGCCCGCAATGCGCGTCTGACTTGCCGCATGTAATTTTGCTTTTTATTTGAGTGAAAGTGGAAAGCCATGAACGATACGCTTTCAGCGCCAAACCGAATACGGGGGTTTACGTCGGTATCGAGGTGGCTGGATTATCGCCATTGGTATCTCGCGTTGTATTGTTGCCAGGGCTGCTGGCTGCCATGTCTGTGCCAGCACATCTCCCAGCGAGATTGGTTAGAAGATTCCATCTGTGCCAGTTACGTTACCGCCGAAATGGGCAACCTGCATGGCGAATTGCTGGAGAACGTCCCAGTTACTTCAAACCTGGGCCACCCACCAAGACCCGAAAAGCTCCCTGGTGCAGTGGGTGCGTTAAACGCGCCAAAGAAGCGTGCAAAGACGTCTTTTTCGCAGTTCACTGAAAGTTACGGCCGAAGGCGGCGACTATCTTCCATTGACGGCAAACAGCACCTGCGGATGCCTCCGATATATGAGAGAGAGACCTGCTGGCGATGAAATGGTGGAAAATGGAAAGAATCGAAACTTTCACCGCAGACGCGTGCATCCTCAGGCCGATGACCCCACTGCTGTCGATGTCTCAGTTCTGGGTTGATGCTGGCCTCTTTATTGAGTTCTGCACACAACACTGCGGCTTTACTCGAAACTCACCAATTTCCTGCTGGCAAGACAAACGTACTAAATTGGAAGAACGTGCTGCACAATTAAAAACGTAGAGTGGGCATCGTGGGCGTGGTGTTACATTCGGCCTCCTGTCTCTTTCGACCTCCACTTTCATCCGCAAACTGCTCACCGCCGGCAAAATCAGGTAGACGAAGCGGTACAGAAACCACCGAGATTATGCGGATCACCGTAACCACTCGGCCTGTCCGCTCGATAAAGAGACCTGACCATCGGCTCGCAATACTCGAAACGCTGCGAAAGCCTGATCGGCCAGAAAAACGTGGGCGGCAAAAACCTGCTGGACGTGTTGGCCGGCTTTATCGACTCAAAGACCTGAACACCACCAACGATTTCTGCCGCCCATGGCTCTACAATCCGCGCACCAAAGAGCGTCTGATTGCCTCGCTCAACCCGCTGATCCGCCGGAAAGTGCATGTCGACGTAACGAACGCTTCCTCGATTTCAACTTCCGCCGCGTACCGATGGCACAGCTCATCGCCCGCGTGCTGGCCAACGTGGAAGACTGTAACCGACGCGTGCTTTTGGACAGAAAATGGGCAGGAGCGCGGGCAGAACGACGTCCAGCTCGAAATGCTCAGCACCACTGCAGGCTGACCGCGATTCGCTGAACGACTCTATCAACAAATGGCCAGCGCATCCAAAGCATCAACTCGGTTACTGAAGGTGTGCAAGATGAAAGCGTACGGCGCTGTGGCTGTGAAAAAGTAAACGCCATCTACCGCGAAGTGCACAGCATGAAGGCGAAGCGTCCGCCCGAAACTGAGCGGCTTCACCAATATGGCGGAAACTTCGAGGCCAACCTCAAATCGTCTGAAACAAACGCCCAAAACTGTCGGCGAAAACTTCCTCGGTCTGACCGCTGCAACAAGAACTGATCCGCCTCACCCACCCATCGAAGACCTGTTGTTCAAAATCGGGCACCGCCCCCTGCCGTTTTGAAGGCCAGCAAACCCGCCGTGCCGCAAACCGACCGCAGTCGCTATGCCGACTTTGTCGCCGACATCGCCAAGCGCAACAAAAAGAAGCCGCCCTTCACTTACAGCGGTTTGGTGCACCGGCAACACAGATGGATCGGGTCATCGCAGAAATCGCATCCAGCTCTGCGCAATGCCGTCGTACAGGCATCGAAAAACCGTGCGCAAACCAGCGCGGCAAACTGACCGTCGGCCACGTCCATGGCTGGGTCTGAATAACAGCACGGCGACCGTTTCGCTGACTTTTGAAGACGACGTAACGGCATCGATTACCAGCTTATCGCGCAAAAAGCCGTGAAACTCGGCTGATACACTGAGGAAGAGGCTGCCAAACTCGATCAAACAGACACTGGTTTCCTGTTGTTCACCCCGGCTCTCCACCGCCGACGACAGCACCGAAGATGCCGGGCGCGGCGTAGACTTGACATCATCAAAGACCGGATCGTCTCTTTGAACGGCACGGTCAATGTCGCCAGCTATCCCGCAAAGCACCGCTTCACCTTCCACACTGCCAAATTAGGATAAGGATTGAAAAACTCTGGCAAAACGCATTATGGTTGTCGACGACTCAACGTTATCCGCAACCGCACTTCACGCGGGTCGGGCAAAATGGATTTCCGAATAGTGGCATCCGCATCAAACGGCGAAGAAACGAATCACCCTATACCGCCAGCACCACCCGGACGTGGTCACCATGGATCTGACCATGCCCTAAAATGGACGGTTTGGAGTGCATCGCCCAAATCACCGCTATGGATCGAAAAACGCCACATTTCCTGGTTGTTTCCGCGGCTGGCTGACAAAGCCACCGGCATCAAAGCCCTGCAACTGGGTGCGCGCGGCTTCCATTACAAAACCCTTTTTCCGACGAAAGGAAACTGTTCCGGCGCGCTCAACGAAAACGCTGAAGACTGACTTTTGGCCGCTTTGGCAAAACGGCGCAACCGCCGCCCGGAATAATTGTTGCAAATACGAGGAATAAACATGAAAGAAGAGAAATTACAAATATTTATCGAAGGCGTGCAAAAATATTTCGTCCCAAATGATCACAGGGGAAGAACTGGTAGTCGGCACTCCTATCTGATTGAAAAACAAAATACCGTCGGCCACAAAGACTTCACCGGCGTGGATTGCTATGTCGGGACCAGGCGTCGCTCATTTCACCGCCCCCAAAAGAACTGCTCGAACGCCTTCTGGTGCTGATAGGCGAAAAAGACACCAGAACGAAGAACTGATGGTCGATTTAGTGGGCGAAGTGGCTAACACTATCGCTGGCAACGCCCGCAGCGAGTTTGGCGAAGAGTTTGAAATTTCCGTGCCTGAGCGTCCTGCGCGGCGCCGACGAAATCCTGCTGCCGCGCAGGGACCGCTCCTTCGTTATCCTGATTACCTGGCGCAACCGCAGCGCCGCCATCGTCATCAGCCTGCGCAAATAGTTTCAGGCCGTCCCTGACCGTTTTTAATTACGACAGTAGAGAGAGAACGCCAACGATTTCATTACGGCGTTTTACGTCCTGGTGGTAATGTTTTTCTTTGGCGGCCTGCGGCGGCTCCGGCAGCGGTGGCGGCAAGCGCAAAGCGCATCTGAAGCTGGAAATTTTGTGCAGGATACCCGTCCAGTGCAAAACGTATATTTTTCGAGGTCGGCGGCTGCGCCCTTTTGTGATGGCGGATGCCGACAACCGCCCATCCGGCTTCGGTATCGACCTTGTTACCGCCATCGGTGACAAACAAGGCTTTCTAAGTAAACTTCGTTCTCACCCGCCTTTGTGGGTATGCTGGAAGATTTAGGTAATGGTGCAGACATCGCGGTTTCCGCAATTTCAATCACCGACGAGCGTAAAACTATCGTTGATTTTACCAACTCAGCACTTTGAAACATCACTGGGTCTGATTGTAGCTGAAAACAGCCCGATTACTTCACTGAACGACGTAAAAAGGCAGAAATATTGCTACAGTAGTCGGCACGGTGAGTCTACCTGGCTAAACTGCGGGCCGGCAACGGTACTGTGGTTCAAAGCCCGTCTATGTGGGAGGCAGTCCGCAAAGTGATGCTAAAGAAGCTGATGGTGCATTCGCCGACTTGGGCCTTTGTACTATTACTCCACAAGTACTAAAAGAACAAAAAGCTGCGTGTAGTAAGCGACAACACCTTGCTCTAAAGAACATTATGCTTTTGGCGAGTGAAAAAGGTAATACCGAACTGCTCAACAAGCTCAACCGCGGTTTGGAGCAAATCAAGGCCGACGGCACTTACGATAAAATTTATCAGAAATGGTTCTCGACTAGTCAGAACAAACCCAATCCCGCTCCGCCGAATAAGCGGACAGGCCGTCTGAAAACAAAGGCGGCCTGATTTTTACCTTCCACAAAAAGGTTTACCTTTTTCAAAAAACATCATCCCCGCGTTTATGCCCCGAAGAGATAGCGGCGAGGACGCCTCACCGCCATGCCGTCTGAAAACAAAACATGCACATCCTCCTCCTCCCCTCCTGGTATCCCGAAACGCCCTGACTCCCTCGACGGCATCTTCTTCCGCCAACAGGCGCACGCCCTCGCCCGCGCCGGCCTGCGCGTCACCGGCGTCGCCGCCCCCTGTTCCGCTCGCCGCGCCGCCTGCGCGAAATCTTCACCGGCCGCTACGGCGAAAACATCTTTCAGAAACGTCATCCCCGCACGCCTCAGGCGGGACGGCCTCATCCCCACCTACACCGCCCACAACACCTACCTCTGCCCGCCCCTGCCCCATCTCGACCGCGAACGCTGGCTCGCCGCCGGCATGCGTCTGTTCGATCGCTACCTAAAGAACAAGGCCGCCCGACCTCCCTGCACGCCCAGCCGCCGTCAACCACGGCGGCATCCTCGCCCGCCGCATCGCCGATCGCCACAACATCCCCCTACATCATCACCGAACACAGCAGCACCTGCGCGCGGCCTCATCCGCAACCGGCAGCGCCCTGCCATGAACCGGGCCGCAGCGGGCGCGGCGGCGCGGCTGGCCGTCAGCCCCGCCTTCCGCCGCCTGCTCGAAACCGAATACCCCGGCCAGGACTGGCAATATCTGCCCAACATCCTCGGCGCAGACTTCGCCGAACCCTTCGCCGCCGAAAGGCCGTCTGAAAACCAAACAAACCGCACAAACCACACCTTCACCTTCTCTGCGCCGTCGCCGCCTCGACCACAACAAAGGCTTCGACATCCTCCTTGATGCCTTCGCCCGCGCCCCTGCAAAGCCAACCGTCCTGCGCCTCGAAATCGGCGGCGGCGGCAGCGAACTGGCACAGTTGCAAAACCAAGCAGGCCCGTCTGAACATCGCACACGCCGTCACCTTCCACGGCGCACTCGCCCCCGCCAGCGTGCGCCGCCTTATGCGCCGCAGCGACGCCTTCGCCCTCGCCAGCCGCAGCGAAACCTTCGGCGTCGTCTTTATCGAAGCCCCTGTCGCAGGACTGCCCGTCGCCGCCACCCGCTGCGGCGGTCCCGAAGGCATCGTCAACGACGGCAACGGCCTGCCTCGTCCCGCCCGAAAACCCCGAAGCCCTCGCCACCGTCCTGCTCGAACTCTACGCCCGCCGCCACCGCTACAACCCCGAAAAACTGCGCGCCGACTGCCTCGCCGAATACGGCGAAACCGCAGTCACAGGCCGTCTGAAAGCGATTTACCGGCAAGTGCTGCGCAGAAACTGAGGCCGTCTGAAAGCCGCCAAACGAGGCTTCAGACGGCCTCAATGCATACATCGCAGCGCTTGGAAGTTGGACATAGCCTTTCCGATGAAATCTGTCGAGACTTCGAAAACGCGTGCGTCGCAGAGTGACACGCTCTACAGCGGGCGAAAGGCCGTCTGAACGTTTCAGCTTCATTGAGCTGCGCTTTCAGACGGCCTTTCGGTATTTGAATCAACGTCTTTGTTTTTTTGTGCGGACATAACGGCGGCGGCAGAATGATGCGGGATTTGATTCGCCCGCTTAACCAACATGAAAAACGCCGTCTTTTTCAGACGGCGTTTGCTTTCGGATCAGTTTTCCAATCCGCTGTTGGCGGCAGCTTCGGCAGCAGTCAGCGCGGTATCTTCGGCCTTCGCATCTCGCCAGCCGCTCCGCCCATTGGCGGCGGCGGGGAGCGGTGGTAAGTGAGGCCGTGCCGCCGGCGGGAATGAGGCGGCCGACGATAACGTTTTCTTTCAGGCCGCGCAATTCGTCGCGTTTGCCCATGATGGCGGCTTTCGGTCAGCACGCGGGTGGTTTCCTGGAAGGACGCGGCGGAGATGAAGCTGTCGGTTGAGAGCGAGGCTTTGGTGATACCCAAAGGATGTTGCTCAAAGCGGGCGGGCTCTTTGCCTTCGGCCAGGGCTTTTTCGTTGGCGGCCATCACGTCGGCGCGTTCGACCCTGTTCGCCGGTGATGAAGTGCGGGTGTCGCCCGCGTCGGCGATGTTCACGCGCGCAGCATCCGGCGGATGATGACTTCGATGTGTTTGTCGAAATCTTCACGCCTTGCAGGCGGTAAACCTCCTGCACTTCCCTGCACGATGTAGCGTGCCAGGGCTTCGATGCCTTGCAGGCGCAGGATGTCGTGCGGATCGACGGAGCCGTCGACGACGGTTTCGCCGCGGTTCACCACCTGGCCGTCGTGGACAAGAATCTGTTTCTCTTTGGAAATCAGGGTTTCGTGTGCCACACCGTCGACATCGGTAATCACCAGGCGCTGTTTGCCTTTGGCTTTCTTTGCCGAAGGAGACGGTGCCGGTGACTTTCGGCCAGCATGCCGGCGTCTTTCGGAATACGGGCTTCGAAGAGTTCGGCCACGCGCGGCAGACCGCCGGTAATGTCGCGGGTTTTGGTGGAAGCCTGCGGGATACGCGCCAGTACGTCGCCTTTGCCGATTTCCTGCCCTTCGCGCACAGTAATCACCGCGCCGACAGGGGAAGGCCATGGACACGGCGGTTTCGGTGCCGGGATTTTCACTTCTTCGCCGTTTTCGTCGAGCAGCTTCACGGTCGGGCGCAGCAGTTTGCTGGCACTGCTGGAACGGCGCTTTTGCCGTCGATGACGACGAGGGTGGACAGGCCGGTGATTTCGTCGGTTTGTTTTGGCAACGGTAACGCCTTCTTCGACGTTTTCGAATTTCACCGTGCCGGCGTGCTCGGTAATCATCAGGGCGGTGTGCGGATCCCAAGTGGCGAGGGTTTGGCCGGCTTTTGACGGCTGCGCCGTCCTGAACCAGCAGTGTCGCGCCGTAGGGCACTTTGTGGCGTTCGCGCTCGCGGCCGATGTCGTCGTGGATGACGACTTCGGAGGAGCAGCCGATGACGATGAGTTCGCCTTTGTTGTTAGCGACGCAGCGCATCTGGCTGTTGAAACGCGCCGTACTGTTGATTTGGCTTCCACTTGGCTGGCTGCCGCCGCACGGGATGCGCCGCCGATGTGGAAGGTACGCATGGTGAGCTGCAGTGCCCGGTTCGCTGATGGACTGGGCGGCAATCACGCCGACGGCTTTCGCCCTGCATTAACCAGCTTTTGCCGCGCGCAGAGCGTCGCGGCCGCAACACTGGCGCACAGGCCGTAGCGGGTTTTGCAAGTAATCGGTGTGCGCACTTTCACTTCGTCCACGCCCGAATTGTCGATGAGGTCGACAAGCTGCTCGGACAGCATGGTGCCGGCTTCCACCAAGGTTTCATGGCTGGAAGGATCGACGATGTCCTGTGCGGCAACGCGTCCCAAAATGCGGTCGCGCAGCGGTTCGATCACGTCGCCCCCTGCACCACGGCTTTCGCGACGAAGCCGTCGGAAGTGCCGCAGTCGTCGTCAATGACAACCAAGTCTTGGGTGACGCTCCACCAAACGGCGGGTCAGGTAACCGGAGTTGGCGGTTTTCAAGGCGGTATCGGCCAAGCCTTTGCGCGCACCGTGTGTCGCAATAAAGTATTGCAGTACCGACAAGCCTTCGCGGAAGTTGGAGGTAATCGGCGTTTCGATAATCGAGCCGTCCGGTTTGGCCATCAGGCCGCATGCCGGAAAGCTGTTTAATCTGGGCGGCGGAACGCGCGCACCGGAGTCGGCCATCGCGTAGATGGAGCTGAACGACCCTGCTCGACTTCTTTGCCGTCGCGGTCGATGACTTTTGTTTGGACAGATTGTCCATCATCGCTGGCGATTTTGTCGCCCGCGCGCCCCCAAATATCGACCACTTTATTGTAGCGCTCGCCGTTGGTAACCAAAACCTTGGCGGTATTGGTCTTCGATTTCCTTCACTTCGGCCTGAGCTTCGGCCAGCAGCTGCGGTTTCTCTTTTCGGAATTTCCATATCGTCGACGCAGATGGAGATGCCGCCTTTAGCTGCAAAAAGCGGAAACCGGTGTACATCAGGTGGTCGGCGAAAATCACGGTGTCACGCAGGCCGCACAAGCGGAACGATGCGTTAATCAGCTTGGAAATTTCTTTTTCTTCAGCGCTTTGTTAATGTATTCAAAACGGCAGACCTTTGGGCAAGATTTCCGGATAATAAGGCGCGTCCGACAGTAGTTTCGTAACGTTTGACCACCGGCTCGAATTCGCCCGCTTCGTTTTTACCCACTCGCGCAGGCGCACGGTGATTTTCGTACCCAACTCAACCTGTTTGGGTGTGATAGGCACGGTGTACTTCTTTCACATCGGCAAACAGGCTGCCTTCGCCTTCGCCGTTGATTTTGTCGCGGGTCATGTAGTAGAGACCCAAGACGATGTCTTGCGAGGCACGATAATCGGCTCGCCGTTGGCGGAGAGAGAGCACGTTGTTGGAGGCCAGCATCAGGGTGCGGGCTTCCATCTGCGCTTCCAGACTCAGCGGAACGTGGACGGCCATTTGGTCGCCGTCGAAGTCGGCGTTGAACGCGGCGGCGCACCAAGGGTGCAGCTGGATGGCTTTGCCTTCGATCAGAATCGGTTCTGAAGGCCTGGATACCCAAGCGGTGCAGGGTCGGCGCACGGTTGAGCATAATCGGGTGTCGCGGATGACTTCGTCAAGAATGTCCCAAACCACCGGCACTTCCTGCTCGACCAGTTTTTCGCCGCTTTGACGGTAGACGCTTCGCCGCGCAGTTCGAGTTTGTGAAAAATGAACGGTTTGAACAGCCCAAGGCCATTTTTCGGCAGGCCGCACTGGTGCAGACGCAGGTAGGGACCGACGGTAATCACGGAACGGCCGGAATAGTCGACGCGTTTGCCAAGCAAAGTTTTTGGCGGAAACAGCCGCCCTTGCCTTTAATCATGTCGGCCAGCGATTTGAGCGGACGTTTGTTAGCGCCGGTCGTGGCTTTGCCGCGGCGGCCGTTGTCGAGCAGGGAATCTACCGCTTCCTGCAACATACGTTTTTCGTTGCGCACGATGATATCGGGCGCATGCAGTCGAGCAGGCGTTTGAGGCGGTTGTTGCGGTTGATGACGCGGCGGTAGAGGTCGTTCAGATCGGAAGTGGCAAAACGGCCTGCCGTCCAGCGGCACGAGGGGACGCAAGTCGGGCGGCAGCACGGGCAGCACGTCCATAATCATCCATTCGAGCTTCATGCCGCTGCGCTGGAAGGCTTCCAGCACTTTCAGGCGTTTAGCGATTTTTGATTTTTGGTGTCGGAATTGGTGCTTTCCAATTCCTGACGCAGCATTTCCACTTCGGCGGAAATATTGAGCCCGGCCAGCAAGTCGCGGATGCCTTCCGCGCCCATTTTGCATCGAAATCATCGCCGTATTCTTCAAGCTTCTGATAGTAGTCTTCTTCGGTCAGCGGCTGGCAGGCGTTGCAGCGGCGTCATGCCGGGATCGGTCGCGACGAAAGCTTCAAAAGTACAGCACGCGCTCGATGTCGCGCAGGGTCGTGTCCAGCACCATACCGAGACGGGAAGGCAGGGATTTCAAGAACCAGATGTGGGCGACGGGCGCGGCCAGTTCGATATGTCCCATGCGCTCGCGGCGCACTTTTCGACAAAGTCACTTCCACACCGCATTTTTTCGCAGGTAACACTTTAAATTTCAGGCGCTTGTATTTGCCGCACAGGCATTCGTAGTCTTTGACCGGACCGAAGATTTTGGCACAGAAAAGGCCGTCGCGCTCTGGGTTTTGAAGGTGCGGTAGTTGATGGTTTCGGGTTTTTCACTTCGCCGTAAGACCACGAACGGATGGTCTCGGGGAGGCGATGCCGATTTTGATGGCATCGAATTCTTCTTCCATTCCTGCGGCTTGCAGGGGGTTAAACAAATCTAACAATGCTTTCATTTTTGCTCCTTAATAAGGAAGTGTGTTTTTGTCCCGCCGCTTTTGGCGGATGCCGAAACGTTTTTTCAGACGGCCTGTCGGCAGCGGGCAGGAGGCCGTCTGAAAACGGGAAGAACAGCGCCGTCCGTATTTTTGTTTCAGTAAACGGGCGGCGGTCTTTTCAGACGGCCTGATGAAGGCAGAGGCCGTCTGAAACTCCGTTTTAATGGCGTTCCAAGTCGATATCCAAGCCCAGCGAGCGGATTTCTTTGACGAGGACGTTGAACGATTCGGGCATGCCGGCGTCGATTTTGTGTTCGCCCTTGACGATGTTTTCGTAGCATTTTGGTACGACCGTTGACGTCGTCAGATTTGACGGTAAGCATCTCCTGCAAGGTGTAGGATGCGCCGTAGGCTTCCAGCGCCCACACCTCCATCTCACCGAAACGCTGGCCACCGAACTGGGCTTTGCCGCCCAAGGGCTGCTGGGTTACGAGCGAGTACGGTCCGGTCGAGCGGGCGTGCATTTTTTCGTCCACCAAGTGGTGCAGTTTCAGATAGTGCATCACGCCGACGGTAACTTTGCGGTCGAACGGTTCGCCGGATCGGCCGTCGTAGAGCGTAATCTGGGTTTTTAGTGTCGTTGAAGCCGAGTTTCTGCACTTCGGGATCGTCGCTCGGGTAGGCCAGCCGAGGAAGGCTTTGATTTCGCTCCGTGGGCGCCGTCGAATACGGGCGAAGCGAAAGTCGCGCCGTTGCGCAGATTGTGCGCCAGCGTGAGGATTTCTTCGTCACCAGCTTCGACAGGTCTTCCTTGTGCATGTCGGGGCCGCCCAAATCGCCGTTGTACATGGTATCGAGGAACTTGCGGATTTCCTTGACTTTGCGCTGTTCGTCAAGCATGCGGCCGATGCGCTCGCCTATGCCTTTTGCCGCCCAACCCAAATGCACTTCGAGAATCTGGCCGATGTTCATACGCGACGGCACACCCAGCGGGTTCAGCACGATGTCGACGGGACGGCTGTCTGCCATGTAGGGCATGTCTTCCACGGGTAGAATGCGCGATACCACGCCTTTGTTACCGTGGCGTCCGGCCATTTTGTCGCCCGCCTGCAGGCGGCGTTTTGATGGCGATGAACACTTTCACCATCTTCTGTACGCCGGGTTGCGGCTCGTCGCCCTGTGTCATTTTCTTTTTCTTGATTTCAAACAGACTTTCGGCTTCTTCGCGTTTGTCTTGCAGGCTGCCTTTGATCAGCTCCATCTGTTTGGCGATGTTCTCGTCGGCCACGCGTACGTCGAACCAGTCGTGTTTTGCTCGGCAAGCCGGGCCAGATATTCGGCTGTGATGACACTACCTTTGGCCAGCTTCAACGGGCCGCCGTTGGCTTCTGGCCGACAATCATGCGTTCGATACGGTCGAATGCGTCGTTGTCGAAAAATGCGCAGCTGGTCGTTCAAATCCAAACGGTAGCGTTTGAGTCTCGGCATCGATAATCGATTGGGCACGCTTTGTCGCGCTGGATGCCTTCGCGGGTGAATACCCTGCACGTCAATTACGGTGCCGCTCCTGCCGGTTGGCATACGCAGCGAGGTGTCTTTCACATCGGATGCTTTTTTCGCCGAAGATGGCGCGCAGCAGTTTTTTCTTCGGGAGTAAGCTGGGTTTCGCCTTTGGGCGTTACTTTGCCGACCAGCACGTCGCCCGCTTCCACTTCCGCGCCGATATAGACGATGCCCGATTCGTCCAAACGGTTTTGCATACGCTCGGACAGATTCGGAATGTCGCGGGTGATGTCTTCCGCGCCCAACTTGGTATCGCGCGCAACCACGTTCAACTCTTCGATGTGAATCGAGGTGTAGCGGTCGTCAGCCGCCACTTTTTCGGAAAATCGAATCGAGTCTTCATAGTTGTAACCGTTCCACGGCATAAAGGCGATGGTCATATTCTGACCCAGCGCCAGTTCTCCCAAATCGGTCGAAGCGCTCATCGGCCACCAAATCGCCGCGCTGCAACACGTCACCTGCTTTGACAGCAGGACGTTGGTTGATATTGGTCGATTGGTTGGAACGGGTGAATTTCACCAGATTGTAGATGTCCACACCCACTTCGCCGGCCACTGCCTCTTCATCGTGTACACGCACCACAACGCGGTTGGCATCGACATACTCGACCACACCGCCGCGGCGGGCAACGATGGCGGTTGCCGAATCGACGGCTACGGCGCGTTCGATGCCCGTCCCCACCATCGGTTTTTCCGCACGCAGACAGGGGAACCGCCTGACGCTGCATGTTCGCACCCATCAAAGCGCGGTTGGCGTCGTCATGCTCCAAGAATGGAATCAGCGAAGCCGCCACCGATACCGCCTGGCCGGTTGCCACATCCATATATTGGACACGGTCGACGGTAGCCATGATGGTTTCGCCTTTTTCACGGCAGGTAAACGAGCTCGTCAATCAGACGGCCTTTTGCATCCAAGGCGGCATTGGCCTGCGCAATCACGAACCTGCCTTCCTCAATGGCCGACAGATATTCGATTTCATCAGTCACTTTGCCGTCAACCACGCGACGGTAGGGAGTTTCAAAAAGCCGTATTCGTTGGTGCGCGCGTAAACCGACAACGAGTTGATCAGGCCGATGTTCGGGCCTTCCGGTGTTTTCAATCGGACAAACGCGGCCGTAGTGGGTCGGATGCACGTCGCGCACCTCGAAGCCTGCGCGTTCGCGGGTCAGACCGCCCGGGCCGAGTGCGGAAACACGGCGTTTATGGGTAATTTCCGACAGCGGGTTGGTCTGATCCATAAACTGCGACAGTTGGCTGGAACCGAAAAATTCTTTGATCGCGGCAGATACGGGTTTGGCATTGATCAGATCCGTCGGCATCAGGTTTTCCGATTCGGCCTGATTGAGACGCTCTTTTCACCGCACGTTCGACACGTGCCAAACCGCTGCGGAACTGGTTTTTCCACCACTCGCCCACTGAGCGGACACGGCGGTTACCCAAATGGTCGATATCGTCGACCTCGCCGTGGCCGTTCCGCAGTTCTACCCAAAGTGGCAATGGATGCCACAATGTCTTCCACGCTCAATACGAAACCGCCTTTTTCTGCTGCACCGGCAAAGGTTTCATTCAGCAAACGACCATACCAAGAAGCTTTCTGTCTCGTCGCTGAGCTTCTGTTCGTAAGTGCGCGTATTGAATTTCATCACGACCTACACGGGACAAATCGTAGCTTTCTTCATTGAAGAACAATCTGTTAAACAACAACTCGACTGCTTCTGTCGGTAGGGCGGTTCGCCCGGACGCATCATGCGGTAAATGGCAATGCGCGCAGCATGTTGGCCATTTGTTTCATCGGTACGCAAAGTGGCGGAAATAAGCCACCCTGATCCAAATCATTGATGTATAGGTTTCAATCTCTTTGACGCCGTGAATATCCAACTGCGCCAACAACTCCTCAGTGATTTCGTCATTGGCGGACGCCAAAACTTCACCCGTGTCTTCAACCACAACATCCCTTGCCAAAACCTTGCCGACCAAGCTGTCAGGATCGACAGGGCAGATGTTTGATGCCCGCTTTTTCAATATCGCGGATATTTTTGGCGGTAACCCGCTTGCCGGCGGCAAACCAAGACATTGCCCTCTTTATCGGTAATGTCCAGCTTGGCACTTTTCACCTTTCAGACGGCCTGCAACCAAATCAGTACCGCTCCGTCTTTGGAAAAGTAAAACTTTTCCTTGTCGTAGAGGTACCAAGAATTTGCTCGTTGCTGTAACCCAAAGCTTTGAGAAGAATGGTAACCGGCATTTTTGCGGCGGCGGTCGATACGGAAATAGAGCAGATCTTTCGGATCAAACTCAAAAATCCAGCCAAGAGCCGCGGTAAGGAATCACACGAGCAGAAAAAGCAGTTTGCCGGACGAATGGGTTTTGCCACGGTCATGTTCAAAAATACGCCGGGAGAGCGGTGCAGCTGGGAAACAATTACGCGCTCTGTACCGTTAATAATGAATGATCCGCTTTGGTGTCATCAGAGGGATTTCACCCATATACACTTCGTTTTCACGAACTTCTTTTTACCACATCCTGCTTTGAAGACTCTTTATCAAGAAATTACCAAGCGGATACGTGCACGAAGGGAGCCGCATACGTGATACCACGCAACTGGCATTCGGGAATATCGAAGAGAGGCTCGCCCAAGACGTAGTGGACAAATTCCAAGCGGGCATAACCATTATGGCTCACAATCGGAAAAATCGAGTTGAAGGCAGCCTGCAGACCTTCGTCGATGCGCTTATCGTAGCCCTTTTCCTGTTGTAAAAATTTGGCGTAGGAATCCAGGCTGTAGCCAGCAAAAAGGAACCTCCAAGACATTTTTCACGCTTCGCAAAACTTTTGCGGATACGCTTTTTCTCGGTAAAAGAATAAGCCATAGCGTAACACTCCAACAAAGTAAATAAAAATAACTGAATGAACCGGTTCATTAACAATCAGGTAGTCTGAAATGTTTCAGACATTTGAAACCTACTTAAACTTTTAAAACTTACTTAAATTTTTATTACGGCTGGCAGCAACCCGCAAACCACTTATGAAAATTTAAGTAAATATATAAGTATGATTCAAGCAGACACAATAGGCTGGCAGACATAGCTGCCAGCCTATATTTCAGACGACTCTTATTTGATTTCGACTTTAGCGCCGGCTTCTTCCAATTGTTTTGGATATCTTCAGCTTCAGCTTTGGAAACGCCTTCTTTAAGGGTTTTAGGAGCACCGTCAACGATATCTTTCGCCTCTTTCAGACCCAAGCCAGTAATTGCGCGGACAACTTTAATCACGCCGACTTTTTGCTCACCTGCAGCAGCCAAGATTACATCAAATTCAGTTTTTCTTCAGCAGCAGCACCTCCGGCAGCAGGGCCTGCGGCAACTGCAACAGCAGCAGCAGAAACACCAAATTTTTTTCTTCAAATGCTTTAACCAAGTCGTTCAATTCCATTACGGTCAAAGAACCAACGGCTTCCAAAATGTCTTCTTTAGTAATAGCCATGCTATTTATACTCCAAATATTGTATTAAAAATAAATCAAACGGACAAAAATGTATTAATCAAGCAGCTTCTTCACTTGCTTTCTTCTCTGCCAAAGCAGCTAAAACCGCGCGCAAGGCCGGAAACAGGCGCTTGCATAACAAACAACAGTTTGGACAACAGTTCTTCGCGACTCGGAATAGAAGCAAGCTCCGCAACTTGAGCAGCATTCATTACTTCGCCATTATAAGAACCAGCTTTCACAACAATTTTGTCATCTTTTTCGCGAATTGGTGCAACACTTTTGCAGCAGCAACAGCATCTTCAGAAGCAGCATACACCAACGGACCAACCATTTGATCTGCCAATGCTGCAAATGAAGTACCCTCTACTGCACGACGAGCCAGAGTGTTTTTCAGAACGCGCAAACAACGCCTTCTTTACGTGCATTTGCACGCAACTGGGTCATGCTGGAAACACTGATACCGCGATATTCGGCAACCACAAGAGTTTGTGCATTAGCAATCGCTGCACTGATTTTCCTCTACGGCCACCTTCTTGGTTTCAATATTGAGACTCAAGGTCTACCTCCCACTGTTTATCAAAAGAGTACCGGTTGATACTCCACCAGCGCGGTAACCTAAAAAGACATTTTGCAAACAGTAATATTGCAATTTGTTTCAGGACTACCGTCTGCGTAGGGTTATTACAATTAAATCTTACGATCCCTACGGTCTTGGACATCTACTTAATACTTAAGTAGTCCAAATTCAAGCAATCCAAGCGTGCTTAGATTGCTTGAAATCTTCAAAATATTCAGTTGTTCACACTTGCAGTATCAACGCGAACACTCCAAACCCATAGTGCTGGACACAGCTACTTTTTCAGATATTGACCTTTGTAGGCTGCAGGTTTGGCTTTAACGATTGCATCAAGCAGAGCATCAAAGTTTTCCTTCAGGTCAGCCTCAGCAAAAGAGGCGCGACCAATAGTTGCATGCACGATACCAGCTTTATCAGTACGGTATTGCACTTGACCGGCTTTTGCGTTTTTAACAGCTTCTGCTACATTCGGAGTTACCGTGCCGACTTTGGGGTTCGGCATCAAACCACGAGGACCGAGAATGGTACCAAGCTGACCGACAATACGCATCGCATCAGGAGAAGCAATGACAACATCAAAATTCAAATTACCTGCTTTGATATCGGCAGCCAAATCTTCAAAACCAACTACATCGGCACCGAGCTGCTTTTTGCAGCATCAGCATTTGCACCTTGGGCAAATACGGCCACACGGGTTGTTTTACCGGTACCTTTGGGCAATACAACAGAACCACGAATTACTTGGTCAGATTTACGGGGATCTACACCCAAATTAAATGAAACATCTGCAGATTCATCAAATCTTTGCAGTAGCTGCCTTTTTACCAAAGTGATGGCATCATCAATAGCATACAGCTTATTAGCCTCAACAGAGGAGCAGCAATGCTCAAGCGCTTAGATACTTTTGCCATTATACAACACCCTCCACATCCAGACCCATAGAACGGGCAGAGCCTGCAATAGTACGAACAGCTGCATCCAAATCAGCAGCAGTCAAATCAGGCTCTTTTAGTTTTTGCAATTTCTTCCAACTGAGCGCGTGTCAACTTACCTACTTTATTAGTAAGCGGATTGGAGCCGCCTTTTGTAAACCAGCTGCTTTTTCAGCAAGATGGAAGCAGGCGGAGTTTTCATCACAAAAAGTGCAAATGATTTATCCGCAAAAGCAGTAATCACAACAGGAATGGGCAAACCAGGCTCCATACCTTGAGTTGCAGCATTAAATGCTTTACAAAAACTCCATAATATTCAGACCACGTTGACCCAAAGCCGGGCCAACAGGAGGAGAGGATTGGCCTTACCTGCAGGGAATCTGCAGTTTGATGTAGCCGATGATTTTCTTTGCCCTTATATAAACTCCTAAAATGGGTATTAATCGCAATACAATTGCTCCCCCAGTTATCAACAAAAAGTAAAACAACTAATGATTTTACTGCAACTTCAATAAAAGTACAAGTTAAAGAACAACCTACTCTTAATTCTTTTCAACCTGACCAAACTCCAGCTCAACAGGAGTCTCTCGTCCAAAAATTTGAACAGAAACCCTCAATCTATTTCTCTCATAATTCTTCTTCAACTATTCCATTAAAATCAGCAAATGTAGTCCCTTCTATTCACTCTTACCTGCTGCCCAACTTCAAACTCCACTCTTGGTTTGGTTTTCACCACTCGATTTGTACTTGCGCCACAATCGCATCCACCTCCCTCTGCGAAAATAGGCAAGGGACGATTTCCGCTACCGCCAACAAAACCTGACACCCTCGGCGTACTTTTTACCAAATACCAAGAATCATCCGTCATCTCCATTTCAACAAGCACATATCCAGGAAAAAATTTTCTTTCGCTAACCGTTTTTCGTCCGTTCTTGATATCAACCACCTCCTCAACAGGAACTAAAATCGAACGAAAATGATCCAGCATGCCTTCCCGTTCAATTCTCTCTTTTAGCGTTTTTGTACATTTTCTCAAATCCAGAAGTATGCCTGAAACCCATACCATAGACATTTGTTTCTACCTCATCAGCCCAGATCAAATAACAGCCGAGAAATTACAGAATCAACGATATAAATAAAAACAGTCAACATGCCGGCAAACATCAAAACAAAACCTGTCATTTTTATCGTATATGGTTTCTCCGGGCCATACAACTTTTTCAAGCTCAACCACGGAGTCTTTTATATACCCTGACAAACCGGGAAAAGTTACCCCACATGACAATAATAATCACCACAAGGATTGCAAAATAATGAGCAAATTTTTGTATGTACTCAGGAATATTGGATGTCGAGCAAGAACAAACCATGTTCCAACAGACAACAATGATAAGTAAGTCAACTTTATCAAGATTTTAGCCATTGATTTCTTCACCTGCTTTTGCAACTTAGGATCAATAAGCGCCTTACAGGCTCAAGCCGCCTCTCACCATCTTGTTTATCCATTATATAAAACCTATAAAAACATAAAAACCAACCGACCCTAGGCCGGTTAGTTTTTATTTGGCAGGCCAGGAGGGTCTCGAACCCCTAACCCTCGGTTTTGGAGACCGATACTCTACCAATTGAGCTACTGGCCTCTAAACTTTACGCGATTACGGTAGACACAACACCCGCACCGACGGTACGGCCGCCTTCGCGGATGGCGAAGCGCAAACCTTCTTCCATGGCGATCGGGGCAATCGGTTCAACGGTGATGGCTACGTTTTTCACCCGGCATTACCATTTCCACGCCTTCTTCCAGAGTCACCGCACCGGTTACGTCGGTAGTGCTGGAAGTAGAACTGGGGACGGTAGTTGGCGAAGAACGGGGTGTGACGGCCGCCCTCTTCTTTGCTCAGTACGTATACTTCGGCTTTGAATTTGGTGTGCGGGGTGATGGTACCGGGTTTGGCCAATACCTGGCCGCGCTCCACTTCTTCGCGTTTGGTACCGCGCAGCAGTACGCCGACGTTGTCGCCTGCCTGGCCTTCGTCGAGCAGTTTGCGGAACATTTCGACGCCGGTACAGGGTGGTTTTTGGGTCTCTTTCAGGCCGACGATTTCTGATTTCGTCACCGACGTGAGATGATACCGCGCTCTACGCGGCCGGTTACCACGGTACCGCGGCCGGAGATGGAGAATACGTCTTCAATCGGCAGCAGGAAGGGTTTGTCTACGGCACGCTCGGGAGTCGGAATATAGCTGTCCAGTGCGTCGGCCAATGCGAAGATGGCGGTTTCGCCGATGTCGGAGGTGTCGCCTTCCAGTGCTTTGAGTGCGGAACCTTTGATGATAGGCACATCGTCACCCGGGAACTCGTAGCTGCTGAGTAGGTCGCGGATTTCCATTTCGACCAGTTCCAGCAGCTCTTCGTCGTCTACCATGTCGCATTTGTTCATGAAGACGATGATGTAGACACGCCTACCTGGCGGGCAAGCAGGATGTGCTCGCGAGTTTGCGGCATGGGACCGTCGGCGCAGGAACATACCAGAATCGCGCCGTCCATCTGGGCGCACCGGTAATCATGTTTTTCACGTAGTCGGCGTGACCGGGCAGTCTACGTGGGCGTAGTGGCGGCCTTCGGTTTCGTATTCTACGTGGGAGGTATTGATGGTGATACCGCGGGCTTTTTCTTCCGGGGCGTTGTCAATCTGGTCGTAGGCTTTGGCTGCGCCACCGAATTTTTTGGCCAAAATGGTGGTGCAGTGCGCGGCGGTCAGGGTGGTTTTACCGTGGTCGACTGACCGATGGTGCCAACGTTTACGTGCGGTTTGCTGCGTTCGAATTTTTCCTTTGCCATAGCAAATTTCCTATCTAAAGCTTACAAATTAAAGAAGTAAATTTTAAGGGTAGTTATTTGGTGCCCATGGGCAGATTTGAACTGCCGGCCTCTCCCTTACCAAGGGAGTGCTCTACCCCTGAGCTACATGGGCCAATAGATATTGGAGCGGGTGAAGGGAATCGAACCCTCACCGTAAGCTTGGAAGGCTTCTGCTCTACCATTGAGCTACACCCGCAGACTTACTGCCTGTAATCCAGCCTCCCAACAAATTGGAATTTGGTGGTGGGAGAAGGATTCGAACCTTCGAAGCTCTCTGCAACAGATTTACAGTCTGCCCCCTTTGACCGCTCAGGAATCCCACCAAAGAGAAGCGGAATGTTACTTACACCACCCTTCTCCGTCAAGCGAAATATTTAAAAATTCCTACCAACCTGAATTAAGTATATGTTATACTTGTTTTAATTATTTTCCCGATTATTTCTCTTCAATGATGCGGATATACTCTGGCATAGAGTTCTTCGTGCGTTTCGGGATGCTCTTCATCCATCAGAATACAGTCGACAGGGCAGACCTGCTGGCATTGCGGTTCGTCGTAGTGGCCGACGCACTGGGTGCAGAGATTCGGATCGATTTCATAAATTTCCTCGCCCTGCGAGATAGCGTCGTTAGGGCACTCCCGGGCTCGCAAAGCGTCGCAGTTGATGCACCTCGTCTGTAATAAAAGGTGACATATCGGAATCCTTCTGAAATGTGTGTCTGAAGATTTAGCGGGCGCGGATTATAGCACGCTTTCCGCTAGATGATTGTTTTTATATATTTATAAATAATTATCATAAATCGAGGACCGTCTTTGATACCCGGCCAGCAGGTATTTGCTCTGCCCTGCCCGACCCTCGCGTCGGACATCGAGCCATGGCGGCAGATCGGGTATTTTTCCCGCCTCGATATAGACTTCGGCACCGGGTTTCAGACGGCCTGAGCCAGCAATCCGAACAAATCGTCCCAGCCCTGCCAGGCAAACGGCGGATCGAGAAACACAACATCAAATTGCGGCGCCGCGGTTTGCAGGTACGCAGCGGCATTTTGGCAGACGACAGATACGGCGGCATCCCAGCCGAAAATTTCTGTCTGACGCATGAGGTTCTGCGCGACCCGTCGCTCAAATTCGACCATCACCACTTTTTGCCGCACCGCGCGAGGCAGCTTCAAAAACCGAGCGCGCCGCTGCCTGTAAACAAATCCAGCACGGTTTTGCCCGTCAGATCTTGACCCAGCCAGTTGAACAGGCGTTCGCGCACGCTGTCGGGCGTGGGGCGCAGGCCGTCCGAATCGGCGAGGTGATTTTTCCGTCCCCTGTGTGTACCGCCGATGATACGGACTTGGTTGCTGTGTTTGGCATTTTTCATTTTGTTTTCTTTTTCATCCGTTTGATTTTTGCGCCAGGAAAACAGCGATATAACGGCAAGAAAGGAGCGCGGCCATAAAGCGAACAGGAACAGAATACCGCGTAAAAGCCACCCAGCCCTGTTTCAACATCACGCCGACCGACTGCCAGAAGCCGGGTGCATACTGCCGCGCTTCGGCGTCGCTGTCGGACGGGTGTAGCGGAACACCGCTTCGGGCTGTTCGAAACGCAGGCGCACGGTGGCGAAATCCACTGTGTCCTGCCAGTCGCCCGCCGCAATTCGGCGTATTCTCGCTGCGCGCGGGCGTCGGACCGTCTGACCTGCACGTCGGATGTACCGCTTTTGTCATGCTTTTCCGACGAATCGGCGGTGTTCTGCAAACGTTCGGCCACCTCGCGCTGCCGTGCGGCTCCAAAAGCGGCGCAGCGCAAATCGAGAGCGACATCGGCCGCGCTGAAATTCTGTTCCTGCAAAAACATGATGTGTTTCTGCATATCGCGCAAAAAGTCCGCCGTTTGTCTTTCGGCAGGCGCACGGTCATGTCGCCGGTTTGCCCAGCAGCGGCGGATGACCAGCAGCACTCCGTCCTGCTGCGGATAGGTTTGTTCGTCGGACACCGAGGCAAAAATGCCGCTTTTCGATGAAACCGCCGTATTGCAGCGTGAGTTTTTCTCCACCTCCGCCACGGTCTGCCGCGTGTTTTCAGTTTTGAACGCGATATCGGCTTCCACAACGAGCTGCCGCCCTTCCGCTTTCTGCTGCCAAGTACCATGCTGTCGGCGCGGACGGCCGTTTCCTGATTGGCTGCGGCTTCGCTGTATTCCGCCGCTGCGGCAGCCGGGGCATAGGCGGCGGGGCGCTGTTTTTCAGCGTTTTGGCCGCAGGCCGCCAGCAGGGGCGAGTACGACGGGCAAAAGCAGGATGGGTTTGGTTGGCACGCATGATTTTTCTCCTGTGGTGTTCAGACGGCCTCATTCTCCCTCGATGAACCACAAGGCTCTGAAAATATGGCGCGAAGGAAACCGTCTCCGTTTTTCAGGCTTTCAGACGGCCTCTGTCGTTTTGTCTGCAGCGCATTATAGCCAATCCTGCGGCAAAAGCAGGCTAGGCCGTCTGAAAACGACCGACGCTCTTTCAGACGGCCTTCCAATCGTGCCGCGCATTATAGCCAATCCGTGCTGCAGACGATAAAAGGCCGTCTGAAACCCGTTTTTCCGTTTTCAGACGGCCTTTTTATTGATCAAACCAAACACTCTACTCTTTGGGCGCGGGCGGTTCGATTTGTTCTTTCCAGCCGCATTCTTTTTGCGGGCAGACTTTTCCACGCCCCAGCGTTTGGTGGTTTTGACGGTCAATACCGGCCAATGGCAGTTGGGGCAGTTCTTCGGCAAGCGGCGGATTCCAGGTGGCGTAGTTGCAGTCGGGGTAGGTGCTGCAGCTGTAAAACAGTTTGCCGTAGCGGGATTTGCGCTCGACCAGGTGGCCTTTTTTACATTGCGGGCATTGGACGCCGGTGTCTTTGGGTTTTTCCAGCGGTCGATGTGTTTGCATTTCAGGGATAGTTGGCGCAGCCGATGAATCTACTGCCGGTGCGGCTGTATTTGTACACCAGCCGTCCGCCGCATTTGGGGCACTCGCGCCCGTCGAGTTCGGCCTGTTCGGCTTCGGCTTTGGCGATGCGCTCGGCGGCTTCCTCGGCGGTTTCGTTGACATTGCGGGTGTAGCTGCACTCGGGATAGCGCACAGGGACGAAGCGTCCCATTTTAGCTGAACTTGATTTGCAGCTAGTGTTCGCCGCATTTGGGGCAGGTTTCGTCCAGCTCTTCGGTGGTGGGATTTGGCGCGTTCGATGCCTTCTTTTTCAGCCACTTGCTCGTGGAAGGCTTCAGAATTTGTCCATCACGGGCACCCACTCGCGTTTGCCGTTGGCGATTTCGTCGGAGCCTGGTCTTCGAGTTTGGCGGTGAAGTGGTAATCGACGTATTGGGCGAAGTGGTCGGTCAGGAATTTGTTGACGATGTCGCCGGTGTCGGTGGGCATGAAGCGTTTTTGTTCGAGGGTAACGTATTCGCGGTCTTTGAGCGTGGAAAGTAATGCTCGGCGTAGGGTCGAGGGGCGGCTGATGCCGTATTCTTCGAGGGCTTTGACCAGCGTGGCTTCGTGTAGCAGCGGCGGCGGGGTGGTGAAATGCTGTTCGCCCGTGGAGGTTGTCGTCAACCGCGCAGCTTGTCGCCCTCGGCCATTTCGGGCAGTTTTTGCCCTCTTCTGTCTTCTTCTTCCTCGCTGCTTTCATATACGCGCTCAAAAAGCCGGCAAAGGTCGTGCACTTGGCCGGTTACGCGGAACACGCCTTCGCCCACGGCGATGTCAGCCGTGGTTTGGTCGAATTTTGGCGGGGTCATCTGGCAGGCGACGGTACGCTGCCAAATCATTTGGTAGAGCTTGAACTGGTCGGCAGTCAGAAACGGCTTCACGCTTTCGGGTGTGCGGTAAACGGAGGTCGGGCGGATGGCTTCGTGGGCTTCCTGCGCGTTTTTCGATTTAGTTTTGTACTGCTTGGCCGCGCTTGGCAGGTATTCTTTGCCGATTTTGTTTCGATGTAGTGGCGGATTTCGGTGAGCGCTTCGTCGGCCAGGTTCACGCTGTCGGTACGCACTATAGGTAATCAGGACCGATCGCGCCCTCGCCCTACGTCAATGCCCTCGTAAAGCTGCCGGGCGGTGCGCATGGTGCGGTCGGTGGTCGTGCCGAGTTGTGCACGGCGTCCTGCTGCATGGTCGATGTAGTAAACGGCGCGGCTGGGTTGCGGCTGCGTTTTTCTTTTTCTACGGCGGAGACAACGGCTTCTTTGCCTGCGAGTGCGTCTAAGACGGCCTCTTGCGCTGTCTGGTTAGGCAGGGCGAACTGTTCGAGCTTGTCGCCTTTGTATTGCACCAGCTTGGCGGTGGTGCTGCGGCACTGTGGCTGTCGAGGTGTACCGTCCATTATTCCTGCGCTTCAAGGCGCGGATTTCGTTTTCGCGCTCGCAAATCAGGCGCAGGGGCGGGGCTTTGCACGCGGCCGGCGGGAGGCCGCGGCGGATCCACAGCAGCGGCGAGAGTTGAAGCCGACGAGATAGTCGAGGCGCGCGTGGCGCGCCTGTTGCGCGTCAACCAGATTGATTTCGCTCGCGCGGATTGGCGATGGCTTCGAGTACGGCGTTTTTGGTGATTTCGTGAAACACCACCGCGCTTGGGGTGGATGTTTTTCAGACCGCGTTTGATTTGAGATTTCCTGCAAGTGCCATGAAATCGCTTCGCCTTCCTATCCGGGTCGGTGGCCAGATAGATGTTTTCGGCTTCTTTGGCTCCGGCCACGATGGCATCGACGTGTTTGGCGTTGCGGGCAACCAGCATGGTATTTCATGGCGAAACCGTTGTCGAGGATCGACCGCGCCGTTTTCGGCACGAGATCGCGCACATGCCGTGGAGGCCAGGATTTCAAAATCGCCGCCGAGGTATTTTTGGGTTTTGGCTTGGAGGGGATTCGACGATTAAAAAGGTTTTTGCCATCGTTCTTCTCTGTCGTCTGAATGGTTTTCGGGTGGTTTCAGACGGCCTCATTAAGGGGATGAGGCCGTCTGAAAAGGTTTTCCCTGCGTCTGCCGCCCGTTTTCAGACGGCTCTGCTTTATCAATACGGCTTTAGTGCATGATCGCTTTGCCGTGCAGGGCGGCCATCGGCTCGTCGCCGATGAGCACGGGCTGGCTCGGCCTTCTGCGCCCACAACACCAAAAAGGCACACGACTTTTGGCTGTGTCTGCCGTCCTTCTTCCGTCGGCATGAACATCAGGGCGTTGACGACAGACTCGCGCTGGCCGGTAGCTCAGCGCCGCCCGCTGATTTCGGCTGGTGCAGCAGGCCGCGCACTTCGGGCGGCAGGCGGTCGCATTCTTCCGGCCAGTAGACGCGCAGCGCCGCTGCCCTGCCCGCCGCCTGCCATTGCGATTCTTCGTTCAACACGCTCGATCAGCATCAGCGTTTTGTGGATGTCGTCTTCACCGAAACCCCACTTCTTCCAGCAGGGCTGCCCAAAATCGCCGCCCGAGGGGCAGGCGTCGAAGCCTGGAAATGTTCGATCAGAAAGGCGATGAGTTCCGCCATGAGTGCTGTTTCCGCCTTATTGTGATGCGGCCTCGCCGCGCCTGCGCTTTCTGGCGGATTCTCTGGTAGCGCCCGCCCGATGCCGCCGCCACGCGGCCCATTCCAGTTCCATGCGGCGCGGCGTAAATGTCGGCGGCGGGTGGGCGAGCCGCTCGGCCAAAGTGTCGGGGTGTATAGGGTCGTAGCCCATTTTACTCAAGCAGGCTGTCTGACGCGCGCCGTCTGCCGTTTGCGCCTTTTCCTCAGTGTTTCAGACGGCCTCTGCCGCTTTGGGGCAGAGGTCGACTCTGAGCTGGGATGCGCGCGCTCTGCCGCGTTTGTCTATTTATAGAATATGACGAAGCCCGCGCCGTTGGCAACAGTTGCGGGTGCATTCGCTCAGAATGTCTTCCAGCGATTCGGTGAGTTCTGCGCCCTCTTTAATCAGCCTGTGGCAGCCTCGCTGTGCGGGTTATCGATCGAGCCGGGCACGGCCATCACTTCGCGTCCTATTTCCGCCGCCAGCCGCGCGGTGATGAGCGAGCCCGATTTCACAGCGGCTTCCCACTCACCAAAACGGCCTGCGCCAGCGCGGCGATGATGCGGTTGCGGCGCGGGAAGTTGCTCGCCAGCGGCCGCGTGCCCAGCAGGGAACTCGCTGACAATCAGGCCGCGTTCGGCGATTTGTGTGAGCAAGGTTTTTGTTGGACGGCGGATAGATGCGGTCTATGCCCGTGCCCCACACCGCCGCCGTGCCGCCCGCGCCTTCAAGTGCACCCAGATGGGCGGCGGTGTCGATGCCCGCCGCCATGCCGGAGACGACGGCGATGCCCTGCTGCGACAGGGCGCGGCCGAAAGTCGCGGGCGATGCGCTCTGCCTGCGGCGTGGCGTGGCGGCCGCCGACCACGGCGACGGACAGGCGGTGCAGCAGCGCGGTGTCGCGCGTGCAAACAGCAAAAGGCGGTGGCGTCATGCGCCCGCCGAGCATGACGGGAAAAATCACCGTCGCACAGCATCCAGCAGGCGGCAGCCTTCGCCTTCTTCCCAACGCAGGGCGGCTTCGGCGGCGCGTTCAGCCTCGCCGCGCCGGTTTGCCCAAGCCTCCCCGCGCCTGTTGCGGGCAAGCAGCAGCCGCACGGCGTCGAGGCGGCCTCGCACGCGGCAGCGGCGCGCTGCCAGTGGCCGACCAGCCTGCAAAAAGGTTTCCGCGCCGATATGGGGCATCAGGGAGAGTTTCAGCCAGGCTTGGCGTTCGGCTGTCTATTCCATATCCGTTTACTCCCTCTGCATGGTGTGGGAATCTGTTCAGGCCGTCGGAAAACCCGTTTTCGGTTTTTCAGACGGCCTCTAGCCTGTTACCCGTGCTGTTCGCTGTTGAGGAAACCGCCGCTCTGGCGCGACCAGAGTTTAACGCCTACAGCCGTTTTGCGCCAGCAGCTCTTCGTGGCGGCCTTCTTCGACGATGCGGCCTGGTCGAGCACGATGAGCCCGTCCATCGCGCGCGATGGTGGAGAGGCGGTGGGCGATGGCGATCACGGTTTTGCTAGTCCATCATTTTGTCGAGGCTCTCCTGAATCGCGGCTTCCACTTCCGAATCGAGCGCACTGGTGGCTGCATCCAAAAAGCAGAATCGGCGCGTCTTTTGAGCACGACGCGGGCGATGGCGATGCAGCTGGCGCTGGCCGCCGGAGAGTTTCACACCCGCTCGCCCACTGGGCATCGTAGCCGCGCCGCCCTTTCGCGTCGGAAGGTTGGGGATAAAAGCCGGCGGCTTCGGCCAGCCTCGGCGGCGGGCCACCATTTCTTCGTCCGGTGGCAGCGGGGCCGTAAGCGATGTTGTCGCGCACGGGCGGTGCAAGAGGCTGGTGTCTTGCGTCATCAGGCCGATTTGGGCGCGCAGGCTTTTTAAGGTTACGTCGTTGACGTTTTGGCCGTCGATGGAAATCGTGCCGCTTTGCGCCTCGTAAAACTGCAAGAGCAGGGTTTACAATCGTGGATTTGCCCGCGCCGCTGCGGCCGATAAGGCCGACTTTTCGCCGGGTTTGATAGGGTGAGGTTGAAGCCGTTGAGCAGCGGTTTGCCCGCGTTTCGTAGGAGAAATCGACGTGGTCGAACTTGATTTCGCCCGCGCTCACTTTCAGCGGCAGCGCGGCCGGTTTGTCCAAAATCGTCTGCGGCTTGGAGAGCGTGGCCATGCCGTCTGAAACCGTGCCCATGTTTTCAAACAGGCGCGCTGATTCCCCACGATGTGCATTGCGACAGGCCGTTGACGCGCAAAAGCCATGGCCGTGGCGGTAGCCACCGCGCCCGCGCCGACCTGCCCCTGGTGCCACAGCCAGATGCCCAGCGCGGTGGTGGAGAGTGTCAGCGAGGAATTGACGATAAAGCTGGACGTGTGCAGCAGCGTGGCCAAACGCATCTGCGCGTGCACCGTCACCATAAATTCTTCCATCGACTGCCTGGCATAAGCCGCCTCGCGCGCCGTGGGAGAACAGTTTTACCGTCGTGATGTTTGGAATAGGCGTCGGTGATGCGCCGGTCATCAGGCTGCGCGCATCCCGGCCTGCGCGGCGGCGGTTTTGCCCAACGGAATCAGCAGCTTCATCACCAGCAAAGCCGGCCAGCCAGCCGACAGAAAAGGCGGCAGCAGCCAGCCGTCGAGCGATACCAAAATGATGCCGAAGTGATGAAATACACCAGCACTACACCACCATCAGCCACGGTCATCACACATCGCGCGCGCCAGCGCGGTCTGCATGACTTTGGCCGACACCGCGCCCGGCAAATTCGTCTGGTAAAAACCGAGGCTCTCGCCCCAGCATCAGGCGGTGGAAATTCCAGCGCAAACGCATGGAAACACGCCCTGCAAGGTTTGCAGGGCGCGTTGGAGTGAAAAACGTCCGAAAACACGCGAACACCATCATCGCCGCCATACCGAACAAAGCCCAGCCTTTTCGGCAAAGCAGCGTTCAGGCTGTATCTGCCCAGCCAGTCGACCACTTTGCCCATAAACTGAAACAGCAAGCTTCCATAATGCCGATGCCGCCGTCATCAGCGCGAGTACGGCAATCCGTTTTACGTACGCCGTCGGTGGCCGACCAGATGAAAGCAGCTCGGCCCGGCGTCATCGGCGCCACGTCGGGATAGGTTTCGATGCGGTTTTCAAACCAGGGAAAAATTTTTAATCATATTGTTGCGCTCTGCGTATTTCAGACGGCCTGCGAACCGCAGGCCGTCTGAGCATCGAAAGGCCGCATTCTACGGGAAAAGGGCGGCGGCAAAAAGCAGCGGAACGCGTGGCAAAAGAGCCGTCTGAAAGCCGAGGGTTTTCAGACGGCCTTTTTCCTGCGATTTCGCTCCGCTTCCGGCTCGCGTATCGGCAGGTTCAGCAGCGCCGCCGCGCCCGCCAACGCCATCGGCGCACCACATCCAGCCGTAGTCGTTGAAGGCCGACACCACGCGCCCGCCCGAGATACGAACCGAGAAAACCGCCGATTTGGTGGCTGAGCATGGTGAGGCCGAACAGCGTTGCCGAATGGCGCGCGTGCCGAACAGCTTGCCCGTCAGCGCAGCGGTAGGGCGACGGTCGCCAACCAGGTAGCCCAGCCCGGCGGCAAACAGGTAGAAAAGTCATGTCGGCGCGCGGCGCGGCGGTGGCCGCCACCAGCAGCACGCGAGCCGTACAGGGCGGCGAGCACATATTTGAGCGGAAGCGGCCGACGCACCAACCGGAAAACAGGCGGCCGGCAATGTTCAGCAAACCGATCACCGCTGCAGCGAGGCCGAGGCCACCGACGGCGGCAGGCCACGCAGCGCGATTTCCGTCGGCGGGTGCGTCACACACAATGTGAAAGCCGCAGGGTGAAAAATCCCGCGTCCGCGAAAAGCAGATAGCTGCGGTTGCGGAAGCGGCGGCCACCGCGCCTTTGAGGCGCGCCTGCTTCGTGCTGCGCCGAGGGCTGCCGAAGGTGAGGGCCGTCTGAACGCCGCCGCGCGTCAGCCACCACGCCACGGGCACAATCAGCAGCGATGCCGCCCCCGCATAAAACACGCCCTGCCAGCCGCACAGGGCGGCACCAAAAACCCCTGCGCCAGCGGCGCAGACAGAAACTGCGCCGGGCCGCCCGCGTTCACCGCGCGCGAAGCCAGCCCGCGCATCTGCGGCAGCTTCGCCGCCACCTGCCCATGATGATGGAAAAGCCGCCCGCGCCTGTACCGAAAGCCAGCACGCCTACCGTCAGCATCATGCCCTCTACAGCGTCGGCAGGCTGAGGCACGAGAAAACAGGCCGCCGACAGCAGCAGCGCGCCGCCGCCAGCACCCTGCGCGCGCCGAAACGGTCGGCCAGTGCGCGCGTCACCGGCTGCCGCCACGCCCCACATCAGCTGGAACACGGCAATCACCAGGCTGAACTGTTCGATGCCCAGCGCCGTGGTGTTGACGACGAGGTGGACAAACAGCCCCAGCGACATCCTCATACCGATGGTAACCAAGGATAAAGGCCGCCGCCGAAATCACCGGCCACGGATTGACGTGTGTCTGATGCGTATCCATAAAATAATTTAACGCTGTGCGGGTTTTCAAAACGGCGGACTATAGCAAACTTTGCCGCCGCCGCTAAATAACCGCTGCTTCTTTCGATATGTCGGACAAGGCCGTCTGAAATGAAGTGCATGCACCACCACCGTCGGCACAAAGGCCGTCTGAAACCCAAAAGAGCTTTCAGACGGCCTTTTACTGCGTATCGAGGAGTCAGGCGTTGCCCTGTTCCTGCTGCTGCTGATAGAGCGCCTCGGGATTGATCGGGGCGAGCAGCACGGGCGGAGGCCGGCGCGGGTGATGGCGGAAGACACGGCTTCGCGCGTGCGTGAGAACAGGATGTTCGGGCGGGCGATGGACAGCAGGGCTGCATGTCTTCTTCGAGGATGTTTTCCAAACGGAAAATACCGTTTTGCGTCGCTCGTTGAGGAACATCACGCTCGTCGCCAAGGCGGGCGGTGACGGTGACAGTGACGGACACGTCGTAGTAGTTGTCTTCAGTTTTTCGCTGTTGGTGGCAATGCGCATTTCGACGTTGGGTTCGCTCTGTTCGAGGAAAATCTGCGGCGCGTGCGGCACGCCAGAACAGGTCTTTGACGTCAGATTTTTCAATGTTGAAAACAGGTTGTGCCTGCTGGTTTTCTTGTTCGCTCATGTTTTGCTCTCGCTTTTGGGTTAGAAGCCGTCTGAAAACGGCGGGGTTGGAAAATCTATTGCTCCGACAGCATTTCGGCCAGGCGGCCGGCGTTGTGCAGGGCACGCAGTTCGCTGAAACCGCCGACGTGTTTTTCGCCGATGAAAATCTGCGGCACTGGTGCGCGATGCCTGTGCTGGCGCATGGTTTCAAAGGCTTCGGGGTCGGTGTGCGCGCCGATTTCGACGATGTTTTCGACACCAGGCTGTTTGAGCAGGGCTTTTGGCCATATTGCAGTAGGGCAGTGCGGGCCCGGAGTAGAGGGTAACGGTGGGCATGGCGTTCTCCTGCAAAGGCCGCCATTATGGCGGCTGCGGGCGGATTTACCCAAGTGTGAGGGACCGTCTGAAAACCCGTTTTCGGTTTTTCAGACGGCCTTCTGCATCGCTATCGGGTTTGCCGACAAACGAGGGCAGCGTCCATGCGCCGCCAAAAAGCCTTCTGCACTGGCCGGTGGTGTCTTCGCTGCTGCGCACGAACGTGTGGCCGTTCCACACCGCGCTTTGCCCGCTCCAACAGTCGCCCAAGCCACGTCGCTGCGAAACTGCCCGACAGCGTGGCGGTTTTTCAGGTCGAAGCCGCCGAAGCCGCCGTATTGGCGCAGCAGAACCTGTTCGACGCGGGTCAGTTTTTGTCCATCACGGCGTTAAAACTCGTGCCCTGATACGCGCCCGATATGCACGAGGTGTCAACCAGCACCTGTTTGGCGTTCAGCGGGTAAACCGTAATGTCGCCCTGCCATTCAGCTTACGTGCAGGCCGGGGCGGCGGTCGAACGGGTCGCCGTCTTCCCGCCGTTATTGCTCTTTTGCAGCAGAGCCATTACCGCTGTGTTTGGCCGTGCCTTTTTCAACGTGTATTCGCCTTTTTGCGGCACGGCTGTTGCGCGGATTTTCGGCGCAGCTTGTGGCGGCGACACGGCGCGCATTGCTCTGCCCTTTTGCCTATCAGCGCGCGGAAGGCGTGTTCAGACGGCGCGGAACTCGTCAACCTTCAACATCGCCGCCGCACGCACCTTTGTCGACAACATCATTTTGTGCGCCCGACACGACTTCGATTTTCGTCGCGTCGCAGGGCAGCCAAAGCAGGGCTTAGGTTTGCGCGCGCTGCTGAGTTTGCCGTAGCCGTCTTGGTTAAGCCTGCAGCGTGCCCGAGCGTTTGCCGTTGAGCCGCAATTCGCTTTTTGTCTGCCAGCTTCAATCGGAGGCGTTGTCGGTGAAATCGGGGGCGACGGCGGTTGCCCGACCACAGGCGCATTGCTGCCCGCTTGGCGCGTGAACAATACGGATACAGGGATGTTCGGTCTCCCCGTCGCCCTGATAACCGGCGATGCGGCGGGTGCCGGTGTTGTCGCAGGCGGCATCCAGTCTTGGTAGCTCTTTGCAAAAAGCCCTGCGAAGCGGCGGGCGGGCGACGCGGTAGTCGGGACCAGGATGATAACCCAGCGCGAAGGCGGCGGCAGGAAGGAGGGAGAGTACGGGGATAAGGACGAGGTTTCATGGATTTTTCCTTTTGAAACAATCTGAAAAGGCCGTCTGAAAACCGCAAAAATGCTTTTCAGACGGCCTTTGTTCGCCTTTACAGCCCTGCGGCCGCTTTGAGCGCGGCGGCTGGTCGAGTGCGCTCCCGGGTAAATTCCGGCTCTTCGCGGCCGAAGTGGCCGTAGGCGGCGGTTTTGCTGTAAATCGGGCGCAGGAGGTCGACATTTTCGACGATGCCTTTGGGCGCAGGTCGAAACTGTTCGCGCACCAGCGCAATCGGTTTGCTCTTCGCTGATGTGCCTGGTGCCGAAGGTATCGATATTATCGAAGTCGGCTCGGCGATGCCGATGGCGTAGGAGACTTTGGATTTGACACTGGGTGGCGAGGCCGGCGGCGACGATGTTTTGGCAACGTAGCGGCAGGCGTAGGCGGCGAGTGCGGTCGACTTTGCTCGGGTCCTGCCGGAGAATGCGCCGCCGCCGTGCGGGTGCTGCCGCCGCCGTAGGTATCGACGATGATTTTGCGTCCGGTTAAGCCGCAGTCGCCGTGCGGGCCGCCGATAACGAATTTGCCGGTGGGGTTGATCAGGTATTTGGTTTCCGCCGTGAGCATTTCAGACGGCAATACGGGCCGATAATCCGCTCGATAACCCGTTTTTCCAGCTCTTCGTGGCTGATTTCGGGGTCGTGCTGGGTGGAGAGGACGACGGTGTCGATGCGTTTGACCTTACCGGTTTCGCTGTCGTACACGGCGGTAATCTGCGCTGGCATCGGGCGCAGCCACGGCAGGCGGCCGTCGCGGCGCAATTCGCTCTGGCGCTGCATCAGGCGGTGGCTGTAATAAATGGCAAAGGGCATCAGCGTGGGCGTTTCGTCGCAGGCGTAGCCGGAACATCAGCCTTTGGTCGCCGCGCGCCCTGTGCCAAATCAGCCTTCGCCTTCGTTCACGCCTTTGGGCGATGTCGGGCGTGTTGGTCGTAATAGACGCCGACGGCGCAACGCTGCTGTCAAAAACACAGCGCGGGGTCGTTGCTAGCCGATGCGGGCAATGGTGTCGCGGGCGACTTTGATGTAATCGACGTGGGCATGGGTGGTGATTTCGCCGGCGAGTACGCACAGGCCGGTGTTGACTAAGGTTTCGGCGGCCACGCGGGCGGCGCTCTCGCGCCAATCACGGCATCGAGAATGGCATCGGAGATTTGGTCGGCCACTTTGTCGGGATGGCCTTTCGGACACGGATTCGGAGGTGAAGAGGTATTCGCTCATGGTGTTTCTTTCTGGTTCGGCAGGCGTTCAGACGGCCTGCGGGGTTCCGTAAGGCCGTCTGAAAAACAGACAGCGGGCAAACAGCATTTCAGCGGGGCAAAAATACCGCATTCAAGCGGGATTTCGATTGCCTGCCGCCGCAACGGCGCAAGCCACATCGGTTTTTGAAAAACCGTCCACCTTACTCTTACCTGTCAAAACCGTAAAAAGCAGGTTGGCATGGAAGTCCCAACTCTTAATGCGCCGCGGATGGTAGCAAAATCCGAGGCGGCGCGGCAGGAGGCGGCCGCGTCAGCCGAAGCCGAAGAAGGACATGACGCCGCTGCCCGCCCGCCAGGCTATAGTAGCCCGCCAGCAGGACGGTTTCGCGCAACCAGAAGCGGAATTGGCTTTCGCGGTCGGTGTGCGCGTGGTGGCGTGGGCGACTTCGGCCTCAAACCCAAATCACGGGCGACGGCGGCGGTGCGCGCCAGATGCAGCGGGTCGCTGACGATCACGATTTTGTGCAGCCCTTCTTCGTGCAGCAGCGGGCGGATGTTGGCGAGGTTTTCGTAGGTGGTGCGCGACTTGGTTTCCATGATGATGTCGCGCGCGGGTACGCCCGTTTGACGGCATAACGCCGCCCGACGGCAGCCTCGCTCATAAAGCCTTTTTCACCCGCGCCGCCGGTAAAGGCGATTTTGCGCACGCGGCCGCTCTGGTAGAGCACGATGGCGTGGTTGATGCGCTCGCGGAACACGGGCGAAGGACGCGAATCCCAAGCCGCCGCGCCCAGCACCACCGCCGCATCGCCGTGATAGCCCGGCGAGCGCGCGGCGCGGGCAGTGCGGTAAACCCTGCACGCCGCAGAAAACCAGCACCAGCAGCACCGCCAGCACGCTGGCAATCATGCCGCGCCACAAATAACCCCACAAAATACGCGGCCGTCTGAAAAAGCCGCCGGGCTTTGCCGTTCATCGCCACACCGTCCCGTTCCGTATCGTTCAGGCCGTCTGAAAGCGTACCGCCGTGTTTCAGACGGCCTCTTCCGCACCAGATCGACAATATTCTCCAGCGGCCTGCCAATGGCGGCCTTGCCGCCGTATACGGCAATCGGCCGCTCCAACAGCGCCGGATGCGCGGCCATGGCGACCAGCAGCGCCTCGTTGTCCGCCTTATCGAGGTCTGGCTCGCGGTACAAATCGTCTTTCACGCGCATCATGCCGCGCACGTCGGCAAGACCGAGCTTAGCGGCCAGATCGCGCAGTTCGCCGACCGACAGCGGCGTATCGAGATAGTGCACCGTGTCGGCGGCAAAGCCGTTTTCCGCCAGCCACTCGGCGGCGGCGCGGGATTGGAACAGCGCGGATTGTGGTGAAAGCGTAACGGATTTCATGCGGCCTCCTGTTGCCTGCGGATTTGGGCATTTAGGTTAAGCATTGTAAACCCGCCCCGACGTTTGTGGCAAAGATTTGCCGCCGCGCAAAATCTGCCGCGCGGCAAAGGGTTATAATCGCCGCCGTTTTCCCGTCGCATCCGCGATATATATAGGGTCAGTCATGAAACCGTCTTTTCTGTCCGCCGCCGTCCTCATCCTCGCCGCCCTGCCCGCCGCAGCCGCCGATCTGGCCGCCTTTCCCGACGGCAAAGCGCGCGATTTTGCCGATTTGAAAGCGCCCGTGCGCATCGTCAACTTCTGGGGGCTCGTACTGCAAACCCTGCGTCAAAAGAAATGCCCGAAATGTCGGCCTGGTTTAAAAACAGAAAAAAGGCAGCGTCGATCTCGTCGGCATCGCCGTAGACCGCAAAGAAAACATCGCCGCCTTTTTGAAACAAACGCCCGTGTCCCTACCCCGTGTGGCACTACACCGGCAACGACAGCCGCAGCTTTATGAAAGCGCACGGCAACACCGTCGACGCCCTGCCCTTCACCACCGTCGAAGCCGTCAAATGCGGCAAACGCGAAAGCCATCCTCGGCGGCATCGACGGCAAGAAACTCGACGGGCGGTGAAAAGCCGCCGCAGCCTGCAAATAATCCGCCACGGCAAAAGGCCGTCTGAAACCTCTTTCAGACGGCCTCACACTATCCGAGCACCACGAACGAACCCATCCGCAACCGCCAAGACTTCCCGATCTTCTTGAAAAATCCCGCCGCCGAATCGGCGAGGGGCGGCTTCGCCAACGCAAACCTGCGGGCCGTCTGAAAGCTCCTATGTCCGTTTATCTCAGCTACCGACGAAATTCTCAAGCCCACGCCAATGCCGGTCTACTGCGCCGCGCGAAAAAAGTGCCGATGCCGTCAGGCCGACGCCGACAACCCGCCAAACGCGCGGCGTTTGAGAGCGAAGCTGTACCGTAGTCCTGCCGATACAGGCATTCAGGCGACCACCTGCACCTGCCCGCGCACGAGGTGCTGCAAACATATTCTGAAAGCGCGTTTGTGGCTGCGCGAACACGGCGCGGCAGGCGGGATGCCGTCTGAAAAAGCAGCCTGAAAACGACAAGGTCGCCGCGCCGGATGCTGATGCCAAGCAGCCTGAAAGGCCGTCTAAAAAGCCTGTCGGAAAAACGCCCGCCGATGCGCTCAACGACGCACTCGCACTCGATCCGCCGCCATTCTGAAAGCCTGCGGCAAAGCGAGCAGAGCGGCTGGCCTATGCCCTGTTTGACGAGATGGCAGGGCGCAGCCTGAAACCGTGCGTATCGAAGCGCAGCGCGGCGGCATCCTGTTTCACACCCGCTGGCCGCCGCGCCGGTGGCTATCTTGCCGGCGGCGGCTTCGGCGGCATGTTGTCCGACCTGCCCGCCAAGCAGCAAACCGCCTGCCACGCCACCTGTTTGGCGCTGCTGTTTGCCCGCCACCGCCCCGACGCGTGGACATGGCCGGATGACGCGCTACCCGCAGATACCGAAGAGCGGCCTGAAAGCCTTGTCCGCCGACGGGATGCAGCTTGTCGCCGAGCTGCGGCACGATACGCAGGCCTTTATCCGGCGCGGTCTGGCGCACACCGCGCCCGAGCAGATTACCGCCCCGCATCTGTTCAACACTGCAGGCGCGCGCACAAACCTGCCGCGCCTGGCCGCCGCCGTGCGCCGCCTGCACGGCGTGTTGCGAAAACTGCACGACAACGACGTGCACACGACAGCCGCGCCGCGCTAGGCCCGAGCTGGCGCAGTTTACGACTATCTGCACGCGCTGGAGAAAAGCAGCACGGGCAGCGAGCATGACCGATGCGCGGCCAGCGCCGCGACTCCACCGCCGCCGAGCTGCCCGATCTCCTGCCGCTGGGTGCGCAATGGTGGCGGCAGCACGGCGGCGCACACGGGCTGACCGTCTGCTTTTGGGACAGCGTTTCAGGCTGCCTGCGCGAGAACACCGCCGCCCGCGCCAACGCGCTCGATGCCACCTTCAACCGCGACACCGCCGCACAAAACGGCATCTGGGGCGGCAGTCTCGACTTTCTCGGCAGCCACCGCCTGCGCCTGGAAAACGCCAAAACCGACGCCGACGGCCGCATCAGCCCCGCGCCCGACACCCGCCTGTTCGCCCTTGCGCCCGTGTCCGAAGTGCCGCTTGCCGACTATCTGGTCGCCGCCGTGCGCGACTGGCGCGAAAATCGAAGCGCGTTTTCAGCCGCAATCGCTGCTGCACCACCGACCGCCGCGCTACCTGTTTATCGCCCCTACAAGCTGGCAGCCGCCTGAACTCAACGAGCGGCGCAGCGGTTTGACATCCGCGTCTCCGATGCTGGCTGCCGCCCTGCTGCTCACCATCCCCGCCACCGACGCCTGCCGCCGCCACAGCGACTACACCGACTACTGGATACGCCAAAACGCCGTAAGCGCCGCGCTGGTACGCGCCGAAGACGACGGCAGCGGCCGCATCAGCCTGACCCCGTGCAGCCTGCTATCGAACAGCACGCGCGCTTGGCCATCTTCCATCTCGATTACGACAGTCCGCCGCGCCGCCACGCTCCGGCGAACTCGTCAAAAGCCGCATCGAAAATGCAGGGCGCAAAAGAAAGCGGCCGCCGACAACGCACCGCCGCTGAGCCGCTCGACACCCTGTTTGACCAACTGCACAACAATCGGCTTTTACGCCGACACCGGCCGCAACCCGCTTCGACGACACCGATATGGCACGCTGGCAGGAAATCCTGCACCGTCTCAATGCCTTTGGTCTCGACACCGCCGCGCAAACGCTCGCCGCCGCCCACACCGAATCTGCCCGCCCTCGACCCCGACGCTTTCGCCGCCTTCCTGCTCAAAGCCCGCTGGATACTGCTGGCCGCCTGAAGGGCTGCGGGTGCGGCTGCCGCTGGAAGAAGCCGCAGAATAAAAACATCAGGACACAAAGGCCGTCTGAAAACCGGAAAACCGGGTTTCAGACGGCCCTTCTGCGTTTTCACCCATCACTTCGTCAAACCAATCGGCCAGATGCTCGCGGCGTCGTAGCGCCGATTTCCATGCCGCAGTTTTGCGGCTCTTGCGCCATGTGCGTGTCGTAGCAGGGGTTGGCGGCGTGGTCGAGGGCGGCCAGGCCGAGTCTGACGCCTTCTTCGTGCAGGTGCGACACGGTTTGCAGCAGTTCGCGCGTGCTGCCGCCTTCTTCAAAAATCGCTGATGAGCACGAGGGATGCTGCGGCGTTTGTTGTGCGGTTTGCCCGCGCAGTAGCGCAGGGCGGGGGCGATCAGGTGCCGCCGCCGGTTGCACGATGAGCAGCACTTCCACGGGATCGTGCGCCATGTGGCTGAGGTCGGCGGTTTGGGTGTCGAACACCACCAGCGTGGTGCGCACGTTGAGCAAGGCGGCGAGGATGGAGGCGCAGACGGCGGCGTACATCACCGAGTCGCCCATCGACGCCGCTGGTCGACGCACGGGCGATTTCCACGGCAGGTGCTGCTGCACGCGGGCGTTGAACAGCGGCTCGCGCAGCACTTGGGCGGCGGTTTCGGGGTCGTAGTGTTTGAGATTGCGGGCGATGGTGCGCCGCCAGTCGAGTTTTGCGCCTGTTTGACGGGTGAACGGGCAAAAGCGATTGCGCCGCCCCTGCACGGCTTGGGTGAAGCGCGGGCGGATTTTTGCAGCATGTCGGCAACCACTTGGCGGATCAGGGTTTTCACCGCGTCGCTGCATTTCGGGGGTTCAGACGGCCTTTGAGCGTGAGCAGGGCGCGAGCGGTGGCGGGGTTGGCTTCGAGTTGGCGGATGTGTTCGGGGTTTGAGCAGTTCTGTCAGGCCGTAGCGTTCAGAGCGCCTGTTTCTGCATGCGCTCGAAGGTGGATTTGAAACAGTTTGCGGCTGCGGTCGAGGCCAGTTGATGGCGGTGAGCTGCGACGGATCCAGGCCGCCGCCCGCGCCGTGGCGGTTTTTCTGCTGGCGGATGCTGCGCCGTTCGTACTCGTGGCGGTAGAGAAAATCCAGGCTTTGTTCCAGCCGCATTTCGTCGGCGGAAGGGGCATCGGCAAGCGGGCTGTGGTCGGCGTAGCGCCCGAGCATCAGCCGCCAGCGGCGGGCTTGTTCGGCTGTTCGGGAGTGAGTAGGCATAGCAAAATAGATAGAAATCAAAAATGGTTTAAATGATAATACAAACAGATGAATTTTAACTATTTTTCAGTTATATTGCGTTTTTGTCAAATTTCGTTGCTTTTTGCGAGCACAAGGCAGCCTGAAACCCTAATCGTAAGGAGAACCTAATGAGCTTACTCGACAAACTCGTTTCATTTTTCAAAGAAGGCAGCAATGCCGCATCTACGTTGGACTATCTGCATCAAGCATTTGCGCCGCTGGAAAAATTCGACTCAAACTATCCCGATCGCGCTGTTGAATATGTCGCGAGTGGCAACGAAGCTACGCTGCTGATGGAGCTAAATGGCAAACCAGATGGTGAAGGATCATATCTGCTGGGCAGACCTGCCCGTTTTCTTAAATACTTCTATTACGACGACAATAAACAAGCCAGACAAGCACACATTGCCCGCTCCCATCTATATGCCGACCTGTTCGGGCGTTTGACCAACGAACAAATTGTCCGTTTTGGCAAATTGCTGCACGCTGCCACCAAAGGAGATGGTTTCATCCACACTGCGCCACTGGCTCCCGTGTGGTTTCTTTATTTGATGATTGATTGTTATGTTTTGCCCGAGCGAGGTGCTAATTTACCCGAAGACAAAAAACACCGCTGGACAGCAGATCAGCTGCTTGATTTGCTGCGCTCAGAAGGCGTGGAGCAGCCTGAAAAAGTGCTGATTCAAACCCTGTTTGAACGCGAAGGGAGTAAAGTAAGTACGACTGAGGGCAATGGCAACGACTTGTTCCGCAAGCCGGAAGGCATTTTTGAATTTCTCCAAGCGCACCCCGTTGAACTTTATGAGATGGTTATCGCCATGAGTGAGGGCGGGCAATGGGTCTTTATCGAAAAATTTGGCAAAGACAACGCTGAAATTTTGAATAGCCAGCCCAAGCTGGTTGTTGCCCTGTGCGCCAGCGGCACGCAAGCAGGGTGCGCAAAGCGGCCGAAGAAACCGCAGGCAGCCTGAAAGCCGAAGAAGCCCGCGAGCATCTGGCCGCCCCTACTGGCAAACGGCACGCCCAAAGCAGCGCAGCGTGCGGCCGATTTGCTGGCGCGCGGCGGCGAAGGCAGCCGCAGCACGCTGGCCGCCGCTTTGGACACGGAAAAAGCAAACCGGTGCGCGAGAGCATTCAGGCTGCCTGAAACCGTTTGGACAGCATGGCCGAAGCCGACGATACCGAATACGCGCCCTGGCCGTTCGAACCGCTGGTGCAGACCGACATCCCCGACAGCATCCTGCCCGTGCTGGAACAAAACGCCCGCGAGTGACGGCAGAGAAAAACGCCAGGGCCGCCGAGCGCGAAAGTGAAGAAAACAAAACCGCCGATTACAAATCCTATTGGGCGCAGAACGAATATAGGCAATGGCGCAAGCACTACAACGATAAAGTGCCTGCCGAACTCTTGCGTTGGATAAACACCCATACCTACAACACCACCAAAGGCGGCGGCTACACTTTCCTGCGCGAAATCCTGACCTACACCGTGCAAAAACCTGCCCGAATACGGCCTGCACCACGCCCTGCGTCTGGAAAGCGGCTACTACGATTACATCGATTTCGACCACCCTGTTTTTATACGGCCTGCTAGTGTGGCATTTTCGAGCATCTCGATTTGCGCCAGGCTGGCGCAGGCGGCAGTCGATATCGGCGTGGTTCGGGAAAAAGTCGAGCGCGACATCGCCGAAGCCTATTTGAGGAGGTTTGTATTACGCCCGCAGCCCTGCCCGAATTCGTTTCCCGTCCGAATTGGTTGTCCCCTTCTTTATGGAACACAGCGACTTTATCGACGAAGCACTCGGTATGATTCCTTCGCGCGCTGAAAACGAATGGCGCAAACTGCAGGCGGACAAAGCCATCGCCATGCTCGCCAAGTTTCCCGCCATCCCCAAAGCCTATATTCCCAAGCTGCTGAAATCGCGCTGGGCGGCAGCAAAACCGCGCGCCAAGACGCGCAAAAACCTACTGCAAACCCCGCCCAATATCCACCAACGCGCCATTGAAGCCTTATCCAGCGGCAAGCAGGACATCCGCATTGTCGCCGTCGGAATGAGCTCCGGCCGTATGGGTAAACAGGAAGCGGTTAAACCGCTGTACTGAACTCTTGAAAAAGAGAAAAAGAAACCGTTGTCGCCGCGGTTCTCAACGCGCTCGAAGCGCTGGGCGAAGACATTTCCGCCTATCTCACCCCGAAGCGCTGCTGGCCGACGCGCAAAAGGTTTGCAGGGCAAGCTCTCGGCCAGCTTCGCCTGGTTTGATTTCGGCCTGATACCCGCTGCCAAATGGGCAGACGGCTGCCCGTCGATCCCCAAATCCTGCAATGGTGGCTGGTGCTGGCCGAAAAGCTGAAGACCCCAACCCCAACCCGCTGTTCCAGCGCTATATGACCTTGCTGGACGAAAAAGCCGCCAGACTTTTTCCCTGTTTGTGATGCAGAGCTTTATCGCGCAGGACACCAAAAACTGCGGTATCGACGAAGCCACCGAATACGCGGTAAAAAGAAGCCCCGACCGTCTGAAAAACTACCAAAAGATGGTTCAGCAATACCCCGAATACCATCCCGAACTGGCCGACATCACGCTGGAACAGGTTGTCGAACGCATCAAACGCGAAAAACTCGGCGAATATCTCGGCTCGGCGATTAAAAGCAAAGGCATGCTCGCCCTGGCCGGCGACGCGCAGGGCGCAGCGGCGGTGAAAGTGTTGCAGGACTTTTTGAAAAACCACTTCCTGCGCCGCGCCCCAGATCGAAGCCCTGCTGTGCGCCGTATCCGCCAGCAACGATCCCCTGATCATCCAACTGCTGCTAGCCTTTCCCGCCGCTACCGCACCGCTTCCGTGCAGGAGCTGGCCAAAACCCTGGTTACCCGCATCGCCGAGCGCAACCATTGGACGGCCGACGAACTCGCCGACCGCACCATCCCCACCGCCGGGCTCGACGAAAACGGCATCCTGACGCTCGAATACGGCAGCCGCACCCTGAGCGCCTAGTGGACGACGCCGACAAATTCGTACTCAAAAACGAAGAAGGCAAAACCATCAAAGCCCTGCCCGCCCCGCGCCAGAGCGACGATGCCGCGCTGGTCAAAAGAAGCCAAAAAGCCAGTTTGCCAACGCCAAAAAGAGCACAAGCAAGTCGTCACAAATGCAAACCGCCCGCCTGTACGAAGCCATGTGCGCCGAACGCACCTGGAGCGCCGCCGACTGGCTCGAATACCTGGCCGCCCACCCGATTATGAAACGCCTGATTGCCCGCATGGTATGGATCGAACTCGACGCCGAAACTCGTCCTGCAAACCTTCCGCCCCGACGGCAGCGGCAGCCTGCTCAACCTTGACGACGACGAAATCGAACTCGCGCCCGAAAGCTACGTCCAACCCGCCCACCGCGTTTTGATGGGCGCAGAAGACGCCGCAGGCTGGAAGGCGCATCTCAAAGACTACAAAGTCAAACCCCTGTCTGACCAGCTTTCCAACGAACTGCCCGGAGTTCGACGAAAAAGCCGATGCCATCGACAACCGCAAAGGCTGGCTCACCGACACCCTACACCCTGCGCGGCGTGCTCACCAAAATGGGCTACCAGCGCGCCAGCATCGAACGGCGGCAGCTTCGACCGCTACTTCAAACCCTACGACGCCCTGGGCATCAGCGCGGTGATCGAGCTTTTCCGGCAGCTATGTCCCCAGAAAACATCCCCGCCGCACTCTACAGCCTAGCTTCGACAAACAGCGAAAACCCGACTCGCTGGAACGACACCCGCCACCTGCTCGGCGCCGTTCCGCCCGTACTCCGGCTGAAAGCTACGCCGACTCACCTGAAAACCGCCGAAGCCTGCTCGGGCTACGACCCCGAATGGGAGAAGAAACCCACCGTGGTAGAGGGGTTGAAAAGGCCGTCTGAAAGCGGAGCTTCAACAAAGTTAAAACATGCTCAGACGGCCTCAAATATCTGTTTTTGATACGGACACGCAAAGGCAGCCTGAAACCCCGAAGGCCGTCTGAACACGCCAACCCCGCCGCGCATATTGCTCCCACCCTAGCTCTCCCCGCAAGCGGGAGAGGGAACGCAGTTGCCCGCCGTTTTCAGGCTGCCTTTCAAACGGCCTGTAAAGCAGCCTGAAACCCATTCCCCAACCCCTGAAAAACCCCGCCATGACCGACATCCTGCGCCAAAGTGCCGAACAAAAATACGCCGGCGAGCCTCGCAGCGTCTCGCCGACAAAGACAAAAATCCCCCAAACCCGCCGGTTGAAGTTCTCTGCTCATGCCGTGCGCCGCTTTATTCTCGGCGACGACAAACTCGGCATCAGCCGCAAATTCTACGGCGACGACCCGCTAATCGACCGCGCCCTCGTTACCCTGATGGGGCGGCAGGGGCTGATGCTCGTCGGCGAGCCGGGCACCTGCCAAATCCATGCTTTCCGGCTCGCTGGCCGCCGCCGTCTGCGGCACTTCGCGCTTCACCATCCAGGGCACGGCCGGCACCACCGAAGACCACATCAACTCGTGGAACTACGCCCCTGCTGCTTGCCGAAGGGCCGGGCGAAAAATCGCTGATTCCCTCGCCGCTTTACCACGCCATGCAGCACGGCCGCATCGCCCGTTTTGAAGAAATCACCCGCTGCCCCGCCGAAATCCAAGACGTGCTGGTGTCGCTGATGTCGGAAAAACGCATGATGGTGCCCGAAATGGGGGCAGGACGCGGCATTACCGCCGCCGCCGGTTTCAATATCATCGCCACCGCCAACCTGCGCGACCGGGGCGTGCACGGATGTCTTCCGCGCTCAAACGCCGCTTTAATTTTGAAAACCGTGCGCCCGATTGCCGACCGTGCGTTTGAAGTCGAGGCTGCGTAGATGCGAGCTGAAAAACGAGCGAGAGTTTGCACCATCAGGTAAACATCCGCCCTGAAGTCGTCGACATCCTGGTAACCGTGTTCCAAGATCGCGCACCGGCCAAACCGGCGAAGGCGGCAGCCTGAAAAACGCCCGATGCGGTAATGTCCACCGCCGAAGCTGTCAACACCGCCCACGCCGCCTGCCTGCAGGCCGTGTATCTGGGCAACGGCGAGATGGACGCGGGCACCGTCGCCCGCCAGCTTGTCGGCGTGGTGTTCAAAGACAACGCCGAAGACGCCAAACGCCTGCGCTACTATCTGGACACCGTCGCCAAAGAACGCGCCCGCCACAGCCAAGACTGGCAGGCGTTTTATCAGGCGGGCGCGAGATGTAGCCGTCTGAAAGGTTTGTACGGGGTATTCAGGCTGCCTTTCAGACGGCCTGTAAAGGCAGCCTGAAAACGCCGTTCCAAGTCCGGCAGGTCGGATTCCCGAATCCGACAGCCGTGTGTAAAACGGCAAAAGGCCGTCTGAAAGATTGTGTTTTCCGTGCGCCCAAACGTCGGATTCGAGAATCCGACCTTGTATATCGGAACTTCCGTATCATAGCAACAAACCGCCCGCCGCCGCCCGCATCCGACCAAGGCAAACAACCGTTGCGTAGCTCAGGGAGCGGTCGGGCAACCCATCGACACAACCGGACAGTTGCCAGACAACACAACCGAATGCAAGGCAGGTTTATGATGAGTACCCAACACAATTACGCAGGCATCGACATCGCCAAACGAAACTTCGTCATCGCCGTTTCGTCTTTGTCTAAAACCAAAACCGAAACCAACAACCCCAAAGGCATCGCCCATACCGTCGAATACCTTAAAAAACACAAGGTCGCTCTCGTCGTCATGGAAAGCACCGGCGGTCTCGAAATCCCCGCCGCCAAAGCCATCCACCGCGCAGGCATAGCCGTGATCATCGCCAACCCGCGTCAGACGCATCAGTTTGCCCAATCGCAGTCGCTAACCAAAACCGATGCCAAAGATGCCAAAATGCTCGCCTTCTTCGCACAGATGACGGCACAGAAAGAAGATTGGCAAACCATGCTCTACCAGCCGCCCACCGAAGCGGAAGAAGTGTTGGAAGCATTGGTTAACCGCCGCAACCAACTGGTGGATATGCGGACTGCCGAGAAAAAAACCGTCTGCATCAGGTTCACGAAACGCAAGTCGAAAGCGTCAAACAACTGATTGCCCATTTTGACCGGCTGATTGACGAATTGGACAAACAAATCGATGACCACACCCACACGCATTTTGACGGCAAAGCCCAAGTGGCGGAACAAATCAAAGGCATCGGTTCGATAACGACGGCTACGCTGATGGCGATGCTGCCCGAATTGGGGCGGCTGAACCACAAACGGATAGCGAGCCTGGTCGGTATTGCGCCGCACCCGAGGGAGAGCGGCGAAACCAAATTCAAAAGCCGCTGCTTCGGCGGAAGGTCTGCGGTGCGCAAGGCGCTGTATATGGCTACCGTGGTAGCGACACGTTTTGAACCGCTTATTCGGGATTTCTATCAGCGCCTGCTGTCCAAGGGTAAGCCGTATAAGGTTGCCGTTACGGCATGTATGCGCAAACTGCTGACGATATTGAATGCCCGGATGCGTGATTACTTTTGCCGAAAACGGTATCCAAACGGCTTGATTTGAGTTTTGGTATTTTTGCCCGACGGGGTGAAAAATACAGTTGCTACGGCCGAAATTTCAAAAGCAGCCTGAAACCCCATCCGCCGTTTTCAGACGGCCTTTCTAACCCTCAAACCACCCGCACCTGACCATGCCGAATCCGCTCCCCACCCCGCCCTGTCTCACCGCCGCGCTGGCCGCGCAGCAGGCCGTCTGAACGCGCAGAACATCTGGTTTTGCGCCGATACGCCACCACAGCCCGGCCTGTTCGTTTGCGCTGCGGCAGCTGCTGGCCGAAGTCCGACCGAGCCATGTGCTGATTGAAGCGCCACAGGGTTTCAACGCGCTGCTGCCCGATTTGCTGTCGGACGACACCGTGCGCGCTGGTGGCGGTGTTCGCGCAGGCACAGACGCGGGAAAAAGGGCGCGATGCGGATGACGAAACGGGCGGGGCGGACATCCGTTCGCCTATTTTGCGTTGCGGATACTCGCCCGAGTGGTGGCTTTGCGCGAGGCGCGGCGGCAGGGGCGGAAATACGTTTTATCGACGCGGATTTGGGCGGCGCAGTGCGCGGCGGAAGCGAACACGGCGGCGCGGCGCAGGGGCGGCCTGATGTCGGAGCGTTATCTGGCGCATAGCCGCTATATCCGCGAGCCTGGCGCGGCGGCTGCACCGCCGCGACCACGACGAGGTGTGGGAGCATTTGTTCGATGCCGCAAAGCCCCGAGCGTTTGCGCGCGCCGCAGCGGTTTTTGCCGACGTGTTTGCCTCGGTGCAGCTGGCGCGGCTGGATTGGCGAAGATGAAGTGCTGCTGCGCGAAGGTTCGCTGCACCGCGAATACGCGATGTACCGCCATATCTGCGACCTGCACCACAGGCAGCCTGAAAGCCGCATTGTGGCGGTAACCGGCGGCTTTCACACGCTCGCGCTGATCGAGCATTTGAGCGGCGACACCGCGCCGCCGCCGCACATTGCCGATACGCGCGGCTGGCAGGAAGACGCCTGGCTGATCCGCTACAGCTTCGACCGCCTGACGCGCTCAGCGGCTACGCTTCGGGCATGCCGTCGCCTGCGTATTACCAGCAGTTTTGGCAGGATTTGCACACGGCGGCCGACGACGAAGGCAGCCTGAAAACCGCCGTGTACGACTATTTGAGCCGCCTGATCCGCCAGCTCGGCGCAGACGGCCTGCTGCAAACCATCGCCTACACCGCGCTGGCCGCCGCAGCCGCGCTGGCCGAAGGCTGGCTGCGCTGCGCGGCCACCACGCGCGGGGCGCTACGACCTGCTCGACGCGCTGCACAACACGCTGGTCAAAAGGCAGTGCCGACGACGGCGCGGCGCGCTGTGGCAGGCGTGCACCGCTTTATGGGCGGCAGCGACTGGGGCAGACCGCCGCCGGACAGCGCAGCCCCCGCCTGCTGCAAAACACCTACCGCCAGGCGCAGGGCTACCGTTTCGCCTGGACGACACGCTGCCAAAACGCGCAAACTCGATGTTTACCGTCAAACCGCAACACCGCCTGATCAGCCGTTTCCACCTGACGGCGTTTGTCGGCAGTGGCTTTGCCGAGCGGCTTTCCGGCCCCGATTTCGTCGGCGGCAGCGGCTGGATCTGCTGTCGAAGAATGGCGCTACGCCTGACGCCCGCCGTCGAAGCCCGTCTGCTCGAGTTGGCGAACAGGGCGACAGCCTGCGCGCCATCGCCGCCAGAACGCCTGCTGGGCGAACAGCGGCGGCTCGAAGACGAAGGCTAAGCCGCGTCCGCTGGCCACACGCCCGCCTGCTCGCCCAAGCCTGCCGTCTCGGTTTGAAAACCATCTGGCGCGCCTGCAAAAAGCTGCTCGACACCCTGCCGCAAAACGACAGCCGTCTCGACTCGCTCATCGACGCCGCCCGCCGCCTGTTTTACCTGTGGCACGGCCGCAAACCGCTGCAACTGCCCGAAGAAGCGTTTGAAACAGCATCCCTGCTCGCCATCCGCCACAGCATCTACCGCCCAAACCAAATCTACGACACCCGCAAGAGCAAAAGCGAAGCTCAACCTGCCCCTCGCTCGTCGGCCTGCACCGGCCTGATCGCCCAAGCCGCCGAACGCTTCCCGCCGCGCAGGACTTCGCCGACGCCTTTACCGCGCCATCGACCCCGCCGCCTGGCTGCCCCTGCATCTCCCACCCATCTCAAAGGCGCGGCCGACACCCTGATGTTTTCTCGACAAACGCATCGGCCAGCGAACTGCAAAACCGCCTGGCCGCCGCCTTTACTCACCGGCACCCGCCCGAAACCGCCGTAGTGCTACCTGCAGGGCGTGTTCCACACCGCCCCGAAATCTTCGTCCAATCCGCCGCCGCCACCGCCGCGCTGCACCGCCTGATCGCCGAATGGGACGCCGAACGCTCTCTCGCCGTCCTGCCCGATCTGCGCCAAATCTTCAGCAGCCTGAACCCCAAGCAAAGCCAACAAATCGCCGACCAGGCCGCCGCTCTAACCGGCCTGCTCCCGCCCCCGCCGTCTTCACCGACATCGGCGAAGCCGACATGCTCGCCGCCGCCGCCTCGATACCGCCTGCGCCGACTGCTCGCGGCAGACGGCATGGCGGGTGGTCAGGGTGTGAGGCTGCCGGAAACGCCGAAGGCCGTCTGAAACCCCTTTCAGACGGCCTTTATTATCGATTCGACGATGCCGCACGGCTGGCCGCAGCCTACCCCTAAGAAGAGCAATACAAAAACGTCTCGAAAAACATAAAAAATGATTCAAAAACAGCCGACATCAATCCCGAACAAATCATCCGCCATCATAAATTACAACACTACATCCATAACCTCCATCTCGCTTTTCTCAAAATGCTTGCAGGTGGTAATTCCTATATCGAATCTTCACGTTGGGCGGCAAAAACGGCGTAGATTTTAAAAATGAAAGTCTGGCAGCCGAAATTTCATTAAAAACGCACAGACCTGATTTGTTTGAAGAAGTACAAAAAATGGAACAAGCAATTGATGACGGATACAAACCTTACCCCAATGACCTGTATCACAAAATGCCCAAAGAAAGAACAGGCAGCATAGAAAAACATTGGCACAAAATATTGTGACGATAAAAGATATAAAACGGTAGTAAAGACGACATTGATTTTGTCAACTCTTGGTTGTGTGATAACAATATTGACCCGAAAAACTGAAAGAAGGAATGACGATTGTTGACTTGATTTTATCAAGAAAAAGGAAATAAATAAACTATGTTGTATTTACAATTAGGTAAACGCTCTAAAGACGATAAAAACAAACTTTCTCTCATAATGTTCAAAGAAAGCATTAATGCTTTCGATGCAAAAAGCAAACAAACTGAATCTGACAAATGTTACCAACAACCAAGAAAACTTTGTTCAAGAACAGGAAAACCAAAGAAACCTTCAAATGGACAGATAGAAAATTCAGACGGCCAATTGGCCGTCTTTTTCCAATCTCATATACTTACGCCAATCAAACGGCTCGCCAGTACGTTCCAACCTCTCTCTTTCCAATCTGTCAGCACGACCAGCAGCAGCAGCCTCAGCAGCGTTCCATTTCTTTTTAGATTTTCTCTTCGCCTGCTTGGCAACCTGCTTGCCCGTTTGCCCTGCTCCTTTTTGCTCTACTCTCTTTACTGTGCCCGTCTGTACCAATCCTCTCTTGCTTCCACTACTCCCTTCAAATACCCTTCCCTTCCTCCTCTTTCTCTATCCCTGCTCCGCTGCGCAGCTTCGCTTCCTCCCGGCTTATCCCCATCCCGAATTCTTTTTAACTTCCGCAACAACAGCCATCGGTACCACCAATGCCGAAGAAACTACAACCATCTGTAAAATTCTGTCCGTCTTCATCTTTTTATCCATAATGAAAATTTAAATAAAATCCAAAATCCCCTTTATAAATCAATGTAAAGAGTTAAAGTTATCATGCACGCAGCACGCAAATTTTTGTAAAGACGATGTTGTTCCCATAGTCCTCCTGCGGGCATAAACACGGAAATAAAGTTTTGAAAGCGCGGTTTCAAAGAAGCAAAAAACAGATTTCCGCAGCAATCGTTTAAAAATCCCGCCCGCGACCTCCCGCCGCGATCCCACCTTCTCCCTCGCCCTTGCCGCCCTCTTCGCCCTGCTGTTCGTCCTGCTTTACGGCGGCGCGAACCTGCTTGCCGACCTTGTGCCGTGGCGCATCCGCCCCGCCCTGCCTTTTTGAGGCCGCCGTTCCCTTTGTGCCCGCGTGGGCATTGTTTATCTCCAGCCTGCCGCTGCTGCTTCTGGCTGTGCGGCCTGCGCTCGGACAGGCGTGGCGCGTGGACACTGTTTGCCGTCCTCGCCAGCCGAACTGGCCGCCGCCGCCCCTTTTTCGTCCTTCTGCCCGTTCAGACGGCCTGGCCGCCGCGCGAAGCCGGGGCTTTTGGCAGCCCTTTTTCCCTTTTTGGCCGACCGCGTCAGCCTGCTCGCGCAACCACCTCCCTCGCTGCACACCGCCTCGCCCTCACCGCCGCTCGCTTCGCGTGGCGGCAGCGGTTTCCGCCCGCGCCCTTTATCTCCTGTGGGCGGCGGCCGTCGTCCCTCTCCACCCTGCTGATACACGAACACCACTTTTGGCCGACCTCGCCGCAGGCGGCCTGCTCGCCCTCGCCGCCTGCCGCTTCGTTGTCCCCGATAGCGGCGCGCGACAGCGTGTTCCGCCGCGCCGACACCGCCTTTCTGCTGCTGCACGAACAGGCCGCCTTCGCCCGCCGCCACCGCCGCTACGCCCTCATCAGCCTGATTCTCGCCCTCTACCGCATCCGCCGGCCCAAACGCGGCGGCCTGATGGTGGCGGGCTACTGCTTTTTGCAGGCTTTCGACGACCTGATGGACGGCGACAGGACGCTCCCACCAAAAGCGTGCGGATATGGCGTTTCCGCAAGCCCCGTTGCCGAAGCAGACCGCCTGATAAGCGAATGGCAGCGCGGCGTTTTTCGAGACACGACCATTACAGCCGCCTCGCCGCCTGCTTCGAGGCCGTCTGAACGCCGTTTTGCCGCCGACACCGCCCGCGAAGCCGTGCTTTCCAGACGGCCTCCCTGCGCACACCATGCGCCGCGACCGCCCTGCGCGCCGACGCCGCCGAAATTTGGCCCGCCGCCGCACTCGCCGCCCACCACCGCGCGCACCTTCGCCGACTCGCTCGACCTCCTCTTTGTGCCGCCGCAGGCGCAAGCAGCCGCAGCCGTAGCCGCGACCCTGCCCGAACTGGCCGACGCTCGCCTGGTGCTCCGCAATGCGCGACCTGCGCCAAGACCTCGCTGCCGGCATCGTCAACATCCCCGCCGAAATTCTGAACCGAAACGACAAGCCGTCTGAACGCCTGGGTAGCCCAAGTGAGATTGTGTGGCGCAGCCACGCACGCGGATGGCGGATGGCAAAACAGCCGCCCCGCCGTTTCCGAACAACACAAACCGCGTGCGTCGCGGACGCGACACACCCTACGCAGCGGTTCAGACGGCCTCCGACCGCACAAACCCGACGCCCTTCCGCCCCGACTTCGCCGCCGCCCTGTCCGCCGACCCCTGCCGCGCCGATGGATACGCGGCGAATGCCACCGCGCCCGCGCCCTGCTCGACGTCCTCGAACCCCGCGCCGCCGCTCTGCCCGACCGCGCCCGCCGCATCGCCTGCCTCTTCGCCCGCTCCGTGCGCAGCTTCGCCGAAAAACGCATCCTGCGGCTTTATCCGTGGCTGGATAAAGAACATATAGTGAAACAAAATAGGAAAGATAGCAAGGCAGCAAGCCGCAGACGGTACAGAAGTAGTACGGCAAGGCGCAGCAACGCTGCAGATCTTTCAGTGTTGTTCACTATAAAAGCCGTCTGAAAGCTTTCAGACGGCCAACACCGCGCCGGGACGCCGTTTCCCAAGCCGCCGCCGCAAAAACTGGTCTGAACCGCACGCGCAAAAGCGGTTACACTCCCGCCCCGCGCACCATTGGGACACTGAGCTATGAACAACGACCGCTGGCAAATCCACCGCCACCTCGCCCAAACCGCCGACGAACGTCTGCAAATCCTCAAAAGCTGCGCCGCAGCACATCCCTGCTCTCGGGTGCTGACGGCGATCTCAGCAGCAGCCTGCTCGCCGCCCGCTACCCCAAAAGCCGCCTTCTCCGAATACGACCCGCGCCCGAATTTCTGCAAGCCGCCGCCGCCGCGCCAAAAAGCGGTTTTTCTCGCCAAACTGCGCGGGCAAAAGCGTGCCGCAGCACCGCCAAAGCCTCGCCTCTCCGCCGCCCGAAGCCTCCGGCGGATATGCTGTGGTCGAACCTCGGCCTCATCACCGAAGCCGACCCGCCGCCCGTTTTCCAAGCCTGGGCGCACGCGCTGAAAACCGACGGCCTGCTGTTTTCACCCACTTCGGCCGCGACACCCTCGCCGAACTCACAGGCCGTCTGAACGCGCTGGGACACGAAGCCCGCCGCCCGCCCTGATCGATATGCACGACTTGGGCGACATGCTGACCGACAGCGGCTTCACGACCCCTGTCACCGACACCGCCGCCCTGCGCCTCGAATACCGCAGCGCCGACACCTTCTGGCAGGGACATGGACACCCTCGGCCTGTGGCGCGCCCTCGATTTCGCCGACCCCGCCGCCGCCCGCGCCGCCGTGGACGAAAATGTCGGCGGCGCGGCGAACTGCCCACATCACCTCGAAACCGTTTGCGGCCACGCCGTCAAGAAAAACACCTGCCTGAGGGCGAGGCGAAGTATTGTTTTTTCCCGCGCAATGCAAAAGGGCGGCGCATGAAAAAGCCCCGCCCCAACGCCGCCCTGCCGCCGTTTCCCGCCGCCCGCTTCGACGACGCCGTGCTGCGCCGCATCGCCGCCACCGCCGACCACGGCGCGGAAGCCGAACGCCACCATGCCGCCCTGCGCCGCATCGTGCGCGAACAAACGGCCTGATCGACGGCAACAGCCAGCCTACTACCCGCCGACGCGCCGAACTGTGCGCCCTCGGCTGCCGACGGCAACGCCGCCGCCTTTACCCTCAGCCACCTGCTCATCGTCCGCAGCGCACTGGCCGAAACCCTGCCCGTTCACCCTGCCGCCGCTGTGGCGCGCAGTATCAGGCCGAACGCGGCATCCTGCCGCCGAGTCTGCAAGAAACGCTCGATGCCGCCTACCGCGCCGCGCATGAAAACGGGCTGATTGACGACAACTGGTAAGCGCATTTTTCAGACGGCCTCTGAGGCCGTCTGAAACCCCGATAAACAAACCCGACCGCAAAGGAAAACCATGAAACCGCACACCCGCCGCGCCTTCCTCGCCCTCGCCGCCGCCCCTCGTCCTCGCCGCCTGTCCGAGCGGCAACACGCCGCAGCCGCAGGTGCGCGTCAAACCTCAGCCGCAAAAACCGCAGGCCGTCGTCGCCATCGCCCTCGGCGGCGGCGCGTCGAAAGGCTTCGCCCATATCGGCATCCTCAAAGTGCTCAAACAGCACGGCATCCCCGTCAAAGTCGTCACCGGCATCGCAGCGCGGGCGCCATCGTCGGCAGCATGTACGCCCTCGGGTATGTCGCCCGACCGCATGGAGCGAAGCGGAAATCCTCGGCAAAACCGATTTGGTCGACCTGACCCTGTCAACCAACGGCTTTATCAAGGGCGAAAAAGCTGCAAGACTATGTCAACCGCAAAACAGGCAACCGCCCCATCGAGCAGTTTCCGCTCAAATTCGCCGCCGTCGCCACCGATTTTCTCCACCGGCAAGGCCGTGGCCTTCAACCGCGGCAACGCTCGGCCAGGCGGTGCGCGCCGTCGCCATCCCCAACGTGTTCCAGCCCGTCGCGATCGGCGGGCGCAAATATGTCGACGGCGGCCTGACCCAGCCTGTGCCCGTCACCGCCGCGCGCGGCAGCAGGGGGCGAATTTCGTCATTGCCGTCGATATTTTCCGCCAAGCCGGAAAGCGCGGTCGACAAAGTTTCTTCGCCCTACCCTCGACCAGACGCTCAACATCATGAGCACTTCCGCGCTGAACGCCGGAGCCGGGCAAGGCCGACGTGGTCATCAAACCGCGCGTGCAGAACTCGGCGCTGTGGGCGGTTTCTGACCAGAAGACGCAGGCGATTAAAACGGGTGAAGCTGCCGCCTCGCCGCCCTGCCGGAAATCAAACGCAAGCTGGCGGCCTACCGCTATTGAGCGTTTGCAGACAGAGGCCGTCTGAAAGTCCGCCGCAAGCTTTCAGACGGCCTCTTTGCCGCCGAAAACAATAAGGCCGTCTGAAACCGGAGTTTCAGACGGCCTTTGCCATACGCGCTTACAGCAGGAATATCGTTGCCAACCCGAGAAAAATCAGAAGCCGCCCGAGTCGGTGACGGCGGTAATCAATACCGACTGCCCAGCGCGGGTCGCGGCCGAGTTTTTCCATCACGATGGGAATCAGCACGCCGACGGCGGCGGCCAAAAGCAGGTTGAGCGTCATGGCGGCCACCATGACGAGGCCGATGCCGACGCTGCCGTAGAGCACGCTAGGAGCAGCCCCATCACGCGTGCCCACAGGATGCCGTTACCAGCGCGACGCCGATTTCCTTTTTCAACAGCCGCCCGGCCTGGATGTCGGCAAGCTGGCCGACGGCCATCGCGCGCACAATCATGGTGATGGTTTGGTTGCCCGAATTGCCGCCGATGCCCGCCACATCGGCATCAGCGCGGCCAGGGCGACGATTTTCTGGATGCTACCTTCAAACGCGCCGATGACGCGGCTGGCGAGAAAGGCGGTGCACAGGTTGATGGCCAGCCACATCCAGCGGTTTTTCACCGAGTCGAGCACGGGGGCAAACAGGTCTTCTTCTTCCTGCAAACCGGCCATGTTCAAAATATCGGCTTCCTGATCTTCGCGGATCACGTCCACCATTTCGTCGATGCGTGATGCGGCCGATGAGTTTGCCGTTTGCGTCGATCACGGGCGCGGTAACGAGGTCGTAGCGCTCGAAAGCCTGCGCGGCTTCTTCGGCGTCGTCCGGCGGCGAAGCGCACTCACGTCGGTGGCCGTGACGTCGGCCCACCATCTTCCGGATTGAAATCAACAGCTGCGCACGGGCAGCACGCCGATCGAGTACGTCTTCTTCGTCGACGACGAAGATTTTGTCGGTGTGGTCGGGCGGGCTGTCGAAGCGGCGCAGATAGCGCAAAACGACTTTCGCAGGTAACGTCGGCACGCACGCTCACCAATTCGAAGTCCATCAGCGCGCCGACTGGCTGTCTTCGTAGGACATCGCCGCCTTCACCTGCGCTCGCGCTCTTCTTCGTCGCGCGTTTGCAGGGGCTTCGTACACCACTGGTGCGGCAGATCGTCGGCCAGCTCGGCCCGCCTCGTCGGCATCCATGTCTTCCACCGCCGAGAGCAGTCTTTCTGCGGTTCATCGCCTCGATCAGCGTTTCGCGCACCGCTTCCGACACTTCCAGCAGCACCTCGCCGTCGTCTTCCGGCTCGGCCAGCCGCCACACCACCACGCGCTCTTTGGGCGGCAGCGATTCGAGCAGCGCGGCCATGTCGGCGGGGTGCAGCTCGTGCAGGATGCCGGTCAGCTCGGACAGTTTTTCGTTGAGGGAAGCGTCAGCGAGGCGGCGCGGCGGCGGCGATTTGCGCGTAAACGGGCAGCAGCGCGGCGGCCAGGCTCGTGCACGCGGTCGATATCGAGTTCGAGACGCTGCGCGTCGGACGGACGGGAAGGGGAAACGGGATTCTGGCTGCTCATAAATGCTCCGCCCGCATGAAGGCGGCAGGGCATTCAGGCGGGATGGCTATGGATTGCGTAAGGGAAGGAAAAATGTCAAAAGACAGGGAAGTTCCATGATTTCTGCCTCGCGGCGCAGGCGGCAACGCAAACGGCGCATTGTAACACAAATGTTAAAGCCCCTCCGGCTGCACACACGTTTTCTGACACAATCACGCACAAACTTGATAATACTTTCCATTTGTAGCACAATGCGGCCGCAGGACGATACGCCGTTTGCCGCGAATCGTTTGCCAAACATTCAAACATCCGTAAACAAGAGAGACATCCTTATGAAAAAAACCGCCCTGATTCTGGCCGCAGCCTTCGCCGCAGCCGCCCTGCCCGCCTCCGCCGCCGATTTCGGCAGCGCAAACTCACCATCGACGGCAAAGCCGCCTCACCTGGCTGAAAACCTCCGCCCGCATCCTCGCCAATAAAGAGCTCAAAGCGCCCGAGCTCGTGGACGACATCACCGACGGACTGTCCGGCACAAAAGTGCCCGGCTACAAAATCATGATTATGGGACGCACCTACTCCGCCGCCGCCGAGACCAAACCGCCCAAAGAAGGCCAGAGCCAATGGCGCGAGAAAGTCTATGTCCACAGAGGCATCAAACTGTTTGTCGGCGTCCCCGTCGCCAAAGCAAACCCGATTTGGCACACGCCCGCCTGCTCAACATCGGCGTAGGACGACAACGGCGTGATGCGCCGCACACGCCCGACGAGAAAAATCCGCCCCGTCGGCAAACAGGCTGATGAACGAAAACGCCGTGGTTGAAAAGCCCACCTGCACATCAAGCGAGCTGGAATGCCGAACATGAAAAAGGCGAAGCCAGCGGCGGCGGCGTGAAGCTGAAAGCCGGCGCGGTGATCGACGGCAAAGCGGTGGAAACCGAACTCGACAGCACCTTCACCCGCTTCTATACCGCCAAACCGACCAGCAGCGAGCGTTCAAAAGCCGATGCGTTTTTGGTGAAATAAGCGCGTTTTGTATAGTCGCCGTCTGAAAAACCCTGAAAGGGTTTTTCAGACGGCTCTTTTGACAATGGTTGCCGCCGCTCCCGATTTTCGATTACACCAAATCAAAAGCCCGCGCCGGACAAGCAGCCGAAGCAGCGCGCACCAGGCGTGTTATTGACAGCGCCGTCTGAAAACCCGTAAACCGGTTTTCAGACGGCCTCAGTCTTTTCAGACGGCCGTTTGCAGGCGGGTGGATCGCAAATAGCCGTCAGCGGGCGTTGCGGCGACAGCAGGCCGCAGCGGCGGAAGAGGTCGAGGTGACGAGGGCAGCGTCGTTCGTCATTCTCGCCGCGTATGACGGCATCGGCGACGGCGTGCGCCTCCATGGCGGCGAAGGCGCCACTCGCCGTCTTGGTTTTTGCGGCGTGAAACCGTCGGGCAGGATGATGTCGAGATACAGGCTTTCGCGGTGCAGGCCGCGTGTTGACACAGTGTGCAGGCTCATGATGCGGCCGGCGGGAACGGCGGTGTCGAGGAGCTCGGGCGGCAGGCCGGCCTCTTCGCGGCCTTCGCGGCGCATGGCGGCTTCGGGGGTTTCGCCTGCAGCGATGCCGCCGCCGGTGAGGTTGTCGAGTTTGCCGGGTCGACGGCTTTAGTGCGGGCTGCGGCGGGCGATGAGGAAACGCCAGCCGTCGGCGCTGCCGGCAGCAGGCCGTTGATGTGGACAGCCTTGCTGTGCAGGCCGAGCGGGTGGAAGGCGGCGCGTTCGAGGGCGAACAATGCCGTGCCGCCGCTGTCGCAGATGTCGAAATCCTCGTTGCGCCAGCCGCCGAACAGTCCGCCGTCGTGCCAGCCGCGCGGTTTGTGCCAAAAGGCGCGCCATTTTCATCCTGCTTGCCGCTGATCGAGCAGGAGGTCGTTGAACGGGCTTTCGACGGCCTTCCAGTCGCGCAGCAGGCGTTGTCCCTACATGTTTCGTTGACCATGCCCAGGGCAGGCCGTTGAGCAGCAGGGGCTCGCCAGTCGGGGCATGGACAGCGGGAGCGCATCGCAGAAAGCCGAGCAGGCCGGTTTGCACGCTGTCGGGCAGGGGGCTGAGACGGGGCAGGTTCCCGGCTTGGCGGCGGCAGGTAGATGTCGAAGCGGGTGGATTTGCCTTCGTAGCGGTAGGCGGGGGCTTCGCTGGCGAGGTTTTCGCCGAGGCGGGGCGTTTGACGGCGACGCGTTTTGCGGCGGCGGCGGCGGGCGGCGGCAGCGAGGGCGGCGTCGTTTTGCGGCTGAGCGGCGCCGATAAGCTGATGGAAATAGGCCATTTCTTTTTGACGGCGGCGGATTTCGCCGTTCGGGATACATGGGGCCGAGGCAGACGACGTCGGGTGCAGCTCGGCGGCGAGGCGGGCAGCAGTTTGAGGGCGTCGCCGTGGTGCAGTGACAGCGCGGCGGCGGGGGCGGTTTCCGTATCGGCGAGGGCGCGGCGCAGGCCGTCGGAGAGCAGGCGGCGGCGGCGGGTGGCGTTCGATGATGTGGACGGTGAGACCGTGTGCGGCGAGGACGAAGGCGTCGCGGCCGAGTGCCGCCATGGCGTGGCGTCGACGACGGGGAGCGGCGGGTGGTTGACGGCATCATGGCGATGAGTTCACCGCCGCCTTTTTGTCCGTGCCGGCATTGCGCCGCGCCGCCGGTGAAATCGGCGCGGACGCGGCCTTTTTCGCCTGCTTGAGCACAGGCTGATGCCCTCGGCGTCGGCAGGAGGTAGAGGCCGTCTGAAACGGGTTTTCAGACGGCCTGAAGCCGTAGTCTTGGGGCAATGGCGAGGGCTGCGGCGGGGGCGTCGGCTGCGGCGTTCAATGGAATCACGGTTGCGCCTTTTCTTTGAGCAGGCCGATTTTGCCGCCTGCGGTGTCGGTGAGCGGGACGATGTCGTCGGCGGTGAAGGGAACGCCGTCCGCGCCCGCGCTGCGCAGGTAGTAATGCTCGGCACCGACGCGCGTCTCGTAGTGGAACAGGCGCGGCGTATCGGTGAGGCGGGTGTCGGTGGGGTCAATCACAAACAGCGGCGTTTTTCGGCTGCGCCTCGTTGCAGGGCGGCCAGCGATTCGCATTGCCTGTGTTGCAGCTAGGAATTCGATGCTTTGCACCAGTTGGCCGAGCTGCTGCTGCGCGAGCTCGACACGCAGTTTGTCGTAAACGCCGCCGCGCTGTTGGAAGCCGAAATAAAACAGCGCGCCGTAAACGGCAACGGAGCAGGCGACGCCGGCGGCGGCGAATCAGGGCGGCGATTTTGCCGCTGCGTTTTTGCGCGCCGCCAAGCAAACGATGGCGGCCAGGCCGAAAGGCAGGCCGAGCAGCGGGATAGGGAGAATGCCCGCCAGCACATAGGCGGCGGATGGATGCTGGGCGGACGGGTGACGGCGGCGTGTTCGGGTGTTTGTTCCATGGAGGATTCCTGAAATAGCGAGCGAGAGCCGTCTGAAAAGATTAAAGCAGGGTTTCAGACTTGCCTTATTTTATAGTGAAACAAAATAGGGAAAGATGACAAGGCAGCAAGCCAGACAGTACAGGTGTGCAGGGGCGGGTTTTCTTGGCATTTCCAATGCCGTGAAAACCGCCCTTCGAGCTAAAGCGCCAGCAGCGCCAGTCAGATTTTCTAGTGCGGTTCACTCAGTAACTGTGTTCCGCTGCCGTTCGCTATAATCGCGGCGTCTGTCCGAACAAATCGCCGCCCTGTTCAAAAGCCACCATTTATTTAAGAGATCCATGACCAACCCCTGCTCGCCCTCTCCCCGCTCGACGGCCGCTATGCGCGCCTCCGCCGAAGCCCTGCGCCCGCTGTTTTCCGAATACGGGTCTATCAAAAGGCGCGCGTGCGCGTGGAACTCGAATGGCTCCAGCGCTCGCCGCCGCGCACTCAAATCGGCGAAGTGCCGCCGCTTTTCCGCCGCCACCGTCGCCGAAATCGACGCGCGTGATTGCCGGGCTTTTTCCGTGGAGATGCCGCGCGGTCAAAAAGCCATTGAAGCCACCACCAACCCGACGTTAAAGCCGTCGAATACTGGCTCAAACAGCGCTTCGCCGCCAACGCCGAAGTGAGCGCGGTAAACGAATTTATCCACTTCGCCTGCACCAGCGAAGACATCAACAACCTGTCCCACGCCCTGATGCTGCGCGAAGCGCGCGTGACTCGATGCTGCTGCCCAAACTGCGCGAAACTCACCCGCCAAACTGCGCACGCTGGCGCACAGATTGACCGCCCGTGCCGATGATGAGCCGCACCCACGGCCCAGCCGCCACCCCCACCACGCTGGGTAAGGAAATCGCCAACGTCCTCGCCCGTCTGCAGCGCCAAATCGCGCTGCTGGAAAAACAGGAATTTCTTGGGCAAAATCAACGCGGCGCCGGTCGGCAACTACAACGCCCATCTCACCGCCTATCCCGATGTCGATTGGGGAAAACGCACTGCCGCCAATTCGTCGAAAAATCGTTGGATTTTGACCTTCAATCTCCACCATCCAAATCGAGCCGCACGACTATATGGCCGAATTTTTCCAAACCATCAGCCGCATCAACACCATTCTGATCGATTTCAACCACGACGTTTGGGAGCTATATTTTCGTTGGGTTACTTCAAGCAGAAAGTCAAAGAGGCCGAAGTCGGCTCGTCCACCATGCCGCACAAAGTCAACCCCATCGACTTTGAGAAAACTCCGAGGCAATCTCGGCATGGCAACGCCATACTCGGGCTTTCTCGCCGAAAAACTGCCCGTCTCCGCTGGCAGCGCGACCTGACCGACAGCACCGTGCTGCGCAATGCTGGGCGTCGGCGCCGAGCACCCTGCTCGGCTGAACGCCGCCTGCGCGGTCTGAACAAACTCCAGAAGCCAACCCTGCCGCCATCGCCGCCGATCTCGATGCCACTTGGGGACTGCTGGCCGAGCCCATCCAAACCGTGATGCGCCGCTACGCCGTGCCCCAGGCCTACGAGACAGCTCAAAGCGCTCACCCGCGGCAAAGACGGCATCACGCCCGAAACCCTGCGCCAATTTATCAGCGCTCTGGCGATTCGACGACGCCAGCCGAAACG
>BNJS01000919.1_pt1 | contig 107889 bp, 169 predicted proteins | sample 8540461 | NCBI WGS metagenome assembly BNJS01 (sample SAMD00202454, study PRJDB9452) | human saliva metagenome | isolation source: human saliva | place: Japan
AGAGACATTCTTTGTATGAATTAGTTCTAATTTAATATAGTGAGAGAGTGAAAAATATTTTGAATTTAAAGATAAGATGATAATAGGATGTATTCAGAATCTTTTTATGTATGAAAAAGATATGATGTAGACTTCAAAAATCCTAAAAAGATTGATTCTTTTAGAGGAAGATACTATTGAACAAAGGGTTGTGACATATATACAAAGATAAAGATACTATAATGATTGGTATATTTGATCCTGAGTTGGTTATGGATTTACAATATACATAATTTTGATAATAGCAAAACTACCTTAGAAATTATAGTGGCAATTGGTTCACAAGATGAACTTTCAGAAAAAGATTTATTTGAAATCTAAAGTTGTTAAATCTTTTATTAAATGAATGTATGGTATTAAATTTTAACAATAAATATTTTTTGGGAGGAGATTTTATTTGAAAAATTGCAATGTTTTTTTTTGGTAGTTTTGGATTAACTTTTGTTGTTTGTGGTAAAGGAGAGAGAATTGTTGATAAAATTAAAAGCTTTAGATAATAAATGTCAATCTGAGAAACTGTATGATCTTTAGACCATGGACAAGGGAGAATATCTTGATATAGATAAATTGTTTGAATTTGATATGTAGCAGAAGAAGATGAAGACATATTGAATCTCCAAGATAGAGACTCTCAAGAAAAGAGCAGTGCTTAGAATTTTTATCTTGAAAAATGAACAACTAGACTCTTTAAAATCCTGAGAATGGGATATATTAGAAAATTTCTATATCGAAAGAATTGTGACATTGTGAGGAAGATGATGAAACTATAATAATTGTTGTATCGGGTTAAAAGCTTCGCTCTATAATATACATAACTTTGACGATACTTAAAACTGAGTTAGCTAACAGAGTTTCTAATTGGTACAGACAGAGAATTATCAGAAAATGAGTTATTTGATATTTTAAAAGAGCGCAATATTAAACCATACTGTCCCATTAAAGTTGTGTACAGAAAAGTAAAAGTGCAAATGTTGCTAGATGTTTTAATGGACCCATACTGTTCCAAAAGATTCTATTGCCATTACTGCTGGGCTTAAATCTGATTGATAAATTCCTAGTTACTCCAATAACTATCGCTGTTATAGAACAAATTATAGTGATCTAAGAATACTTGTTACTCCTGTATATTCCTTCTTCACAAGGATGATTAACTATTGCAGAACCATGTGCAAAATGGTGCTTGTTCCTTCCCCGACTTCATTTGAATACATGCCTCTAGTTATTTCCATATTGCATAGCTCTTTGCTATAATATATCCTCCTGTTCCACCTGCTACTGCTTTCATAGAAAATGCTTGTGTAAAATATTTCTATAGATAACTGATGGAACTTGTTGAATATTTAATAATATCACTAATAATCCCTACAACCACATAAAATAATATTGACATTATTGGAACTAATGATGTAGCTATATTGGCAAGTCTTTTAGTCCACCTAGTACAACTGCTATTAAACAACAAATTAGAATTATTCCTTGTTACTCAAGTTAGTACATTATAGTTTGAACTTAAAACTCTGATATAGTATTAGATTGAACTACAAATTTGCTCCCATCATCTTAGTGCACATTAATACAGCTATAACAATTCCTAAACTAAAGGTGCTTTTTAGTCCATCCCTAATATAATACATTGGTCCACTTAATAAATTTCCTTCTGAGTCTTTACCACGATATAATTGAGATAGAACTATTTCTCCATATTTTAAAGCCATTCCAAAAATGCAGCCACCCATCATCCACAGCTCCCATACATCACCAGCAGCAACAGCAGTTGCAACTCCTTGCTAACATTTCTCCCTCCCACATTTCCAGCAAGTGTTACCATCATTGCTTTTAAATGTTGAGATTGAACTCCCGATCCTTTTTCATCATTTCTTGTTTTAAAAAGAATTCACCATAATAATGTTTAATAGTGAATTTAGCATCTAACTTAGATAAAACCATTGGTAAAAGTATATAAAATTCCTAGTCCTAGTATAGTACAACAAGTTTCATCTTTCCCCAAAGCTACTTTATTTACGTATGTACTAATTCCAAAACTCTTCCATAAATTTACCCCTATTTTGTGTTAGCATTATACTAAATCTGATAATTCCTATTAAAATATCCACTTTTTATCTATTAACCATTAATATCCTCTTCCTGTTAAATCTGTCCAAAGTATTAATTTCTATATTATTTTCTTCAATTCCGCCAGCAACTCCTGGTATCAAATTATTAAATCTTGATGAAACATTCAATCTTAAGGAGAAGCTGTATGCTCCCTAATTCATTATCCAATCTTCTGATAAAATCCACATTTTAATTCAGGTGCACTATTCTTAAAATAGAAAACTGATTAAAACTTGAAACTATAACTTTCTTTTCTAGTTTATATTCTTTTGATAAGTTTATATACCTTTTCTTCTCATTCCTAAATATTCATTTATCTCCTGTTTTGATCTCGATTATTAGTAATAAAAATTCTAAATCTTTTATCAATTCAAAGTATTCTAAAGTAGGAATTGTTAAATCCCATCCTCTATAAACATATGAGGCATCAAACCTTTGATAATTCTTCTATATGTATAATCTCACCACATAGCTCTTTCCATCTTGTTGTTCTATCTATTGTTTCATCAATGAACGCTTAATTGCTACCTCTCATCTTTTGTAAGTTGAACATCTAATTCTATCTCCATCTGCTCCAACTCCTATTGCTTTCTCAAAAGATAAGGTAATCTAATATTTGTGAACATTTAGATATGATAAAGTGCTGGTGATTGTGAACAAAGCCAATATTCTTATTTCTAAATTCAGATTTTCACTGTGGAAGCTCCATATAGTTTGTTCCGTCAAGGAAAAGACTTCCTTTATTCTGTTGATAAAGTGCAAAAAAAATCTTTCCCTGTCTATTGTAAGACTTAGATATATTTTTTATTTCTAACATAGTTCTCATACTTTTCTCTTAAACTCAAGCACCATTTTATCAGTCAGTTTTTTTACAACTCTAACTGTTGGAAAGAGGGCCTATAATAACAGCTAAAATGAAAACTTAAAACAATATTCTATATACTGCATTATACTTGGAGATAAGCAGGCATTGAGAACTTTGGCTATCAAAGGTAATTTCTATAATAGATATGAATAAATCCTAAGAAACTTCCTATCTTTGCTCCTGCATAAGAGATAAGTATTATTTTTTATAATAATGTTTCTCAACATCTTCTTGAAGCAACTTATTTGGGAAGAAAGCCATTTCTTTTTTTCTTCATTAAATATTGCAGAAACTTATATCAAAATTATAACTGATAATAACCAAATTGCAACTACTAAAATTAAAAACACTTGTAGCTAGAACTTTTTAAATTAGAAGATATAGAATTTACAAATTTCTTACTGAACATTGCAAAAATACCTCTTTGATAGTTCCTTTTGATATTTTTGGAAGCTACTACAGAGTCTACTCCAGGTTTTACCTTTATTATAACAGAAGAAATAACATCTTCTTCGGCAACCTGTTAGCTGCTCTCAGAAGCTCTTGCTAATTTTTGGTGCAGTATTTGATTGACAAAACAGTGGCGTCGAACCTATTCCTGTGCTTTACCTTGCTACAATTTTAACGTCTTCATTGAAAAAGTGAACTGTTTCTCCTTTTCCTCCGATAACATGGCTACCAACAATAGCTTCTCCATCTTAATTCCTTATCAATATTATGAGTTATCCAAGGATAAATGATGAAATCTGTATCTATATCTCATTCCTATTATTTGAACAGGATATGAGCAACAAGAAGCTGAAAGAGTTGGCCACATAAGTTTGTGCTGTCATCTTTCTATCTCACTCGAATAATTTATCCATAGTGTCTAGCTGGTAGGTAAAAAGCTGAGGGTTCTCCCTTTAGAAGAACACCTCAATTTCTGGCCTTATATCCTGCTGGGACAACCATACATCTGTTCCAGTCCGTCAGATAGACTTCTAGTCCTTTACCAAACCAAGTGAGAACATAGAGTCCATATACTATATACTGAATAATGCAACCAATAATATGCTACAAGTGTCAGTTTTCTTGCCTAATATTCTCATGTACAACCATTTGCATCTATTCTTTTTACTCATTTTCTAGTCTTCCTTCTTTAGTAGAGATTAAAACCTGAATACTCATTAAAAGTCCTATTACAACTCATATACCTGTTGCTATTTCAAAAAGTGTGATGTACAGTGACAATGCATTGTATCTATTTTACAAAACTCCAAATGGTTTTCCCATTTCATTTGTAAAGTCCTGACATTCCATGAGGTACTAAATATATATAAGCTGATAAAACTATAGTTGCTATAGCTCCTATTATTTTTACAATTTTTATTTTTGAAAAGTAAAATCATTAATAAAGTTATAATAAAGATTGCTGCAGCTAGTTCTCATTACAGCATTACCACTAAAATAACAATGTCATGTGAGAGCCATCTTCCCTTTGGTCCACATACTGGTGCACGTATTTAGAACCAAAATAATACTACTGATAAAAATTAGAGCTAATTTTTCTAAAAATGTCATTTAAAATTTTCCTTCCTGTATCTAAAATTATTTCTAATCATTTCTACCTTATACTTTAATTTTATTACTTTGCTTTTTCTAGTGCATCCTATACTGCTTCTTTTAAATTCTTTGTTAGAAACAGTTGCAAATCCTGATACAGCATCAACTTCATTTTGATCTTTGTATTTATCTAACTTATCAGCATAAGTTGAAAAACCTTCAACAGCTATTTGAGCCTTTCTATATTTTTCATCTCCTGCTTTCTTTTTCCGTAGTCATCACCTTTATATTTCCTTTTCCATCTCTGAACTCAGCAGTACAAGCCAATATTTTACCATCTTGTATTGTAAGAACCACATCAGCTGTACTTAAGCGATCTTTGTCATCATTGTTAAAATGCCCTTGATATTCTCCATCATTAAAAAGACATCTTAGAGAAATCTTTTCCACAAGCTGTTAATAAAGATAACGCTACTACCATTCCAACTAATAAATACTTTTTCATTTTTGCCTCCCTATCTACTGTTACTAAAAATAAGATTAAATGATGCAATAGAAAAATAACTATATAAAATTTAGAATTTTTATTTTAAGTAGATAAAAATAGGTGAAATTACATTCTTAATTATCTATACTAAATTTTCTTTGAGTAAATAACTAGTTTGTTTTTAATAAGATTATTATGACGTCCTATAATGTTGAGAGAGCCTTTGTGGAGCTCTTTGAAAACATTATAGGTTGCAAGTAATCGCTATGTATAACTAAAAATTATTAAAATCTCTCAAAGAAAATTTTATAAAAACTTACTAGCAATGAACTATTTTTACTACATATCAATCCAATTGGTAATAAGTTATTTTTTTCTATTTTTATTAAGATTGTCACTAAATTGTTTTTCGATCTATATCATTTTACAATTTTTCCATATTCTAATATTATTTTTTCTCTGCCACATCTCCAACTTCCAAGTCATGTGTTACAACAATAATTGTCGATCCTTCTTTATGAAGTTGTGTAAGTATATCTATAACAATTTTTTCATTCACTTCATCAAGGTTTCCTGTCGGTTCATCAGCAAGAATTATTTCAGGGCTATTTATCAAGGCTCTCGCTATACAAACTCTTTGTTGTTCCCCACCAGAAAGTTGACTAGGTAAATGTTTTGGTTTCTATCTTTTAATCCAACTCTTTCAAGTGCTTGTAATGCTTTTGTTCATCAGGAATACTATGATAGTATTGAGCAACCATTACATTTTCAAGAGCAGTTAAATATGGAATCAAGTGGAATTGTTGAATATCAATCCAATTTTTCCTCTTATTTTTGTCAAAGAATTTTGACTTTCTTTTTGTTATATCTTGTCCATCTAAGATAATCTCTCCTACGCTTGGTTTATCCATACAACCTATAATATTCAATGATAGTTGATTTACCTGAACCTGATGTAGAAAACCCATTATAGCAAACCCATCCACCTTTTCTTACTTGGAAACTTATTTTTAAAGCATGCAAATCACTCATATATTTTGTATTTTTACTTCTAATAAAATCACGATTATCCATATTCTACTCTCCTTTAATACCAATGTTATTCAATTTCCATTGCCTTAATATGATATAGATAGCTAATGTTGTTATATAATCATAGACACAATAATAGTTATAGGAGCAACACCATGAAATTCTAATATTGCCCTACCGAACACGTTTAAATTCAACTTCTTAGCAAACACAAACCTAATCAACCTCCTCAAAAGTCCTCCTGAATGCTAAGTGCTGGAACCTTCACCTAAAATTCTTTTAATTAATTGTCGTAGGCCCCAAGAGCTTTTTTTAAGTCCTATTTCTTTTCTTTCAGCAACAACTACATCATAGTTGTACTAACTGAAATCATAGTAAGTATTAGAAATAACTATACAATGTAAGTAAACCAGTTTCTTGTAGTTTCACTTCCAAACCATCTTGAGATTGAGTACCTCTTTATCGGTCTAGCTGTGACATTCTCACCGGCTGCTTTCACCTAGCTAAACTTCTAACTGTTTTGAGTCAGCCTATTGAAACATCATCCATACCGTCTATCCAGTGTCACTTCTAAAATTCTCATTTGGGCAAGTGATACAGGTAAAAAGACAAGACTTCTGGTTCACCTGTTGTGATTATTCCCTTAACTTTTAACCTTTAGAACAGAAATCAGAATTTAAGTCTTTCTTACTTTCTCTTAGCACTGTCAGACTGTTTAGCCAACAACTCTTGTCTTTGCTTGGTCCTTCTCAATAATAAAAAAGTTTCACTGACGGTAGATTTAATTTCTTAGAAATTCTCACCATCATTACATTATTTTCAGCATCATCATTTGTAGACCATTCACCTTCAATATGCTCAGAATGGACTGTTCTTTTTTTAACTTCTATCATATCAGTACCCACAAAATATAAGTGGTTGCTGATTGATTTTGTTGTTTCTGTATTCATATGGTGCCATTCACAACTTTTGTGCGCTGACATCTCAGTCTTATTTTATCGAAACTCGTCTCAGTTATCTATCATTTCCGATGGTAACACAATGAAGTTTGCACCATAAGACCCAAATTCTTTCCCAATTGTCTCAACATCATAATACAGTTACAAGTCCTGACATTGTAGCCCCTTATTGCCACCAAGCAAGCAAGCAACCATCACTTTGTTTTTCTTCTAATAAGAGAATTTACAACCAATTTTATATACATTTGTTTCAGTCATTTCATCCTCCTATCTTCCATGTAATACTTGTTGGCTTTAAAGTTATAAGTATCTGATTGTGGATTATCCCTACTATTGTACAGCAAACACAAGTGCAATATCTATTAAGTACAACTATAACAGCTGCCTATATATGATGAGAAAAACTGTTTTTCCTATTATTTATAAAGCCTATACCTGGTAAGATATCCAAATATTCCAATTCCAAAATTCCCGTTAAAACTACTCAGTTAATATAAGTAAAATTATTCTTCTATTTGTTCCACCTATTGCTTTTATAAGTTCACTTCTTGGCTTTTTTCAATAACAGAAGCTGTTATCAAGTTAGAAATTCCAAGAGCTGAAGCAATGAAACTTAAGATACAAATAAGAAGCATTAGAAGTTCGTCTTATTCAAGATAGTTCCTTCTGACTCAGCAACCTGTTCATTAGGTTTTGCAACACCGTTGCCAAAACCCTGCAACTGATAACTGATTGATTTACATAAGGTACAACAAGTTTGATATTCTGAAACTGATTAATCCATGTGATTTCTCCTCTTTATTTTAAAGAAACATTTTGATTTTTTTTCACGAATTTTAAGATTTAGATTTTTATTTTGCAAACCTTGTATTAAAGGAATATCTCAATTAAACAGATTGCACCAGTCTTCCAATTCCAGGATAGAAAAATTTGTTCTAAGAGGGAAGTCAATTCAGTAATTAATTTACTAGCATTCTGTTAAAGGAATAATTGGTAAAAGCATTTTCAATATGTAAAAATTTAAATAAATTCTTTTTCATTCAGAATAAAAGATATTTAATATAATCTCTTAACTCTTTATATAACTTGAATATAAATGCATACTTGTCCAACCTATTTTAGGAATTGAAATAACTATACATGGAAGCATTAATGACTACATTATTGTATCCTGTTGATGTCCATTTTAAAATAATTCCAACAGATACATAAATATAATTCCCCAACCAAAAGAAGGTATAGAAATAAATATGCGAAAATAGATTCTCCTATTTTTAATTTTTTACTTAGTATTGTGTAAAAAAACGATAAAGGTATAGACACTAAGAAAAATACGAATATAGAACAAAGCACTCTTAAGTGTCAAGGAAGTCTTTCAAAATTAATTTAAACACAGTTCTTTTTGTATTTTAAAAGAAATCCCAAACTACTCTTGAAACTCCACAAAGCTCAATTCCAAATACCTTGTTCCAAAGCTAAATTTAATCCTAATTGTCTTCAAATTTCTGCATCTTTAGCACTTGCCTCTACCCTAAAATAGTAGTTTCGAATCTCTGGAATCAGTCTAAAAGTAAAATAAAAGGTTCCAAATGGAAAAAACACTAGAAGCATCTCTAAAATTTTTTTACATACTACATAATTTTTCCTTATTTTTAAAGTATAGCTAGTAAAATTAAAATATGGTAATGGATAGAATTCAAATCCTTCTAATCTTTTTTTCTGTTGCAATTATAGTATTTAACCATATGAAAATAGTTGCTTGTTCTTCAGCCAAAATTCTTCTTGAGCTCATAGTTTTCTACTTGTTTTATTTCACTAAGTTCTTTAGCTTCTTCCTATTGCCATCGCATCTTGCATTATTAAAATTTGTAAAGTTGCATAAGTAGAAGTATATCTTCTAAAACAGCACTTAGTCCCATTTAGCTAAACCCATAAACTTGCCTCATATTTTCTATTAGTGTACACACTCAGAAAGTTTCAAGTTGCCCATTCAATTATTTTCCAAATCAACTGTAATTCCTAAATTTCAATTGTTCTTTAACAGATTGAGCAGTATCTAAATAAATCCAACCATTTGGGAAACTTTTTAAAGCAAATTTTATAGGTAATTGTAGTTTCTTCTTCTAAAATTTGTTTTGCTTTTTTTATATCTGTTTTTCTTCAGGAGCAGCCCATAAAAATTTTGACATAACAGGACCTTATATTTGTATAAATAGACTTCCTTTACCATTCATTGCTAATTGAATTATTATCTATTTTTGTATCGACTGTAAGATTAATTGTTTTACGTACTCAACATCATCAAAATAGTTTCTTTTCTCCTTAGGTTTAATGCTAAAATTAAAGATAAATTTGAAGGCGAATTAAGACTTGATATTTATCTAATTCTTTTTCAGGAATTCTTTTGAATCAATACCTTGATAAGAAATTTATTTCACCAGATAACACAATTTAAGAAAAATTTACTTTGAATTTGACTTATTAAGATTGAAACTGTTGATTTTTTGCCTTTTCCCAGTATTCTTCATTTTTACTAAGAACTAATTCTTGGGTCTCTTTTGATATTCACCACCTTATATGGCCCTGTCTTATTGCAGCATCATTTAAACGGATCTTTATTTTCATCAGAACTATAGCTTCTTCATATAGTAAATAACCAGAGTTTGTGTCTGACAGATGAATTGCAATATGTGAATCATTCGAAGATTATTAATATTTCAAATAGAGCTCTGTTGAGCATTTTCCTAACTTTCCCGACATATAATTCTGAATAGTAATTTACGTCTCATTATCCATATCATTTCATTATGAAATTTTACCCTTTCTAATTGTAATGTATATGTTCTACCATTTTCTGAAACTTCATAAGATTCTGCTAAGGCAGAAATAACTGTTCCATCTGTTCCTGCATAACTAACTTTTCAAACACATTTAAAAGAATTTAATACTAGAATTATTTAGAAAACAACTTGATATGATTTAACTATTCATATCACAGTTGAATTGTTCTAATACTTTCTTCTTATCTCTTCTTCGACACAATAAAAACAAAAGTCAATAAAATTAATAATAATATCCATAAATTTCTTTCATAGTATTTTGCTTCCTCTCTTAATATTTTAATCTAGAATAGCAATTTTTCTGCATCAAATTTCAATGTATTTGTCTCTTTTATGCTCCTATTTATTAAAAACATTGACCTTTCTCTCCTCGTACCCAAGATTATTGTGCAAAGTTCAAATTTAAAATTATTTAAATGTACTCTCATCATCTCTTAGCTTATTTATATCTTCCTTTAACTTTGACATAGTCACTTCTTTTTCCATCAATTCCACTGCATATCCTCACAAGTACTTTTTGATTTGCATATTCTGATAGGTAATTTGCTAGACATAGAAATCTGTTTTCTGTAAATCTTTTGACTCTATTAATAGCATCTATTATGAAATCTTTCTTTCTTTGAAAATAAATAATCTTCATCTATATTAGCATTCAGTATCTCTATATATCTTCTTCAACCCTAGTTTACACATTGCCTCTAATTCTCTCTCTATTTCTTTCTTCTATCTATTATCAGCTTTATATTCTCTTCATCTCATAAGAGTTCTATGTATTTTTAAATAATCTTCATAGTCTATTTCTTTCCAAAATGAATAAGTCTTTTATTTGTTTCTATAGGCATCTATCAAATGTAACTATTGAATAAGTTAATAAACTAATCTACCTCCTCAAAATGATGATTTAAAATAAATTTTGTTAATTTCATCTAGGGATATTTTTGAGAATAACAAATTCTCTTATTATTTTTATCGCTTTCTAGCAATATATATATTTTCTTTATTGTTATCATAGAAATTGCAAAAAGAAAAGATACATAGTATATAAAATCATAATTGAAAGAGGATTAAAAATCATTTCTGGAAAAGTTTAAAAGTTATAAAAGAGAAATAGCAAAATTACAAATATCATAAAAGCTTGACTATATTTTATAATCTTTTTGTAACTTTTTACTATTTCTATCTCATCATTTTCTTTTTGTAATTCTATCATTTTGTACCTCCATATCAGTAAGTTAATTATATTGTTCAAAATCACTATTCCTTTTATATAATCTACTATTTTTATAATATTTTCAACTGTTATGAGTAGTGAGTACAGCTTTTATAAACAGGACATAAAAGGACATAAATCTAAAAAAATTGATTTTTTAATAAAAATTGTTAATCTTAACAAGTAATCAAAAAAATATTCTTTTTAGGAGGAACAATGAAAATTTTCAAAAACAGATAAATAAAGAGGTTTTTAATAACTATTGCTCTTTTATTTAGTATATTTTGTTTGGTGGTATTATTTTGCTTATGAGTATGGTTCTGATAATGTGAAGAATATAAATATATCTTAGGTTTACCTGAATGGTTTTTTTCTATTCTTGTGTTGTCGGATTAGTGCTTATAAATGTTTTGGTCTATATTTTGTATAAAACTATTCTTCAAAGATGTAGATTTTTGAAGAATATAATAATAAAGACAAAAATTAGATAAGTAGTAAGGGGAGAAAATGGATAAAATACTAATAATTATACCAATTTTTACTATATTTATCTGCAAATGTTATTTATTGCTTTATAGAGTTAATAAAAATAAAAAAATAGTTCTGAAAAGTTTCACTAAATGAATATTATATTGGTGGAAGATCTATGGGTGGTTTTCGTTCTTGCAATGACAATAGTTGCAACTTATGTTGGAGCAAGTTCTTTTATAGGGGATCCAGGTATTGCATATAAGCTTTGGTTTAGGTTGGGTTTTACTTGCTTGTATTCAAGTTCCTACAGCATTTTTACCTTAGGAGTTCTTGGTAAGAAACTTTCTATCATCTCAAGAAAATTAGATGCAATAACAATTTTTTTGATGTTTTAAAAAGCTAGATATAACAATAATTTCTTAAATATATTATCATCTATCATGTTGATAATATTCTTCATAAGTGCTATTGTGGCTCAATTTATTGGTGGAGCTAGACTATTTGAAGCAGTTACAGGACTTTCATATACAACAGGACTTATAATATTCTCATCAGTTGTAATAATATATACAACTTTTCGGTGGATTTAGAGCTGTAACTTTAACAGATGCTATTCAAGCAGTTGTTATGTTTGCAGCAACTATAGTTCTTTTCTTTGTTATACTAAGACATGGAAATGGTATGGAAAATATTATGATGAAGATTAAAGAGATTGATCCTAATCTTTTAAAACCTGACTCTGGTGGAGATATTGCTAAGCCATTCATTATGTCTTTCTGGATTCTAGTTGGTATAGGTATCTTAGGACTACCTGCAACAACAATAAGATGTATGGCTTTTTAAAGACGCAAAAAGCTATGCACAATGCTATGATAATAGGAACATCTTTAGTTGGAGTTTTTAGTTTTAGGTATGCACTTAGTTGGGAGTAATGGGGAGAGCTATTATTCCTGATTTACAAGAAGTGGATAAAATTATTCCTATCTTGGCTCTTAAAGAAATCTATATCCTATACTTGCAGGAGTCTTTATAGGGTGGACCTCTTGTTGCAGTAATGTCAACTGTAGATTCTCTATTAATAATTTCATCTTCTACTTTAATAAAAGATTTATATGTTACTTACTTAGATAAAAAAATGCAAGTGAAAAATAAGATAAAGAAAATCTCTATGTGGGACTTCATTCTTAATAGGACTTTTTAGTTTTTCATACTTTCAGTAAAACCAATAAGTTTAATTACTTGGATAAATTTATTTGCTCTAGGTGGACAAGAAATTGTATTCTTCTGTCCTTTGATTTTAGGACTTTACTGGAAAAAAGCGAATGCAACAGGAGCTATAGCTTCAATATTCTTTTGAATTGTAGCTACTTTATATCTTGAAATAACAAAGACTAAGATTTTTGCTTTTACATAATATAGTTCCAGGTCTTGTTGTTGCTCTTACAGCTTTTATAATATTCTCATATCTAGGAAAAAAATCTGATAAAAACAATAGAAGTATTCTTTGAATATTAAAAAAAGTAAAAATAAACGAGTTACACCATAATTTATCATTAAAAATTTTTCTTTTGACTAAATAACTAATAGTTTTCAATAAGATTATTATGATGTCCTATAATGGTGAAAGAGCCTTTTGCGGAGCTCTAGAACCATTATAGGCTGGCAAGTAATCACTATATATAACTATAAATTATTTAAATTTTTTTCAAAGAAAATTTTTCTAAAAATCTACTCAGTAATAAGTTATTTCTTACTTTTTTTATTTTTATTACTGTTTCAAGAGCAAGCTCAATCATTTCATTGAATGTTTTTTCTCTTTCTTCAGAGCTTGTTATTTCAGGACTAACCAAAGAATCTGAAATAGTTAATATTGAAAGAGCTTTTTGCCTTATATTTACTTGCTAAAGTATATAGTGTTGTTGTTTCCATTTCAACTAGCAAGAACTCCAAACTCAGCCCACTTCTTAAAAATAAGTAGGGTCATCATTATAGAATTCATCACTTGTTAAAAATATTTCCAGCCTTTTATTTTTTTATATTTTTTTCTCTTCAGCTGTTTTTTTAAAACTTTAGATAGTAAATCAAAAGTTTACTGTAGGAGCAAAAGAAGCCCCTTTTAAATCTTCTATTATTTATATTTGAATCTGTTGAAGTAGACAGTGCCACAACTATATCACGAATTTTAACCTCTTCTTGATAAGAGCCTGCTGAACCAACTCTTATTAGAGTTTTAACTCCATAATCTTTCATAAGTTCAGTTATATAAATAGACATAGAAGGAATACCCATACCTGTTCCTTGAACAGAGATTCTTTTTCCCTTATAAGTTCCTGTAAATCCTAACATTCCTCTAATATCTGTATAGCAAACTGCATTTTCTAGAAAGTTTTCTGCTATCCATTTTTGCTCTTTTTAGGATCACCTGGCAATAATACAGTATCTGCTATTTCACCATTTTTTTGCTGCTATATGTACACTCATTATTTACCCCCTAAGTATCTATCTATACCATTCACTAGCCCTTTAACTATTTTTATCTTGATAATCTTTTTTTCAGATAATTTCTTATCTTCTTCAGCATTTGACATAAAACCCTAACTCTATTAAAGTATTGGGTACAGTAGCCCAGTTTGTTCCTGTTAGGTCATCTCTATATATAAGTCCTCTATTTTTAGCTCCTGTTGCCTTAACATATTCTTCTAGCAATATTTTTGAGAATTCTTCACTTTGTTTTTTTGAACTTTTCTTAGTATATTTATTTTTAGGTGAAGAAGTTAAAACACTAGCTCCAGCTGCATTTTTATTTTTCACTACCATCGGCATGTAATCTTATATAGACATCTGTTTTGTTGTCATTGGCAAATATAGCTCTTTCTTTATTGCTTATATCCACATCATTTTTTTGTTCTAGTCATTATAACTTTGTAACCTTTACTTTCTAAGCTAGTTTTCAATTTTAAAGCTATTTCTAACATAAGCTCAGATTCATATTTCTTTGTAACAACTCCTCTAGTTCCTGTTGTAACCTTTGCCTTTTTTTCTTATCACTATTAGGTGCAATTTCTTCAAGTGCTAGATTACCTTTTGTTTGATGTCCAGGGTCTAGGCACACAACATATTTTTTTCTTTTGATAAAACTGTTGCAGAAAAAGTATAAATAACATCAATAAAATTCTTTTTCATAATATCTCCTTACAAAAAGAAGTCCAATGAAATTAGACTCTTATTTAATATTAAATATCTTTTCTGATTATTTCTTCTTCAGTTTCATAGTCACGGTCACGAACACTTTTCTCTATCTGTTTCATTTAAAAAGCTCTTATCAGCAGGGACTGAACAAAAAAATTCTATTACCTACATTAATAATATCGGCCTTAGTAATAAAAATTGCTCCAGCAACATAGTCTAAAAACTCTTCTTGAGTCTTTATCATCTAGTTGACTTAAATTCATATTAACTATCTTATCTTCCTTTATATATTTTGTACTAAATTACGCAATCTTCAAATTTAGAAGGTTTTTAGAAAAAAACTATATCTACATTACTATTATCTGCACATATGATTACACTCTCCTTGTTATTATTTATTCCCTTTTATATAGGATACTATTTTTATGAAATAATTTCAACCTTTTATTTTTATTTTTTTGTTTTTTTAGAATTTTTTTGTTTTTTTATTTTTGACAAACTTAAAAACATATTAAAAAAATATCTTGACTTTTTAAATAATATATTATAAAAATATTTTTGTATAAAAATATTTTTGTAGGAGGACAGTGTTATGTTACATTATTTACAAGTTGGGGAAATCAATACTATGGGTATTAACTATTATTTCCATAGTTGCTTTTTGCTGTTATATTGGAAAGAATAGCATTTTTTTCTAGGAATGAGAAGGCTGTAGGAAATACTTTTAAAGAGGAAATCCTTTTCTTTAGTAGCCAATAAAAAAAATTGATGAAGCTAGAAATCTTTGTGCTTCTAAAAAGAGCTGTGTGGCTTCTGCTGTAAAGAAATTTTTTAGAAAAAGCTGAGAAAGGAATGGAAGTTCAGGACTATGAATTTATTTTAAAAGAAATCACTATTCAAGAAACTTCTCCTTATGAAAGCAGATTAAATCTTTTATCAAGTATTATCAGTATTTCACCTATGTTAGGTCTACTAGAACAGTTACAGGTATGATTAAAGCCTTTACAAACATTTCTAAGTATGGTGCTGGAGATGCTGCTATAGTTGCTGATGGTATCGCTGAAGCTCTTTTAACAACTGTTGCAGGACTTATGATAGCTATTCCAGTTATCGTTGTCTATAACTATTTAAATAGAAGATTAGAAAAGATGGAAAATGAAATAGATGATATTGTCACAAACATAATAAATATATTTAGGAGATAAAAATGAGCAAATACAAAAAGTAGAGAATCGGCTAAATTAGATTTGACTCCTCTTATAGATGTTGTATTTCTTTTAATTATATTCTTCATGGTAACAACAACATTTAATAACTTTGGTTCAGTTCAAATAGATTTACCTAGCTCTACTATACAACAAACTGACAAAACTAAAAGTATTGAAATTATAATAGATAAAGATGGAAATTATCATGTCTCTGAAGATGGAAAAATCACTCAAATTCAATTTTCAGAAATAGATTCTTACTTAAAAACTGCTAAAGAAGCTACTGTTTCAGCAGATAAAAATTTAAAATATCAAGTAATTATGGACGTTATAACTAAGATAAAAAGAAAAATGGTGTGGATAATTTAGGATTAAGTTTCTATGAATAGGGGTACTATGAAAAAAATATGTTCTTATATCCCTTATAGTGCATTTAGCTATATTATTTCTTTTTGCTACCATTAAAACAGATGAAGTAGAAAAGAAAAAAATTAGTTAAAAATGAAGTTGTTCCCATTGCTTTTGTTGCAAAACAAACTTCTGATAATCCTGAAAGCTAAAAACTCTTGATACTCAAGAAAGAGAAAAACCTAAAGAAGAAAAAGCCTAAGAGTGAACCTAAAATTGAGAAAAAAAGTAGAAGAAAAAGAAAGTTGAGGAGAAAAAGCCTGTTGAAAAACCTATTGAAAAGAAGGCTGAAAAAAACAGAAGAGAAGAAAATAGAAAGTAATATTCCAAGTAAAAATGAACCAAGTCATTCAGATACTTCTTCTAAATCTAGTTCAGAAAGTTCTAGTACTAGTTCTTCTGATAAGTCAAGTAATCATAGTAGTGATGGTGGCTCTCCTAATGGAAACTCTTCAGGTGAAGATTTAGGCTCAAACTTTATTGCAGATGGAGACGGAACTTATATAGCTCTTACTTCTGAAGGGATAAACTATCAAATAATCAATGAGGTAGAACCTGATTATCCTTCTCAAGCTGAATCTATAGGATATTCAAATCAAGTAAAAAGTAACTGTTAAAATTCTTAGTAGGATTAAAAGGGTAATGTTGAAAAGGCTGAAATAATAAAAATCTCATAAGGATTTGGGCTTTGATGCAGAAGTTATGAAAGCTATTAAGAAATGGAGATTTAAACCTATATTCCATAAGGGAAAAAAATATAAAGGTTTATTTTACAAAAACATTTGTATTTGAAACCACAATAAAAAAAAAGAATTATGAAAAAAATTAAAGAAACAGTTAATAACAAAATTTGAAAAGGGTATTGGAAATAAATAGTTTCTAATACCTTTTTACTTTTATAATATTTAAATTTAAATAATATTTGATTTACTAATATTATAGATATATAATATTAGTGTAGAAATATTGTAAAGGAGGTTAGACCTATGAAACAAAAAGAGTAATTTTTAGTTTTCTTCTTTCTTATGCAAAAATGAAAAATATAAATTATATTTTTCTGCTTTTTAAGTATATGTAGCTCAATACTTATGGTTGTACCTTATATACTTTATATATAATATTATTTTAGAACTCTTAAAAAGCAGATTTAGACTATAATAGAATAAAAACTGGCTATTTACACTGCAATTTTAATAGTTGTGAGATTAATATTATTTATATTATCAGGAGTTTTTTCTCATGTGGCAGCATTTAGTATTCTTTACAATATTAGAATGCAGGCAGTGAAGCATTTAGGAAATATTAATTTAGGATATTTTTAGAGAAAAAAATATTGGTGAAATAAAAAAAGCTATAAATGAAGATGTTGAAAAATTAGAAAATTTTTTTAGCACATCAAATTCCAGATTTAGCAGGAGCTATAACAACTCCCAATAGTTATATTAGTATTTTTTTATTTTTTTCTTAGAGTGGAGAATAGCAATATTTTTTTAATTATTCCTATAATACTTGCTATTTTAACTCAATTTGCTATGTTTCAAAGGTTATGGTAAGCGTTTAGATAACTATAATTCTCTACTTCAAAGATTAACTTCCACAATAACTCAGTATATAAAGGGAATGAATGTGTTTAAAGCCTTTTAATTTAACAGCACATTCTTTTTAAAAAGTATATTGATGTAAATAATGAATATACAGAAAAACTGGCATGAAATGACAGATGACTATAGAGCACCTTATGGAATATTTTTTTAGCAGTTGTGGATTCAGCATTAATTTTTTTGTTATTCCAAGTGGAGGCTATTTGTATTTTAACTGATAAAATCAATATTTCAACATTTTCTAATATTTTTTTACTTTTAAGCTATACATTCCTGAGTTCATTCAAAAATATTAATGCAATTTGCAGGAACTTTTTTTCTTTTGTCTTGAGCAGGAGCAAATAATGTTAGAAGTATAATTGAATTTCCTATTCAAAAATGATGGAAAAAAATTTAAAAAAATATTAATTTTAAAGAAGATATTTTATTTAGTAATGTAACTTTTTTCTTATGATAAAAATGATGTTTTTAAAAAAATATTAACTTAATTTTAAAAAGCTAATACAATAACTGCACTTTGTAGGACCATCAGGTTCTGGAAAGACAACTATTGCTTATTTATTAGGGAGATTCTGGGATATCCAAAAAGGGAAGTATTAAAATTGGAGATATTGATATAAAGGATATAGATGTAAATTATTTATTATCCAATATTTCCTATGTATTCCAAGATATTTTTTTATATTGACAGATACAATTTTTTTGAAAATATCAAAATGGGACTTGATAAAACAAAAAGAAGAGGTATATCAAGCAGCAAAGGATGCTGAAATTCATGAATTTATTATGAGCCTACCAAATGGTTATGATACTATTATTGGTGATGGATATATAAAATTAAGTGGTGGAGAAAAACAAAGAATTTCAATAGCAAGATGTCTACTTAAAAAAATAGTCCAATAGTTGTTTTAGATGAAATAACAGCTTATTCTGATATAGAAAAATGAAGCTAAAATACAAAGTGCTATTAGAAATTTATTAAAAGATAAAACAGCTATTATAATAGCTCACAGATTGTATACTATAAAAGATGTTGATAATATTATCGTGCTAAATGAAGGAGAAATTGTAGAAAGTGGAAAAACACCAAGATTTAATCACAAAAGAAAATGGCTTATATAAACATCTTTGGGAGGTGAAATAAATAATGTTAAATAATTTAAAAATATTATTAGATAAAGATTACACTCCTGTAAAAAAAGCTACTTATTATCAGTTATTAGATATTTTTATTTAATATGATAATTTACACTATTTTATTTTTAACAATATATTCACTGATAGAAAAAAATCTTTTACTATGAATAAAAATCTATTGGTATTCTGGACTTTTTTGCTTATAGCCCTTATTTTTTTAAAAAGTTATTTTGGTGGTTGGGGCTATGGTTAAAATGCAAAAACAGGAAGTACAGCTTCAAAAGATTTAAGAATAGCAATGGGGGATCATGTTAAAAATTAAATTTAGGTTATTTTAATAGCCATAATTTAGGATATTTAATTAATATATTAACTATGGATATAACAGATTTTTGAACAAGCTGTAACTCATAATATTCCTGATTTATTAAAAGGTTTTTAGTTTTGAGTGTTTATTTGTTACTTATAACTTTCTTTTATAAATTTTAAAACTTGCTATAATTCAAATTATTGTTGTGTTATTGACTATACCCTATTCTTAAAAGTTGGTGGAGAAAAATTAGAAAAAAATTGGAGTGGAAAAGAAAAAGTGTTTCAGCTAAATTAATTTCAACTATTATAGAATATATAAGTGGAATAGAAGTTTTTTTAAAAAGTTTTTGGGAGTTATAGGAGATAAATTTGAAAGATTAGAAAAAGGGTTTTAGAGATTTAAAAAAATATTCTATAAAATTAGAACTTACTGCTGTTCCTTATGTTTTACTTTTTCAAGTGATTATTGATTTGTTATTCCCTATTCTTTTATTGTTAGCAGTTAGATTTTTTTATGAATGGAGAATTGGAAGCTAAAATGTTAGTAGGCTTTTATAGTTTTAAGTTTAACACTTACTAATGTTATAAGAAATTTTTCAGCTAGTTATTCTGTAACAAGATATTTATTTGTTTTCAGTTGCTAAAATTTCTGATACTTTAAATTATCCAACTATTTCTTATAAAGATGAAGATTTTTAATTTTTTTCAAGCTATGATATAAGTTTTGAAAGATGTTGACTTTCTCTTATACAGAAGATAGAAAAGTTTTAAAAGATATTAATTTTATAGCAAAAATAATGAAATAACTGCCTTGGTTGGGAAAATCTGGTTCTGGAAAATCAACTGTTATGAGTTTGATAGCAAGATTTTTGGGATACAACAAAGGGAAGTATAAAAATTGGAGGAAAAGATATAAAAAGAAGTTAATCCTGATTCACTTTTAAAAAAATATAAGTATGGTATTTCAAGATGTTTATTTAATTAATGATACTATCTATGAAAAATATTAGAATAGGTAACTTAAATGCTAGTAGAAGAAGAAATTATGAATGCTGCAAAAATAGCAAACTGTCATGATTTTATTTCTAAATTACCTAATGGCTATGATACTTATATAGGTGAAGAGGAAGTACATATCAGGTGGAGAAAAACAAAGAATTTCAATAGCAAGAGCATTATTAAAAAAATTCTCCAATTATATTATTAGATGAAGCTACTGCCTCTCTTGATGCTGATAGTGAGCATGAAATAAAAAAATGGCTATAAATGAATTGATAAAAGATAAGACTGTTATAATTATTGCTCATAGATTAAATACTATAAAAGATGCAAATAAAATAATAGTTATGGATGATGGAAAAATTATTGAAAGTGGTAATCATGAAAAATTAATGAATGATAGAGGAGCTTATTATTCAATGTTTACTACTATGGAAAAAGCAAAAAGAATTTAGTATATAACATAGGAAAACTTAAAAGAGGCTATTGCATATTATAATCTTAATTCAAAAAGTAAAAATAAGTAAGTTATGAATGAAATTTACTCAGTAACGAACTATTTTTACTTTTTATTATTTCTGCAATAGCTCATTTTATTTTTTATTCTATAAATCATTTAAATATTGTATGTTTATACTAGCCTTTATCAATAAATGAATTTAATACTCTTAATTCATTAGAAGTAGGGTCTAGTTTTCTTTTATGCCTCTAACTCTGTTCTAAAGCTTTCAAACTTACTTAATATAGCTCTTCTATCTCTTTTCCACTATTGGATTTTCTAGCATTCTGTAATATTCATTACTTAGGCTAATATACTTTTTGATTTAAATTTGATTCCACTTCATTAAATGGTACAGTTGTATTAGTACAAGCATTGATTAATAAAATGCAAATAAACATTAAAAAAATCTTTTTCATTATTACATCCTCTTTTCTTTTTATTACCAAGATTGAATTTCTAATTTTTATCTCTTATCATAAGTTCATTAACTGCTTTCAGCAGCATTTTTATTTTTCAAATAAAACAGCATTCACTTGCTCTATTATTGGAATTTCTACATTATATTTTCTAGCAGCCATCAAAGCAGACTTAGCACTGTATACACCTTCAACAACCATATTAACTTCTTTTTATAGCTTCATCTAAAGTTTTTACCCTGTCCCTAGTAAAATACCTGCTCTTCTATTTCTACTGTGCATACTCGCTTTTAAGTTACTATTAAGTCTCCTAAACCTGTAAGACCATAGAAAGTAGATTGTTCTCCACCCATTGCAACACCTAAAGAAGCAATCTCCTTTATTCCACGAGTTATAAGAGCTGCTCTTTGTATTATCTCCATAGTTCAATCCATCAGCTATCCCAGCTGCTAGAGCAATAACATTTTTAAAGCTCCTCCCTACTTCCACTCCAAGCATATCAGGGCTTGTATATACTCTAAAGGCAGGATTCATAAAGATATTTTGTAAATATAATGTAAGTTCCTTATTATGAGCTGATACAACACAAGTAGTTGGTATGCCTTACCTACTTCTTCAGCATAGCTCAATTCGATAGAACTGCAACCTGTGGATTTTTACCTTTCAATTCTTCTTCTATAATATCTGTCATAGTTGCTAAAGTATCTTCTTCTAGTCCTTTTTGCAACATTGACTATAATTTGATTATCTTTAACAATATCTTTTAAAGATTTTGAAACAGATCTTACTGCCTTTGAAGGAACAGCTAGGACTAAGATATCTTTATCTGTTACAGCTTCTTTTAAATCATCAGTCACTACTATATCCTCAGGAAGTAATATATTAGCTAATTTAGATTTATTTTCTCTAGTTATTTTTAATTCTTTCAGCTTCCTTTTTATCAAAAGACCAAACTGTTAACTCGTGTCCATTACTGTGTAATAGAATAGTCAGGGCTATTCCCCATCCACCTGAGACCAATAACTGATATCTTTGCCATTTTAACACCTCTCTGTTATACATAATAATTTTCAATTTCTAATTTTATGCCTTTTTAATGCCTCAATTATCATCATACTTGATGTATTATTTTTTGAAAAACAAAAATTATCTTTTTACAGAAAATTTATTTTTCATCTAAAGTCTTTATTATCTCAACCAATCTATGAGTTCTATGTATGAAATACAAAGTTCCTATAGGCTTTAAAAGTCTTTTAGCATTTTGAATGACTCATCTAAATTCAATTTTTATCTCATGTCTTGACAATGCTCTATGCTCATTCTCATTTATCTTTTTCCATTATCCTCCATATATGGTGGATTAGAAATTATAACATCGAAATAATTAGCATTCTTGTATTCCTTAACATCTAAGCAAGTAAAAATTAATCTCTATCTCATTTTAGTTCTAAGGCCTTATTAGCTCTTTCAATATTTTCTTTCTGTATCTGAACCTCCCACGACTGACACCCTACGAGTGCTAGAGTCGCAGGGTTCTTGGGTAGTAGTTGCTTCTATTAGCCAACTAAATTTGCCAAGCTATCCCCATAGTTCCTACGGTTCATATATTGTATATTTAAGCACTTATACCTAATATCCTTAGTCCTTCTTTTTAATATGTTTTTGGCTGCATTTATATCTCTATTATGTACTAGCTCCACATACTGGACTAGTCCATTCTCTCACACTTAAATCTTTTTACTTCTTCATTTCTATACCCACAACAATTACATATTTGGCTACTTGCAAAAATCTATCCACTCTTACTACTGTTTTCCCATACCATTTCGCTTTTATATTCTAGTATTCTATTAAATTCACTCCATGATACATCTACAATATTTCTTACTAATTTATGATTTTTACCCATATTTTTACTTGTAAAGTCTTCAATACAGATAATATCATATTTTCTTATTAGCATTGTTGATAATTTTTTTGTAGAAAGTCTTCTCTTTGATTTGATATCTTTTCAAATAATCTTGCTACTTTTTATTCTAGCTTTATTCCTATTTGAACTACCCTTTGGTTTTCGTGATAGTTTTCTTTGTAATATTACTAGTTTATTCAAAGATTTTTGTAAATATTTTGGATTTTCTATTGAGATCTCATCACTGGTAAGCGCAAAGTCCTTTTATACCTAAATCTATTCCAACATTCTTATTTGTACTTTCTAATTTTTCTACTTCTACATCTGGCCTATACAGAGATATATAATATTTTTCCACTAGGCGCTTGGGTTATTGTTGCACTTATTATTCTTCCTTGTGGTTTCATTTTATCTCTTATTTTTAGTTTTCCTAACTTAGGTACTTTTTATCCATTTATCTAAAAACTCTATATTATTATTTGTATAATTGGTTCTGTATGATTTTCTATTATCTTTCTTAGATTTAAATTTTGGATAGCCTCTTCCACTAAAGAAGTTCTTATAGGCTTTATCTAAATCTTTTAAAGAATTTTGTAAAGAAAATTTATCTACATCTTTTAACCATTCTTTATCTTTCTTTAAAACTGTGAGTATTTTGCTACATTGATTATATGACATAGATTTTTTCTCTTTGTTATATAGTTCTTGTTTTAAACTTAAAAATGATTATAGACATATCTTACACAACCAAAAGTACAATTTAATATTGTTAGTTGAGTTTTAGTTGGATAAAATCTAAACTTATATGCTTTTTCCATCTGATTTCACCTCCATTTACCTATATATAGTATACCACTTTTTATACTATAAGTAAATGAAAAAGTAAAAATTTTTCTAAATATATGAACCTAAAACTGACTCAATCGTTTTTAGAGGTTGTCGTTCACATAAGTACGCTACCACTTATGCAGTTCTCTTGGCTCTACACTCCTTAATAAATTAAGGAGATTAGCTTGAACTTCTTAATATTTCTATTAAGCACAGACTATATCTTATCCCACAGCTCTACCTGTTTGGGTCTACCACTTCCACCAGCTTTGGTGTACTTCCCTCAGGAGGAATAGTCGTTGAACCTTACCTTGCGGTCTTGGCTGCTGATTGCCCATTATCTTAACACTTAGGATTTAACCTTATGTCATCTAGTATATTTTTTTCTGCTTTCGCCACTTTCACACTTGTACCATATTATTTAGGTACTATGTTGTAGTTATACTAGCTTTAGGGTTCCCAACAATTCGAGTAGTATTGGATAGCTTTTTTTAAGTTGCTACCTCTACATGCATATTTCTATATATGCTGACTATACTTAATGGTCTAACTCATGACTGACACCCTACGAGTACTAGAGTCACAAGTGTGCGACCATATTTTTAATCAATTCCAACAATTTCTTCTATCATAGCATTATCAGATAGAAGTATGGGAAGTATTCCATTCCCTGTACCTATATCCAATAGCTTTATATTTCTTTTTAGATAAAGACTTTTTAAATAGTTAAAAAGCAATATAGTATCTTCAGCGTATTTATATCCACCTTTTTTTGAATAATTTTTATATTTCTTATCCAATTCTTCTATAATTTCATCATCTTTTAACATATTATTCTTTCTCTAAAATTTTTATTTTCAATTTCCTCTTTTGTTTTCATATTTTTTAAGATACTAGCTTCTTTTTCTATTGAATTTTTATATCATCTATTGAAAATCTTGATATCCCCTTATCTTTAACATCTACATATAGGAAGTTATTTGGTGGACTTATACTAACAACCTTACCTTCACCTATTTCAGTTTTTACTGATTGGTTTACTGCTGGGAAGTTATTAAGTGCTTCTTCATACTGGCTGTATTCGTAGTTTATACAACATAATAATCTACCACATACACCTGATATTTTAGTAGGATTTATTACAAGCCCTTGGTCTCTTGCCATTTTAACTGAAACAGAGTCAAACTTATTAATAAAAAGTTTTTACAACATAATTCTTTTCCACAGGATCAATATTTCCTAAAAATTCTAGCCTCATCTCTTACACCAATTTGTCTCAATTCTATTCTTGTTTTTAAAACATCACTACTAAGTCTTTTACAAGTTCTCTAAAATCTATTCTTCCATTTGCTGTAAAATAGAATATCAATTTTTGATTTATCAAAAGTATATTCACAAGTAATTAACTTCATTTCAAGTTGATGTTTTCTAATTTTTCCTTACAAGCTATAAAGGCTTCATCTGCTTCTTTTCTTTGCTTGTTATAGATTTTCAATTTCTTTTTCACTTGCTAATTTTAAAACTGGTTTTTATAGGTAAAACTAAGTCTTTTTCCTTCATTGGTAAAGGGACTGTTAGAAGCTATACCTAATTCAGTTCCTCTTATAGTTTCAACAATAACCTTGTCATTTTTTGTATGTTTCATCACCTAATACTTCAAAATAGTATCTCTTTTTGTTGTTTCAAAAGTTACTATTAAAACCCTTGTGGATTCTCTCTGGATCCGTAGCTACTATCTGTGTATTTTTCATCTATAATATTATTTTCCATATTCTCTCTAATCTATATCAATCCTTCTTCTAAAAAAACTAAAGTAGGAATCTCTTGTTATTATTATATGCTCTAATAACAAAGCACCAAAATTTTTTGAGTCCTTTTACTATCTCATTTGTTATGTCTATATCACACTTTGAAGGACAAGTATTTCCTGAAGGGTGATTATGAGCTATAATTATTGACTTAGCATTTTCCATTATTACCCCTTTTTGTATATTTCTCTTGGATAGATTGAGCTTCTATCTAAAGTCCCTGATGAACTTTCTTCAAAAAGCTATTACTTCATTTGAGCTTGAAAGATAAATAACATAGAATTTTTCTACATTTTTATATCCTATTTTATTTCTTAAAAACTTAATAAAACTTCTTTATCAGTTATTTTTATTTTTATCATCTTTAATTAATTTTTGATTTTTTTAATTCATCTTTATATATTCTTGCTGGCAAAGCTCCTATCATTTTTAGGAATGTTATAGCCACATCTCCTAAAACCATTGATAGTTTTTAACTCTAGAGTATCTGCTTTTAAGTACATTGGCTAAAGTTTTAAATTTTTCTATCAGTTCCTTAGCTATAGCTTTAGTATCTTTTATTGGAATTACATAGAAAAAGCAATAACTCTAAAACCTCATAATCTTCTAAACCATTAAATCCATTTTCAAGAAATTTCTTTCTAACTCTTTCTCTGTGTCCTTTTTGCATTATTCTTAGTTTTTTCTTCTTCTGCCATAATAATTAGCTCCTATTAATAATTTATATACTTCTTCTGGACTCTTCATAGTATTAATCATTTCTATTGTACAAGCAATTATAGGATAGGCAAGAACCGCTCCTGTTCCTTCACCTAGTCTCATATTCATATTTAAAAAGTTTTTCCTTTAAATAGTCTAAAATAATATTTACTCCTGGTTCTTCACTCTTATGAGTAAATAATAAGTAATCTTGAATATTTTTATTTAACTTGCAAGCTAATAGTGCTGCAACCGATGATATAAAGCCATCAACAAGCATAAGCTTTTTTTATTAAGAGCTACCCCTATATACATTCCAAGCATACAAGCTAAGTCAAAACCTCCAACTGCAGCCATCATTTCAATAGTATTCATATCAAAAGTTCCATATCTTTCACAAGCTTCCACTATTATTTTTTCTTTTTGCTTAAGCCTTCATCTGATAGGCCTCCACCTCTTCCCACAACTATATCTATGTTTCTCTTGTTACAGAGTATAGAAGTGCTGAACTTGTAGTAGTATTAGCTATACCCATTTCTCCATTTGAGAATATATCATAGTCATTAGCTCTTTCATTTATTAAATCTATACCTGTAAAAATAGCTTGTAGACATTCTTCCATAGACATAGCTTTTTCTTTGTAAAAATTATTTGTTCCTCTTTTTAACTTTTCTATGAATTAAATTAGGATATTCTCTTTTTATGTCATTCTTCATTCCTATATCAACAACATTTAAGTCTACACCTAAAGTCTTTGTAAATATACCCTATACAAGCTATATTATTTAACATAGCCTCAGAAACTATTGGAGTATATTCAATAGGACAAGACGATACTCCTTCTTCTATAACTCCATTGTCTGCTGAAACAAGTATATGACATTTTCTATCTAATTTCTTTATAGGATAACCATAGATAGAGGCAACTTTTTACAAATTTCTTCTAAAACTCCTAAGCAATCCTTAGGTTTCATTTTTCTATCGAGCTCAGTTTGAGCTTCTTTAATTGCTGAACTATCTACAGACTCTATTTTTATTGATTAAATCAAATAAAAAAATTTATATCTTTCATTTTTACCAACTCTCTAATATAATTTAGTAAGATAACTGAAATTAAAAATCTCCTTCAAAGATTACAATAGAGCAATTATCTACTTTAAATTTCCAATAGGTATCTAAAGTCCCTGAAACAAAATAACTGATTATACAGTTTATTATCCCCAATGAGAAATAATAAGGTTGTCTTTTGTATAATCTAAAGTTTCTAAAAATGAAACAGCTCTTTGATATAGTTCTTCGAGACTTTCTCCTGTTATATAATTAAAAACTTTTTCCAATTCTTTTCCATTTCCTTTACTTCATTTTGGATATTGCTCAGAAATTTCTTTAAATGTTAAACCTTCAAAAATTCCAAAATTTATTTCTTCTAATCTACTATCATAGATTATTTCTTTATCCAAATAATTACAAATTTCTGCTGTTTCTTTAGTTCTTTCCAAAGGACTAGAATAGATACAATCATAAGCTATATTTGAAAGTTTTTCCTTTGCCATATAGACTTGTTCTATTCCCAAGTCATTTAAAGGTGGATTTAACTTTCCAAAATATAGATTTTGAGCATTCATTTCTGTCTGCCCATGTCTTATTAAAATTAATTTTTCCCATATTATTTCCTTTATAAGAAGAAAAGTAGGTACAACTATAATTAAGAATAGATATACAAGGCTTGATATTTCAAGTAAAGCACCCTAAAGTATCTCCTGTTATTCCACCTATTTTTCTTTCTATCAATTTAGAGAAAGAAAAAGCAAATAGTCCTAGTATTGCAATTATAAGTAAATTAATTCCTAATCTTGTCATAACAAAATCTAAAGGTAATTCAAGTGATAAACTACTATTTATCATATAGAATAACATAGCACTACTATATACTACAGTTATCAATGATGCAATAATAACTCCACTAGCTTTTTGTATTATCAACAAAAGTTTTACCCATTCCACTTCCTCTAGCATAAGGAGCTGAAGCACAACTGATAACACTACAAAGTCTAGCTACAACTGGATAAGTTAATACAGCAAAAACTGTTTCTCCTTGATCTTCCATCAATAAAGAATATAGTAATACAAACTTTATTAAGAAATATAGGATTAATGCTAAAGCACCGTTACTACCTAATCTTGAATCTTTCATTATTTCAAGCATTTTATGTTTACTTCTATAACTAAAAATTCCATCAAAAGTATCTGCTAAACCATCAAGATGTAGAGCTCCTGTTGAGATTAAATCTGTTAAAATTACTACCAATATGATTATTGGTAAAAAAAGCCGAAAAAGATAAATTGCTCAAGACATAAGAAAACACTATAGAAAAGAATAATAAAATAAAACCTATTACTACTCCTACAAGTGGAAAAAGTTTCATTGACTTTCCAAGCTTTTCCTCGTCATAATCTATTTTTGGCATTGGTATTCTTGTCATAAATGATAAAAAGTAATAAAAACCTTTTCATATTTCCTCCCATTATTTAATTTTTTTACTTTTTATTCCTGAAACAGCTAAATAAGCTTCATCAGAATTCTTTGCAACAAGCTGATTGATTCTTCCACAAATATCTCTAAAGTGTCTACCTAAAGGATAATCAGGCACAAGACCTGAACCAATTTCATTTGTTACAAAAACACAGTCAGTCTTTTTGATCTAATAAATTCTAAAAAAATTAGACATTTCTTCTTCAATTTGATCTTCTATTTCTTGAACTACAGATAAATCTACTTTTATCCCAATCTATATCTCTATCCATTATCATAAAATTAGAAACAAAATTTGTAATACAATCAAATAAAATCACATCAGTACTATCTATATCATTTTTTTACAAGAGATAAGATTTTTAAAAACCTTCTATCGTTTTCCAAGTGTTACCTCTTCTTTTAATATGTCTTTCAATTCTATCTTGCATTTTCATCATCAAAAAGCTATAGCTGTAGCAAAATAAATTTTATTTTTTTATATTTTTGTTCATAAATATATTCTTCAGCAAATTTACTTTTTTTCCACTTCTACTTCCACCAGTAAAAAAATATAATCTTTTCCCATATTAGTCTCCTTGAATGTTATATCCTTAATTATATCATATTTTTTATAAAAAAACATAGGTTGCTAACAAAAATCAGCAACCTAGGTAAATCATTTATTTTATTTATTTTTGAAATTTACTTCTACTATCTCTTATTTCATTTATATCTTCCTTAAATTTTGACATAGTTACTTCTTTTTCCGTCAATCCCATTATATCCTACTAAGACTTTCTTATTTTTCATATTCTTTTTTTAGATAAATAGTTTACATAGAAAATATAGAAATCTATTTCTTCAAAATTCATATCTTTGAATATTTCTAAATCTTTTTATTGCTTCATCATCTCCATTGATTATGAAATTATTGTCTTTTTCAGATATAAATAATTTTTTTCCTCATCAAGTATTTTTATTTAAAATAAAATCATATCTTTCATCTAATGGAGAATTATATTTCTCACCTAAATTTTTCTTTTTCCACATTTTTCTACTTTTTATATATTCTTCAATTTCATTTGTAATTTCAACACTTTCATGTTCACTTAGTTTATATCCAAAAGCATAAATTTTATCTTCAAATTCATTCTCTTTTACTCTAAATTTTTATATTTTTTTAATAAATCTGTTGAAAAAGAATAGAAAACCTTTTATCTTTTTTCACAATATATTTCTCTTATATCTTCAAGTTTTAATGTTTTTGAGTAATAACAAAAAAATAATATATATTTTTTAAAAATTAAATAATTTTTCTTTTTATAACTAGAATTTCCTTAGAAGAACCTAAAATTGCTTCTGAATAAAAAAAGATAAAAAAATGGAAAACTTCCAATAATAAATTTTTATTATTTTACTTAATGAAATTTCTTCAAAGTGATACATTCCTAAATAGGTATACATGATATATAAGATAAGAAAAATTATAGTTTTCAGAATTATTCCTGATATTGAGTATCTTGTTATAGAATATTCATCAGTATTCTTAATTTTATTTGTCATAATTTTTCATAATTTTTTTATTCTCCATTCTTCATGGTTATTCTTGATAATAGTAAAAATTTCTATTATTTCTTTTTCTAATTGTCCTCTCATAGCCTCGTAAATCTTTCCATTACTTTTTTATTATTTTTAATAAAAGATATCTCTCCTTCCCTATTTACCCATTTTTTTACTATATTTAATTTCCTTAATTTCTGAATACAAATATAATTTCTTTTTTTCTTCTTTTTATCTCTATTTTATCTCCATACAAAATAACTTTTTATTTTAGACAAAATAAGGTTCTGATCTATAAGAGTGATAAAAAGTACATAAAAAAATAATCCATAAATAATTGTAAATTTTATCATTAGCTCTAAATAAAAAGAATGTATAGGAGAATAAAAATCAATAGAAGTGCATGAAAATCAAAAATTATATTATGTTTTTCTTAATAATTCTTCATCATAAACAATACAAGTAAAAATCTTCTTTTTTTAGTCACAGTTTTTCATTGAAAAATCTCCTAGTCATAATTTCCATCTGAACGAAATTTTTTTCTAATCTATCAGTAGCCCTTTTTAAAAAGCTTTCACATTATTAATTTCTTCATTATTTTTCTATTATATAATTTACTATAAATTTTATTTCTTTTTAAATTTGGTTCTTTTTTGGATTAGGATTTATTTTTTTAGCTGTTCTTCTATATATTTTTCCATCAACAGTATTATTAAGTTTTTTTGACCATGTAGCACCACTTATATCTGCACTAACATGAAATTCTCCCTTCCAAAGTTTTGGATTATCAAATATTTCAGACATATTCATACCTTTCGATAATTTAGCAGGACTTAATCTTATTCCAGCAAAAGGGTTTTTACCTTTGACAAGTTTGTCAAAATCTAAATGTATATCTCCTCCTATTCCTCCTACTCCTGATATTTTCGAGTGTTCCTCCTACTGTACCAACCCATCCATTTAAATCTTCTGGCTTGTTTACATCTTTAAAATAAGCACCACTTATTCCAATTCCTAAATTAGGTGTTCCCACTCCTATTCCTCCATCAACTGTTTCGGCTAAATACATGTCCCCAGTTTCAGGATTTTTTATAAATGCCCAAGTTGTTCCATTATTAACACGAATTCCCATCGCTATTGCAAGATTTGTTGAAATAAGTACTGCCCAATGTTCCTTATCTTTCTCAGGTACAAGTTTTGCTTCTGCAAATTGTTGTTCTATACTCTTTTTGATCCTTGTATTTATTTCTCAAAGTTATTTAGATAGTCTGCTTTTTCTTCTTCGGTAAATACCTTATTCTTGTTTTTCACTTCCTACCTTTTTCTCTTGTGTGGATTGAAGTTTTCTTCTCCATCTTTTCCTTCATCATAAGTATTCATATGAGCTTTTTTTCATGTGCAAATAATTTTGAGAAAGCTAAGTCTGGATTTGCTATATCATTTATTGAGAAATATATCTTTTCTCTCCTTTTTAGCTCCTGTTTCTTTATCTTTTGAATCTACTGTAAAATGAATGAGCTTCATCTGTTAATAAGACTTCTGGAATCTCTCCTTCATATCCATTTTCTCTCAGATATCTTTCTATTAAATTTTTGTGCCAGCTTTTTGTTTGTCTTCTAAACTTAAGCTTTTCTTCTTTTATCAAATTAAATTCTTTTTGGTGTTCATCTTTAAATTTATCTACTAAGATTCCTTCCATTGATTCTTTAAATTTCTTTTTGATCTAAGATTTCTTTTTAAAGCTTCCTAATTTCTTATAAGCATACTTGATTTCATTTCTTTTATCTTCTCCAATTAAATCAGTGTGTAAATCAGCATCTAAATGTCTTTCTTCATCTTTTGTTACTTCTTGTGATTTATCTTTATTTGTATTGAAACCCTAAGTCTTCAGCTTTTTTACTTTTTGTCCTGCTACTTTCAAAAATCTGTATTTAAAGCTGTGGCTCTATTTATTTGTTCTTTATCTACCTTATCATGTTTTACTGATACATTTTGGCACATCTGTTCCAAAAACTTACTCCTCCACCAATATTTTTCATATTTATTCTTATCTTCTAAATCTTTTTACTACTACTTTATTGGCTGATACTTTTTAATTTATTTGTTTCACTTTTCAGAACCTATTACTGCACCAATATTTGTTAAGTTTTCAGTATCTATTTTTTTCCACCATTTTTAGCTATTAATGAACTTTGCTTTATTTACCCAGTCTTTTTTCTCCATTACCTTTACTTCCATTAATGTTTGCACTAAAATTAGATGGATTTGCTAAGTCTATACTGAATCCTCCACCATATGTGCTGTCTTTATTTTTCAGATTTATCTTGTTTACTTTCTATCACTACATTCTTAGCTTTAATATCTACTTTATCTGCTTCAACATTTGCTCCTGATAGAGTTAAATTTTTCTGAATTAGTTTTTTAATTTTCCACCTACATTTTATAGTTGAATTTACATAGCTAGTTCCATTTCCTTTTCCCTTTTGCTCCTGCTTGTGATACTGATAAATCTGCTATTCTTCCTTCTTCAAGATTTACAGATAAACTAACTCCTGTTTGTGATGATGAACTTGAAGAAGTAAATTTTTCTTCAGCTGCTTTTAATATCTATATCTTTTTTTAGCATTTAAATCTAAATCATTTCCTACTTTTTACATCAGTACCTGAAATACTAATACTTCCATCTTTAGATTTAATATTCATATTTCTTCCAGCTTCTATTGAACTTTTTCTACTGTTTCATTATGTACTGATGATTTTTGATTCACTCTTATTATATGAAACACCAGCTGTAAATACATTATTCATAATTTTTAATTTATAATACTAGTAACTATTGTTCCTTCTCACTCTCTTTATTTTTATATTTTTTTCAATTCTTTTTACTTTCATAAATAAAAGAAACATACAAATAACTAACTATTATATATGCTAAAAAGTATATGTAATATATGTAATTCTAACCCACTTAATTCAGGTGTAGAACTGATTAGATTAAAAAAATATAAATATAATATACCATAATAACTCTATTAATGCATATCCTAGATAAAATTTACTTCTCTTTGCTATAGAATATATAAATAATATTAGAATTAATAAAATTGTTTCTAATGCTATACACATTAATAAACTTTCTATTATTATTTTATTAAAATATTTAAAACTTTCTATTATTAGAGACCAAAAATAAAAAGAGCCCAATTTTTACATTTAAATTTTTTTATATATTTTTTGAATTGTAAAAACTATTATTCCAAATAATTCAAATGAAATAAAAATAATTACTTCTTCATAATATGGAGAACCTAAATTTTTGAGATCTATATATTAATAAAATTATAAATAAAAAAAGTGAAATATTAAAAAAATATAATATCATAAAATTATCTATTATTTTATTTCTTTTAATTTCTTTTTAGTAACATAAAGTATAGAAAAAGTTAGTATTCCATATAATAAAAAAATTTTTCAATATAAAAAAATTAAAAATTATCTTTAATATTAAAATTAAATGTATTTAAGATTAATAATATTGTAAATAATAACAAATTTAGAATCAGTATATAAAAAAATATAAATTTTTCTTCAACTAAAAATATTATAAACAAATATAAAATTATTGGTAATTCAATTAACATAATAATAGTAATAGAAATCTCCAAATAAGTTATTCCAAAAATAATTCAAAAAAATTATAATAAAAAGATAAGAGACTCAAAAAAATATTTTTTTACGCTATTAAATAATATATCTTTTTTAAAAAAATAAAAAGATAGAGACCTCCAATATTTCAAATGATAGAAAAAGATAATAATTTTTGTATAACTCTCATTTCCTATATCTTTTATTACTATATATAAAATAGTAAATATAGAAAAAAATGAAGTAGCAATAAAAATATAATTTTTATATTATTTTTTTCATTTTAAAAACTCCTTATTTCAGGAGAGAATTCTTAAATAAAATCCTCTCCCTACTTTATTAATTATCTTTTTGGTATTTCTTATCAATATCCACATCATGTCTATAATATAATTTTTATATTATTTTTGCCTATCAAGCTTTTATTCTTTTAAAATACTTACCATCAATAATTGTATTACTTCCTGGATCTAATTCTGGCATATCTCTATTGAAATTTATAATTTTTATTTTTTTCAGCTAGTGTATTCATAAATGCATTACAATTATATAGCTGTTAATATTTCTACTCTATGATTATTAAAAATTTATAGAAAAATATTCAATACTCAACATTATTAATATAAAGAAGTTTATAATTGAATTTATTCCTTTCAAATGTAGTAAAATCCCTAATAAAACTAAAAATATGACAAATAATAGATTGCTCTTGTTTTTAAAAAATTTTTTTCCACATAATCCCTCTCCTATTCAAAAAAATCTAAAAGAAGAAAAATAAAAACATTATAAATTCATACAAAAATGTTAAACAAATTTTAGTAAAAATATATTGTTTTTGATAATTTTATAAATCTAACACATATAACTACAAATGGAAAGAAAAATACTATAAATAAAAGTTCTGTAAATTAGCCCATCTGGAAGAGAAGTAAAAGTAGTAAAATATTGGTATACTTAATAATAAAATTACTACTCTATAGATATAATTTCTAAAAATATTTCTTTTTCTATATAAAAATACAGCAAAGATGGTTTTAAAAAAACTGTAAGATAACTATATACAGCAACTATTTCTAGCTCCTTATTTATCCCCATTTTTATTTAATATTTCCAAATCAAATAATAAAAATAAAAATAAAATCAAATAATATTATTATATAAATTTTCATTTTTATCACCTATTACTTTTTTTCTATTCTTATTCTTTGTTCCAGTACCAGGAGCAAATCTTTTTAAATTTTTAAATATTCTACTTCTTCTCTTCCTCTTGAAATTGGTAAAAATACGATTTGTAATTACTTTTTCTATTGGTTCTATTAGACTAAAAAGAAATAGAATGACAATTTCTAATAAACATATTATAATCTACATAATTTGCATTTTCTATATATCTTTTTAGAGTTTAGAAAAATTTTTTTAGCTGAGCTCAGTATCATTTTTTCTATATCTGAGGTAATTTGCTGAATAATATAACCTTCTTCAGAGTTATTATTAGTTTCTAATGCTAGCTTAAATGCTCTAATATCTGATGGATCATTAATTCTTAGAACAAGTCTTCCACCAGCTTCCCTTTATCTTTTTCACCATTATAACCTGCAATAATCCAGCCTCTTTTACCATTTTTTAATTGAATAGGTTCTCCTAAAAATTTAAATTCTTCTTTTACTGTACCATCTTTTTCAAAAATCACTTTGAATATTTGGAAATACTGGAATAAAAGAGTGTGCTGCAAATTTAACTCCTTTAACTGGTCTTTCTCCTAGATATATACTATATTCCCTTCTCTCCATAGGAATACTTTCAGCTAGTTTTTCCTTCTTCTCCTGTTATTACATTCTTATTATTTCTTATACTTGCTAAGGTATCTTCTGTTGCTTCTTTAGCTACCATAGCTTTTGTTCTATCTTCTAATTTATCTCCTGAATAATTAGCTATTGTTTGGTTTCCTGTCTTATTATCTTCTTTACTGTAATGTCCAAACTCATGTCCTAATATATTTAGTATTTTTATCTCTATCCAGGTTAGCTAATTGCTTTCTATCAAATACTACTACATTTGTTAAGGTATCTGTATAAAATGATTGCATTTGGATCTGTTACATCTGTTAGTACCATTTTTTATGTCTGATCTATGCATATCCTTTTTGCTCTTAGGGCATCATTTAATAACTTATTCATTACTGATACTTTTTCTACTTGTGTTTTTATCGTCTATTTTTCCATTCTTTATTGCTTTTTTTATCTAGTATTGATAAGTATTCTGGATTTTTCTACTTGGTCGCCTATTGCTCTTACCATAGATAATTGCTTGTATCTTTCTAGGAAATTTCCTTCAGTTTTACCTTTTATTTTCTAATGCATCTGTTTTCCCTTTATTTCCTAATGCTGTAGTCAAATCACTTATTATTCCTCCAGCTTTCTTTAACTCTTCCTGTTTTATCCTTTCCTAGTAAATCAGTATGAAGTTCTGCATCTAAATGTCTTTCTTCATTTTTTGTTACTTCTTGTGCTTTACTAATATCTGTATTAAATCCTAAGTCTTCTGCACTTGTTTTCTTTCCAGCTATTTCAAAAATCTGTATTTAAAGCTGAGGCTCTATTTATTTGTTCTTTATCTACCTTATCATATTTTACTGATACATTTTGGTACATTTGTTCCAAAACTTACTCCTCCACCAATATTTTCATATTTATTCTTATTTTCTAAATCTTTTACTACTACTTTTATTGGCTGATACTTTTTAATTTTTCTTTTTCACTTTCTAGAACCTATTACTGCTCCTATGTTAGTTAAATTTTCTGTATCTATTTTTCCACCATTTCTTGCTATTAATGAAGTTTGTTTATTTACCCATTCTTTTTCTCCATTTCCCTTACTTCCATTAACATTTACTGAGAAATTAGATGGATTCGCTCAAGTCTATACTGAATCCTCCACCATATGTGCTGTCTTTATTTTTCAGATTTATCTTGTTTACTTTCTATCACTACATTTTTGGCTTTTAATATCTACTTTATCTGCTTCAACATTTGCTCCTGATAGAGTTAAAATTTTTCTGAATTGGTTTTTAATTTTTCCACCTACATTTATAGTTGAATTTACATAACTAGTTCCATTTCCTTTTCCTTTCATTCCTGCTTGTGATGCTGATAAATCTGCTATTCTTCCCTCTTCAAGATTTACAGATAAAACTAACTCCTGTTTGTGATGATGAACTTGAAGAAGTAAATTTTTCTTCAACAACTTTAATATCTATATCTTTTTTTGCAGTTAAACTTAAATCATTTCCTACTTTTTACATCAGTACCTGAAATGCTAATACTTCCATCTTTAGATTTAATATTCATATTTCTTCCAGTTTCTATTGAACTTTTTCTACACTTTCATTATGTACTGATGATTTTTGATTCACTCTTATTATATGAAACACCAGCTGTAAATACATTATTCATAATTTTTTAAATTGTCATAGCCAGCATCAGTTGAACCCTTATAACTTGTATCAGCTATTGCAATAGTTGCTTTTGCTCCATCTTTAATAGCTCCCACTACTTTAGATGCCTTGTTGACTATATCATAACTATCTCCAGAAAAAAATCTGTAAGATTCTTTATATCTTTTATATTTTCAACAGTATTTACTATTGCAAATTTATTCCTACATTTGCTCCTATTCTTGATGAACTTTGTTTTTGTAGTATTATCATAGCTATTATTTGCTGTAGATATCTCTACTCCTTTGTCTCCAGAAATATTTATGTCGTCTTTTTGCATAAATATCTACTGATTTAGCTTTCACTTTATTTGTTGCTTCTATATTGATATCCTTATTTGATACTATTTGAGAAAGCAGTTTGATTTACTACATCTGTATCTGATGAAAGTTTATCTTTTCCATATGATAAAGAAACTCCTTTTGCACTTAAAGAGCCTGAGAATCCTTTCTTTTCTTCTTTATGTTTACTATATGATTTTTGTTTCTAATGGATTTATTTCTACATTTTTCCCCTTTTAAGTTAATACTTCCACTAGAAACTACTTTTACTCCTTCAAGTAAAAGGTCATTTTTGCTATCATATGTTAAACCTTTATCTCCAGCTAGTGTAGCTGATAATATTGCTTTTTCAGCATAGTTTTCATCTGTTACTGATTTTAGAAGTAAGACCCATAAAACCTTTTTAGTTTTTCTTATGATAAAAGTAATTAATATCTTTTACCCCAGCTTGAGTTATATTTCCCTTAGCATTTATTTCTCCTTCTGTATCAGCTTGAATATTACTACCTAGAATATTTACATCTTTTTCACTTGTAATATTTACCTTATCTCCTATTACATTAGAAGCCACATTACGAGTTGCATAGGCTACACTTTCTTCTGAGCTAGAACGTCCAAAACCTTTACTCTTACTATGTTTTTCTCTTTATGTAAAAATAGAATCTTTTCCTACTACTATAGCTATATCTCCCTTAAGCTTGTATACTAGCTTCATTAGTTGCAACTATATTTGAACCACTTATTCCTATATCGCCTAATGATATTAAACTTATGTCCTTAGCATTTAAAATTACTTCCTACATTAGTTCTCTTTTCATCTGATACATAATCTTTTTACCATCTTTTACTTTTTATCAACAGCTTCAAGATTTCCTATAAGTAGATTCTTTTTGCACCTATTTCTATTTTATTTTCAGCTTTTATATCAGCACCAAGGTTTTTCTACATTATTAGCAACAATGAAATATTATTTCCTACAATATTTCCACTTCCTCTAACATCAGTGAAAACATCATGATAGTCATTTTTCATGTATAGATAATTTTTACTATTCTTTATATCTCCATTTTTCACTATACATTAAAATATTATCATCTGCAACTATATTTCCACCAATATTTTCTATATTTTTCCTTTGCGATTAAAAGCTATATCATTTGCATAAATTCCTGTATCTGAATATACTACATTTTGATAAATATTTTTAGATTTTATTAATACATTATTTTTTTAGCTATTATTTTTCCACTATTATCTACAATAGAAGCATTATTTACAACAAAACTTCCTCCTGCTTTTTATAATATTACCTTGTTCTTCTGTAATTGAATTTGAAAGTATTCTTAGTCAAATATAGCTTAGGTACTAAAAACTTTTTCTCCGTTAACTACTTCTTCTACATACCATAATATATCAGATTTTAAATTATTAATTTGTTCTTTAGATAGTGCTACTCCTAAAGATAAATTTAAATCTTTTTGAGCTGATACTGCATTATCAAATAGTTTTTCTTTCTTCATTGACATTATTTGAATACAAATATCTTTTTCCAGTACCTTCTAATACTGCTCTAGTTATTAGTCTATTTTCATCAAAAAGAATCTCCCAAAAGTCTTATATCTCTATCAGGATTAAATTTTATTCTCGAGAAAAATACTCCGAACTTAAATAGAACCCTTATCTATCATCTTAGGATTTGTTTCTATTAAATATGAGAATTTTAGTTTCTACTTTTTATTTATTATGAAAATTCCATTATCATTTTTGGAATTTCTATATATTCCTCTACACCAACGACTGAATCTTTTTATTTTTCAACTATTGAATTATTAGTTATTTTTAAATGTATCATCTATACTAGCATTTTTAATATTACTATTTTTTCTACCTTTTTACAGTAGTATAACCAGATACATATTCTTGATATTCGCCATTACCAACTTTTGAAGCATTAACAATAATATTTCCACCAGCAATTATTTGTGTTGGCTTGTCTGCATATAGAGTTTGTTTATATGCAATTCCTGTAGAAAAGTCAGCATTCTTTCTACTATGTCCTCTACGCAATCTTTTTCTTATAACTATAGTTTCTTTTTAAAATATAGTTCAATATTAACTTCTTTACCTTCTCTTGTATTATTAAGTTCTCAGCATTGATAATAATATTTTTCCAGCTAAAATATCTGCCTCTTGATTTAGAAGTTTATTTGTTATATTAAAAATTAAATTTCCTTCTGTCTTTAAATATGCTTTTCATTAGATTTATAGTTACTTACTCCTACTTTAGCACCATCTAAATATGATTCACCTTCCCATCTTTTATGATGTCTACTACTTTTGTTCCATTCTTCTTGTAACTGTTCTTCTATTCTTTGCTTTATTTTCAGAGCAATTTGCTTACATCGACATTACTTTTGACTCCATTAACTATAGCTATGACTGCAGTTAAATATCCTTTATTTGTGAAAATTATTGGCTGTTATTTCTCCATCTCCAACAGCTTCTATTGTATTAAAATTTGTAATATCATCAGTAAAATTCATATTTAAATTACCAAATGAAGATACATCTCCTTTATTTGTAAAATCTTTACCTTCTAATTTCAATGATTCTCTTCCATACAATAGTGAGTTTTTCATTATTTTTAAAAACTATTATTTCCTTTTTATTTCAGTGTTTCCACTACTTGCTATTATTGAATTATTTTTCTAAATTATTAGCTTCTAACTCAAAATTTTTTCCAATTAATTCATATTCATTTTTATAGTTTCCCTTTATTTTTAATATCTAAATCGCTATCAGTTATATATGACTCATCTCTTTCTAGCTCATTTGTTTGTATTTTTAATAATTTTTCCTGCACCCTATATTTGTTGTTAAATTAACTTTATTTGAACTTATATCTAATTCATCTTTTGAAAAATGACTCCTTAGTTTTATCATTTTTCTAAAATGTCACTATTTATTATAGCTTTTCCATTAGTTACAATCTCATTTTTTATTACTTAAATTTTTACTTTCTATATTTAATTTATTTTTAGAAAAGATGATACCATTATTTTTTAATATCTTTAATATTTATTTTTAAAATATTATTTGATTGAATTCTTTTATTATTTATTAGAGCTCCATCATTTTTTTAAATTTTTATTCTTAATTGTTACATCATTAACGGCTAATACATCCCCATTATTCGTTATTGTATCTCCTACTAACACCATTTTTGATGCTTGAATAAGTGAGTCATTATTTAATGCCCCACTATTTACAATCATATTATTTGTTGCTATTAATTTATCAGTACTTTCTAGTTTATCTGTTTCTATATTTCATTTTTCCAATAAGTTCTTTATTATTTTTAATATCTTTTTAATTTATTAATATATCCTCATTAGATTGAATTTTTCCATCATTTATTATATTTTAACTAATACCCATATTACCAATAGATAGGATATTCCCCTTTATTCAATAAATCTACTGCTTTCAAATCAATTTCTTCTGTTGAATATATCATTCCTTTATTTACTAAAGTTTTTTTGTCATAATATTTTTGCTTATTTGCTGTTAATATTTTTGTGTTATTATCTAGTTTATCAGCTACAATTTCTAATTTTTGCAGTAAGCTCATTATTTTCTATATTATTAGCTATTAACTTGATATCTTTATCTGAATAAATTTTTCCTTTTGACTTTTAACTCTTTTGTATTAATAGAAATATCGCCATTCGCAAGTATATTATTACTTTCTATGTCTATACTGTCTATATTGATTTTACAGAACTTGCTATATCTCCTGTATTATCTATTTTTGATTTACTATTTTTGTTTCTTTTTCCTGAATAAATTTTTCACTATTTGTTAATATTTTATTATTGATATTCAATGATTCTTTTGCCACTAATTTATTGCTATTATTTATATTATTTGACTTTATGCTTATTTCTTTTTCTGCAACAATCATTCCTTTATTATCAATACTTTTAGAATTTATGTCTATATTATTTTTAGCTTGAATATTAGTAGTATTTGTCAAATCTCCTTTTTATATTTAGATCTTTATTTGTAAGAATGATTTTTAGTATTTTCTACATTTCCTTTTTACATTGATATCTTTATTAGGTTCTATTTTCCTGAATTTTTAAATCTCCAGAAATAGATATGTCTTTATTTGTAGAAATTAAATTTGAGCTATCTATATTTCCATTTATTGTAATATCCTTATTAGCTTGTATTTGTCCAAAAGTTTTTTTGTTTTTACTTTCTATATTGATTTGCATTTTTCAGCGACTAGTTTATCCCCTATTTCTGTCTCAGTTGATGATATTTTTATATTTTCCCTTTGCTTGAGTATCTTTTTAAATATACTTTACCCTTTGATGAGATTACAACATCTCCTTTTTGTTGTATAAGTTGGTGCTTCTGTCTTTACTCCAACTCCTTCTTCATTCACTATCACATTTATTCTTCCAGCATAAATTGAGCCTAGTGCTCTAGCATCTAGTGCATATTCTGGTTTGTTGATTGTCCTTTACTACCAAGTTTTTAAATTAACTTCTTCACCACCATAAATTGGTCTGAAATTTCAGCTACTCTTGCTACTAACTCAGCCTTATTTACATTTCTTAAATCAATACCTTTTCCATCTATTTCGATTTTTTCCCTTTTCTGGATTTCAAAATATTATCTCCACTTCCTGTTGTTAAAGTTACATTTCAGTATTGATAAAGCCAGCTCCATTTACATAGATTCCATTAGGATTCGCTAAAATGTAATCAGCTTTTTTTCCCAGCTATTTCTTGATAACCTTCTATTCTACTTCTATTTACTCCACTTACCTCATTTTATTATTGTTGAAAGCTTCTTTACCATTTTTGAAGATTAGGATTTCCATAAATAAGTCCTCCCAATTTACTTTGTGTTAAATCTTTTGAGTTATTTAAAATTACTCCTTTTCCATCTACATTGTAATCTTTATACACATTATGTGATGTTCCATTTTATCTGGTGCTTCTATATTTACAAGAGGTACACCATTAGATGCTTTATCTACCTTTAAATCTTTACTTGCAGCACTATCTGGAACTATTCCATTAGCCAAAGCTTCCAATATACAGAAATAACATAAATATCGCTATTAACCTTCTTAAATTCCTCTCATTTTTGGCTCTCCTAAAATCTGTATGTTAAAGTTGTGTATACTACAGGTTTATTATTCCTAAAATATGTTGGTTTATCTATTGGCTTTGCTATACTAAAACTTCCTTCAAAACCTTTAAAATATCCTCTTACTCCCATGCTACTCCTTGAAGTGTTTTCTACTTTATTTTTCATTGACTTTATTATTAAAAAAACTCTTCCATAATCATAAGCAATATATGGCTCTAAAATTTCACTTCCTTTGTATCCTATCTCATTTCTAATATAGAAACCTTTATCGCCTTGTGTAGATTCATCTTTTAAATCCTCTTACACTTGTATCATCACCTATTCCTATTTTTTCTTGTGAGATACAATATATCTTTTGAATATTGTCCTCCTATAAATATTTTATAGTAAAACTTATGTATTGGTCTATACCAAGATATGTTTACATTGTATTTTCTAAATTGTGCCTTAGGAGTATACTCATCTCTAAATGGCTCTTCATGAGTCTTTATTAGCTCCAAATCTTTTTTTAAGCCAAAACTTACTGAACCATTAGCACTTAAAAGTCCTGAAAAACTCTTCCGGTATATGAACTATCATTGTTAATACTGATAATTTTCTAGAACTTGAAATTAATCTAATATCATCAATATAGTTTTTGAATCTTTCAAACTTATCCTAGCACCTATATCTATTTTATAGTCTTCATTTCTGTGTAACATCTTTCTAAGTCCAAATGTCTGAGTTTCAGTATTTCCTGTTGCCTTATATTTTCTTCCAAGTGCATTTATAGTTTCTAAGGTATTCAGAGCTATCATATGAATAACTAAAAGACCAATATTTAAAAAGGATATTCAAGGAAAAACTAAAATTTTTAGCATCTCTCTTTGTATTGTCTTTTGTAATTTTTGTTGATATAGAAATCTAAACTTTCATTTAAACCAAAGATATTATGTGTATTTAAAAAAATATCTTATTCTATGTCTTGATGTTTCAAACTGACCTAAATCATTGTAGTTTATTCCAAAACCTATGGACTTGTTATCTCTTTTTATATAGATATCACTATATTCATTTTTATCACTGGCTTTTAATATCCAATGTTGAATTATCAGCTAAATTATCAATTCCTTTGATCTAAATCTCTGATGTTTAAAGAGATTGTTTTCTCTTTGTGGAAATGTTATAAAAGTTTTAAAAATCGTTTTCTTTCCCATCATAAAAACTTTATTTATTTTTCCTTCTGAAACAAAAAGGATATTTTACCATTCTCAAAATCGAGACTCCTCTATATTAAGTCCAATTTTTGTAGTAATATATCCCTCTCAATATATTTATTTTCTAAAACATTCATTAATTCGTAGATATTTTTGTTTTTCCTGTATATTTTCGCAAGATAGTTTCTATTTGAAAATCTTCAAAAACTGTATTTCCCTCTAATTTAATTGAAGTTATATCTAGTATTATATCTTTCCCTCATTTTTCTATACTAGGTTCCTTCCTCTCAAAATTTTGACTTTTTTATTAATCTATCAAAAATTTTTGTTGTTCTTCTCTTCTTTTTCTATATCTATTTCATCTATTGAAAAGAAAGAGAATAAATAGATAAAAAGAAAAATAATATTCTTTTAATCATAAATAACCTCCTTATATAGAACGTTTTTTTAAATTTTTATTTGATTTTTTACTATTTTTTGTGTGATTTTTTCAAGTTTTATTTTTATAAATATCTTTCAATCTGTCAATATTCATCTTTAATTGTTCTACTAATTCTCTTTTTCTATTTCCCATCAATTCCATTATATCCTACTAAGACTTTTTGTTTTCATATTCTTTTTAATAATTTATTCATTATAAAAATTTGTTTCAAAATTTCTATATTTAGAATTTTTCCAATATCTGAAATATTTAGATTATCCTCATAAGGTAGGAAATGTCTATCTTTTCTACTATTTTTTATTAAATTCTTTTTGATAAAAAAATAGCAATTCCTTCATTATCAAAAATAATAAATTCCTGATTTTTCTTCTTCTTTCAATATTATATTCTGTTGATTTATTATTATTTTTTTAAATATTTAATTATTTTTGGTAAAAATTTTATTTATTTTTTTCATTTTTCTTCAATAAAAATATTCTCATCCAAATACAATTTTTTTATAACAAAATGTACTGTAATATAATTTTTAGTGATTTCTGAATTTATAAAATTTATTACATAAAATATGGCTAAAATTTATATCTTCGTATTTTTAATCCTATGTCTAAAATATTGGACTTATCAATATTAATTTCAATATTTTCAGGAACAGAAAAAGTTTGAATAATCTTTTCCAATGATACTTTTTCTATTCCATTAATTCCTGATGTCTTATTCAAAATAAATTTCATTGTTTTTCACCTATTTACTTGTATTCAAAAATATTTTTTTAAAAATATCTAGTTTTAAAATTTCTCCAATATTTGAAATATTTGGATTATCCTCATAAGGTAAGGATACGTATATTCCATCCACAATTCTTTTTTCCATATTTTTCAAAATATATTGTTAAGTCTAAATTATTAAAATCATAAGATCCTGAATACTCCCCAATATTATATTCGTAATTAAAAATTTTATAATTATTTTTTTAGTATACCTTTTTACTTTTGTGAATACTTTTTCTAACATCTTCTCAATTTTTATAACTTCATTGTCTAAATATAATTTTTTCTATGACAAAAATAATGTCTGAAATTCAGGTATTCTTGTTCCTAAATAAAAGTTAACACAGTAATTAATTATAAGCTCTAATTGTTTATACTCTAATGTGATATTTAAATCAAAATTATCTTTTTCTAACTCTAACTTTATTTTTGAAGGTTTTCCTAAAATTTCAATAATTTTTTAAATGAAATTCTATCTATTCCATTAATTCCTAATGTTTTTATTTAAAATAAATTCCATTTTATCCTCCTAACTTTCTTCATAGTCAACATCTTTTCCAACAGAAGTAACAACACCTATAGAAAAATCAATATCTTTTTGAGAAGATAAATTATGTCTTTTAAAAATTTATTATTTTTGTCTCCTCTTTTTCCTATGTGAGGAACTCCATGAAATCCTTTCTTTCCTGTATCAATAAAAATTTTTTATTTCTCTTCCCTTTGCCTCAACTATTTCACCATTATCATCAACAGGTCAGGTAAGGTTTATTCTACTATTTTATTCAATATTTTGTCTGTAAAATTTTCCTATAAATGCAACTGCACGCCAATTATCTATACTATAATTATCTAGCCATTCTAATGTTTTTATCAACAGTATAACAACTTATATGAAATTCGAAATATGTGAGAGAAACCTTTTTATCTTTTTATACATTTCTGCTTTTTGATAGCTTCTTTTTGTTAAGTAAACTCCTAAGAATCTCCCTTCATCTTTTTGTTTTTCTACATCACATTCATAAGAATGAGACAGTACATATATTTTTCATTACTCCTCTTCCTTTTTCTTCATGCATACCTAACTCCATACTAAAAATAGCCTGTTCTATAACCATCTACCCACCCTATTTGGTTAATTTCTGTTTTTACTATATAAAAACCATCTAAGTGAGAAGAAAAACCTCTTATTTTTAAATTTTTCTAAAAGCTTTTAAAAGCTTCTTTTTCTTGTTAAATACATTCCTACAAATCTACTTTCCTCTTTATACTTATATTTATAATCTCCATAACAATATTCATGAGATAATACATATATTTTTCACAATTTCTTCCTCCTTGAAAAATAATCTTTCACATCATAAAATCTTCTTATTCATCTTTAGGAGCACATTTTTGATTTAAAAGCCTTTTTGTATAATAATCTTTTCCTATTATCATTGTTTTTTATTCTAAAATCCATTAGGACAATCTTTAAATCCAGGTTTTTCTACTAATTCTTTTTATTATACTCTCAGCTTTTTCTTTTTGCTTGACAAAAACCAATTAACTTTTTCATCTTTTTCTTTCATTTATATGATACAACATATAGACTTTCTTTTATTTTTAGACTCCATGTTTTTATACCCTCCTCTTTTTAGATGGTTTTTAGACTACTATAATTAGATTTTAAATTTATTTTCCATTTAGATAATTGCTTTTTATCTCTAATCCAATCTAAATGTCTATTATATAAATATATATAATTTTCTTCAGTATAATACTCCTGTGGAGAAATATTATTTTTACTCCTTGAAGAATACAGGGACTATCTTCTGAAAAATCTAATTTAACCCAAAGATCATTTAATTCTATAAGCCCCTTGTATAATATTTTTATTTAATTGTGGAAAATTTTTCTTTATATACTAATTTCCATTTTTCAAATGCTAATTTATATTCTGATTCTTCTATATTAGCAAGTTCTTGAACTAGAGAAGCTATTTCTTGGTATTCATCTCTGTCACTTCCTACTATTCTTAAAAATTAATTTATTTTTCATCAAATTCTTCCAATGAAAAATTTATTATATCATCATAGCTTAATTCATTTTTTTAAATACTTCACTTCCTAAACATCCAATGTGAATTACTTTCCAGTTAATTTTTAAATTATTGTTTTTAAAATCATCTAAAGTTATCATATCCTCTTCCTTCTTCTATGTTGTATGCTTTAAGAATTTTTTTCTAGCTATTTTAATTTCTTCATTTTTCTATTTCATATAACTCATTATATGAGTTTTTAAAAATTTCATTTATTTTTCAGCTAAATCTTGAGCAGATATTTTTTTGATAATTCTTCTATAATTCTATTTATTTCATAAGAATATTCATTGCTAAAAGAAATATCCATTATTTTTAAAGGATCCCATAGATTTATAATTTTATTAATTTTTATATACAAGTTAATATAAATATCTGCTTCTTTTTGATTTTTGAAAATAATTTTTTTAGTATCATAATAATTAGGTAGTATAAAATTTAATTTATATTTTTTTACTTTTTTCTATAATCTTACTTGCTACATTTTCTTCAATATCTTTTTTGACTTATATTCATTTGAAAAATAATATTCAAATATATTTCTTATCTCTTGAGCTAGTGATTTTTTTATCCATATTTTTATTATTTACTACTAAATTTCTTATTCCTTTTACTTCTGTTTCATATTCATCTTCTGGACAAAGTCCATTAGCCCCATTGGATCCCATAAATTTATAATTTCTTTTTATTTCATTACCAAATTCTATCAATTCTATTAACTCTATCAGTTTTTCTTTATTATTTAACACCATAATCCACCTTATAGTATTTTTCTTTATAAAATCTATTTTTATATTGATGACTAATTACTTAAGTTCAATATCATTATGTTTCTTCAAAAATTCCTTTACCTTCTTTTCAACTTCTTCCGCTTCCTCCATAGGTATTTCATATCCCCAGCCATAATATTCTTCAGTTTCATTCTTTAAATAGAAATGTATTTTTATAATTTTTAAACTATTCTCTGTTTCTTCTATTTTGATATCCATAAGATTTTACCTGCCCTTAAATAATTTTTAATTAAAAAGGATATTTTACAAGCTTAAAATTAGACCCATCTATATTAAGTCCAACTTTTGTAGTAATATATCCCTCTTTTATTTTTAATCATATTTAATTTATTTATATCGAACGTTTTTAGTTCTTATTTAATTTTACTATTTTTTGTACAATTTTACAAGTTTTTCTAGTTTTTCAATAAAAATGACACCAAAAAAACAAAAATTATTTTTCAGTGTCATTCTTTATTATTCAGTATTTAGTTTTATTCTTTTACTTTTTTTGATAACATCTATGATAGAACCATCTCTATATTGAACTACACCAACTATTTTCATCAGTGAATTCAACAGGATCAGGTTTACCAGTTAATTGCTCTGCCATTTCTTTCATTTCTTCAATAGTTTTTAATTCAACCCCAGCTTTTTGTTAAAGTTTCTATTAAATCTTTTCTTCTAGGATTTACTACTATTCCATAGTCAGTACAGATAACATCTACTGCTTCTCCTGGAGTACATACAGTTGTAACCTTATCAACTATTATGGGGATTCTTGCTCTCATAAGAGGTGCTAATATTACACTGATTCTAGCTCCAGCAGCTGTGTCTTAGTGTCCTCCAACTGCTTGGTTTATAGTACCATCTGACTTAGTCATAACATTTTACATTGAAGTCCTTATCTATTTCTAAGGCACTTAACATAACAAAAGTTAAGTTATTTACAGCTAGTCCTGGAGTATTAGGATTAGCATAGAATGATGCTGATATTTCATAATGTTTAGGATTTTTCTATTGATCTTACTGCATCTAGGTCAAATGATTGAGTATCAAATAGAGCTTCCATTAATCCTTCTTCATGTAAACTAACTAATTGAGAAGTTATTCCTCCCTAGTCCTAAAAGAAGCTTTTTATGTTTTGTTTTATCATTTCTTCTTTTTAAAAGTTTTTGTAACTGATAAACTTGCTCCACCTGTACCTGTTTGATAAACAAATCCATCTTTAAAATATCCTGAGTTAACTATTACATCAACTGCATTTTTAGCAATTAATAAATCTCTTGGATTATCAGAATCTCTTATTGCTCCTGAAACTATCTTTTTAGGATCTCCTATACTATCCACAACTACAACAGTATCAACTAAAGTTTGGTCTATACTAGCTGGTAAGTTAGGGAAAGGAACTAGATTATCTGTAATAGCTATAACATAGTCTGCATATTGAGCATCAACTATTGCATATCCCATAGATCCACAAGCACTCTTACCTATTCTTCCATTCATATTTCCCATTTCATCGCAACTAGGTGCTGCAATAAAAAGCAACATCTATATGTAATTCTCCATCTTCAACTGCTCTTGCTCTTCCACCATGGCTTCTTATAATAACAGTTTTTTTAAGTATACCTTTTTGAAATTTCATCTCCTAATGGTTCACGAAGTCCACTTGATTGAATTCCTGTAACAACTCCACTTTTTATATGGTCAATAACAGATCCATGGCAAGATGATAAAGAACTAGGAGCTAATGTAATATCTTTTGATTCCCATTTTAGATATAATATCTAAAACTCTATTAACAACAGTATCTCCATTTCTCATATGGTGGTGGAAAGATATACTCATTCCATCTTTTAATCCTGATTTTTTTAATTGCTTCTTCTATGCTGGCAACAAGTTTCTTTTCATCTTGAATTCTCATTCTTAATTTTGCTCCAGCTTTACTTTTAGTTGGTTTTATTGCGTCAACACCTTTAAAAGGAACTAATTCTCCAATTCCTTCTAAGTATTCAGGAATTTCTCTACCGACTGCATTTTTTTATTAAATTTCATGATTAGTCCTCCTTGTAAATCCCACTAGCTTTTTGCTAAATCTAGCACTCTTTGAGCTCTCATAATAATTGGGTTATCAACCATTTTACCATCAACAGATATAACTCCTGAACCCTTAGCTTCAGCTTCTTTTGCTCCATTTATAATTCTGATTGATTTTTCAATTTCTTTTTGGCTAGGTGTATAAATTTCATGTACTATTCTAACTTGCTTAGGATGTATACAAGATTTTCCATCAAATCCTAAATCTTTAATGAACTGTACTTCATTTCTAAAACCTTCTATGTTATTAACATCTGAATAAACAGTGTCAAAACAATAAATTCCTGCATTTCTAGCAGCAAGAACTATCGCTTCTCTTGCATAGTATAGCTCCCAACCATGTTTACTTCTTGAAGTTTTTTTAAGTTAGTAACATAGTCTTCTGCTCCTAGAGCTATTCCCATAAGTCTTTTTACTTGCAAGAGCTATTTCTTTAACATTCATAATTCCTGCAGCACTTTCAATAGCTGCCATTAGTAAAGTTTCTCCTTCTTTACCAATTTCTCTTTCAACTTCTGTGATAAGTTTATCCACAGCAACTATTTCATCTGGATTATCAGTCTTAGGAAGTCTTATTACATCTACTCCAGCTTTTTACTATTGCTCTTATATCATCTGCTCCAAATGGAGTGTCAAGTCCATTTACTCTTACAACTCTTTCAGTTGTTTTTGTAATCTATAGCTTTTTAATGCTTCAGAAACTAAAAATCTAGCAACATCTTTTTGATTTACACTTACTGCATCTTCTAAGTCAATCATTATAGAGTCTGGTTTTATAGATATGAGCATCTGTAATCATTGACGGATTGTTTCCAGGTAGAAACATCATTGTTCTTCTTAATCTATCTCTAATTGCCATAATTCCTCCTAAAAATTTATATTCTTTAGATTCAGCAGCTCTGTATACTGCAACCTTAGTTCTTGCTATAAGAGCATAATTTAATGCCCCCTTATCCACAACTTTAACAGAAGCATTTTTCAACTCCCAATTCCTTTTATAGTGTTAAGCACAGTTTCTGTAATTTGTCTACCAAATTGTCTTTTTACTGAGCTTGAAACATCAATAACAATCCCACCTTCATTGGCAGGTTCAACAGTTATCATAGCATCACTTGATTCTAATGTTCCAGCAATACCAACAGTTTTTAAAACCATAACTACCTCCTTAACTTCGTGTAAATTACTCTTCATCCGTTAATAAATGTCTGAACCTCCCACGACTGACACCCCTACGAGTGCTAGAGTTGCGGGTTCTAAAATCTTTAAAAAAATCTTTAAAAATTTTTCTAAGAAGTTTGATAGCTTTACACTACCCTTATTCTTTTTAGGGTGTGTTCAGCTCACCTCTATTGTATAGGACACTTAAGTCCACAACTTTACTTTTTCTTAGAATATTTAATGCTCCATTACAATCTGCATTTATAAGTTTACCTGCGCTTGTTTGATATAGTCCTCTTTTTATTCTTTTTCCACTGAATATATATTCTTGCGGATTTTTCTTTTATCATATATTGGAATTTCATCTCCATCAAAGAAACTTGCTTTTTGATGTATAACTCTCTTCTTGTAGTTTAAATTCTATTCCATATAGTTTACATAGATATATTAATTTATCTCTTAATTTTTCCATATGGTATATTTACAAAGTTCTGATTATTTATACTTCCTATATTTGAATTTCTTTGAAAAATCTTCATTATATCCTAGAACTAGTTTTCCTATATCATTATTAAGACAATAATTTACAATTGTTCTTGCTGCTTTTTGAAAAGATAATCATTTATACGATTATTTCTCTTTCTGGTTATTCTCTTTTGTCTTAATGTTGTGCGCTCAATCTTTTGCTTATCTTTTTATACTTTGTAATTTTGCATTTATCTTATTATAGTATTGATTTATTGATTTTAATTTTTCACCATCTATTATGAATGAAGCTCCAGTATTTGTAACACAAGTACAAAGATTATCTATACCTAAATCAATTCCTAGTACATTTTCTTTATTTAATTCCCTTTGAACTTCTTTTTACTTCATAAATGTATTGAATTTCAAAGTACCTAGAATGTTGTTTTGGTATTATTCTAAATTTCTTTTTATCTTCTTGTCTTTTAATACTGATGGTAGCTTAACTTTAACTTCCTGATGAGTTTTCTTAAAAAGAATTTGAATAAGGAACTATCAGCATATCATCTTTTAATCTAACAAAACCTATAACAAGAGTTGTAAAACCATCTTTAGCAAGATAATTAGGTAATTTTTATTTTACTGTTATATTGACCATTCTTAGCAAGTTTTAAAAGTGCAAAGAATGATTTAAAACTTTCATCTACTTCTTTTCAAAATTTGTTGAGCCATATTAGAATTTAATTTTTTTGTAATTCTCACTATTTTTAAGTATTTTATAGTTTTCATTATAGCTTAAATACTTTTTTTATTTTTTAAAATAGTGTTGTCTAACATTATATATAGCTTGATTTTTAAATTCTTAGCTATATGGCACAAATATTTTAAATTTCTAAACTCTTTTTGCTAAGATGTTTTTACTTGTTGTTTTAATGTTAAATACATATATAATCACCTCCTTTTCATCAGAGATATTATACCATATATTCTACATTTTATCTACTAAAAAGTAATGTTTTTTATTTATTTTTAAACATTTTTAAAGTTTTTAAAACCCCACAACAGTGGGAAGCGTCGTTCACATAAGTGCGCTACTACTTATGCAGTTCTCTTGGCATATATACTCCTTAATAAATTAAGGAGATTAGCCTTGAACTTCTTGTTATCTCTAACAAGCACAGACTATATCTTATCCATAGTGTATCTCAACACCTTAGGCGAAACCACTTCCAATACCAATCGCTTGTATTGTACTCCCCTCACGAGGGATAGTCGTTGAACTTTCCTTTTCAGGCTTAGCTGCTGATTGTCTATTATCATAATGTTTAGGATTTAACCTTGCACCATCTAGTATATTTTTTCTGCTTTCGCCACCATCACACTTATACCATATTCTCACTTAGGTATTATGTTGTGGTTATACTAGCTTTAAGAGTTCCCAGCAATTCAGTTTCTTTGTTGCACAGTTTTGCTCCGTGTCTACATACAAGTTTCCCTATATGCTTACTAAAATCTTCGTGCAATTCATACCCTACGAGTACATGTTTCATGACTAACACCCTACGAGTGCTAGAGTCACGAGTGTTATTGCACTATTTAATAAAAATTGTCAAAATTAGTAAATCTGCACTGCCACCAGCACTTATATTTTTTTCTATGAAAATATCATTTAATTTTTGACATAGAATTTTTAATATTTTCTTTTACTAATGTTTTTCTATGTTGTTCAAAAAGCTCTTTAGATAGGATTTGAACTTCTTTAAGTGTTGTAATACTTGCTCTATTTACTATATTTGTGTCATCTAAAAACAGACATATAGTAAAATAACAAAAAAGTATACAAGCTGTTTCAAAATCTAAAGTCTTAGAAAAAAATCTTTTTAATTTATTGATACCATCTAGCAAAACTATTTCATAGCCAGAAATAGCAAGTCCTCTTGCACCTGTAAAATGATATTCCTTTGTATGCTTTTTCTCCATAGGGTAGAAAATATTTTTGGTAGCTTCCAACTCATTTAAAAGTGGCTTTACACATGTCTTTTATTTTTCACTTAAAACTTTTTAGGTCAATTTCTTTATTTTTCTTTTTAAATGTACACCTAAAACAGCAAGTAAAAATCCCCATAGAAAAATAGTTCCCTTATGAGTATTGATACCCTTTGTAGCTTCGTACATTTCTTTTTCTGCTACTTTTTCCAACTTCTCTTAAGTCTTTAAAAATCAGGACAAGAAAAAAAGTTTCTCTTGTCCGTAATCAAAGCAATTCAAGAAATAGTTATGTAGTAGCCAAACTTGAATCAATAAATATATAAAAATTCATGTCTTTATGCGAACCATTACTAAGACGACTAACAAGTCCTGCTTTTTGGGCTTATACTAACCTCATATAATAGAGCTTTTTGTTGCCAAAGTAGCAATATTTTTATTATTCATTTTCATATTTTTTTATTAAGAAATCCTTTGCAACTTGAGGGAATAGAGCATAAGATAGTACATCTTCTACACTTCTTGCAAATTCTCTACTTTCTTCTTTTTAACTTATCGTATTCAGGTGCTAACTTATCAGCTGGTCTTCCTGTAAATACTTCTTCTGCTCCTATAATAGTATTCTTTATTTCATCTGATATAGGCACTGGACTCTTACCATAAAAACCTCTTACATAGTTCTTTATTTCATTAGGTATTAATTTATATCTTTGGCCAGTTAAGATGTTGAATATAGCTTGAGTTCCAAACCATTTGGCTTAAAAGGAGTAACTAGGAGGTGGATATCCTAAATCTGCTTTCTTACTCTTGGGATTTCTCTAAAACGTCTTCATATTTATGTTCTGCTGCATTTTTAGTTGAGATAGGAAGTTAGATAACATTCCTCCTGGTAATTGATACTCAACTATGCTTTTGGTTCAGTCATAAGAGCTTGAGGATTTAAAAATTCCTTCTTGTAAATATTTAGCTCTTATAGGGTTTGAAATATTCTGCTATTTCTTTTAATAAATCTAAAATCAAATCCTGTTTCTCTTCAGTTCCTTGTAAAGTTCTAACAAGACTTTCTGTAGCTGGTTGAGAAGTTCCTCCTGATAGTGGAGATATAGCAGTATCTCACTATATCTGCTCCAGCTTCAATAGCTCTAAGGTAAGTCATGCTTGCAAGTCCAGCTGTTGCATGAGTATGAACTTCAACAGGTACTCTTAAAACAGATTTTTAAAACTGAAACTAATTCATAAGCAACTTCTGGTAATAAGATTCCAGACATATCTTTTATAGCTATAGAGTCTGCACCTATTTCTTGCATTTCTAAAGCTAGATTTTTATAGTATTCTATAGTATGAACAGGACTTATAGTATAACCTCATAGCAAGTTGAGCATGTCCATCATATGTAGCTTCACAAGCTGTCTTTAAGTTACGTACATCATTTAAAGCATCAAATATACGAACTATGTCAATACCATTTTTCTATAGATTTTTGTACTAAATTTTTCAACAATATCATCAGGATAATTACGATAACCCTAAAAGATTTTTGACCTCTTAATAACATTTGAAGTTTAGTGTTTTTAGCTCTCTTTTGATCTCTCTAATCTTTCCCAAGGATCTTCATTTAAAAATCTTAGGGCAGCATCAAAAGTTGCTCCTCCCCACATTTCTAATGAATGGTAACCAACACTGTCTAATTTTTTTCAATTATTGGTAACATTTCAGCTGTTGTCATACGTGTTGCCATAAGTGATTGAGTGTCCATCTCTTAAGCATGTTTCCATAATTTTAATCTTGTTCATTCCTGTCCTCCTAATCTAAACTAAGTTATTTTCTTTGAAATGAATTACAGCTAGATTCTTACTAGCTGTAATACTTATGATTATTTTTAATATTACGAAGCAAATAAACTAAACATTAAAGATCCTAGTACTAACATCATAGCTCCTCCTATACGAGAAGATATTTGAGCAAAATGACATAAGATCCATTCTATCAGCAGCTCCTAGAACTGCAACATCTCCAGCTCCTCCTCTATTTGCCATACAAAGTCCAGCAGTGATAGCAGCTTCAACAGGGTAGAATTTCATTTTTCTAGCAACTAACATAATAAGTCCTACTGTTCTAAAACTATTGCAAGAGCAATTAATAAATTAGAAGGTGCTCCTGCTGCTATAATTTCTTTTTACATCTGTTGTAAATCCAACAGCAGCCATCAGTATCCAAATTGTATGCTTAGAGAAGAAAGTTTGCATTCTTTTTGCTCCAGCTTTAATTTTATCAGGAACTACATTTGCAATATTTAAGAACATAGTTAAAAAGAATTAAGAAAAACTAAACGGTGTAAATCAAATCCTATATTAAGACTTTCTCCCAAACTTCTCCTAGGATATGAGCTACCATAAAATAAAAACTCCTGTTAATATAAATGCAGCAGTTGTATCTGTAAGTTCAGGCTTAACTTCCACTCTTTATCTCTTATAGCTTCTTTTTGAATTATCTATAATTAATTCTCCATTTCCAGTTAAATTAGGTTTAGCTTCTCCTACTTTTTAAGTAAAGCTCCACATAATATTGCATAAACGTTAGCTATACTTAAGATAGAGATAGCAAAATCCAAACCATTCTGATGCTGGGTCTACCAGTTTTGGCTGCTCCACATTTCAGACATAGGTACAGCCTTGCTCCAGTTCCTCCACCCATTATTGGAAGTACATAGTTCATCATAACATCAAGTGGTGATTTTTCCAAAAATAATTCCTACAAGTATTCCTCCAGCAGATGCTCCAATAACTCCAATTATAATTAATGGAATATATCCACTTATTGATTTTGATAAGAGTCTTTCTATCAACTGTTAAAACTGATCCAACAATCAAAAGCAGGTATAAAACATTTCCAAAAAGTTTACAGGTTGCTACCATCGAAAATATTTACAGCCTTCATAAAGTTTTCAGGTACTAAATGATAAGTTCCAAATACAGCAGCCATAAAGAAAACTAAGATAGTTCCTCCACCTACAAAGTCATTCCATATAGGGATTCTATCTCCAATTTCTCCAAATAAAGACCAAATACAGCTAAAGCTGAAAACATAATCAAAAAGTTAGGTCTTAAAAACTTCCTGGGTTTCCTTCTTTATCTAATCCAAAAAGGTACATACACATACTCATAGCAACAACTACCAATGCTATAAGAACATAGGTAAGTCTTATTCCACCCCATTTTTGATTCTTTCGGATCAAATAATTCTTTAAATCGCCATTCAACACTCTCCTTCATAATAAAAATTAATAATAAATTTGTCAAAATATTGTATAATTTTTCCTTTATTATACTATTTATATATAGTTTTTGTAAAGCAACATAAAAACTTTTAAAAATTTTGAAAATATGGTAAAATAAAGATGTTAGTAAAAGTGCTCTGACAAAATTAAAACATTAATTTTTGATTACAGAAAAAAATAGAATAGAAATAGGATAGTGAAAAATTATGAAGAAAAACAAATGCAATAGAGAATTAGAAACACACAAATAGAACACATATGTTAGAGAATATGAAGTTGACGAAGCTCACTTTAGATGCTTTGTCAGTAGCAATAAAACTAATGAGGACATCACAAGAATATTTAAAACTTTAGTTTTGTTAAACGAAAAGAAAAGAAAATGATTGTAGCTTGTATTCCAGGTTTAGAAAAAAATTAGATTTTAAAAATTAGCAAAAATTTCAGGAAGTCAAAAAGTTGAAATGTTACCAATGAAAGATTTATTTTCTATGACTGGTTATTTAAGAGGAGGTTGCTCTCTATAGCTATAGACATACTGCCTTTATTCACAATTCAGCTACCGACAATGAAACTATTTTAATAAGCGGAGGTTTGAGAGGTTTTACAAATAGAAATCTCTCCACAAAATTAATTGACTATTTAAATTTAATAGTTGCTGACATTATTGAATAGTATTTTTGTTTACTGTGATATAATTATTTAGAAAATATAGATTAAGATTTAAGGAGTGAAAAATTAATGTTTGATGAAAAATTATGGAGTTAGAGCTGTGGAAGAACTTTAAAAAGTATCTACTGGTAAAATCTCTAGACAATCTAGTGGAGCTATTGTTATTCAATACGGTGATACAGTAGTTTTATCTACTGCTAACCGTAGTAAAGAAGCTAGAAAGGGAGCTGACTTTTTCCCTTTAACTGTTGACTATGTAGAAAAATTCTATTCTACTGGTAAATTCCCTGGAGGTTTTTAATAAAAGAGAAGGAAGACCTTCAACAAATGCTACTTTGATAGCTAGACTTATTGACAGACCAATAAGACCAATGTTTCCTGATGGTTTCAACTATGATGTACATATTGTTAATACTGTTCTATCATATGATGAAGTCAACACGCCTGATTATTTAGGTATAATCGGTTCTTCACTTGCACTTATGATTTCTGATATTCCATTCTTAGGACCTGTTGCTGGGGTTACAGTTGGATACAAAAATGGAGAATTTATCCTAAATCCTTCTCCTGCTGAATTAGAAGAAAGTGAACTTGACCTTTTCTGTTGCTGGAACAAAAAGATGCTGTAAACATGGTTGAAGCAGGAGCAAAAAGAATTAGATGAAGAAACTATGTTAAAAAGCTATTGTGTTTGCACATGACAACATCAAAAATCTGTGAATTTCAAGAAGTTTTTGCTAAATTATATGGAAAAGAAAATATAGAATTTACAAAAAGAAGAAGTTTTACCTCTTGTTAAAAGATTTTCATAGATACTAAATGGACACAAAAGATTACAAGAAGCTGTATTAACTACAGGTAAGAAAAACAGAGAAGAAGCTGTTGATTCTTTAGAAGAAGAACTATTGAATAAATTTGTAGAAGAAAAATTATCCTGATGTTCCTGAAGAAGAATTACCAGAAGATGTAATTACTGAATTTAAAAACTTACTATCACGATTTAATGAAAAACATTAGTAAGAGAAGCTATCCTATATCATAAACATAGAGTTGATGGAAGAACTACTACAGAAATTAGACCTTTAGATGCACAAATTAATGTTTTACCTATTCCACATGGTTCAGCACTATTTACTAGAGGAGAAACTCAATCTCTTGCTATAACTACATTAGGAACAAAAGCTGATGAACAATTAATAGATGATTTAGAAAAGAATATTATAAAAATTCTACCTACACTATAACTTCCCACCATACTCAGTTGGAGAAGTTGGAAGAATGGGATCACCTGGAAGAAGAGAATTAGGACATGGTTCACTTGCTGAAAGAGCTTTTTAAGATATGTCATCCCTAGTGAGGAAGAATTTCCTTACACTATAAGAGTTGTTTCTGAAATAACAGAATCTAATGGTTCATCTTCACAAGCTTCTATCTGTGGAGGTTCATTATCGCTTATGTCTGCTGGAGTTCCTATAAAAGAACATGTTGCCAGGTATAGCTATGGGACTTATCAAAGAAGGAGAAGAATTCACTGTTTTAACAGATATAATGGGTCTTGAAGACCACTTAGAGATATGGACTTTAAAGTTGCTGGTACTAAGTCTGGTATCACAGCTCTACAAATGGATATAAAAATCACAGGTATAACTGAAGAAATTATGAGAATTGCTTTAAATCAAGCTCATCGAAGCTAGAATTCAAATATTAGAAGTATGAATAATACAATTTCTAAACCTGTTGAATTAAAAATCTAATGTACCTAGAATTCAACAAATTACTATTCCAAAAGATAAGATTGCTGTTCTTATTGATCAGTGTGGAAAAAAATATTAAAAAGTATCATAGAACAAACAGGTGCTACTGTTGATATAACAGATGATGGACTTGTATCTGTTTTTGCTAAAAGATGCTGAAGTTTTAGAAAAAAACTTTAAAACTTATAGATTCTTTTTGTTAGAGAAGTTGAATACAATGAAGTTTATGAAGGACGTGTTGTATCTATAATGAAATTTGGTGCCTTTATGGAAATACTACCTGGTAAAGAAGGTTTATTACATATATCTGAAATTTCTCCTGAAAGAGTAGAAAAAGTTGAAGATGTACTTTCAGTTGGAGATGTTTTTCAAAGTTAGAGTTATTTCTATGGAAGGTGGAAAAATCTCTTTAAGTAAGAAAAAGTTTAATTTTTAAGTTTCAGAGGGTTTATGAATTTACCTAATAGATTGACTATGATTAGATTTATATTGGCTATCCCTTTTTATAATATTTTTACAAGAATCTGATTCAAGTAAATATGGTTTTATCTTTAGAATGATTGCCCTTTGTAATATTTGTTATATGCATCATTAACTGATTTTTTTGATGGTTATATTGCGAGAAAATACAATCTTATAACTGATTTTGGGAAAAATTATGGATCCTCTTGCAGATAAGATACTTGTAATCTCAGCTCTTGTAATATTTGTTCAACTTGAATATATTCCAGGTTGGATGTCTATTATTGTATTAGCTCGTGAATTTTTAATCAGTGGAATCAGAATACTAGCACGCTAAGGGGAAATTATAGCAGCTGGAAATCTAGGAAAATATAAAACAACTAGTCAAATGCTTGTTGTTGTAATTGCTTTAGCCATATAGGGATCCATAGGGTTTTAATCTAGCTAGTCATTTCTTTACAATAGCTGAAGTTTTAATGTTGATTCCAGTTATCTTTAACAATATGGTCAGGTTGGGAATATACATTTAAAGGCTAAAACATTATTTTTAGAACAATAGAAAAGAGGAGATTTATGCTACTTTTTAACATATTCACTTATAACAATATTAAATAGAATGCTTTTTGTTTGTCTATATTCTAATAATGAGTTAGAATTTTCTTACCCTTTTTACCAATAGATGATAAGTACATTGATTTTATTTATGATTTGACTGACCCTATATTAAAACCATTTAGAGACTTTTTGATAAATTTGTAGATTTACCTGTTGACTTTTTCACCAATGCTTCTAATTTTTAACTTTAGGAGTTATACAAAAGATTTTTAGTCAAAAATAATTATTGCTTTAACTTGGTAATATCATAAGAGGCTATTGCAGAATAAAGTTTGCAATAGCCACTTTTTAATAATTAAAATTTTAAAAAATGGAGATTTTTATGGAAAAATTGGAAAACGATTATCATATCCCTGTCTTGTATTATGAAACTTTAGATAATCTTGTTATAAATCCTGATGGTGTATATATAGACTGTACTCTTGGAGGAGGAAGTCACTCTGAAGGAATATTGGAAAGATTATCTGATAAAGGTCTTCTTCTATCTATAGATCAAGATAGTAATGCAATAGAATATTCAAAAAGAGATTAGAAAAATATGCTTCTAAATGGAAGGTTCTAAAAGGGAATTTTGAAAATATAGATACTCTAGCCTATATGGCTGGAATTGATAAAGTAGATGGAATACTTATGGATATAGGTGTTTCTTCTAAACAACTAGATGAGGCTGATAGAGGTTTCTCATATAGATATGATGTAAAATTAGATATGAGAATGAACACAGAGCAAAAATTATCTGCTTATGATGTAGTTAATACTTATTCTGAAGAAGAATTATCAAGGATAATTTTTGAATATGGTGAAGAAAAGATTTGCTAGAAAAATAGCAAAAATTAATCTGTGAAAATAGAAAAAAATTAAGCCTATAACAACAACTTTTGAATTAGTTTAGCTTTAATTAGAAGAGCCTATCCTGAAAGAGCTTCAAAGCACCCTGCTAAAAAGACTTTTCAGGCTATCAGAATTGAAGTCAACAGAGAATTAGAAGTTTTTAGAAAATGCAATGTCTAAGGCTGTTGAACTTTTTAAAAAGTTGGAGGAAGATTAGGAATAATTACTTTCCACTCATTAGAAGATAGAATAGTTAAAAATAAATTTAAAGACTTAGCAACAGCTTGTAAAATGTCCTAAAGATATTCCTATTTGCATGTGTGGTGGAGTAAAGAAATTTGAGATTATTACAAGAAAGCCTATAATACCTGTAGAAGATGAATTAAAAAAATAATAACAGAGCTCACTCTTCTAAAACTTAGAATTTTTAGAAAGGATTTTAGATTAATATGAAATACTTAGCTTTACTTACTTTTTATTGCTGTTGTCTTTATTTGGCTTTTTCAATATACAAACTTTAAGAGAAGTTACAGAACTTGAAAAAGCAATTAAAAAGTTGCAAATGAAAACTTTAGAAGAATTAGATAAAGACTTAGATAAAAATTATTTACTATGACAGTAAATTAGACTTTAGATAAAAATTAAAAGAGATATGGAAGCCAAAAGGAATGAAAGTGACTGAAGAAGTAGTTTACTTTTGAAATTGAGGAATAAAATGTTAAAAAGTAGCTGATATTATACAAATAAAAATTGATAAAATAGTCTTTTGGTGGAGAAGGGCTAGGATATTACAATGGTTTTGCTGTTTTTTGTTCCTATGTCTCATACCTGAAGATGAACTTGAAATAGAAATTATTTCTGTAAAAACTTATGCTCGAGGTCTAATTAAAAATATTATCAAGGCTTCACCTGAAAGAATAGATAGCCATAAATTTACTTTTTGAAGATTTCTATGGTTGTGATTTTGCTATGCTTAAATATGAAAGTCAATTAAAATACAAAAAAACTTATGGTTGAAGAAGTTATGAGAAAAATTGCAGGACTTCCTGATATAGAAATTTCCGATGTCCTAGCAAGTGAAGATGTATATAACTATAGGAATAAAATTATTGAGCCCTTTTTCTGTCTATGGGAATAAAATTATTACAGGTTTCTTTTAAAAGAAAAAGCCATGAAGTTTTTGAGGTTGATGAAAATATATTAAATTCTAAATTAGGTAATAGAATTATAAAAAGAATTAAAAAGAAATTTTAAATAAAAATAAAAATCTCTGTCTACAATGAAATTACTCATAAAGGACTTTTTAAGAAATGTAATGATAAGAACAAAATTCTAATAATGAAGCTATGCTTGTTCTTATTATTAACTCTAACAAGATTACTGAAAATATTAAAAATCTTTTATTCAGACTTAGAGAAAAATAGAAGAAATTAAAATCTATCTATATTTCTTTAAACTCTAAAAGACTAATACTGTTATTGGAGATAAAGAATATTTTTTATCTATGGTGAAGAATCTATAAAAGAAAATCTAAATGGAATAGAATTTCATATATCACCTACTTCATTTTTTCCAAATTAATGTAAAGCAAGCTAAAAGATTGTATGATATAGCGATAAATTTCTTTTGACAATATAGATGATAAGTATATTGTTGATGCCTATTCAGGTACAGGTACTATTGGAATGATAATGGCAAAGAAGGCTAAAAAAAGTCTATGCTATTGAGATAGTAAAATCTGCTAGTGAAGATGGAGAAAAACTGCTAAAGAAAATGGAATAGAAAATATTGAGTTTATTAATGGCTATGTTGAAAAAGAATTAGTCAATCTTATAAATGCTAACAAAAGAATAGATACTATTATATTTGACCCTCCAAGAAAGGGATTAGAGGCTTCTATCATAGACAAGGTTGCTGAACTTAATCTAAAAGGAAGTTGTATATATCTCTTGTAATCCCTCAACATTTGCAAGAGATGTGAAGCTATTTTTCTGAAAAGGGCTACACTTTTAAAAGAAACTACAAGCTGTGGATATGTTCCCACAAACTAGCCATATTGAGTGTGTGGGGCTAATATCACAAAAATTTATTATAGAAAATATTAGGGGGATTCATAGATGGTATACATATATATTGGAATATGTATAGTTCTTATTATAGCAATATACATATTTATAGTTTTTTAAAAATAGACTTTCCATAGAAAATTTCAATATTGAAAAAGAAAAGATACAAGACACCTTAGAAAAATCATCTAATGACTTGGTAATTAAAATCGAAACACTCCCAATAGAAGCTATTAAAGATGAAAACGACCTTATTGAAATTACTGATAATAAGGTACTTGCCTGAGTAAATAATTTAATTCCAGGTTTAATACAAACTGGAAACACAGCTAACAACTTAATACTAGCTGCTCAAGCTACAAAAAAACGAAGTATTGTATAGAGCAATTATTCCAGCTGGAACAAAATTAGCTAATTCAAATACAATGAATGGAGCTGTACGTGGTTTCATTAATGGATCAAAAAGGAATTCAAAGAGCATGCTAATTTGTAGCTGTTGAAGTAAATAATGGAGCTATTCCTATTACACCAAATTCTTTAGTTGCTGCAATGAGTGTTGCTTCAATAATTGTTGGACAATATTACATGACTCAAATTAACTCTGAGTTAAAAATTATAAGCAATGGAATATCTCAATTACAAAAATTTTCAAAACAATGAATATCGAAGTAGAGTACTCTCATTGGTTACCCATGTAAAGAAGATTGCTGATTTTTCAAACAGAAATTTTTAGAAAATGATGAGCTTCGTTTATCAAAGATTTTACAACTTGATAGCTTAGAAAGAAGAATGTACTCAACTGCTTGGACAAGCTAATCTTACATTAATAGACTTTACAAAAAAATCTAAACTTAAGTATAAAGAATATGAAAAATATATTAGGAAGTGTACAAAGAGTGGTTTATGTATCAAAAATCATTACTTGATATTTTATGCAAAATTTCTGATTTGAGATACACCTTATATCTAGGTGTTGTTTCAAGAGAACAGTGTATAGCAATATTACCTATATACTCAAAAATATGTATCAGATACACAAAAACGACTGACTACTTGGCATGAAGGAGTTGCTGACCAATTAGGGTATTGATATAGAAAAGAAGTATAGAAAAAGAAGTGGTATTAATGGAACTTTTTATTCCATTATAGGATTTATAGCGAATAATGATAGCTATAATTTTAAGAGTATGGAAAGAAAACCATTGACATGATTAAAGAACAAGAGTTAGGGCATAATAAAAACTACCCTATAGACACTTCTGAATTATATAATGAAGATGTTCAATTAATTGCAAAAAAATAGAAAAATTTACTATCTCCTAATATCACATCTAAATAATAACTAATATACTGAGCAAAAGTCATCATAAATAAAGGTTGTTTGTCAAATAGTGTTGATAAAAAGTTTAGACTATGACCTGACATAATTAAGAGAATTTTTGAGAATAAAAAAACTTAAAATTCTCTTTTTCGTATTATTAATTAAATATTTTTTTAAATTACAATATAAAATTAATTTAAAGAATATTAAATATTCGTAAATAATTTAAAGTGTGTATTTATTATTGACATTGTACTAATGATGATATATAATACTACTTAAGTTGATATTAAAATAAAATATTTTAAAATTTTTTTAATAGGGGAGTTAATAGAGGTTTTTAGACCAAATATCGTAATTGAGGAGTATATTGATATTTGGCTTTTTTGTTTTTATTTTTATTTTTAAAAAGGGGAGAATAATTTAATGGATGCAAAAGACACTTAAATAATTTGTATGAGGAAGAATATGATGAATATGATGATAATGAATACAATGAGGATGAAGATGAGGATGAGGATGGATATGATGATAATGATGATGCTATAGATAACTCTAATATGTACTTTTCATAATGAAAATATTTGTATTAGATTAAATGACAATGAAGAAAGAATGAAAGATTAAAAAGAAGTGAAATTGCATTAGTGAAAAGATTTCCAAATTAAAAGAATTACCATCAGATAGCAGAATGCAACTAATTTTTGGAAGGAATGTTTCCAGAAGGTTTTAAAAACAAATGTATATTAGAAATTTAACTTTTACTAATGAAAATGGATATGATATAAAAGTTGCTAGGAATCAGACCAGAAAGAACTCCTGGAGATTTTTATGGAAAAATTATTTACCTGATGGAGTATCATTATTATTTAAAGGACGTATTGCTAGTAAAGAGTTTATAGTTGAGTCTATATTTGAAATTATGGATACAGAGTTGCTAGACTTTTGAGGTGGATGTTACTGCTACTCCATATCGTACACCAGAAAGAATTTATGCTAATTTTTCTTTATGAAATTTTTAGATGATGCCGATTCTCTTACAGAATATACAGGTGAAAAATTAGAGGAATGGAAAGAGTATCTTGCTTGGAAAAGAGAATTAGCTAGTCGTCAAATTTATAGTTGTAAGTATTTTAAAGTTGGCTTTGATGAAGAGAAAGAAAAGCTTATTTTTTTGGCTAGTATTTAAAAATCAAGATGAATTTAAAAAGTTTCAAAAAGTATCTAAATAGAGATATTCAGGTTTTTGATAATAATTACTCTAAAAATAAATGGTATTTTTGATTTTATAGGTGATACAAAATAATAGAGATTTAATAGTATAGACTTAGGTCGTTATAGAGGTGTAGTTAATGAATACTACCTTAAAGAGAATATTAAATATTTTTGAAGATGAATACGAAGATAATTACGATACTACAGAAGAAGAATTGATGATTGAAGACTATGAGGGAAGATAATGATGATGATAAGCTTGAAAGAAATATTTATAATCTTTTTGAGAACCCTTATATAGTTCAAGTAGCTTATGATCTTAATTCCGTGATCTTGATGAAATAAATCAACGTAGTTTAAAGGATGAAGAAATAGTTAATTATGTGTATGACAATGTTTTTAGAGCAATTATGATAAAGATGGATTTTCTAGCTTTATCAGCTATTGGAGATTTTGTTCTTATTAGAAGATTTGAACAAGCAATTGAACAATTAGAAAGGGATCAATGTTATTCTCTAATCTTGCAATGTGGCTATTTCAATGTTAGAAATGCAAGAACTCCTGAAGAAGACAATGATGAGAGTATAGATACATGGCTTAATCCTAGAATTGAAAGAAAATGAAAATCAAAAAGAAGCTGTCTACAAAATGTTAGCAGCACCTGATCTTTGCTTAATTCAGGACCTCCTGGAACTGGTAAGACAACTGTTATAGCAGAAGCTATTTATCAATTTGTTCGTAGAGGGAAATAGAGTATTAATTGCATCTCAATCAAATGATGCTGTAGATAATGCACTGGAAAGACTTATTGACTCTCCAGAAATCAGAGCTATTAGATTAGGACAAAAAGGAAGAAGAAAAAGAAAGGCTGAAGATTCAAACACAAGTAAATTTGCTGAAGATGAGGCACTTAAGTACTATTATCGTGCTTTTATCAGCTCAGGTATCAAAAATTGGCTTTAACTTATGGGATTCTCTTGAAAGTGATGGTGTTCAATACGATACAGATATTCGTGATGCAAGTTTATTTTAATGAGGATATTGCAGAGTTAAATGACATTTTATCTAATTTAAATCAACAACAAGCTAAAGAAAAAGAAAAATTTCGAGCTCTTAGCTGAGGAATTTAAAAAAATGCAAATAATAGAAATACTCAAAATTGAAGAAGATAAACGTCAATATGCTTTAGCTGAAGAATGTTTTAAAAGGGCTATTCTGACTCTCAATTTTATCTATCAGATTATGTACTTAAAAAATTTTTGAGGAAAATTTAAATGAACTTATTGATGATACAATAAAAAAAGGGAATTTTTCTTGACTCCAGGTATACTTAATATTGATCTAATGGGACTTAATCAAAGAACAAGCTTTATGTGTATATGATTTCAAAGAATCTAAAAACTATTAAAGGATTATGAAAAAATTAAAAAAATGCCAAAGGAAATAAAACAGTGACAATTATGGAGAAGTAATAATTCTTGATTCTCAATTGGTTGAGGTAAAGCAAAAAAATTGCTTGATAGCATACAAAAATGAGGAGACAGATGACATTGCAAAGTATACAAAAAGAAATGAAAACTCTTCAGATTGATGAACTTAAGTTTTCTTCTTCTATGATTAATATCTCTAACATAGAACGTGCCATTTTACAAACAGAAGTCATTAGTGGTATTGAATCTGGTGATACAGATAAATGGCTTTAAAATATTTGAAGAAACTAATAAAAAATGGGAACAAGCATTAGATATTTCCTTGGATACTACAAAAGAAAGTTATAGATTCTTTAGATAAAATTGATGTTTCTGATATCAAAAAAAGAGAGATTTCTCAAAGTAAAATAGTTGAAAATCAAAAAATGATATAGACAAAACTATAAGTCAGCTTCGTTCTAAAGAAGATACTTTTACTTGAATTGCGTAAAAATATCAAATAGAGGCAACATCAGCCAATGATATTATAGAACATATTGAGTCACAAAAAGAAAAATATGGAACTACTTAGAGAACAAAGTATTATTAGAAGTGATTGGGAAAAACAATTAGGAGTTTTAAAGAGCATTTAGATGATGTCAATTCTTTTTAAAGATGATCAAGAACATTACCAACAAATTTATATAAATGCATGTAATGTTGTAGGGTATTTCTTGTACTGATAATATGAGAAATCTTTTCTGACAATGGATATAATGATTTTGATGTTGTAATCATTGATGAAGTTAGTAAAGCAACTCCACCAGAATTGCTTATTCCATTGATGAAGCGCACGTAAAGGCCATATTGGTAGGAGATCATAGACAGTTACCACCAATGTTTCAAAGAACATGAGGATTCATATAAAGAAATTAACTGAAAATCAAGATAGTATACCCTGAAGAAATAAGAGATTTACTTACTCAAGAAAATTTTAGAAAATTTAAAAATGGTTACTTCATCTTTGTTTAAGGACTATTTTTGAACAAGCAGATGAAAGCATAAAAGCATTCACTACTTGTGCAATATCGTATGCATTCAGATATTATGGATATAATTAATAGATTCTATGAGCAACGTTTATCATGTGGAAATTCAGAAGCAGTAGAGATAAATTAGAGAAAAAAATCATAATTTAACCATTAGAGGTATAGATGAAAGTACATTTTGTAAATACCAGAAAGACATGCCTATTGGATTGATTCTTCTTATACACCAAGCAATATACCTATTTATGAAGTAAGACCTAATAATAGTACTTCCAATTACAATATTTTTAGAAAAAAATATTGTGATAGAATTATTAAAGAAAAATAGCTGATGCTTATAAAGAACAAGGGTATAATAAAGAAATAAACAAAAAGACAGTTGGAGTAATTAGTTTTTATCAAATGCAAGTAAATGAAATTAGAGAGTGCCTTTCGTAATGCTAAAAAAACTTATGATTTCTCAGCTATTAATGTAGATATAAATACTGTTGATAGATTTCAAGGTAAAGAAAAGAATATTATTATTACAAGCTTTAGTAAGAAATAATGAAAAAGGAAGAGCTAGTAAGCATGTGGTTGCATTTGAACGTATTAATGTTGCATTTCTCACGTGCTCAAGAACTGCTTTTTATTGTGGGAGCTAAAACATATGTATGAGAAATCAATCTGCACAACTTCCCTAATATGGATATGCCAGGATTTAAAACAGCACCAGTATAAAAAAATATTATGGATGCCTTTACATAGAAAGGGAGGTTTTTCAAGGACTGTAATAAAAATTATTAGTCCTGAAACTTGAAGAAAGAAATTATTGATGAAATATAAAGAAATATAGGGAGAAAATTATGAATTTTTACAGAAAGTAATCACTATCATATCCCTGTATACTATATAAAGCTGAAGTTTCTCATTTTACATCTAGAAAATCTACTGCTATTGAGTGGGTTATTTTAGAAGCTATTACTAAATGTGAAAAAAATTACAAAATTATTCTGGAATTTCTATTGCTAACTTTTTGAAACAAACTATTTACAATTTCTGATGCTGATTTATTAATTCGTCCAGTATTAATTTCACTTCAAGATATTGGAGCAATCATTATTTCTGGAATTGATGATGAAACTGAACTTAATACAGTTGCTATGAATAATTTAAGATTAACCCCAACAGGACGTGAAAATGCAAGCACTAGGATTATTACCTGGAGTTTCCTCTGAAGAACATTTTTCTTTTTTTATTATGAACTTGTAGAAAAATCTTAAAGTTAAAGGATGAAACAACTCTTTATAAAGGAGAAGCTACTGGTATTTCCTATTATTGATATTGATAATCCAGATAATTCTGATTTTTCCAGAAGGAGCTATAAGAGAATGTTTTTTCGAAAAATTCAAAATGATAAAAAAACGAGTGAAATTTAAGTTGGCTTACATCTAATACTCAAAGTTCAAAGTATTTGATCACTTATATGCTGAGATTATATTGGAAGAATATTACTAGAAAAGTTGAACTTGTTGATGGAATGAAATGGAAAATTTCTGGTATGGAAGATCAAAATATAGATGAAATAAGTCTAAAAAAATTTGATAATCCTTATCCAGAGGAATTAAAAATTTACCATCTATTGAGATAAAAATCCAGATGATGAAATATAGTATCAATTGATGAGATATATAATCTTATAGGAGAATTTATAAAAAAATGATGATTTATTTTGTGTTGAAGCAAAAATATTATCAGGATGTAAAAAAATTAATCAACCAAACATATTAGAATAGGGAATAGTATTTGGTGCTGATAAATTTGAAGTTAAAAATCAAAAATGCAATTAATTATTCGTATTCCCAGATTATGATTTAAATACTCAAGGTCTGTATTTTTAACGTTAGCAACTCAGTAAAAGCTTGTATAACAACTGTGTCAGCTGGAGAAATGTTAAGGATATCCCAATTGCATATATTCCAAAAGAATATAAAAATAATTTACCAAATACTATAGTAACTACAGTAGCTAAATACTATACTCAAAGATAATATTATATTATTTGCACTTTATGAAATTGGTTTAAAAGACTTATTTTTAGAATATGTCACTAACATAGTCTCTGAAAATAAAAAGAAACTTGATGATAAAGCTAAAAATTATTGAATCATTTAATCAAAAGAGTAAAGAGTTTTTATGGAAAAATGCAATTTTAGCTACAGATAAAGAAAAAAATTTCTCATTGATGAAGACTATATTATTAAGCACAGTAAAAAAATATAGAAAAATGCAAAAATAATAAGTGAGTATGCTGAAATTAGTGCTTTTTAAGCAAGATGATTCCTTTATTCCAAAAAAATGATGCAAATTGTGATTGAACATGTTTGGAGTACAGGATTCATTGGAAAGATATTTGGAGTTTCTGGGAAAGTAATTACATCTACTAAAAAGGCTCATATAAACTGGATTTACAAAAATGGAATTACAAAAAGTATCTATACTCTGAAAAAAAGTATTCTTAATTTCTTTAATAAATTTAAAGATGAGAATCTTTTGAAATAGATAAATACACAATTGTAGAGAATACTATTCTCAATTTGAAAAGAATATCTCTTCAAATTGAAAAATTAATTCCTGAGTTAAATTTATACAAAACAGTAAGTAATGAAAAAAATATAATGAGATAGTACTTGCACATAAGAATATTTTAAAAAGAACTCTATGAAGAAGTTAGACAATGGAAAAAGAGGAAGAAGAATTTATAAATAAAGTAATTGATTTGGATGAATTTCTTAAAACAGACAATCCATTTATGAATGTTAAAAAGAATATAGATGGTTTAAGAAATGCTCTTGCTACATTCTTTGATGATTCTTTTTATGAAATTTAATAAAGTCTATATAGCAGATACTTCTATACTACTGAATGAACCTAATCTAATTTCATGGTTTGATGGAAAGAAAACTTTGTTAGTTATCCCAATGATTGTATTGGATGAATTGGATGGACTTAAAAAAATTCAGAGGATGAGGAAATAGCTAAGAAAGCTAGAGAGATAATTAGAAAATATAAGCAAATATAGCAATTGTGACTGGTTAAACATTAAAGAATCAAGTTATCCAGAGTTAATATCAAAAGATTTAGATAAAGAAAGAAATGATAATAAAATTCTTTCAATTGCAATTAAATATTGTACAAAGAAACCTATACTTTTTAACTGATGATACTAACTTTTGGAAATATTGCTATTGCCAATAGTATTGAAAACTATGAATCTTGAGTCATATCTAACTATAAAACAAGCTGAAAAAAACAACAAATAAAGATAGTAAAAAAAGAAAAACAAGAAAAAAAGAAATAAGGAGGAGCTATGAGTAGTTCATATGAATATTCTTATCAGTTAGAAGCTAGAACGTAGAAGACAAATTTATTTAAATAGAATTGCTGCAACAACAGAAGAATTTTTATCGTCGTTATGAGCAACAATACAGAGAAATGCTAAGTCATGGACTTGCAGCCTATATCCCATCTGAAATGAGTAGATTAGAATCAGATCTTGCTAGGATTAGAGAGTTATTAGTGTCAGATCCTGAAAGTGCTAGAGATATAAGCCTTTGAGGTTGGAGCATATATTAGAACTATGTCATCATTAGCAACTGAAGCTCGTGAAGAATTTGATCGTCTCTGAACGTATGAGAGTCGCTACTCTACGTGCTGAAAAGGAGCAGCAACAAAGTGAGTTTAATGAATGAATATTTCAAAGTACTTCAGACAAATTAAAAATCCAATTGTTGTTAACTATTCTATACCAGAAATGCAACAACTTAGAAAAAGATATTGAAAGTGGAAAACTATCCTCTTCTACAGAGTTTAAAAAAATATCAGCTTCCATTATTTTTGGAAGCTGAAAAAGCTTCTGAATGGAAAGAAAATACTATAAAAAAACATCGAAAAAAAGGGATGTGGCTCAAGCTATTAATGAGGCTGAAAAGTCGTTTAAAATCAGAAAAAAATTGAAAATCAAGAAAAAAACACAAGAATTCTTAAATAAAAATAAATAAACTTAGATCAGCTCTTGAAAGTGGGACAATAGACTCAAATACTGTTGAAAAAGTAATTGAACTTGAAAATGAAGTAGATGAAACTCTAATTTCTGAAGAAACACGTAGAGAAATTGTAATATCTATTATAAAACAACTTAAAAAAACAAGAATTTTCAGTTGAAAAAAACCTCAACTAGTACAAACAGATGGAAAAAAATTATGTAAAGATTGTTGCTAAGCAACCGTCTGGGAAACGTGCAATATGTAATGTAGATTTATGTGGAAAAAAATTGCATATAAATTTGATAATTATGATGGGAATGACATGTTTAAAAAGATATTGAGAAAATTTAATGTTGACCTTGAAAAAGTATATTCTATAAAACTATCTGATGAAAGAGTTTTTATGGGAGAATCCTGATAAACTTTCAATGGATGCAAATACTTTTACCAAACAATGAAGGGAGAAAAGCATAATGGCAGATAGAGAATTAAATCTTTGGATTGAACGTTTTAGTAGAGATATAGGTTATAAATCTTCTATTATTGTTTTTTTGGAAATACAGCTGATATAATGCTTAATCCTAAAAAAATTCTGGAAAATATGATTCTGTAATTAATACACTTATTTCTTATATACGGGATAAAGGATTTAAAACAAGTTATTAAATGGGATCGTATTGATGGAATAGATTATACTGTTTCAGATAAAGTTACTGATGTTGACAATGAAAATTCTCAAGAAACTACAGCAAATAGTTATGACTTAGGAGATTTTAATACTAGTGATAATACAACTCAAAAATGGAAATTGCTATAAATCACCTGATAATTTTTTTCCCATACATGTTAAATGTTATGAAAAAAATAGTTACCAGAAAACTGCCTTTTGTTCTAGATTATTCTGATTATATATTTGGAAATGCAAACTCACTATCAGAAAAAGAAAGAGACTATCTAGCAACTTTAGGAAAAAAACCCTTGAAGTAAGTCAATCATATAATATGCTAGACTCTAATTTTGCTAATATAGGAAATATTGTAGTTATTGTTGCACAATAATGCAATGATTCCTCCAGCATATTATTTGAATAACTCTATGGTTAGTTCTGTAAGTATTCCAATGCCTGGACACAATGAAAGAGAACATTTCATTGATACAAATAGAGCCTGTTTAAATATTACTCAAGATATTATTTCAGATAAAACAGCAAAAGATGATCTTATTGATGCATTAGATGGTTTTTTTCACTAAAAAGATATTGCACAAATGATGAAATTATCACGTCAAATGAGTGAAAGAATGACATTTGAGAAACTTATAAACTTATTTAAATATGGTGAAAAAAAGTAAGTCCTTGGGAAGAATTATCAAAGGATAAAATAGAACGTATAGAAGAAGAACTTGGAAAAAGAGTAAAAGGACAAGATGCTGCAATCTCTAAAGTTAAAGATGTAATCATAAGAGCATATACTGGCTTTTCAGGTTTACAACATTCTTCTAAACAAAAAAAACCAAAGGGAACTTTATTTTTTGTTGGACCAACAGGAGTTGGTAAGACAGAGCTTGCAAAATCCTTAGCTAGTTTTGTATTTGGTGATGAGAACGCATGTATTCGTTTTTGATATGTCTGAGTATAACCATGAGCATAGTGATCAAAGATTAGTTGGTGCTCCTCCTGGATATGTCGGATATGAGGCTGGGGGACAATTAACAAACGCTGTAAAAGAAAAGCCTTTCTGTGTTTTGTTGTTTGATGAAATAGAAAAGGCTCATGGTAGAATTCTAGATAAGTTCCTACAAATATTAGAAGATGGTAGACTTACTGATGGAAAAGGTGAAACTGTCTATTTCTCAGAAACAATTATCATTTTTACTTCTAATATAGGTGCTGCAGAAGTTGACTCCAGTATAAATCCTAAAGAAGTCAAAAAGCAATTTGTTGAAAAAGTTCAAGATCATTTTATTAAAGTACTTGGAAGACCTGAATTGCTAAATCGTATTGGAGATAATATTGTTGCATTCAACTTTATTGATGATCCAGATGTATTTACAAAAATTGCAAAACTTAAATTTAAGACAATAGAGAACTTTGTTGAAGAAAGATATGGTGCAAAAAAATTGATTTTGAAGATGAAGATAAAATATTTGCTTCTATTGGAAAAAAAGCTGGAAAAACAAAATGGTGGAAGAGGGACTTTTGAATGTTATGGAAACTGTCATTATCAATCCATTATCAGAATTTATATTTGAACGTTCTTGATATGTTGAGAAGTAAAAAAATCATAATTAAAACAGTTATATCCAGATAAAGCCAGAATTATGTCTTTTTGATTTTTGAATTAAAGTAGGTGAATTTATGGCTTATCTAAATCTTGCATCTATTAGAATGTGTACTGAGTCTGAAGGGACCAGGAAGAAGACTTGCAATTTGGGTTCAAGGGTGTAAAAAAAGATGTACAGGCTGTTGTAATCCAGATATGCAAGAAATTAAAAAAATATAATAGTAGATACAGCTGATTTAATTGAACTTATTCAAGAGTCTATGTCAATAAATGAAATTGAAGGATTATCTTTTATAGGTGGTGAACCTATCCTACAAGCTGAAGGACTTAGTGAAATTGCAATGTGGGCCCATTCTGTTGGGCTCACAGTACTTTTTATTTTCTGGTTATTTGTATAGTGAACTACAAGCATTGAATAATAAAAAGTATTAACAAATTACTTGCAAAATACAGACTTACTTGTTGATGGTTTATTTATTCAGGAAGAATACGATACAGAACGAGATTGGATTGGATCAAAAAAATCAGAAAAATTCATTTTTTTAAGTGATGCATATAAATCAGGTATTGAGTATGAAAAACAGGAGCGTCAAATGGAAGTTTTGATATCTGAAGAAGATATCTTAGTAAATGGTTGGCCATATTGAATGTATGCGATTGATAGAAAGAGTTTTTTTATGAGTAAAGGAATAGGAACAAATGCTAATCTAATTTTTCAAGATGATACAACTATAATTTATGAATATGGTAATTATAATCTGAATGAAGAAGATTTAAAAGATAGTAATCATATTTATGATGGCACTATCACAATTCAAAAAAAGTTGTTTCTTAGAGCCAAAAAAATACATAGTAAATTAAATAAGAAGAGAAATGGTAAGAAAAAAACTTATTACTAAAAAAATTATAATAAATGTAGACTACCCTAAAATGCTAAAAAAATGGTTCAATTGTAGTTAAAAAAATTGTTCTCAATGTTATAAGACTACAAATGATGAAAAAGAATGTAGATATTATGGTATGTCATATACTATATTATTTATTTTTTTAAAGTATCAAGAGCAAGGAAAAAAATACCTAGAAATATAAGTTATAATGTTTAGGTAATAATTTTTATTGATAAAGCAATGGAGAAATCTATTGCTTTTATTGTTTATATACATAATTTGAAATATCTTAAAATTTATGTTATTTTATACTCAAATTAAAAATCCATAAAATATATAATAAAAAGGGAGAGATTTATATGTTTAATGAAGGGTAAATTTAGATTCAATAATTACAGAATATAAAAAGCAATTTCATTCAATCACAATGGCTAAAAAGAAAAAAATTTAAATGGGAAGCAGTAAAAGTGTTTTCAAGATAATTGGGATATTAGTACAGATGATTTTTATTGAAATGCTTTAAAAAGTCCCTTGTAAAAACTGAAAATTTATTATCTTCAAAAAAATAATTTTTCCTAAAGATACAATTATTAATTTAGCTAAAGTTTATCCAAATGAAGTTTGTAAAATGTTTCATTGAATTATTTGATGAAAAGTAAAAATATTTATGAAAGAATTTCTACATTTAAAGAAAATTCTGAAGCTTTATTTAAAAAAATCTGAAGAAACAGATAATCGTCATTATCAAACTGAAAATGCAATAACTATATATTTATGGTTAAGATACCCTGATAAATACTATATTTATAAATTTAGTGATGTTGTTGCTGTATCTAATGAATTAGAAAGTAATTATATTTTTTAAAAAGAGGAGAGTTTAGCTAATAATATAGAAAATTTCTTTAAAGTTTTATGATGAAATATGTTCAAAATTACAGTCTGACAATGAACTTAAAAAAAATATGTTTAAGTTCTGTGATTACAGATACTTGCTATCCTGATCCTGAGTTAAAAACTTTAACTATTGATATAGGATACTTTATTAGTAGATATTATAGTAATGAAAACGATTCTGATATTTTTAGTAAATGAATGGGAGCCTATCGACTATAGTCCCTAAATTAAGTATAGAAGATTGGGAAAAATTTACTAAATGATTCCCAATATTTTTTTGATGAGAAATTCTCTAAAAGTTATGAAATGCATAAAAGATTGTGGTGGAATAGCTAGTTGTACTCAATTATCTAGACCTATATGGGAGAAACTATAAATTTTCTATAATATTACTTCATCAAACTCTTGCTAAAAGAATTGTTGAAAAACAGGATGTCCCTAAGCCAGCTAGTATAAAAAAATAATAAATGGTGGCCTGTTTTATATTTGGGTAGATCAGCTGAAAAAAATGAAGAAGGTTCTTTTATATGGAAACTTAGAGATGAACTTTCAGAAGCATTGAATAAAGTTGATCTTAGTTATATAGATAAAAAGAATAGTACAGATTTTTTTCTCTAAATCAGAATGAAAAAAATACACTAAAGAAAGATTTTTAAAAGATGTTTACATATCAGAAGAAAAAAATACGATAAATTAGTAACTGTACTTAAAAAGAAAGAAAAAAATATTATTCTTCAGGGTGCACCAGGTGTAGGGAAAAAAACTTTTTCTAGCTAAAAAGATTAGCATATTCTATCATGGGTGAAAAAGATGATGAACGTGTTAAGTTTATTCAATTTCATCAAAAATTATTCTTATGAAGATTTTTGTAATGGGATATAAACCTATTAAAGAAGGCTTTGAACTAAAATATGGTATCTTCTATAATTTCTGTCAAAAGGCAACAAAGAATCCAGATAAAGATTATTTCTTTATTATCGATGAGATAAATCGTGGAAATCTAAGTAAAAATTTTTTTGGTGAACTTTTTGATGCTTATCGAAGCTGACTATCGTGATGAAAAAGGCTACTCTTGCATATACTGGCTCAGATTTCTCAGTTCCTAAAAATTTACATATTATTGGAATGATGAATATTGCGGATAGAAGTCTTGCAATGATTGATTATGCTCTTCGTCGTCGTTTTAGTTTTTTGATATAGAGCCTGCTTTTTGATTCAGATGGTTTTTTTCTAATTATCAAAAAAAGAATTTTTCTAATAATACTTTTGATAGACTTATTAAAAAAATTAAGGAGCTTAATACAGAAATTACTCAAGACAAGTCTCTCGGAAAAGGATTCTGTATTGGTCATAGTTATTTTTGTAATGCTGAAAGAATGTACACTGAAGATGGATGAAAGATATTGTTGAATTTGATATTTTCCCAATGTTAAGTGAGTATTGGTTTGATGATGAATCTAAATCTAAATGAAATGGAAAGATATCTTATATGGTGTATTCAAATGATAAAAAGATAAGAAGATTTTTAATCAACAATATTTATCATATGTTATCCTATGCATTTCAAACATTAAAACAAGAAAAATTATAAAGATGTTTCTATAGAACCTTTTGATGAAATGTATGATCTTTTTGCTGCAATACTATCTAAGGGTATTGGTTTTCAATTAAAGCATGGTTTATATAAGGAATATATTAATTATCAAGAAGATTTAGCAGTAGTATCTGGAAAGATTAACATATCTGAAACCCTTAAAAAAATATTCAGCCCATAAAAAAAGTTCTTTCTTGTAACTTTGATAAATTTTTCTGAAAAATAATTTATATAATCAAATATTGAAAACAACTGTCATGCTACTTTTTAAAGAAAATAAAAAAAGTTAAGGCTGAGTATAAAGATAATTTAAAAGAAAATGATGTTATTTTTTTCTCTGATGTAGATTTATTAAATCCTAAAGGCATTAGATGGTCAGCTATCCAATTTCAAAGAAATAATCAAACATATCGTATGTTAATTGGTATTTGTCAATTGATTATTGAAGGAATGTTAATAACTACTAATGCTGGTGATTACAAATTAGCTTCATTTATTGATGAACAAAGAATGTGTAGATTATATGAAAAAAATTTATACTAGAATATTATCGAAAACACTTTCCACAACTTACAGTTACAGCTTCTCAAATTCCTTGGTGTGTTGAGGATAGTACAATGTTGCCTACTATGCAAAGTGATATCCATTTACAGAAAGATAATACAGTTCTTATAATTGATGCAAAAATATTATTCTCAAACAACACAGTTTAGATATAATAAGCATACTATACATTCTAATAACCTTTACCAGATTTTTTTACATATGTAAAAAAATCGTGATTATCAGTTTGAGGATTTAGAGCATAAAGTATCTGGAATGCTACTCTATGCAAAAAAATAGAAGATGATATTCAACCTAATAATGTATATCAAATGCATGGAAATCAAATAACTGTAAAAAAACTTTAGATTTAAGTCTACCTTTTGTAGATATTAAAAAAACAATTAGATGAAATAGTGAAAGAACACTTTTTCTTTATAAAAAAAGATATATTGATAAAGCAATAGAGAAATCTATTGCTTTTTTTATTAGAATACAACTAAAAAAATTGAATTTTTTTAAATTTATGTTATCTTATACTCAGACAAAAAAATTACGTGAATTATATAAAATTGTCTATGGAGGTTTAATATGATAATTGAAAGAAAAGAGTATTTAAATGAACTAATAAAAAAAGAAAGATAATGGAAGAATAAAAAAATTATTACAGGAATAAGAAGATGTGGAAAATCTTATTTGTTATTTAAATTATACAAAGATTATTTGTTAGGTAATGGTATAAAAAAAGAGCAAATTATTGAAATAGCACTTGATGAAATAGATAACATCAAGTATAGAAATCCCTTTGAATTAAAATGACTACATAAAAAAATAAAAATAAGTAAAAAAATAAGAAATACTATATTTTTTTATTGATGAAATTCAATTTTTCAAAGCCAGTAAAAAAATCCATATATTCCTGACTCTGATGAAGAAATAACTTTTGTTGATACTTTACTTGGACTTATGAAAAATGAAAATTTAGATATCTATGTTACAGGTAGTAATTCTAAAAATGCTTTCAAAAGATATATTGACTCAATTTAGAGATAGAGGAGATGAAATTCATATCTTTCCTCTATCATTTGCTGAGTTTTTATGATGCTTATAAAGACAAAAAAATTTAGCTTGGCGTGATTATGTAGTATTTGGTGGAATGCCTTATATTTTAAGTTTAGAAACTTTTGAGGAAAAAGAGTGCTTATTTAAAAAAATTTATTTGAAGAAACTTATATTAAAGATATTATTGAAAGAAACAAAATTCAAAAATAGTTCAGATATATTAGATATTTTTACTTAATTTTTATTTCATCAGCAATAGGTTCTCTTACAAATCCTCTAAAACTTTCAAATAGATTTTTTTATCTGAAAATAAAATAAGTATATCTCATAATACTATTTCTAAATATCTTTCTTATTTTTGAAGAATCTTATATACTATATGGTGCTAAAAAGATATGATATAAAGGGAGCAAAATATTTTACAACACCTCTAAAATATTATTTTTGCTGATATTGGACTTAGAAATGCAAGACTTAATTTTAGGCAAGTGGAAGAAACACATATTATGGAGAACATAATTTACAATGATTTAATTAGAAGAGGTTATAATGTTGATGTTGGTGTAGTTGAATACACTCAGACAAAAGAAAATAAGAACAAAAAAATACAATTAGAAGTTGATTTTGTTGTCAATAGAGGTAATATTAGATACTATATACAGTCAGCTTTAGCATTAAGCAGTGAAGAAAAAAAAGAGCAGGAAATAAATTCTTTAAAAAAAGAATTGATGATTCATTCAAAAAAAGATAGTTGTTGTAAAAGATGATATTATTCCAAGATATGATGAACAAGGAATATACTATATTGGTATTAAAGATTTTCTTTTAATAGATAGCATATTTGAAAAATTAAATAATTTTTGAGTAAATCTATTTAGAAAGGAAAAAAATAAAAAAATGAATTTTTAAAGAAGTTAATAAATTACCAATAGATATAAAAAGAAACTATTAAAAAAACGTATTAGTACTAGAAGTTTTTTTAGAAAAAAATCTCTAACTGATGATGATAAGAATAAATTAATGAATTTCTATAAACACTTTAACTAACCCCTTTGGTGTAAATGTTAGAGTACAATATATAAGTAAAAGAAACAGGAGTAGAAAATGTTCAACTAGGAACATATGGAACTATAAAAGGGAGCAAAAAGACTTTCTAGCTATTACTGTAAAAGATGAACCTTTTTGCTATGGAAGCAGTAGGTTATCAATTTGAAAATCTAGTATTGTATGCTACTGATATGGGTCTAGGTACAGTATGGCTTGCTGCAACATTTAGCAGGAAAGACTTTGAAAAATATTATGGAGCTAAGTGATGATGACCTATTTCCTTGTATTTCACCTATCGGATATCCAGCTGAAAAAAACGTTCATTTATTGAAAAAAATTATGAGAGCAAGTCTTGGTTCTAAAAAAATAGAAAAGCTTGGAACAAATTATTTTATCTGAATGATTTTTAATCAAACTCTATCACAGACAGATGCTGGAAAAATATGAAACAGCACTAGAAATGCTTAGATTAGCACCTAGTTCTACAAATGCTCAACCTTGGATAGTAGTTAAAGAAGGAGATAATATTCATTTCTTTTGCAATTACAAGAATAGTATAAGTGATGATATGAAAAAAATAAAACATTTAGATCTTGGAATAGGTTTAGCACATTTTCATCAAACAGCTATGAGTGAAGGCTTAGATGGAAAAGTTTGAAATACAGGATATAAAAATTTTCCTATAGCAGAAAAACATGCACTATGTTATATCATATTTAGTAAAATAAGTACTAAAAATAATTTAAGAAATTAACTTTATTCCCTCTTACCTTATTATAAAATTTCGTATATAATAGGAGATGAAAAAAATAAAATAAATTTGAAATTTATAAATTTCTTATTGAAAGAAGAGGGTGCAGAATGAAAAAAATTTTTAAAAATCAAATTAATACTTTTTAGTCAGCCTAGTTTTTTTACAGCTTGTTCAAGTGTTCAAACAACTCCAAAAATATGAAAAAAAGGAAAGAGTTACATGGAGAAAAATGGAAGGTTCTGTTATAGTTTTTACCTCTTGAAGCAGGAGATATCATTATAAAAAGAAAAAAACAGCAAACCCAATTGGAATGTTTGGTCATGTCGCTATAATGAAAAATGATAGAACTGTGGTTGATTATCCAAAATTTGGAAATAAATCGTATACTATTGACATAAGTTATTGGCTAGAAAAAGGGTAGAGATATATTAGTTCTTAGATATAAGGATATGGATGAAGAATTTAAAAAGAGATTAGTCAGAAATATGGAAAAAAATATTTTTGGAAAAAAATTATAAAAATAACAACAGATAGAGAAAATATAGAAGGTTTTTTTATTGTTCTCAGTACATTTGGTATGTTTACTATATGACAGCTAAAAGAAATGGGATATGACCTAGATTTGGACTCTGATGGAGGTAGTTTTGTTATGCCTTACGACTTCATTAATTCTCCATATTTAGAAATAATTGATTAAAAATAAAAAAACAAGTTGCTTTTTTTATAAAAAAATAGTATTATATAAACACAATAAATTTAATAAGGGGTGTTTTTTTATGAAAAAAACTTTTATTCGGACTTTGTTTCTCTATGTTTTTTTATTATTACAAGGATGTTCTGCAATGATGGCTCTAAGTGGAGACCAAAATCCAGACTTCAAAATAATAACTAAAGGAACTTCTAAGTCAGTTATTGAAAGCCAACCAATCAAAGCTATTTTTTTAATGAAACTCAAAAGAATGGAAATACTGTTGTTAAGTATCAATACACAGTAGGAAAAAGAACCAAGTGTGGGAAGAGCTGTTGTATATGTTCTATTAGATAGTTTAACACTATTTATATCTGAATTATTTACAATGCCAGCTGAAATGGCTCACTCTGGAACTCAAAAAAACAATAATGGTTGAATACAATCCTCAAGGAGAAGCTGTAAGAGTATTCTAATCTCATAATTTGAAATTTTTTTAAGAGAATTTTTTTGAAATAAAATCAAAAAAATTCTCTTTTTTTCTTTATCTAGATTTTTTTAAAATAAATGTTATAATATTAATAAAAATATATTAGAAAGAGGTGAAATTTAAATGAAACTAGATTTTTATCAAAAATTAATCCTGCTGGAAACATTACTATACTTATAGATAATTTTTAATATCTATGATAAGGATATAGCTAAGATATCTGAGGAACTTATGAGAGAAGATAACCTCCATGCAGAGCAAGTTGGTTTTATTAAAGACAATCATCTTCAAATGATGGGTGGAGAATTTTTGTGGTAATGCAAGTAGGTCCTTTTGCTTCTCTTTTGGCCTTTAGGGATAAGGATTTTTTTCAAAAGCAAAAAAATCTATAAGATAACTTGTTCTGGTGAAGATGAAATTCTAGCTGTAGATGTTAGAGAAGGTCAGACTGAAAAACTCTTTTTTTAGCTAAAAATTAAAATGCCTAAATTTAAAAAGTTTAGAAGAACTTAAAATAGATAACTATAAATTAGGTCTTGTTAAATTTTTCTGGTATAGACCACTTTATTTTTTTGATGTAGCTGAAAAATAAGGAAGATAATTTTGAAAAAGTCATAGATTCAGTTAAAAAAATTATCTATCAGACAAAGATTTTTTTCTGCTTTTGGTATAATGTTCTTTGATAGACAAAAATCTTTTCTATGAAACCCTATGTCTATGTCAAAAGATAGTTGAAAGTGGAATATTTGAAAATAGCTGTGCTTCAGGAACGACAGCATTGGGATATTATTTAAAAAAAGTATAAAAAAACTTAGATAGAGCTAAGATTATTCAACCTAATGGTTGGCTAGAATATATTATTGAAAATGATGAGATATACATAGATGGTTCTGTTGAAATTGTGGCAGAAGGTAAAGGTGTATATAGAAAAAAAGAGGTTAAAAATGTTTCTTATGATTGATAATTATGATTCATTTGTATATAATCTTGTGAGTTATTTCTTAGAAGAAAATATAGAGATGGAAATTATTCGTAATGATTTAGTAGACTTTAAAAGCATATTGAAAATTTAATTAAACAAGATAAGTTGGAAGGAATAATAATTTCTCCAGGTCCTAAAAGCCCAAAAAGATTGTGGACTTTGTAATGAAATAGTTAAAGAAATTTCTATAAACAAGTCCCTATATTTGGAGTTTGTCTAGGACATCAAATAATAGGTTATACCTTTGGTGCAGAAGTGAAAAAAAGGTAAAAGCCCTGTTCATGGTAAGGTACATAAAATTAAGACTAGTTCTTCAAATATTTTTTTAAGAATCTTCCTAAAGAATTAAATGTAACAAGATATCATTCTTTAGTGGTTGAAAAAAAGAACATCTACTTGAAGAATTTAATGTTGATGCTGAAACTGAAGATGGGGTTCTTATGGCTCTTTCCCATAAAAAAATATCCTCTATACTCTGTACAATTTCACCCAGAAGCAGTTTTGACTGAATATGGTCATGAAATGCTTAGAAATTTTTTTAGATTTAGCTAGAGAATGGAGGGTTAAAAAAATGCAAATAGAGCTTAAAAAAATTAGAGAAATATATTGATATTTATGATATTTTTTTAGAATATTAAAGAAAGAAAATAATAACAAAATTGCTTTCTTAGATTCTTCATTAAAAAAATAAATATGGGCGTTATTCAATAATTGGTATAGATCCTTATTTAGAATTAAAAGAAAAATAACAAGAAATTCTATATAAATGATGTATTAAGTGAAGAAAACTTTGAAGAATATTTAGCTAAATTTTTTTAAAAGAAAAATAAACAAGAAAAATAATTCTATACTTCCTTTAATTTCAGGAGGAATAGTATATTTCTCTTATGATTATGGTAGAAAATTTGAAAAATATAGCCACAAGACATAAAAAAAGATTTGGATATTCCTGAGGCTATAGTTACATTCTACAAGACTTATATAGTTGAAGATATAGAAAAAAACAAGAGATATACATATCTTACCAAGATAAAAAAAGATTATGATAATTTAATAAATATTTTTAGAAAAAAACTAATCTAGAAAAAGAAAATCTAGTAAAGAAAAAAATAGTCTTGCAAATTTCAAATCTAATTTTGAAAAAGAAGAATATTTGAAAAGCTATTAAAAAGCACTATAGACTATATAATTGAAGGGGATATCTATATAATGAACTTGACTCAAAGACTTATGATAGAAAGTCAAAAATCTCCTTTAGAAGTCTTTTTCATATCTAAGAAAAATTTAACCCTGCACCTTTTTTTCTGCATATTTAGATTTTTCAAGATTTTTCAACTTGTTTCTGCTTCACCTGAAAGATTTATAAAAAAATGAAGGATAGACTAATAGAAACAAGACCCATAAAAAGGAACTAGAAAAAGAGGAGCTACAGAAGAAGAAGATTTAGCTTTAAAAAAATGAATTGGCTAATTCTGAAAAAGGATAAGAGTGAACTTCTTATGATAGTGGACTTGGAAAGAAATGATTTAAAACCGTATCTGTGAGTTAAAAATCTGTTGTTGTTGATGAGCTTTTTTTGAAGTGGAAACATATTCAACTGTTTTTTTCATCTAGTTTCAACTATAAGAGGAAAAACTTAGAAAAGACTATGATTTTTGTAGATTTGATTAGAGCAACTTTCCCAGGAGGATCAATAACAGGTGCTCCTAAGATAAGAGCAATGGAAATAATAGATGAATTAGAAAACTCAAGAAGAGATGCTTATACAGGTTCTATAGGTTATATTTCATTCAATGGTGATTGTGATTTAAATATTATTATTAGAACAGCTATTCATAAGGATAATAAATACTATCTTGGAGTAGGTGGTGGAATCACTTGTGAATCAGAATTAGATTTTTGAATATGAAGAAACTTTACAAAAAGCTAAAGCTATATTGGAGGCTCTATGCTAATAGAATTAGATGATGGTTTCAGCTTTGGCTTAGGGTCTCTTTGAAACTATCCTATTATATAAAGGAGAAAGCAGTCTTTTTAGATGAGCATTTAGCCAGAATAAATCAATCTATAATAGACTTGGATTTGAATATAGATAATCTTGAAAAAAAAATGAAGTTTATCAATACTTAGAAACTAATAAATCTGAGCTTGAACATGAAGTTTTTAAAAATAGTTTTTAACTGAAAAAAATAGACTTTTTCATAAAAAAAGAGCATATACGTATACAGATGAAGATTATAAAAAGGGCTTTTTAGCTTAAATATTTCTAAAGTCCAAAAGAAATGAAAGCTCTATCTTCACTTTCTATAAAAACTTTAAACTATGCTGATAATATTTTTTTGAAAAGAAAAAAAGTAAAAAAACTTGGCTATGATGAGCCTATATTTCTAAATTCTAGAAGCTTAGTTACTGAGGGAGCCACAAGCAATATATTTATAATTATCAATAATGAGATATATACTCCAAAAATTATCTTCAGGGCTTTTTAAATGGAATTATTAGGCAGTATATAATTTCAAATTATCCTGTCATTGAGACAGATATAGATCTAGAATTCTTAAATAAGGCTGATGAAATTTTTCTTAACAAATTCATTATTTGGTATTATGCCTGTTAGTAGTTTAGAGAATAAAAAAACTAAAAATCACAAAAAAAATTTCGAGAGAGATTTTATCTAAATACCTAAACTTTATAAAAGTTCTATAAGAATAGAACTGTTCCAAAATATAATTTTTCAATCTAAAAAGTAAAAAAAATAAGTGACTTATGTTTTTATACAATAACGAACTATTTTTTTACTTTTTTTATTAATTTATGTACATTAATTCCTAGTAAAAATCGATATTTTTAAATATAAATTTATTTGATTTTTTTATTTATTATATTTCTACTTTGTTTTGTATATTTTTATATATTAAAAAGTTTTTAAATAAGATATATTTGTTTTTAAATTACAGGTGTGTCTTTTTACATTATAAAAAGTATTTTTTTATTTATTAATTTTTTTGATATTATTCTTTTATATTTAATAAATATAATGTATTTATTCCGTTATTTATATAAAAAAAATAAAAAAATAGTTTGAAATTAGTTTAAAAAAAATATGTTAAATTTAGGTTAAGAAATAATATAGATTTCTAGTCAGTAAAATAAATTCAACTAAAGGAGGAAAACAAAATGGCAAAATCGTGTGTACAACAAAGTAACTGAAGAATTAGTAGAAAAAAATTTAAGAAAAATTGTTCCTGGTAAGGTTTATACAAAAAGATGAAATAAATAAAGATTTTTTTCATGATGAAATGCCTATTTATGGTGAAGGTGAACCTGAAGTTGTTATTGATGTTACTACTACTGAGGCGATTTCGGAAATTATGAAATTGTGCTATGAAAATAATATTCCTGTTATCCCAAGAGGAGCTGGAACTGGTTTAACAGGAGCATCTGTAGCAGTTACTGGTGGAGTTATGTTAAACATGACAAAGATGAATAAAATTTTAGCTTATGACCTTGAAAATTTTGTAGTTAAAGTAGAACCAGGAGTTTTATTGAATGACTTAGCAGAAGATGCTTTAAAACAAGGTTTATTATATCCACCTGATCCAGGTGAAAAAAATTTGCAACTCTTGGTGGAAATGTTTCAACTAATGCTGGTGGAATGAGAGCTGTAAAATATGGAACTACTAGAGATTATGTTAGAGCTATGACAGTGGTTCTTCCAACTGGTGAAATTATAAAATTAGGAGCTACTGTATCTAAAACAAGTACAGGATATAGCTTGCTTAATTTAATGATAGGTTCAGAAGGAACTTTAGGAGTTATAACAGAATTAACTTTAAAATTAATTCCTGCTCCAAAAGAAACTATAAGTTTAATCATTCCCTTATGAAAATCTTGATGAATGTATAGCAACAGTTCCTAAATTCTTTATGAACCATTTACAACCTCAAGCATTAGAATTTATGGAAAGAGAAATAGTCTTAGCTTCTGAAAGATACATAGGTAAGAGTGTATTCCCTAAAAAATTAGAAGGAGTAGACATTGGTGCTTATCTATTGGTAACTTTTGATGGAGATAATATGGAAGCTTTAGAAGAAATCACTGAAAAAGCATCTGAAATAGTTTTAGAAGCTGGAGCATTAGATGTTCTAGTTGCTGATACACCTGCTAAGAAAAAAGATGCTTGGGCTGCTAGAAGTAGTTTCTTAGAAGCCATTGAAGCTGAAACTAAGTTACTAGATGAATGTGATGTTGTTGTTCCTGTTAACCAAATAGCTCCTTACCTACACTATGTAAATGAAACTGGTAAGAAATATGACTTTACTGTAAAGAGCTTTGGACATGCTGGAGATGGAAACTTACATATTTATGCTTGTAGCAATGATATGGAAATGGCTGAATTTAAGCGTCAAGTTGAAGAATTCTTAACAGATATATATAATAAAGCTTCTGAACTTGGTGGATTAATTTCAGGAGAACATGGAATTGGTTATGGAAAGATGGATTACTTAGCTAATTTCTCTGGTGAAGTTAATATGAGACTTATGAAAGGAATAAAAAGAAGTCTTTGACCCTAAGATGATCTTTAAATCCAAATAAAGTTTGTTATAGAGCATAGTAGATAATAATTATAAATGTAATCATAGGAGGTAATATTATGGCATATTTAATTTCTGAAGAAGCTCAAGATCTATTGAAAAGATGTAAAAAAATTTCTGTGATAATGAAGTAAGAGAACAATGTAAAGAATATGATAAATCTGGTGAATGGCCAAAAGAAATTTATGATAAAGCAATTGAACAAGGTTATCAAGCTTTTAGAAGTTCCTGAAGAATTTGGAGGACCAGGTCTAAGCAGAGTTGATGTTGCTGCTTTGATTGAAGAAATGGCAATAGCTGATGCAGGGTTTTGCAACTACTATTTCAGCTAGTGGACTAGCTATGAAACCTGTTTTTAATTGCTGGAAGCCACGATCAAAAAAACAAAAAAATGTGTGATTTAGTTTTTAGAAGGTGGACTAGGAGCATTCTGTTTAACAGAACCAGGTGCAGGTTCTGATGCTAGTGCTGGAAGAACAACTGCTGTTAAAGATGGAGATGAATATGTTTTAAATGGTAGAAAATGCTTTATTACAAATGGTGAAATGGCATCTTTCTATTGTATTACTGCTATAACAGATAAAGAAAAAAAGGTTTAAAAGGAATCTCTATGTTCTTTGTGGAAAAAGGAACTAAGGGATTAAGTACTGGAAAAACATGAAGATAAAATGGGTATAAGAACATCTAATACTTGTGATGTAGTCTTAGAAGATTGTAGAGTTCCAGCTAGTGCTTTACTTGGTAAAAGAAGGAGAAGGATTTGCTATTGCAATGAAAACTCTAGACCAAGCTAGATCTTGGATAGCTTGCATTGCTGTTGGAATTGCTCAAAGAGGAATACAAGAAGCTATAGCATATGGTAAAGAAAGAATTCAATTTGGAAAAACCTATAATTAAGAATCAAGCATTACAATTTAAAATTGCAGATATGGAAATAAAAACTGAAACTGCAAGACAAATGGTTGCACATGCTCTAACAAAAAAATGGATTTAGGTCTACCTTATGGAAAAGAATCAGCTATTGCTAAAATGTTATGCTGGAGATATTGCAATGGAAGTTTCATCTGAAGCTATACAAATTTTTTTGGTGGATATGGATACAGTAGAGAATATCCCAGTTGAAAAAAATTGTTAAGAGATGCTAAAATTTTCCAAATCTTTGAAGGTACTAATGAAATTCAAAGAATTGTAATTGCAAATAATGTAATTGGACGTTAGGAGGAAGTAATGGAAATATTAGTTTGTATAAAAACAAGTTGCAGATGACTCTGTTGAAATATTTATGAATGAAAAAACTGGGAAACCTGCATTAGAAGGTGTTGAAAAAGTAGTAAATGCTTTTGATACTTATGCTTTGGAAATGGCAACTAGATTAAAAAGAAGCTAAAGGGGATGCTACTATATCTGTTCTTTCTCTAGGTGGAGAAGATGTAACAAATAGTTTAAAAAAACTGTTTGGCTGTTGGTGCAGATGAAGCTTTCTATGTTAAAGATGAAGCTTATCAAGAAAAAGATGCTGTTATAGTGGCTGAAGCTTTAAAGTAAAGCTATTAAAAAAATATCGAAGAAAAAAAGAGCTAAAAAAATTCGATATTATCTTCTGTGGAAAAGAAACTACTGATTTTTGCAACTGGACAAGTTGGAATCATGTTAGCAAATGAATTAAATTATGGAATAGTAACTAATTTAGTTGACATAGACACAGAGGCTACAAAGGTTATTGCTAAAAAAGAAACTGAAACAGGCTATGAAAAGGTTGAACTAGCTTCTCCTTGTATAGTAACTGTAAATAAACCTAATTATGAACCTCGTTATCCAACAATAAAAAAAGTAAAAATGGCTGCTAGAAAAAAAGAAATTACTGAAATTTCTGTTGAAGTAGCTAGTGAAAGTGCAATGAAAGAAGTTAAACTATTTTTCACCTCCAAAAAAAGACAAGCAGGAGTGAAAATAAAAAAACTGGAACTGTTGAAGAAATGGTTGCACAAAGCTATGCAAAAAAATGTTGGAAGCAAAAAGTATTTTTAGGAGGTTATAAGATGGAAAGAAATATAATGGTGTATATAGAAACAGTTGATAACTCTCCTGTTGTTGTATCTTTAGAAGCTATAGCTCTAGCTAAAAAAAGTTTCAAAAGAAAATAATAAAAAAAGTTATTGCTGTTTTAGTTGGAGAAAAATTTAGATGAAGTAGCTAAAAAAATGCTTTTGAGTATGGAGCTGATGAAGTTCTATACTTAGAAGAAAATAAAAAAAGAATTAGAAGCTATTGGAAATGCTTTTAATAGTTGCAAAAGAAAAAAATATAATCCTTCTATTATTTTCTTAGGTTCAACTTTAAATGGAAAAAGATTTAGCTAACATCATAGCAAGTGATTTAAAAGTCCCTGCATCTGTTGATGTAGTAGCTGTAAAATATGAAAATGATAAATATTTTTATGACACTTCCAATGTATGGTGGAAATATCCTAAAAGAAGTGACTTTTGAAGGTGATAAAACATTAGTTGTTGCAGTTCGTTCAGGAGCTTGTAAAAAAGAAATAATTGAAGGAGCTTCAGGAGAAGTTATAAAAGAAAAAGTGAGTGAAAAGAATCTATTTACAAAAAAATAGCAGAAATAGTTCAAGAAATATCTGAATCAGTTAACTTTAGAAGAAGCTGAGATTATAGTTTCTGGTGGTAGAGGTATGGGAAGTAAAGAAAACTTTGAGCTTGTAAAACAATTAGCTGATGTATGTGGTGGAGTTGTTGGAGCAACAAGACCTGCAACAGAGGATGAATGGATCCCACGTTCTCACCAAGTTGGACAATCTGGTAAAATTGTTGCACCAAAACTATATATAGCTTGTGGTATATCAGGAGCAACTCAACATATTTCTGGAATAATGGGTTCAGACTATATTGTAGCAATAAATAAAGATGAAGATGCACCTATTTTTTTGATGTTGCAGATATTGGAATTGTAGGAAATGTTATGGATATAATTCCACTTATGATAGAAGAAATCAAAAAAATAAAAGCTTAAAATTTAATTTATAGTAAGAACTATTATTAATATAATAGTTCTTACTTATAAAGTAGGAGGCAATTTGTATGGGACAATGGATTATTATTTTTAGCACTTGCTCTTATTGGGCAATTTGTTAGTGACCTTATTTCTTTTCCAATTCCGAAAACAATTATTGCATCTATAATATTATTCTTGCTTTTTGGAATTTAAAGTTTTAAAGGTTGAATATTTTTAAAGGAGTTTTAGCTGGTTGTAAAAAAATATTTAGCTTTCCTTTTTCCTTCCTGTTGGTGTTGGAATTATGACACAATTAAATTCTGCACCAGCTATGGTTTATGTAAAAGTATTACTTATTATGATAATTAGTACAATTTTTAATAATGTTAGTTACAGGATTAGTAGCTGACTTTATTATAAAGGTACAAGAAAAAAATATTAGGTAATAAGGACGAAAAGGAGGCTAAAAAAATGAGTGATATAATACATAATATTATTTTTTTAGCCCATTCTTTGGGATAATACTATCTTTAGTAACTTATGAAATAGGAAAGTACTTATTTGGAAAAAAACAAAGTCTATATTTTTGTAACCCTCTTTTTAATAGGAATTCTTTTTATCAATACTCTTTTTTTACTATGTTTTTGATATTCCATTTGAGGCTTATAACAAAGGTGGAAGTATTATTAAACTATTTATAAGTCCTGTTGAAAGTGTTATAATAGGAGTTGCTTTATATGAACAATTCCAAATTTTAAAAAAAGAAACTGGTTCCCTATTTTACTTTCAACTGTCTTAGGAAGTACTTTTTCAATTATCATTTTATATATATTAGGAAAAGTTTTTTTGCACTTCCTGACGATATATTCTATGCAACCTTACCAAAATCAGTAACAACAGCTATTGCTCTTGATATTGCTACAAAATTTGGTTGGAATGAAGCTTTAATTCCTATGATGACAGTATCAACTGGAATTATAGGTGCTGTTATTGCTCCATTAGTTGCTAAATTTATAAAAATCTCCAGTAGCTAAAGGACTTGCAATAGGAACATCTAGCCATGCTGTTGGAACTTCTAAAAGCAATAGAAATGGGAGAAGTAGAGGAGCAATGAGTGGTTTAGCTCTTAGCTTAGCTGCAATTTCAACTTCATTTATAATTCCAATTTTACTTACTACTATTTTTCAAAATTATCTAGAATAAAAATTTAAAAAGGTGTGGATGTAATCTTAAGATCTTTTAGAAAATTACGTCCGCACCTTCTTTTTTTCTATTATAATTTTTTTGCTACTAAACAAAAATTTTTTTACCTCTTTTTCTATCTAAATTTATGTGTATTATTTATTGTATAATTTTTAGGTAAAATTTCTTTAATAAATTGTTCTTAAAAAAATCAATTGCATCTTTAAGTTTTAACTTATAAATGAACTCTTTTTTTCTTCCTCGTTTAATAAACTAAATCTTCTTTTTAAATTCTAAAAAAATGCATAATAACATCTCCTTTTTTTGTATGTATTTATATATACTCTTTCTATAGTCATAATGTATCATACTGTGAAATACTTTGTCAACAAATTTTTAAAAATTTTTTTATATTTTTATTTAAATATAGATTTTTATCAATACTTTCTTGTATTCTTTTTTTGTACAATTTTATTTAAATAAAATTATTGTAGACACTTTAGCATAATTATGTTATACTGTATATATATAGTAGTACATTTAAAAAGGAGGGAATTATATGAGTTTTGGAACTACTTTGAAAAAAATAAGATTAAAACATAAAGATAGTTTAAGAGGTCTTGCTAAAAAAATTAATTTACACTTCACTTTTTATAGATAAAGTAGAAAAAGGTACTGCACCTATTTCAAATAACTTTATTGAAAGAGTTATTGAAGTATACCCTGATGAAGAAAAAAAACTTTAAAAAAAGAATACTTAAAGGAAAATTTACCTAAAGTATTTAACAAAGATGAAAGTATTAAAATTTTTAGAAGATAGTGAAGTTTTTAAATCTTCCTGTTTATGGAAAAAGCTAGTGCAGGTAGAGGTTATCTAAATATGGATAAACCTGATTACTACATGCCTATAACAAAAGGAGACTTCTCTTTAAATAGTTTCTTTGTAGAAATTACAGGAGATAGTATGGAACCAACTTTAGAAGATGGTGAATATGCTTTTAGTTGATCCTAATAATACTGCTTATGTTAAAAAAATAAAATATATGTTGTCACTTATAATGATGAAGGATATATAAAAAGAGTTGAACTAAAAAGAAAAGAAAAAAAGTTATAACTTTAAAGAGTGATAATCCTGATTATGATGACATTGATATTTCCTGAAGAAATGCAAGAATACTTTAAAATTAATGGAAGAGTTGTTGAAGTTATCTCTAAAAAAAGAATATTATAAAACTTTAAAAGAGGATGTTGATAAATTAAAATTTTTAATCCTAAAGTAAAAAAATAAGTGAGTTACGAATGGAAATTTTTAGATAAAAAAAATTAAAAGCAAGTGAGCCGAGTAAATGTCGACATGTCTGAGCGTAGCGAGTTGGTCGAATTTACAGCGAAACGTTAATTTTTTTATTGTTAAGAAATTTACTCAGTAACTCACTATTTTTTTACTTTTTTGTGAATTTGTAAATATCTAAAAAAAGCACTAGATTTGTATAAATACATTTCTAGTGCTTTTTCTCATTTTTCTATTAAGCTTATTTAACTTCTTTATCAAGCTCTTTTTGTTAAATTTTTGTTTAACCATTTGTTCATTTTTCTTCTGGAACACATAGTCCATCTCCTAAGATAGAACAATAGCTTGCAGCTTGTTTTATCTTTTTCTAGCTCTTCAGCTGTTTTTAGGAGGCTCTGCTTGTTTTTACCATTTCTTCTTTTTGCTTTTTTCATTTTTGTTCAGGAACACACAAACCATCACCTAAAAACACTGCAGTAAGAAGCTTCTTGTTTTTTTAGAATCTTCAGCTTTTTGGAGCTGGAGCATCAGTCATTGTTGCTGGATCTGGTACTACCTTTTCCTGCTTTTGATTTCTTCAAAAACATTTTAATAAGTCATCTTTTTTTCCAGTTGATTTTTGCTAAACCTTCTAATTTTTTTCATATGCTTCTTTATCTTTTTGCATCAAAAGCATCTTTTAAATTTATTTAGCATTCTCTTATTCTTTTTCTACAAATTCTTTTTGTAGCTGTTATTGGTTCTAATTTAACTGCAGCAGCTGGAGCACTTCCACTAGCAATTATTTTTTTCCTGCTTTTGATTTCTTCGAAGCATTTTAATAATTCATCTTTTTCCTGCTGTTTTTTTGCTAAATTTTTCTAATTTTTTTCATATGCTTCTTTATCTTTTTGCATCAAAAAGCATCTTTAAATTTGTTTAACATTCTCTTATTCTTTTCTATGAATTCAGCACTTGCAGAGATTGGATCTCCAGTAGGTACTGCTGGAGCACTTCCATCAGGAATAATTTTTTTCCAGTTTTAATTTCTTCATAGTATTTTAATAACTCATCTTTTTCCTGCTGTCTTTTGCTAAATTTTTCTAATTTTTTTCATATGCTTCTTTATCTCCTGCATCAAAAGCATCTTTAAATTTATTTAGCATTCTCTTATTCTTTTTCTATAAATTCAGCACTTGCAGAAATTGGGTCTCCAGTTTGAGCAACTACTTTCTTTTCTACTGTTTTTCTTAACAGGTTTTTTTCTTAACAGGTATTTCTACTGCTACACCCATTATCTCTCCTAGTTTTTTTCAATAACTTTAGGGTCCTCCAGGTGCACATAAAGTCATCTTTTGCACCTTCTAAAGCTACTCCTGATGCATATCCAGCACAACCAGGGTATCCACAAGCACCACAGTTTGCACCAGGTAGGACAGCTAATATTGCTTCTACTTTTTGGGTCTACTTCTACTTCAAACTTCTTTTGAAGCATAAGCTAGGAAATAGTCCCATCAATATTCCAGTTATTCCCTAATACAACAACTGGCATCATAATCGCTTCCATTATATACCTCCATTTGTATAATTATTAAATTTGCATTCCACTAAATCCCATAAATGCCATAGCTAAAAAGTCCAGCTGTTATAAATGCTATTGGAACTCCTTTAAAATTCTTAGGAGTGTTTGCAAATTCAAGTCTTTCTCTTATACCAGCTAAAAAGTAATAAATGCTAGTGAGAACCCTACTGCAACTCCAAAACCATTTACTATTGTTTCTATAAAATTATATCCTACTTGGATATTGATTATAGCAACTCCTAGAACGGCACAGTTTGTTGTGATTAATGGTAAGAACACTCCAAGTGCTTTATATAAGCTTGGTGATGTCTTTTTAATTGCCATTTCAACGAATTGTACAAGAGAAGCTATTATTAATATAAAAGCTATTGTTTGTAGATATCCTAAACCAAGAGGTTCTAATACCATTCTGTAAGCTAACCAAGTTACTCCTGAAGCTATTGTGATAACGAAAGTAACAGCCATACCCATACCTAATGATGAGTCAACTTTTTTAGAAACTCCCATAAATGGACAACAACCTAAGAACTTAGCAAATATTATGTTATTTATAAATATCGAAGTAACAATTATACTAAATAATCCACCTATACTCATTTTTTTAGTCACCTTCTTTTTCTTTTGCATCTCTTTCTTTTTTTCATATTTATACAAGCCATGATTATACCTATAGTGATAAATCCACCAGGAGCTAATATAAATATTAAAGCTGGTGTAAAGTTAGCAGGAACTAATGAGATTCCAAATACTGATCCATTACCTAAAAATTTCTCTTATTGCTCCTAAGAAAGTTAAAGATAAAAGTAAATCCTATTCCAGATCCAATACCATCAAGTATAGAGTCAATAACTCCGTTTTTTTAGAAGCAAAAGCTTTCTGCTCTTCCAAGAACTATACAGTTAACAACTATAAGAGGTATGAATAATCCTAACACTTTATATAAATCAGGTGTGTAAGCATTCATAACCATATCAACAACAGTAACTAGTGTTGCTATTATCATTATAAATGCTGGTATTCTTACTTCATCAGGTATAAATTTCTTAAAAAAAGTGATATTAATCCATTTGAACAAGCAAGAACGGCTATAACTGCAAGTCCCCATTGAGAAACCCATTTATAGCACTACTTGTAACTCCAAGTGTTGGACAAAGTCCTAACATTAAAAACAAATACTGGGTTTTTCTTTTAAATATTCCAGCTGTAAGTATTCCTAATTTTTTTCATTATTTACTCACCTCATTTTTGATAAGTATTTAATGCTTTTTATAACTCCTGTATAAACAGCTTTAGGTGATATTGTAGCACCAGCAAAAGCATCTGTTGACTTATTAAATTCATAAGTAGCATCCTTACCTATCCAATGATCTTGCCATTCTTTTTCATTTATTTTTGCTCCTAATCCAGGAGTTTCTGAACTTGTAACTACATTTAAACCTGTTACTTTAGCATCATTATTTATTCCCACAACAAAAGTTTATATCTCCACCATAACCTGGTTCTGCAACTGAAGCAACATATCCAACAACTTCTCCAGCTTCATTGAAACCTGGAATATATTGAATTCCTTCTGCTTCTTTTGCTTCATCTTCTTTAAAGCTAGCTGCTTCTGGTAAAACTTGTTTTCTAGCTTCATTTACTATTTTTAAAGTATTTTCTGCTATAACTTTACTTGTAAAGTCATTAACTCCACCAAGTAAACCTGCTGATATAGCAGCTATTAGTCCTAGGACGATTCCAAAATGTATATATCTATTTTCCATTTGTGCTCACCCCACCAAATTTTTTAGGTCTTATATATCTATCTATCAATGGAACAACTCCATTCATTATTAAGATAGCATATGCAGTACCTTCAGGATATCCACCTTTCATTCTTATTAAAGATACTAATAATCCTATTCCAAAAAGCAAAAACTACTCTTCCTTTTGAAGTTGTTGGACTAGTAACCATATCTGTTGCCATGAAAGAATGCTCCTAGGAATAATCCTCCTGAGAATATTTGCATTATAGGATCTGCTCCAAATGCCCATGTTAAAATAAATACTGTACCTATCATTGTAGCAGGCACTTTCCAATCTATTTGTTTCTTATATATCAAGTATGCTCCACCAAGTAATAGTGCTAAAGAAGAAGTTTCTCCTAAACATCCACCCATTCTTCCGATAAAGGCATTAAGATATTGATCTCCATTTTGTAATAAAGCATCTGTTAAAGGAATTCCTCTTTTCATAGCATCCAAAAACTGTTGCCCCTGACATTTTCCATCATAAGCAAAAGTAGTTATTGCAACTGGCCAAGAAGCTTGAACAAATGCTCTTCCTACTAATGCAGGGTTAAATATATTGTGTCCTAAACCACCATAAACCATTTTTCCTAATGTTATTGCAACTATATTTCCTATTACTACATATTGTAAAGGCATAATAGCAGGAACTACAAATGAAAAATAAAATTCCCTGTTAATATAGCACTTCCATCGAAATGCTTCTATATCTCTTTTTAATGCTTTTTGACATAGATATTCAGTAGCTATACAAGTTAAAACTGATACTGAAGTTAATATCAGAGCTCTTACTCCAAATGAGTATATAGCCATTAACAATGCTGGTACTAAAGCTATAACAACATCATACATTACCGACTCAACAGTTTCTTTTGTTCTAATGTGAGGAGCTGGCCCTGTTTTCAAAATTGTACTCACTTTTATCCTCCTTAATTAAGTTTAATCTATTTTTTCTTAGCTCTTAATTTAGCTTTTCCTGTTTTGATAGCCTCAGCCAAAGGTCTATTAGCAGGACAAATATAAGCACAAGAACCACATTCAATACAATCCATTAGATTGTGTCCTGCCATTGCTTCGTACTCTTTTGCTGCTGCTAATCTATCAAACATAAGTGGTGCAAGTCCCATAGGGCACGCAGATACACACTTAGAACAACTTATACAAGCTTTTTGTCTTGTATGGTCTCATTTCCTCATTTGTTAAAGCTAAAAGTCCTGATGTTCCTTTTACTACAGTAGCTTCTTCAGTCATTTGTGCCAATCCCATCATTGGTCCACCCATAACTAATCTTTCCATTTCATCTCTGTTAATTCCACAGTAATCTAAAAATGTATGAGAAAGGAGTTCCTATAGCAACTTTTAAGTTTTTTTAGGATTCTTTATAGCCTTTCCTGTTACTGTAACAACTTTTTTTCTATTAAAGGTTTTTCCATTTACAACTGCTTCATAGATTGCTGCTGCTGTTCCTGTATTTTTGTACAACAACACCAACTGCTGATGGAAGTTGTCCAGATGGAACTTGTCTATCTAAAAATAGATTTAATAAGTTGTTTTTCTCCACCTTGTGGATATTTTTGTTTTTTTAATGGAACAATATTAATTCCTGTTCCTTCTGTTGCTTTTTCTCATAGATTCAATAGCTTCAGGTTTATTATCTTCTATTCCTACATAAACATCTGGAACATTTAAAATCTTTTTTTAATGATCTTTTATTCCTTCAACTATTGATTTTGGATTTTCTAACATAAGTCTATTATCTGAGTTTAAATAAGGCTCACATTCAGCACCATTTAAAAATCAAACTATCTAACTTAGTATTAGGTGGAGGATTTAATTTTTACGTGAGTAGGGAAAGTAGCTCCTCCTATTCCAACTATACCTTTTTCTCTGATAATATCAAGTAATTCTTTCTTATCAGCTGTTTCCCAGTTTGCAATTTTAGTCAATTCTGCCCATTCTTCTTTTTTGTCATTTTCAATAAAAATCGTCATAACTTTTCCAGATAAAGGATACACACGATTTTCTATCTTTGTGACAGTTCCACTTACTGGAGCATGAACAGGTACCGCCAAACCTTCTGCATCCGCAATTTTTTGTCCTTTTAAAACTCTGTCCCCTACGTTAACAATAGGATTTAAAGGTGCTCCCTATATGTTGTAAAAGAGGTACAAAAATTTCATTTGGTGATTCCAACTTTTCAATTGGTAAATGTTCTGTTTGTATTTTATTTTCAGGGGGATGCACTCCGCCTCTGAAACCAAAAAATTTCATCAAAAACACTCCTTTCATACATAGTTTATTTTCCACAAATTGATTTTTAGCATATATATACAAAATTAACAAGTTTTTTTATTTTTAATTTTTTTCTTTTTTTCTTATTGTACTTTTTGCATAGTTCTTTCTAAATTCTGAACAGTTAATATGTCTATAATACATTCATTAAGTTTTTTTCTAAAAAAATTCAACTAGCTCTTTTTTTGTTCACTCTGACTGAAACTCACCTAAAAACATGTTCGATAGCATCTTCTTTTTTTAGCTCCTATTCCACATTTTATTCTAATAAATTCTTCACCTATATGAGATATTATAGACTTTTATCCCATTATGTCCACCTGAGCTACCTTTTTTTCTCTGATTCTTATATCTCCAAAATCTAAAGACATATCATCATAAACAACTATAATATCTTTTTTTAGGATCCAACTTATAAAAAGTTTACAATTTCTATAAGAGCATTTCCACTCAGATTCATAAAAGTCTGAGGCTTAAAAGAATATAACTTTCTCCCCATCTATATTTTTTTCACTGATAAGAGCTTGAAAATTTTTTTCTCTTTCATCTGTTAGATTAAATTTTTTTCTTAAACTGTCTACAACTATAAAACCAATGTTGTGTCGTGTTTTTTTCATACTTCTTACCTGGATTTCCTAAACCAATAACAACTTTCATATTTTTCCCCTCCTTACATCTTTTCATTTCCGAGTTATTATACTATATATTATTAATATCTACATAATCTTTTTTATAGCTTTCTTCAGTTTTTAAAAATATTATTACATTTAGTCTTACTTTTGAATAGCATAAAAAAAGAGAGAGAAACATTAGCTTCTCTCTTAATGTTAGCTTGGCAAATCCATACTCTCCCAGGCCGCTTCCAGCCAAGTACCATCAGCGTATATGGGCTTAACTTCTAGGTTCGGAATGTAACTAGGTGTACCCCCATAGCTATACTCACCAAGCATATATATTGTATCACATAAATTTATTATGTGCAAGTCTGAACACTTGAAACTATATAGTAAAAACAAACTTAGATTAAAACTTCGATAATTAGTATTGGTCAGCTAAATGCATTGCTGCACTTACACCCCCAACCTATCAACCTCCTAGGCTCGAAGGTATCTTAAAGAATACTTATCTTGAAGTTAGTTTCCCGCTTAGATGCTTTCAGCGGTTATCTATTCCAAACGTGACTACCCAGCTGTGCCACTGGCGTGACAACTGGTACATCAGAGGTTTGTCCATCCCGGTCCTCTCGTACTAAGGACAGGTCTTCTCAATATTCTAACGCCTACAGTGGATAGGGACCGAACTGTCTCACGACGTTCTGAACCCAGCTCACGTACCGCTTTAATGGGCGAACAGCCCAACCCTTGGGACCTTCTCCAGCCCCAGGATGCGATGAGCCGACATCGAGGTGCCAAACCCTACCGTCGATATGGACTCTCGGGTAGGATCAGCCTGTTATCCCCAGGGTAGCTTTTATCCGTTGAGCGACGACCCTTCCATTCGGAATCGCCGGATCACTATGTCCTGCTTTCGCATCTGCTCGACCCGTCAGTCTTGCAGTCAAGCTCTCTTATGCCATTGCACTCTATGGTTGATTTCCATCCAACCTGAGAGAACCTTTGAACGCCTCCGTTACTCTTTTCGGAGGCGACCGCCCCAGTCAAACTGCCCACCTAGCACTGTCTCCGTGGCTACAAAACCACAGATTAGAATTTCAGCATTGAATGGTTGGTATTCCACCGATGACTCCGATACAGCTAGCGCCATATCATCTCAGTCTCCCAACTATCCCTATACATGCAATGCCAAAACCCAATACCAAGCTACAGTAAAGCTCCATGGGGTCTTTCCGTCCTACTGTAGGTAACCGGTATCTTCACCGGTAATACAATTTCACCAGGCCTCCCGTCAAGACAGCGCTCAAATCATTACACCATTCGTGCAGGTCGGAACTTACCCGACAAGGAATTTCGCTACCTTAGGACCGTTATAGTTACGGCCGCCGTTCACTGGGGCTTCAATTCGGAGCTCTCACTCCTCCTCTTAACCTTCCAGCACTGGGCAGGTGTCAGCCCATATACATCGCCTTCCAGCTTAGCATAGACCTGTGTTTTTTTGTTAAACAGTTGCTTGAGCCTCTTCACTGCGACCCTCGAGCGCTTTGTATCGCGTGGATACTGACCCTCAAGGGCTCCTCTTCTCCCGAAGTTACGAGGTTATTTTGCAGAGTTCCTTAACGAGAGTTAGCCTGTCCGCCTTAGATTTCTCATCCTGACCACCTGTGTCGGTTTGCAGTACGGGCAGTCAAATATTAACGTTAGAAGCTTTTTCTTGGCAGCGTGGGATTTGCGCATTCATCTTACGACTGTATATCATACCTCAGATATAACTCAATGGATTTTTCCTATCAAGTCATCCTACATACTTCTACGGACACTTCCGTTCGTCCGCGCGCATACCCTTCTGCGTCCCTCCATCACAATATATGACTGGCACAGAAATATTAATCTGTTTTTCCATTCGCCTACGCATTATAGCCTGGGCTTAGGGTCCCGGCTTACTCAGGGAAGACAAGCTTTACCCTGAAAAACCTTGGTCTTCCGGCGAGGGGGATTCTCGCCCCCTTTCTCGCTACTTATTCCTGCATTCTCACTTCTGATACCTCCAGAGTCGGTTACCCTTCTCCTTCAACGGCCTACAGAACGCTCTCCTACCAATCCTTACGGATTCCACAGCTTCGGTTTATAACTTAGCCCCGTTACATTGTCGGCGCAGAGACTCTCGACTAGTGAGCTATTACGCACTCTTTAAAGGTATGGCTGCTTCTAAGCCAACCTCCTAGTTGTTTGTGAATCTCCACCTCCTTTCCCACTTAGTTATAATTAGGGACCTTAGCTGGTGGTCTGGGTTGTTTCCCTTTCGACAATGGAAGTTAACTCCCATAGTCTCACTCCTGAGCTATAAATTATGGTATTCGGAGTTTGATTGATTTCAGTAAGCAATACGCCCCCTAGATCATTCAGTGCTCTACCCCCATAATTGAACACTCAAGGCTGTACCTAGATACATTTCGGAGAGAACGAGCTATCTCCTGGTTCGATTGGCTTTTTCACCCCTAAACCTACCTCATCCCCCAACTTTTCAACGGCGGTGGGTTAGGACCTCCACTGTGTCTTACCACAGCTTCATCCTGGACAGGTTTAGATCACCAGGTTTCGCGTCTACGCCAAACGACTAAATCGCCCTATTAAGACTTGGTTTCCCTTCGGCTCCGTTATACTTAACCTCGCCGTTTAACGTAACTCGCAGGATCATTCTCCAAAAGGCACGCCATCACCATTGCTGGCTCTGACCGCTTGTAAGCACACAATTTCAGGTTCTATTTCACTCCCCTCCAGGGGTTCTTTTCACCTTTCCCTCACGGTACTATGCGCTATCGGTTAGTAAGAGTATTTAGCCTTATGAGATATGGTCCTCACAGATTCACACAGAATTCCTCGTGTTCCATGTTACTTGGGAGCAGAGTTATATGTGTAAGGATTTACTTGTACAGGACTTTCACCTTCTACGGTTCGCCTTTCCAGACAATTCCAATTCATCAATACACTATATTGAATATCTTACAGTTCTTCACTACTCTGTCCCTCAACCCCTTAAATACAACGGCTGTATCCTTGACATATTTAAGGTTTAGGCTTGACCCATTTCGCTCGCCGCTACTTTGGGTATCGTTTTTTTACTTTCTTTTCCTCGCGTTACTTAGATGTTTCAGTTCACGCGGTTCCCTCTTTCGTATTAAGACTCCATCTTAATAGATTGCTCCATTCGGAAATCCTAGACTCTTACGTTCGATTGCAACTTATCTAGGGCTTATCGCAGCTTACCACGTCCTTCATCGGCTCTTACTACCCTAGGCATCCTTTGTGTGCCCTTAATTATTTTAACCTATTTTTTTGACAGCTAACTCTAAGAAATTGTTAGAGTTAATTTTTGTTTTCTTGTTTGTTCTACTATATAGTTTCCAATGTTCAGAAGTAATCCCAACAGCATTGCGCTGAAGAACATTACCAATAGAATAGAGAAAGACATATACTCCTTAGAAAGGAGGTGATCCATCCGCACGTTCCCGTACGGATACCTTGTTACGACTTCACCCCAATCGCTAATCACACCCTCGGAGCATCCCTCCTTGCGGTTAGGCCTGCTACTTCAGGTGCAACCAACTCTCGTGGTGTGACGGGCGGTGTGTACAAGACCCGAGAACGTATTCACCGCGACATTGCTGATTCGCGATTACTAGCGATTCCAACTTCATGTACTCGAGTTGCAGAGTACAATCCGAACTAAGAATAGTTTTCTGAGATTAGCTCCACCTCGCGGCTTTGCGACTCTCTGTACTACCCATTGTAGCACGTGTGTAGCCCAGCGTATAAGGGGCATGATGACTTGACGTCATCCCCACCTTCCTCCTGCTCATCGCAGGCAGTATCGCATGAGTCCCCAACTTAATGATGGTAACATACGAAAGGGGTTGCGCTCGTTGCGGGACTTAACCCAACATCTCACGACACGAGCTGACGACAGCCATGCACCACCTGTCTTTAGGTTTCACCGAAGTGACACTGAAACATCTCTGTCTCATTCCTAAGATGTCAAACGCTGGTAAGGTTCCTCGCGTTGCGTCGAATTAAACCACATGCTCCACCGCTTGTGCGGGTCCCCGTCAATTCCTTTGAGTTTCATACTTGCGTACGTACTCCCCAGGCGGATTACTTATCGCGTTAGCTTGGGCGCTGAGGTTCGACCCCCAACACCTAGTAATCATCGTTTACGGCGTGGACTACCAGGGTATCTAATCCTGTTTGCTACCCACGCTTTCGCGCTTTAGCGTCAGTATCTGTCCAGTAAGCTGGCTTCCCCATCGGCATTCCTACAAATATCTACGAATTTCACCTCTACACTTGTAGTTCCGCTTACCTCTCCAGTACTCTAGTCATGCAGTTTCCAACGCAATACAGAGTTGAGCCCTGCATTTTTCACATCAGACTTACATAACCACCTAGACGCGCTTTACGCCCAATAAATCCGGATAACGCTTGTGACATACGTATTACCGCGGCTGCTGGCACGTATTTAGCCGTCACTTCTTCTGTTGGTACCGTCATTTTTTTCTTCCCAACTGAAAGCACTTTACATTCCGAAAAAAACGTCATCGTGCACACAGAATTGCTGGATCAGACTTTTTGGTCCATTGTCCAATATTCCCCACTGCTGCCTCCCGTAGGAGTAAGGGCCGTGTCTCAGTCCCCTTGTGGCCGTTCACCCTCTCAGGCCGGCTACCCATCATCGCCTTGGTGAGCCGTTACCTCTCCAACTAGCTAATGGGACGCAAAAGCTCTCTCACAGCGCATATAGCTTTCATAATCTTAGGATGCCCTAAAATCATAATATCAGGTATTAGCATTCGTTTCCAAATGTTGTCCCTAACTGTGAGGCAAGTTCTTTACGCGTTACTCACCCGTCCGCCACCCAAACCGAAGTTCAAGTAGACTTGCATGTGTTAAGCATTCTGTCAGCGTTCATCCTGAGCCAGGATCAAACTCTTCGTTCAATCTTTTTTTAATAGCTCAATTTTTGCTATTTTTTTATTTAACACCAAATTTATGGTTGCTTTTTTTGTCTTTTCTCTATTCTGTTGCTAATGTCCTTGTCTCATTGACATCTGTCATGATAACATTTTTTTAATAAACTTTGTCAACAAAAAAAATTAAATTTTTTTAATTTTTTTCTAAATTTATATTTTTTTCTTTTTATTTTTCAATAAAAAAACTACTATAAATTTTTTTAAGTAAATTTTCAATTTTTCAATTTATAGTAGTTTTTTTATTTTTTTATTTTTCTAGATGCTTGCATATATTCTTCTATCTCATCAGCAGTTCTAGGAAATTTATCTCCTAAAAATTCTACTTGTACCATCTTCTTGAATTAAAATATCTCTTTCCATTCTAATTCCACCAAAAATCCATATACTTTTTCTATTTCATCATAATTTAAAAATTCTTGATGAAGTTTTTTTCATTCTTCCATTTTTTTCAAAAAGTTCTGGGATAAAGTATATTCCTGGCTCAATAGTAAAGATATTTCCAACTTCCAATTTCTTAGCAAGTCTTAAAGAAGCTAAACCAAATTGAGTTGATTTTTTTCTTCTCCCTCTTCATAACCAACATTTATTTCTCCAAAGTTTTCCATATCATGAACTGTCATTCCCATCATATGTCCTAAGCCATGCGGCATGAATAGTGCATGTGCTCCCTGAACTAACTATATCCTCAACTTCACCCTTCATCAGTCCAAGTTTTTTTCATATTTTCTGCTAAAAACCTTGCAAGCTTCTAAATGTACTTCCTTATATGTAATTCCTGCTCTTGCTAAATCTTTTAGCTCTATCAAATATATCTCTTACTATATTATGTATGATTTTTTTGTCTTTCAGTAAATTTTTCCACTTACAGGAAAAAGTTGTTGTCATATCTCCACAATAACCTTCTTCTGTTAGAGCTCCACAATCTAATAAACACTAAATCTCCATCTTTTTAAAGTATTTCAAATGATTATGGTTATGTAAAATTTGTCCATTCTTACTAAGTATAGTTTGGAAAAGAATAGTAAGCATTATATTTTTCTTGGTTGTTTTTCTACTTCAGCAACAAGTTCATATTCTTTCATTCCTGCTTTTTACATTTTTTTCATAGCAGCAAAGATGCATTTCTTTTGTTATATTAACTCCCTTTTTCTATCTCTTCAATTTCTACTTTTATCTTTTTATATTTCTTTTGTTTAATAATATTTTTTTATTAAATAGAAAGATACATACTCATCAAATTCAAAAAGGATTTATATTTAAGATTGAACTCAAATACATAATATTGTCTGCTTTTATACTGATTAGTAAATCTTATATTTTTTTCTATTTTTCTAAATATTTTCTTTTAATTCTTCTTTTTTCAATAAACTTTTTCTATTCCAACTTCAAGAGCCAATTCTTTTTAAAAAAATTTTTTTGTTTTCCCATCCAAATGATATCAGACATCGTATAGTCATTACCAAAAATTATTTCTTCATTTATTATCTATATCGATAATTCCAATTAAACCATTGTGATCCATACCAAAAATAATATTTAAAAAGTTGCATCTTGAATGAATGGATAAGTATTATCTTCACAATCTAGAGGTGAAAAAAATTATTTCCCATTATTAAAATTAAACCATCTCTAAAGTTTTTCCTTTAATTTCTTTCTTCTATTTATATATACTTCTTTATTCAACATAAAATTTCAACTCCTTTCTTTTGTATATTATTTTATACTTTTTTTCTAAAAAAAGTCTATATCTATTTTATAAAAAAAGAGAATTCTTTATAGTTTTTTTATTCTTTCTCTATAATTTTTTTCATACTTTTTTTCTTTATATACAATATAAGTTTTTTTCATCTAAACACCCACAAGATTAAATCAAAACTATCAGGATTTTTCATCTATAAAACTTTTTTTAGCTGTATTTAGAGCAACTCTGCACCTTCATTTACTGGAAAACGATATATCCCTGTTGATACAGAAGGAAAAGCTATTTTTTCTTAGATCCATTTTTTTCTTTGCTAGTTTTAAACTTTCATAGTAGGCTGATTCTAATTTTTTTCAGCTTCTCCATTTTCACCTGTTGAGTATCTTGGACCTACTGTATGTATAATATATTTATTTGGAAGATTATAGGCTCTAGTTATTACTGCTTCTCCCTGTGGCACAGCTACCTATCTCCTTACATTCCTTAGCAAGATCTCCTGAAGCAGCTCTAAAAATTGCTCCACAGACTCCACCACCCATTTCTAATTGGTTATTGGCTGCATTAACTATTACTTCTACTTCTGGAATTTTTTTGTTATATCTCCACTTACTATTTTTTTATTATATCCTTATACATTTTTTTCCTCCACTTATAAATGTTGCTAAGCTTTTTTATATAAAAAAAGCAGGAAGAAATTCCTGCTTTTATTTTTTTAAACT